>Ga0335078_10014804_pt1 | contig 11570 bp, 7 predicted proteins | sample Lox_Sample_32_FD_206711 | JGI IMG/M metagenome (GOLD analysis project Ga0335078, IMG submission 206711) | Soil microbial communities from Loxahatchee National Wildlife Refuge, Florida, United States - Lox_Sample_3.2 | ecosystem: Environmental > Terrestrial > Soil > Wetlands | place: USA: Florida...
GGGACCGGCAAGACGCGCGTGATCACCTATCGCGTCGCCCATCTGATCGAGAATGGCGTGCCGCCTCAGGCGATCCTGGCGGTCACATTCACGAACAAAGCGGCCAACGTGATGAAGGAACGCATCAGCGATCTCCTGCGCGCGAGCGGCCGCGACGCGTCGGATGTCTGGGTCTCCACATTTCATTCCTTTTGCGCCCGCTTGCTGCGCCGCGAAGCCGCGCATCTCGGCCTGCCGCGCGATTTCGCGATCTATGACGACGACGATCAAACATCAGCCGTGAAGCGCGCGCTCGCGCAGCTCGGCCTTTCCGCCGAAGACTATCCCCCCCGCGCCCTGCGCGCCCAAATCAGCCACGCGAAAAATCACGGTATTTCGCCCGACGAGATGGAATCGCAGGCCGCGCAGATGCGCGACGCCGGCCGCAAGGACGCGGCGGCCGCGTTCCGCACGTACGACGAAATTCTGCGAAAAGCCGCGGCGCTTGATTTCGACGATCTGCTGCTGCGCGCCGTGGAACTGCTTCGCGATCATCCCGATGTGCGCGCCGCATGGAGCGCGCGCTTCCAATACCTGATGGTCGACGAGTTCCAGGACACCAATCACGCGCAGGAAGAGCTCGTGCGTTTGCTCGCCGGGACGAAAAAGAACGTCTGCGTCGTGGGCGACGAAGACCAATCGATCTACGGCTGGCGTGGCGCGCGCGCCGGAAACCTGAAACGCTTCACCCAGGATTTTCCCGATGCCAAACTCATCCGTCTCGAAGAAAACTATCGCTCGACGCAGACGATCCTCGACGCCGCTGCCGCCGTCGTGAAGAATAATTCCGACCGGCTCGGCAAGAATCTTCAGGCGACGCTCGGCTCGGGCGAAAAGCTGCGCTATTTCGAAGCGCCCGACGCCGTCGCAGAGGCGGAATTCATCTGCGGTGAAATTTCCGCGGTCGTGCGCAAAGATCCCGAGGCGCGGGTCGCCGTCCTCTACCGCACCGGCGCCCAGTCACGCTCATTCGAAGAGGTTTTGCGCCGGCTCGGGATTCGCCATCGCGTGGTCGGCGGGTTCAGCTTTTACGAGCGCGCCGAAGTCCGCAACGCCCTCGCCTACGTGCGGTTGCTGTTTCATCCAGAAGACGATGTCGCTTTGTTGCGCGTGCTCAACGTGCCTCCGCGTGGAATCGGCGCTACAACTGTCGCAGCACTCGAAGCGCGCGCCAAAGAAACAGGCAAGCCGCTGTGGGACGTGATCTGCGATGCCAATTTCCTGGTCGGCAAGAAGGCCGCGGGCGCGCTGGGTTATTTCCGCAAAATGATCGAGGATCTCCGCGAAGAGCGCAGCGGCCTCACGCCCGCGCATCTGATCGAGCGAGTCCTCAATCAAACGGGATATCTTGACTGGGTCGAGCAGCAGGACAATCTCGAGCACACTTCGCGCGCCGACAACTTGCGCGAACTCTCCAACGCCATGGCCGAGGCGGCCGAGCAAGGCCAGTCGCTCGAAGAAATCCTCGACCACGCCGCGCTCACCAGTGATTCGGACGAATATGACGAGACGATCACCGTCTCGCTGATGACTCTGCACAGCGCGAAGGGCCTCGAGTTCGACGCGGTCTTTCTCGCAGGCCTCGAGGAGGGCTTGCTTCCTCATAGCCGCTCGCTCGACACCAACGCCGAGATTGAAGAGGAGCGGCGGCTCTTCTACGTCGGCATGACTCGCGCCAAGAAGTCTCTCATTCTCTCGCGCGCCGTGTATCGCCGCACCTATGGCAGCGAAGGAATGCGCGCGTCCATGCCCTCGCGCTTTCTCGCCGAAGTTCCGCTCGATCTGGTCGAAGCTGCTGCCGGATCGCAGTCCGAGCCGGGCGAAACGCGCCGCTACGAAGCCGATCCTGAGTTCGCCGATAACTACGGCTACCGGCGGCAGCGCTCTCCATCCGGGCAATCCTCTTATCGCCGCCAAGCGCCTGCGCGATCCGCATACGGCCGCTCGCCTGCCGGACGGTCCCCTAATGCGACACGCGGTTCCGGTGACCCGCTGATCGGCACGCGCGTGCGCCACTCGAAATTCGGCCTCGGCACGATCATCGAGGTGGAGGGCGAAGGCGAAGAACGCCGCCTCACGGTGAGCTTTCAGGACCACGGCCCGAAGAAGCTGCTCGAACGCTACGCCAATCTGCAGCTGGCCTGAGTCTTGCGGCGCGTACTTTCCGCACCGCGGCGGAAAATCCACCCGGCGACCCGTTGCGCCGAATCGCTCGCCAAGGTACAGTTTCTCCAACGGCACGGGGAAGGTGGCGATTGGATTCACAGCTCTTCCGCACCAAGAACATCGACCAACTCATCTCCGACGCAGACAGACCTGAAAAGCGGCTAAAGAAGTCGCTCGGATGGCTGAGCCTGACCTCGCTCGGCATCGGCGCGGTGATCGGCTCCGGCATTTTCACGGTGATCGGCACGGCAATCGCCGGCCAGAAGTTTGAATCGAAGTCGATCCTCAACGCTCCGCTGCTCGAATACCTGATCCACCATTCCGCATCCTTCGGCAGACCGGGTGCCGGACCCGCGATCGCGATCTCGTTTGCGCTGGTCGGCGTGGTTTGCTGCTTTGCGGCGCTCTGTTACGCCGAACTCGCGGCGATGATCCCCATTGCGGGCAGTGCGTACACCTATACCTATGCCACGATGGGCGAGCTGATCGCGTGGATTATCGGCTGGGATCTGATTCTCGAATATGCGGTATCGAACATGGCGGTCAGCGTCGGATTCTCGGCGCATGTGGTCGATCTTTTCGACTGGTTCCACTTTCATCCCAGCCTGCGCTGGATCACTCCCGCCTATCTGCCCGGAGGTCTGACGGATTTCGCGGGAAATACGCTCTACGGTCCCGGCTGGCACTTCGGATTCAATTGGCCGGCGTTCGTCATCGTGATGTTGCTCACGGTCGTGCTCGTGCGCGGCATCAAGGAATCCGCCACGACGAATAATGTGATGGTTCTTCTCAAGATTTTCGCGATCCTCATTTTTGTCGGCGTCGCGGCCAATTACATTCATCCCGCCAACTGGCATCCCTTTTCTCCCAACGGCTGGCCCGGCGTCTTGACGGGCGGCTCGATCATTTTCTTCACTTACATCGGCTTCGATTCCGTTTCCACAGCCGCCGAAGAGTGCAAGAATCCGCAGCGCGACCTGCCCATCGGAATCGTTCTCACGCTGGTGATCTGCTCGGTGCTGTACGTGGCGGTGGTGGTCGTGCTCACGGGCATCGTTCCGTGGCAAACGCTCCTCGACGACGCCGCGCCGGTCGTGAACACGATGAAGCGGCTTCACTTCGGAAATGTGCGCCTGGCCGTTCTGATCGGCGCGCTCATGGGAATGATCTCGTCGTTGCTTGTCTTTCAGCTCGGACAAGCGCGCGTGTGGTTCGCCATGTCGCGGGATGGTTTGCTTCCTCGCGTTTTCAGCCGCGTCCATCCCCGCTTTCGCACGCCGGACTTTTCCACGTGGGTCGCGGGGATCGTGGTCGGCATCCCGGCCGGTTTGCTGGACATCGGTACGCTCGCCGATCTTTCCAATATCGGCACGCTTTTCGCTTTTGCGCTCGTCGCGGGAGGCGTGCTGATTCTGCGTTTCCGCGAACCCGATCGCCCGCGCGCCTTCCGGGCCCCGGGCGGCTTGCTGGCGCCGATCGTCACGATCCTTACGTGCCTGCTGCTGATGGCCGGGCTCCCTATCACGAACTGGATTCGCTTCTTCGTCTGGCTGGTGATCGGCTTGGTGGTCTATTATTTCTATGGCCGGAAGAACAGCGGATTGGCCTCTGCCAAAATCCAGGCAGCCTCTGAGGGGAAATCTTCAGGATGAAGCGGCTCGTCGGTGCTGTCGTTCTATTGGCGTTGATTTTGTTGCTGGCCCTGCCGGCATCCTTCGGCTGGGGCGACAACGCGCGGCGTCTGATCACCGACAAAGCGGTCGACACGCTTCCCGACGAGATGTTGCCTTTCTTCCAGGCCAACGCCTCTTTTCTTTCTCAGCACACCAAGGAAGTGGCCGAAGCCGAGGCCAGGATTCCCGCGGGATCGCACGATAATTTCATCGAGCTGGATCACTACGGACCCTTTCCGTTCGCCGCGCTTCCGCGATCCTATACGGACGCCGTTGCGAAGTACGGAAAAAGAAGCGTGCTGGCTCATGGACAGCTTCCCTGGGAGGTCGGACTTTACAGCAAGAAGCTCACCGACGCGTTCCGCGCGCACAATTGGGACGACGTCAAAATCGAAGCCGCGGCTCTCGCATATTACGTCTCCGCCGCCCACGATCCGTTCCGCTCGACCACGAACAACGATGGCAGATTGTCAGGGCAGCCGGGCGTCAACGAACGCTTCGGCGTCGGCCTCGTGGACCGCTACCAGCGGTTCTTCTTCATGCGGCCGAACGAAGCCACCTTCATCCGCGATCCCACCGACCATGCATTCGAAATGTCGCTCAGCGCTCACTCCTGGCTCGAAAATATCCTGTTGGCGGATCGGCGCGCTCACGAAGGGCTTTCCGCCTACAACGACGAATACTACGATCGCTTCTACGCCCAGGCCGGGGCGGTCCTGATTCGCCAGCTCACCGACGCCTCGACCGACATCGGGTCGTACTGGATGTCGGCCTGGATCAACGCAGGCCGGCCGCAACTGCCTTCGTACTGAACGGGAATTGTGTCCGAAGCAACTCAGTCGTTGACGATCCTCGACCCGCTGCCCAAGGCCGAACTTCACCTGCACCTCGAAGGTTCCATCCGGCCGGAAACGGCCGTCGAACTGGCCGCGCGGCATGGCGACAAAATCACGGCCGCCGAAGTCGCCGCGCGCTACAAGTATTCCAACTTCGCCGGATTCATCGAGAGTTTCAAATGGGTCACTTCCTACTTACGCGATCCGGAAGACTACGCGCTGATCACGCGCAATCTTCTGGACGAGTTGGTTCGCGAAAATGTCGTCTACGCCGAAATCACGATTTCGGCGGGCGTGATGCTCCGGCGCATGCAGAACGTGGAGGCGAACTTCACCGCCATCCGCGAAGCGGCCGAGAGCGTGGTCTATCGGAAGGCCCGTACCGCCTGGATTTTCGACGCGACCCGGCAATTCGGCCCAGAGGCGGCCACCGAGGTGGCGCGCTGGGCCGCCAAGTTGCACCGCTCGGGAATCGTTGCGTTCGGGATGGGGGGGGACGAACTCGCTTTCCCTACTGTGAATTTCCGCCCCGCGTTTGATCTGGCGCGCAACGAGGGCCTGCGGATCGTTTGCCACGCAGGCGAGGTCGGCGGACCCGAGTTGGTTCGCGAAGCGGTCGAAATTCTCGGCGCGGAGCGGATCGGACACGGCATCGCCGTGATGCACGACGCTGCGCTTGCCAAGTCGCTCGCCCTGCGGCACGTCGTCCTCGAAAACTGTCCCACGAGCAATCTCGCCACAGGCACCCTCGCCAAGCAAACAGGCAAGGCAGATGCGTCGCTTGCGGACCACCCGCTCAAGGAGCTGCTCGCCGGAGGGTCGCTCGTCACGCTCTCGACCGACGACCCGGCGATGTTCCACACCGATCTGCTGACGGAATATTCCCGCGCGGCTTCGCTCGGCCTCTCGAAAGAGCAGCTTCTGCAGCTGGCAGAGCAGAGCTTCAACGCTGCGTTCCTTCCACCGATCGATAAACGCCAGTTGCTCGACGATTTTCACGCCGCAGCCACATCCGCCGACCTGTTATAATCACACTCTAGAGTCGGAGAGAAAATGAAGGCGCACGTCTGGGTCATGCTCAAGTCCACCGTCCTCGACCCGCAGGGGCAGACGATTCAGCGCGCGCTTTCTTCGCTCGGCTATTCCAAGGTCCAGGACGTGCGTCAGGGCAAATTCTTCGTGCTCAATCTTGATGGGCTGAGCCGGGCCGAAGCCCAAAACCAGGTCGAACGCATCGCCAAAGATGTGCTGACGAACCCGGTCATCGAAGAATTCCGCTTCGAAATTCTCGACTGATTTCCCTCCGGGCACGCCGCCGCGCATCCGTGGGTGGCCGCCCTGGTCGTTGTGCTAGCATAATTAGGTCCCTGCGGACGCCGATTCAGCAATCGGAGGATACGCCAAAATGTGCGGGATTGTGGGCTATATCGGCCCTAAGCGCGTGGTGCCGCTGATTCTGGACGGCCTGAAGCGGCTGGAATACCGCGGCTACGACTCGGCGGGAATCGCCGTGGTCGGCGAAAACGGCAAGATGGAAATTCGCCGCGCGCCTGGCAAACTCCGCAATCTTGAAGAATCGATCCGCTCGACGCCGATGGACGGCGTTTACGGCATCGGCCACACCCGCTGGGCCACGCACGGTCGCCCGACCGAGGAAAACGCCCACCCGCACCGCGACTGCACCGGCCAGATCGTCGTCGTGCACAACGGCATCATCGAGAATTACATCGAGCTGAAGAAGCAGCTCCTCGCCGAAGGCCACAAGTTCGTCACGGAGACCGATACCGAGATCATCGCGCACTTGATCGAGAAGTTCTCGAAAGATGCTCCGCTCGAAGAGGCCGTCAGAAAAGCCGTCAAGGCCATGACGGGCGCCTACGCGCTGGTGGCGCTGTCCGCGAAGGACCCCAACAAAATCGTCGCTGCGCGGCTGGGACCGCCAATCGTCGTCGGCCTCGGCGACCACGAATTTTTTGTCGCGAGCGACATTCCGGCCATTCTCGCGCACACGCGCAGCGTCTTTTTCCTCGGCGACGGCGAAATGGCAGTTCTCACCGCGCAGGGAGTTCAGCTCACCGATTTTGAGAGCCATCCGATCAAGCGCCCGGCCCAGCAGATCACCTGGGACCCAATCATGGCGGAGAAGGGCGGCTTCAAGCATTTCATGCAGAAGGAAATTTTCGAGCAGCCGCGCTCCGTGCGCGATACGTTGCTCGGCCGGATCTCCCAGGAAACGGGCAAGGTCTTCCTCGACGAAATGGACATCAGCGAGGAGGAATTCCGCAATTTCAAGGACGTCAAGATCGTCGCCTGCGGCACGAGCTGGCACGCGGGGCTTGCCGGCAAATTCATGATCGAGAGCCTCGCCCACGTTCCAGTCGAAGTGGACTACGGCAGCGAATTCCGCTATCGCGACCCCATCGTCGACAAGGGCAGCCTGATCATCGCCATCAGCCAGTCCGGCGAGACGGCCGACACGCTGGCCGCCGAGCGCGAGGCGAGGCAAAAGGGCGCGAAGATCCTCTCGATTTGCAACGTCGTCGGCTCGATGCTCACGCGCGAATCCAACGGCACGATCTACACGCACGCCGGCCCCGAAATCGGCGTCGCCTCGACGAAAGCCTTCACCGGCCAGCTCACGGCTTTGCTGCTCACGGCTCTTTATCTCGGCCAGGTGCGCGGCAAGCTCGCGAACTCTGCGTCTCAGAAGTTGATGGAGGAATTGACGCGCATTCCTCACAAGATTGGGACGATCCTGCAGCACGACGCGCAAATCGAGGACCTCTCGCGCCAGCTTTTCCGCCACACCGATTTCCTCTATCTCGGGCGCGGGATTCACTACCCCATCGCTCTCGAAGGCGCGCTGAAGCTCAAGGAAATTTCCTACATTCACGCCGAGGGTTATCCCGCCGGCGAGATGAAGCACGGCCCCAACGCGCTGATCGACGAAAATCTGCCGGTTGTCATGATCGCGACGCGCGATGAATCCGATCCAGGTTCGATGCAGCGCTATGAGAAAACGATTTCGAATCTGCAAGAAGTGAAGGCTCGCGACGGCATCGTGATTGCGGTGGTCACAGAAGGCGACAAGCTCGCGCGCGATGTCGCCAGTCACGCCATCGAGATTCCGACCGCGCCGGATTTGATTGCGCCGATTCTTGAGATTGTCCCGCTGCAATTGCTCGCGTACCATATCGCTGTGCGGCGCGGCTGCGACGTGGACCAGCCCCGCAACCTCGCCAAATCCGTCACTGTCGAATAGTTCGACGCATGAATAGCGGCTTTTCTTTTCGCCGGCCAGCGCTCGCGGCGCTCCGCGTCGCGGGCTTGATCGCGGTCGCATTTGGTCTGGCCGCCGTCTCCATCGCGCAAGAACAAGCGGGCACTTCTCGCCTCGCGGCTGTTACCGTCATAGGTTCCAAGAAGTTCACATCCGATCAGATCGTCGCCGCCATGGGGCTGCACGCCGGTTCGCAGGTCGGCCGCGATGATTTGCAGCGCGCCGCGGACGACCTCGCGAAAACAGGCCGCTTCTCAAGCGTGCAGTATCGCTTCGCGACCGGCGACGAAGGCGTGTCCGCCGAGTATCAGGTCACTGACGCCGCAGCCGTTCCCGTCTGGTTCGACGATTTCCCGTGGTTCACCGACGACGAGCTGACCGCCGCGCTGAAAAAATCTCTTCCTCTCTTCGACGGCACGGCGCCCGAGGGCGGCGCCCTTCTCGATCAAATCTCGGACGAGATTCAAGGCCAGCTCTCCGCGCGGGGCGTTCACGGCAGCGTCACGCACGCTCTCACGACCGTTCCCGGCGGCGACGATCACATTCAGCAGTTTCGAACCGAAGACGCGGCGCTCGATATCGCGAGCGTCGAGTTCGGCGACGCCTTGGCGCAAAGCGATCGCGGCATCCAGTCACGCCTCAGCGACCTGGTCGGCGAGAAGTATTCGCGCGCCGCCGTCGCGCTCTTCGAGTTCGAACAGGTTCGGCCCGTCTATTTTTCGCACGGCTTTCTCAACGTGCGATTCAGCCCGCCCGCGGCGCGCGTCATCGACACCGGCGGCAATTCTCGCGTTGCAATCGTCGCGCCCATCGAGCCGGGCGCTGCTTTCACCTGGCACGCGCCTACGTTTATTGGAAGCTCTGTTCTGGGCACGCTTGAGCTCGCCACTCTCGTCCCCTTGCACGAGGGCGACGTGGCGAACGGGATGAAAGTCGAAAGCGGATGGGAGGCGATTCGAGGGGCGTACGCTCAGCGCGGCTATCTTGACGTCAATCTCACAGCCACGCCGCATTTTGACAACGGCGCAAAAACCATCACTTACTCAGTATCGATCACGGAAGGTCCGCAGTTCCACATGGGCAAGCTCGTTCTCACGGGGCTATCGCTTGAAGGCGAGAAAAGAATCCACGCAGCCTGGAAAATTCCGCCCGGAGAGGTGTTCGATCGCAGCGTCTACGAGGAATTCATCACCACCGGAATCAAAGAGGCGTTCTCCGGCCTGCCGTTTCATTACGAAAAGATCGGCCGGTTCCTTCAGGAAGACCCGAAAAACGCGACGGTCGACGTCCTGCTCGACTTCCAATAGCGACGGACGCCGTTATTTCGCCTGCGATTTCACTCGATTTCCACTCTGCTGCGCGGCATCGCGCGCCGCAACGATCGTCCCCACGTGGATGCTCACGGTATCCGCCACGCGCCGCGCATATCCCCCCGCAAAGGTGATGGCTGCCGGCACGCCGTTTCGTCGCGCGTAATCGAAGACCAGCGCGTCCCGCCGCGCCAGCCCCGCGATCGTCAGGGCCAGTCCGCCCAATTGATCTTCCCGATAGGGATCGGCCCCAGCCACGTAAAAAAGAATATCCGGCGCGAAATCATGAAACGCCTGGTGCAGATGCTTTTCGAGAATGGCGAGATATTCATCGTCACCGATGCCATCCGGCAGGTCGACATCCACCGTCGACGGCGGCTTCGGATACGGGTAATTGTTCTCTTGATGCAGCGAAAGCGTGTAGACATTTCCGTCGCCGCCGAACACCACCGCCGTGCCGTTCCCTTGGTGCACGTCGGTATCGACCACCATCGCGCGCTCGATCGCGCCGTCAAACTGCAGCCGCCGTATGGCGATCGCGACATCGTGGATCACGCAGAACCCCTCTCCGTGATCCGGGCAGGCATGATGAAATCCGCCGCCGATGTTCGCGGCCCAGCCATCCTGCAACGCCCGCCGCCCAGCGAGAATTGACCCGCCCGCGGCCAGCCAGCAGGCTTCCACCAGCTTCTTCGAATACGGCACTTCAAGCCGCATCTCTTCGGTGCGGCTGAGCGTGCCGTTCTTCAGCTTGTAAACGTAATCCTGCGAATGCACGCGAAGCACGTCTTCATCGGTCGCGGGCTGCGGCGCGAGAAAATCCTCCGGCGCGGCGACGCCGTCTTCCAACAGCTTGTCGCGGATCATCCGGTACTTTTGCGACGGAAAGACGTGCGCGCCAAGATTCAGGTCGTAGCCGTCGTCGTAGATCAGCTTGAAAGGCAGCACGATTCCCCGAGCCTATCGCGAACTTTTTGAGAACGCAAACGGGCACGAGAGTCAGATTGCGCGCCCGTCGTCACCGTGCTAGTCTCGACCCGATGCGCCGCATTCAGATTGCCGTCGTGATGCTCGCACTGCTCGCGACGCCGCTCGCGCTCCTCGCCCGCGCGATGGCGTGTGAATCTTCGGCCTGCGCTATGATGTGCTGCCTGCCGCACAGCTCGCATCAGGGCAAGCCCATCCCGTGTCACTGCTCCGGGAAATCGCAGAAGCAATTGCCTGATTTCGGATTGATCGCTCCGATCGCGCCAACGATGACCGAGAACTTCGCCGCAGTCGATCTCCCCGGTTTCGCAAGACAGGCTCGGAGATTCTTCGCCGCATCAATCACTCAAGGATTCGCTGCCCCGCCCTTTAGCCCTCCAAAAGCCTAGCCTCTTTCCATTGCGGTCAAAAATTCCAAACGTGAATGGAGGAGTCTATGCGGAAGGTGTTTGCACTTCTGCTCGCAGCGGGCCTCTTGCTCTTCAGCCCGCACGTGCGAGCAACTGTTTTTGGCAATGTTCGCGGCGTCGTGCACGACCCGCAGCACCGGCCCGTCGCCAATGCGTCGGTGCAAATCAAATCGTCCACCTCGGATTGGTCGCAGGCGGCGCAAACCGACAGCAACGGCGAATTTTCGTTTCCCGCTGTGCCTTTCGGCGATTATTCCGTAAGCGTCTCGGCTGCAGGCTTCAACACCGAAAAACAAGCGCTCACGCTGGCCTCCGATACGTCTTCGATCCTTCATTTCCAGCTCGCGCTTGCTCCCGTGACGGCAACCACAACTGTCACTGCCGAAGCAGGCACGTCCGCGCTCGAGACGTTCACGCCAACCACGCTGATTGATCGGGGAGACATTCAAAAAACCCCGGGCGCCGGACTGACAAACAGTCTTGCGATGATCACCGATTTCACGCCCGCCGCATACATGACCCACGACATGCTCCACATGCGCGGCGGCCACCAGACTTCATGGCTCATCGACGGCGTTCCGATTCCCGACACGAACATCGCCACCAGCCTCGCACCGCGCGTCAATCCCAGAGATATCGACGACGTCGAGATTCTTCGCGGCAGCTACGGTGCTCAGTATGGAGACCGCACCTACGGGATGTTTAACATCCTTCCCAAGTCGGGCTTCGATATGAACAACGATGCCGAACTGGTCACCACGGTCGGCAGCTTCTATCAAACCGATGATCAGCTGAACCTGGGCGGGCACACGCAGCGGTTTGCGTATTACGCCAGCCTCAACGGAAACCGCAGCAATCTCGGCCTTGAG
>Ga0335078_10014806_pt1 | contig 11570 bp, 9 predicted proteins | sample Lox_Sample_32_FD_206711 | JGI IMG/M metagenome (GOLD analysis project Ga0335078, IMG submission 206711) | Soil microbial communities from Loxahatchee National Wildlife Refuge, Florida, United States - Lox_Sample_3.2 | ecosystem: Environmental > Terrestrial > Soil > Wetlands | place: USA: Florida...
GTCATAGGACTCATCGTAGGTCAGAAATGCGTGCACGGCGGGATCGGAGGACTCGACCGGCCGCCTGTCCCCGGTCAGCAGCGACATCAGCTTGAAGGTGAAGTACGCGGGCCGCACGATGTTCTGATAGTCGAACAAGCCGTCGAACTGCGGCATGCGGTTCCACCAGGCGGCCATGAACGACGCGCCCTTGGGCGAGAAGAAGGGGGCGAAACGCTCGCGGTCCACGTGGTAGTCGCGGATGTGATAATAACAAGAGTAGTCCAGGCCCGCGTCCTTCATTTGCCAGGCCGTCTCCGCCACAAAACAGGGCTGAATGCGGGGATCCTTGGGCGGAACGGTAAGCGCCATGTTCCACTCGTCGAGTATGGTTTCCAGGTGTAGTCCCAGGTGCTGCTTCAGCAACTCCTTGACCCCTTCAATCGTGGCTCGCACCGCCAGAGGGTCGCTGTTGTAAACGTGCCAGGAAACGAAATCGAGCGGAACATTTTTGGCGGCGCAGGAAGCGAGCAGAGCCGGCAGAATCGGTGACCTCCAGCCGGCGAGCGCCGGGCCGCCCACCTTGGCGCGGGAATCAGCCCGCCGGATGGCTGCGACGGTGCGGTGATAATAGCGGACGTAGCTGTCGGGCTGGAAGCGGTACGGGCATCCGCCATCCTCGCCGATATCGGGCTCGTTACCCACCTCCCAATACCAGCTTGCGCCGCCGCGTTCCTGGTAGTGCCGCACCAGAGCGAAGACCAGATCTTCCCACTGCTGGTAGTCTTCCGGTTCGACCAAATCCTGGTCAACTCTTGGGAACAGCACCTTTGGCTTGAAGGTGATAGCAAGCAGCGGGGTGGCGCCAACGCGCAAGATCAGGTCGACGGACTTGTCGAGCGCATCGAAATGGTAACGGCCTGGGGCGGGCAGCAAGTCGAAGTACTCCTGAACGAAGAGCCGGATCAGTTTCGGGTGCAGGGCGCGCACTTCGGCCGCCCGCTGTTCCCACATCGTGTCGGCAGAGAGCCCACCCTGGCCCAGCGCGATGTGATCGATATCGAGCGGCCCCTGCGACCGGTCGAAGGACACCTTCACCGACACCAGGCGCGATTGTGCCCAACCGTAACCGGCAATCAGCAGCAGCAATGGAAGGATCTTGCGGTGCATACTGCTACACATTGTGACACCGAATTGCTTACGGTCCCTGACCAGCCGGGCTGCGGGGAGACGGCCGCCCCCGGCGAGTGCTCGAAGTGCCCAATTGACGGGCCTGCCAGCCTCCGCACATGGGCGGCCGAATTCGTCCTGCCCCCTGCCCACCCGGGGTCCTCCAACGCTTTTGATAATAACGAGCAGGTCGGGATCGCCATCGCGCAGGGCAAAGGCATCGATTGATCTCCTGGCTACCACGGGGCCGGAGAGAGCACTGAAGTTAGGACGTGATCCGCACGGCGAACGTCCGGCGCACTCGGGCAATCGCGCACGTCAGTCTGGGGTCGCCGCTAGTGTGCCGTCCCGGCTAGGAATTGACAATCTCATGCTGCGGACAGGTTTGGCTAATGCTCGTGGGGCAGGACTCCAGTCCTGCGGCCGACGTCACACGTCGGCCTGTTCACATCCGGATATGGCTGATTCCGGTGCGCGAACAGCGGGTACTGCTGGCTGAAAGCCGGCTGCGGGCAAGATTGCCCGCCCCACATGGCTTTTCATCGCTATCGGTGGGCCGCAAGGCCCATCCTGACAGGCCAGGAGGTCTGCCCCAGGATAGTGGCAACAACGTCGTGTCTGCTTAAGCCGCTCCGTCGATGGGAGCCTGCCATCGGAATAGGAAAAAGTGGCGGCCGCAGAGAGTGCACCGGTAGGGTTGCAGGAGCCAGTGGAAGCTCTCTCAATGGCGTTTCGGACCCCCACACTGCGAAGTTCGATGGATCGGCAATGCGGGCAGCTCGTGGAGAACAGCGCGATTGTGGCACGGATCATATCACTCAACGTCGCCTTTCGCCGCACTGCGGGCGGCAGGGCCGGCAGGATTGGGGACGGATGGCTTGGAATACAGTGCGCGAGTGCGGAAGCCTTTTTGCCGTCGAGCCGCTTGCCCTTCCCGATGGCCATCACCTCACCCTCCTGGGGCTTTTCCTTAGCCGAGTCCGGAATGATGATGCCTCTGTGCGTGGTTTCCTGTTCCTCGATCCGCTTCACCACGGTGCGGTCGTATAAGGGTCGAATGTTCATGATGTTAGCTATCTCCATTAGGTTGATTCCATGCAACTGCGCCACGGGCGTTCAGGCCGCCCGTCGGCCTCCCGGCGAACTGGCGATGCGCGCCGACGATGCTGGATACGGCGCCCTTGCAGAATGGTGCGGTCTCCACGCGGCGCGCATCGCCCATCCGAACGTAGCCGGAACCGCGCGAGCTTCGGAGGCCCGCACAGGCTACGACCCTGCCCCACGCAATCGCATAAGATGTAAGGGGGAGGCTGCATTGGCATACGACTTCACCAGACGCCATTTCTTCTTTGGGTCCCTGCTGGCCGGCGCGATTCCGGTAACGGGATTCGGTAGCGTTCCTTCGCTGACGAGGCTGGGCTACAAGTCGCCGAATGAGAAGTTGAACATCGCCTCGATCGGCGCGGGAGGCAAGGCCAACAGCGACATCAAGGGCTGCTCGGCGGAAAACATCGTAGCGCTTTGCGACGTGGATGAGCGCCGCGCTGCGCGAAAGTTCAAAGAGTACGAAAAGGCTCCGAAGTACAACGACTTTCGCAGGATGCTCGATGAGCAGGCCAACAACATCGACGCGGTGATCGTCGCCATTCCGGATTTCATGCACGCCACCGCGGCGATGTGGTCGATGGAGCGCGGCAAACATGTATATGTGCAGAAGCCGCTGACGCGAACGGTCTGGGAAGCGCGCCAATTGCTGGAGGCGGCGAACAAATACAAAGTCGCGACCCAGATGGGCAACCAGGGCTATTCCAACGAGGGGACGCGGCAGGCTGCCGAGATGATTTGGGCGGGGGAGATCGGGCAGGTGACCGAGGTGCATGCCTGGACGGACCGGCCGATTTGGCCGCAAGGGCTGACGCAGATTCCTCCTTCCGAGCCGGTGCCGGACACGCTCGATTGGGACCTTTGGCTGGGCATCGCCGAGCAGCGGCCCTACACCACCGGCGGCCCGGATTACAAGTCGCCGCTGGGCGGGCATTTCTATCAACCGGGCAACTGGCGCGGCTTTTACGATTTTGGATGCGGCGCATTGGGCGACATGGCATGCCACATCCTGGGCGCGCCGAACCTGGCGCTGCAACTGGGCGCGCCGACCAGTGTGGAGTGCATTCAAGTGGAAGGCCCGAGCGAGTTCATGTTCCCGAAGAAATCGGTGATCCGCTACGATTTTCCGGCGCGCGGAACGATGCCTCCGGTGAAGCTATTCTGGCCCGACGGGTTGAAGGAGACGCCGCAGATTCCAGGTGTGCCGGAGGGCGAACTGCTGGGGGATCTGCCGGAACGACCGCGGCCGCGGCGCGACGAATCGCAGGGACCTCCGCCGTTTACCGGTTTCATCGGCGACGTGTTCGACTACGCGAAGTTCCAGGCCACGAAGAACGCCGCGGACGCCGAGGAACCCACGCCGGACGGCAGCCTGTTCATCGGCGACAAAGGCATGATCACCACCGGCACGTATGGCGAGGAGACCCGGCTGATTCCGGTGGAGAAGATGACGGACTATCAGTTCCCACAACCCGTGCTCACGCGCTCGCCGGGCCACTACCGCGATTGGATTCGGGCCTGCAAGGGAGGCGATCCGGCGTGTTCCAACTTCAACGTCGCCGTGCCTTTCGTGGAGTGGATGCTGCTGGGAGTGATCGCCCTGCGTGTGCCGGGTAAACTCGAATGGGACGCGGCGAAGATGCGCTTCACGAACAACGCGGAGGCGAACCGGTATCTGAGGCCGGCGTTCCGCAAAGGCTGGTCGTTCACTTAGCGCGGACCCGGCTTTGGTGCCAGGCTTCCCCGTGCTGGTTAGGGCCGCCTTTTTCGGAAGAAATTCACCCCCGGCGCAACCGCGCCACAGGCGTGCAGACCGCGCCTCGGCGGGCGCGGGGAGGGTCAAGTCCAGCGTTAGATTAGCCGCCAGCGCCCTGCGCTGAACTCCGCGCGCTCCTCATCCCAGGTGCCGAACTTGGTGGCCATCTGGCCACCGTCGACGAATAGGGTCGCGCCCGTGATGTACGACGCCAGGTCGGAGGCAAGGAATGCGCTGGCGTTGGCAACTTCTTCTGGATCGCCGCCCCGCCCCAAGGGCACGTGCCGGAAGTAATCCTTCAACACCTCTGAATGCGAGAAGTGCCGCTCCGTGAGGCGCGTGCGGATCAGACCCGGGCACACCGCGTTGACGCGAATTCCGTACGGCCCCAGTTCGTTCGCGGCGGTGTGCAGCAGCCCTAACACTCCGGCTTTACTGGCATTGTACGCGGTGAGCAGCGCTTCGCCGTCGTATGAGTTGGTGGACGCGGTAATCACCATGGCGCCGTGTCGGCGCGGCTTCATGATCGCGGCGGCGGCTTGCAGGGTGAGAAAGACGCCCGTCAGATTCACCGCGATCGTGCGCTGCCAGGTCTCTTCGCTGGTGGCGCCGAGCTCCACTTCCGTTCCAATGCCGGCGTTGGCGACCACAATATCGGGCGGGCCGGTCTGGTCGAAGGCGCGCTCCAGCGACGCGCGGTCTGTGACGTCGACCGCGTATCCGGTGCCGCCGAGTTGCGCGCCGGCAACGGCCGGATTCGGGCGCTCCAAATCGAAAATCGCCACGCGCGCGCCGCCGCGTAACAGCACGCCGGCGGTGGCCGCACCGATGCCGTTCGCACCGCCGGTAATCACGGCTAGCTTGCCGGAGAAATCAAAGCCCATCTCACCGTTATACAGCCTGGGAGGCGCCTGCGCGAGACCGTCAGTTGCTGAGACCAGAACTGCATCGCGCCGACCTTGACCCACAGCGTGACCGCAGGCGCGTTCGCCAGGTGGGCGCTACACTGAAGGCATCCCAATGAACAAGACCATCCTCGCCATGAATGCCCATCCGGACGACGTAGAGATTTTGGCGGCCGGGCACATGGGCGCAACTGTCGGCTGCCGGACACGGGGTGGTGATCGTCAGTATGACACCGGGGGACTGCGGCTCGCGCCACCGTGGACCAGAAGACATAGCGGCCATTCGACGCCAGGAAGCGGCAGCCGCGGCGCAGCTCATCGGCGCCGCGTCTCGTTGCGCTGAGTTCCGCGATTTGGCCATCTTCAACGACGACAGCTCTCGCAGGCGGGTCACCGAGGTGCTCCGCGCGGTGCGACCTGACGTGGTGGTGACAGCCTCGCCGGTGGATTACATATGCGACCACGAAGTGACAAGCGCGCTGGTTCGCGACGCCTGCTTCGCCGCGGTGCCAATTACACGACTTCGGCCGTATCGCCAGCCCCGGCCCTATCCACGGTCCCACATCTCTATTTCATGGATCCAATTCGAGAACAAGCCAGCCATGCTCACCGCGCACGCCAGCCAACGTGAGTGGCTGCTGGCACAGCACGGCATCGACGATTATCTGCTGACCATGGAGCGCTGGACACGGGAAACGGGACGCCGCGCCGGCGTGATCTTCGCCGGGGGTTTCCGGCACTATCTATCACAACATATGATGTTCCAGGCGCAGGCACTGGTCCAGGCACCGATGTCGGCTTTGGTTTCATCCAAGGCACAATCCCCTCAGGCAACGACCTGGGGAGAGCGGTCGTGGAGATTTACGTTGTCGAGAACAATGCGTCTCACGGCTTCCTGCGCGCTTCGGACGGTAAGGTAACCACCTTCGATGCTTCGGGCGCCGGCACCGGCGCCAACCAACGCACTTTCGCCTGCTCGAATAACGTGGAAGGGGCAACCGTGAGATTCTGTATTAACTCGAGCAACGTGTCTCACGGCTTCGTGCGCATGCCGTAAGCCCGACACGCCGACTCGGTTGTGCCGCGCAGCCGCCGCGCCAGCGGGCGCAAGTAGCCACGCTCACCGCCGCCTTACCGTGGCTAACTGCCCTTCGTGAGCTTCAGGGCGTCCTGAACCTGCCGTCGAGAGCGCTCTCGAAGCTGACTTTCACGTTCGACGCTCCTGGGAGGGCACTGGGTCGGACGCCGAAACGAATAACCGCGGGTGGTGCTTGGCGATAAGACCGGCAACATCTGAACGTGACTTGGGGTGTCGTCGGTGGCGATTGAGTCCCGAGTCATCCGGACAGAACCTACTCGCGCTTTGCCCCGCGCCCGATGCCCGGCGCCCGCCGCGCGTTGCCGGTCCCCGCGACCGCCGACGCGCGGATGGGGATGCGCGCGCGGCGCGGAGAGGGCGCCGCGTCCGGAAGCGTCGCCGAGCGGCCACTTCACCGGGATACCCCCCTGGACAGCAGGCAGGAATGACCATCTTCACGCCGGACTCAAGTATAATTGAAGCGCAGAATGGAGCGTAAATGGGAAAAAAGATAGCCATCGGTTGTGCCGGCGCGACCGTCGCCCTCGTGCTGATCGTGGTAATTTCAATCAGCGGAATCTACAACTCACTCGTGCAACTCGATCAGGCCACCCAAGCGCAGTGGGCCCAGGTCCAAAATGCGTATCAACGCCGCGCCGATCTGGTGCCCAACCTGGTGGCGACCGTCAAAGGCGCTGCAAACTTTGAGCAGAGCACTATGACAGCGGTTACCGAGGCTCGCGCCAAGGTCGGCCAGGTCACACCTGCCGCGATGGCGGACATCACCAAAGATCCGGCGGCCTTCCAACGGTATCAGGAGGCGCAGCAAGGGTTGTCGTCGGCGCTGTCTCACTTGCTGGTCGTCACCGAAAACTATCCGCAGCTCAAAGCGACCGCCAACTTCCGCGACCTTCAAGCGCAACTCGAGGGCACCGAGAATCGCATTACTGTTGAGCGACAGAGGTTCAATGAGGCAGCGCAGGCCTTTAATACCCGCCGGAGCAGCTTTCCGGCAGTGCTGTTCGTTGGCTTCTTCGGCGACAAATTCGCAACCAAGCCTTACTTCCAAGCACAATCCGGAAGCGAAAAGGCGCCCGAGGTGAAGTTCTAGGTTGCACGTGCGCCGTCGTTTGCTCATCGTTATCAACCTCGTTTCGGCCGCGCTCCTGCACGCGGCTGAAACGCCTATCCCGCCGTCGCCTACCCAGTGGGTCACCGACACCGCCAACTTCCTATCGCCGGAAAGCGTGCGCTCACTGGACGCACGCCTCGCCGCCTACGAGCGGGCCACGGGCCATCAATTGATTGTGTATATCGCCCCCACCACGGGCGATGCGCCAATCGAGGACTGGGCCGTCCGGGCCTTCGCAAAATGGAAGGTAGGCCGGAAGGGGCTGGATGATGGACTGGCCCTTTTCATTATGTCCCAGGATAATAAGATGAGGATCGAGGTCGGCTACGGACTCGAAGCCGTGGTGCCTGATGCGATCGCGTCCCGTGTGATCAACGAAGTGATGGCGCCGCGGATTGAGGCCGGCCATCGCGATGACGCGGTAACGGCGGCAATCGACTCGCTGACCGGAGCCATCGGCGGGCAGGCCAGTGCGCCTCCGTCCACGCCGGCGCCGGAGCAGTCCAAGCCAATCAGCCTGTTTCGATGGATCGTCTATGGCATCGGTGCGATGCTGTTCCTGGCCTTGCTGATCACGCACCCGGCACTCGCCTTCTACCTCCTGGCCAGCATCATGTCCGGCGGCAGTGGGGGTGGTGGCGGAGGAGGAGGCGGCGGATTTGGCGGGGGCGGTGGGCGGTCCGGCGGTGGAGGAGCGAGCGGATCATGGTAACCATCGACAAGGATCGGATCAAGCAAGCGATTCAGAAAGCCGAGAGGCGGACTTCCGGCGAGATCCGCGTTTCCGTGTCACCGCTGTTCTGGGGCGATGTACGGAAAGCCGCCGAGAAGGCATTCGAGCGACTGGGAATGACCGCGACGAGGGATCGCAATGCCGTGTTGTTCTTCGTCGTGCCGGCGCGCCGCAAGTTTGTCGTGTTGGGCGACAGCGCCATCCACGAAAAGGTTGGCCAGGAGTTTTGGCATCACATCGTCCGCACCGTGTCCGAGAAGTTCAAGCAAGGTGATTTTACGGGCGGCCTTATCGCGGGAATCGAAGCAGTCGGCGAAGACCTGGCCAAGCATTTCCCCTTCAACACCGCCAGCGACACGAACGAGTTGTCGGATGACATTGACTGCGGCACCGACTACGGCCCCCAGAAGCCTGGCGGTTGAAGCAGCAGGTTGATGTGCGCGCCCCGCCCGCCGCCCGTTGTTCGTCGCCGCTGACCGCGGGAGAATCCATTTCCTTAGGCGAACTTACCTGGCTGGACGCGCTTGGGGAAAAGGAGCGGTTTGTGAAGGCTCCGTCAATGCTTGGTCCGCGCTTCTCTCCGGATGGAAAGCGGCTGGCGTTCTTCAGTACCACCGATATCCATATTTACGATTTGGCTTGCGGCAGCATCACGGGCTTGAACGTGAGTCAGAATGGGACTGCACAGTACCCGTTGTGGACGCCTGACGGCAAACATATCGTGCAGAAGTCCACGGGGGGCATGTCCTGGGTCCGTGCGGATGGATCCGGCACTCCGCAGTCCATCTACGAGTCCGACACCGAACCAGCCCCTTGGTCTTTCCCCCCCGACGGATGCCGTCTGGCATTCCACCAGATGGGGGCCAACACCAACCGCGACTTCTGGACCCTCCCGCTCGACACCACCGACCCGGAGCATCCCAAGGCAGGCGCCCCTGAAGTGTTCCTGGCCACCCAAAGCAACGAGGTGGACCCGACATTTTCGCGCGACGGGCGCTGGATGGCCTATTCGTCCAACACTGCGGGTCCTAATCACGTCTTCGTGCGGCCATTTCCCGAAGGAGCCGGCGGCGGAGGGCAAGTGCAGATCTCCACAACTCCAGCCAGACTCCCCTTTGGTCGCGTACCGCCAAGGAATTGTTCTATGTGACCCTTTACGGTCAAATCATGGTGGTCCCTTATACCGTCAACCGAGGAACCTTTGAGGCGGGCAAGCCGCGCCAATGGGTTGGGCGCCGGATCACACTGCAAGGCAACCCCATGCCCTACGACCAGGCGCCGGACGGCAACGCTTCGCTGTGTTTCTGGCGCCGGAAGGCTCGGCCGGCGGAGAGAAGGCCAGTCTCCATGTGACCTTCCTGCTGAATTTCTTTGACGAGTTGAAACGCCGGATTCCACCCGGGGGAAGCAAATGATCACCCCCATCTGCTATCATCCGCATCGCGGCGAAGTGGCCGCTCGGCGACGTTCATGGTCCACGAAAACTGGTTACGCCAGACTGGGCGCCTCGACGGTTTGACCGGACGATAGTGCACTTATCTTCCCGTGCTCCTTCCTGGCGGAGCACCGAATACCTATTTCGAATCGGTGTGACTCGCCAAATAAGATTCCAGCCAATGACATCCGGTTTCAAGGCATATCCGCCAAAATCGCGATTTCACGCCAACGGACGCACTGTATCCTCGTTAAAGTTCATTGTGGCCAGAAGCTGGCCGTTCGGGGCTGAAGCTTGGCTCCCGAGCAGAACTCAAGGTCGCGGCTTCACTGCCGTCCGAAACCTTTAGAAGCTTGGTCATGTCAGCGCCGTCCCGTTCAACGACAGTCACGTGTCCATCGAGGCTGAGAAGTACGCTCGAAGACACCACAACGCGATGTTTGCTACACTACTGCGATTCATGAAGCGTCACTCGATCCATTCCCTCACACTCGCGTTATGCTTTGCGGCTGGCGCGTTAGCGCAAACAGCGCCCCTCGCGGTCGTCGACGTCAACGTGGTGGATGTGGTGCGTGGCGAGACCCGCAGCCACCAGACGGTGTTAATTGCCAATGGCCGGATCGCCGCCGCCGGTTCCTCCGATGCTGTCAATGTCCCTGCACAGGCGATCCTGATCCCCGGGCAAGGCCGTTATCTCATCCCCGGCCTCTGGGATATGCACATCCATTTGCGCAGCAATCAAGTCAATCCCGACGTTCCCTTGGTGGATGAAAACGCCGCCTTGCTCGATTTGTTTCTCCCCAATGGCGTGGTTGGCGTGCGTGAAATGGGAGGCGATCTGGCCGATTCAGTTTTCCGTTGGCGCGACGAGATTCGTTCGGGCAGACGCATCGGTCCCCGCATCCTGACGGCTGGACGCAAGATCGACAAGGACCCACCTGCGTGGAGCGGCTCGCTCGGGGTGAAGACGCCCGAAGCAGCGCGCGAGGCGGTGCGCCAGATGAAGCAAACCGGCGCCGACTTCATCAAGGTCTACTTTTCAAACACTCCCCTGGAGGTTCTCCGCGCAGTGGTTGATGAGGCGCACAAGAACGGCCTTAAGGTGATCGGGCACCTGGCTTATAACATCTCCCTGCAGACGGCGGTCGAAATCGGACAGGATGGTATCGAGCATTCCTACTATCTGATAGCCGCGAGACGCGACGCCTCCGAACAACTCGGCCGTGAAGCCGCCGCGAGACAAGGCACTCCGCTCGCCATGGAGCCCGGAGAACGACAGGCGCGATTGCTTTACTTGGAGGACGCCAAGGAGGAGGAACAGGTCTATGCGGCCATGGCCCAAAAACAAGTCTGGGTTACGCCAACGCTGACAGTGACTATCCGAGTTTGGCAGGACTTCGGAGAGCACGATTTCGAGTTCGACGATAGAAAGCGGTTTCTGTTCCCTGCCATTTTGGAGAGCTGGGACCCGAAGCTTGGGAGGCGAAAACCGCTTGGGAACCGCGAACGAGAAGTCCTCACCGAGTTGAACAAGCGCGCCCAACGAGCGGTGGTTGCCGCGCATAAGGCCGGCGTCCCCATGTTGGCGGGAACGGACTGCGGGGTCAACAACAACTATATGATTCCGGGATGGACGTTGCACGAGGAACTGGAGAACCTGGTGAAGGCCGGGCTTACGCCGGTGGACGCGCTGCGCATGGCGACCATCAACGCGGCCCGATGGCGGGGCGCGGATGCCACGGAAGGCACGGTGGAAAAAGGCAAGACGGCCGATCTGGTTCTACTGCGGTCGAATCCGCTCGAGGCGATCCGTCATACCCGGGAAATTGAGTCGGTCTTCGCCGGCGGCAAGTACTATTCCCGGTCCGATCTCGACGCCATGCTCCGCCAGGCGGAGGACCGCGCATCCGCCGCCCGCCGCCAACAACTGCACTGAGGCGAGAAAGAGTTCGTTCGCGGTGAAATGCACGGGCCGGAGCGCTTCGGATACAAGGCGTTGAACTGAGCCGCCTACGCTATGGATTTTGAATCGTATCTGATTGGTCTTGTGTCTGGCGATGATCGGCGGGTGCGAAACGGAATGGGCGGGCGGATGAGTGTTGGTGACGCCGGTGATACCCAGGAAGGCGGGATAGAAGGATGGAGAAGGCAACAGCGGGGCCAGAAGGCGGAGATGTACCTTGTTCGGACAGGAATCTCCTGTCGCTCATATGAGCGGAGGTGGGTTCGGCGAGGGCTGCAGCGACGGGTGCGATCATCATGAGGTGTCTTGGATCTG
>Ga0335078_10014807_pt1 | contig 11570 bp, 5 predicted proteins | sample Lox_Sample_32_FD_206711 | JGI IMG/M metagenome (GOLD analysis project Ga0335078, IMG submission 206711) | Soil microbial communities from Loxahatchee National Wildlife Refuge, Florida, United States - Lox_Sample_3.2 | ecosystem: Environmental > Terrestrial > Soil > Wetlands | place: USA: Florida...
ACTTACCTGTACCGGAACACGGAAGGCCAATTGATCGAAATGCCCGTGAGCTGGTATAGCGAGAATGGCGGCTACTGGGCCATGAGCCCCGGCTATGATGACGCCCGGCAGGAAGACTTTCGCCGCCCGGTGCCTGACGAGTGCCTGTTCTGTCATAACGGCTATCCGAGCGGCACCATCGCGGAAGGAATCGATTGCCAGCGATGCCATGGGCCGGGCGGGGCGCATGTCAAAACGGTGGCTACGGCCGGGGCAACAACCGAGAGAATTCGTGCGACGATCGTCAACCCAGCCAGGCTCGGACGCGACCGGCAGCTTGACGTTTGCATGCAGTGCCACTTAGAAACTACAAGTCTTCGATTGCCCAACGCGATTCGACGTTATGGCCGGGATCCATTTTCCTATCGCCCCGGTGAATCCCTGAATGATTACGAAATTTTCTTCGATCACGCTGCCGGTACGGGAATGGACGACCGGTTCGAAGTCGCTCATCAGGCTTACCGGCTGCGTAAGTCCACCTGCTTTCTGCGAAGTAAGATGACTTGCACCACATGCCACGATCCGCACCAGGAGTTGCGCGGCAAGCAAGCCATCGACCACTATGTCAGCGTTTGCCTCTCCTGCCACCGCGCGGTTCACGCGTCGGGAAGGCCGGAGGGCAGTTCCAACTGCCTTGACTGTCACATGTGGAAACGGCGCGCGGAAGACGCGGTCCACGTGGTGATGACCGACCACTTCATTCAGCGCCGCAAACCGCCGCGCGACTTCCTTGCGCCATTACAGGAAAAGCCTGTCTCGTACCAAGGCGAAGTGGTTCCATACTTTCCAACAGCCGCGGCGGACGAACTGTATATTGCGGTCGCGCAAGTGGAGCATGAATCGAATCTTCGTGCCGGCATTCCACGTCTTGAGCGGGCTGTTGCCGCGAGCCGCCCAGACGATCCGGAGGTCTATTTCGAATTGGGCAAGGCCTGGTCAAAATCCAGAAACCAAAGCCAAGCCGTCCGCTGGTATGAGGAAGCGTTGAAGCGGCGGGAGGGTTTCCATCCGGCGCTGCGAGAAATGGCGGCCTCCCTGGCTCTCGCCGGCAACCTGGCGCGCGCCATCGAAGTGGGAGAGCGAGCTTGCGACCAGCAACCTCCCGATACCGTGGCCCTCACCAATTTGGGCAATGCCTACCTGAGGCGAGGCAATGGCGAGCGTGCGAAACAGGTCCTTGAGCGCGCTCTCGCGCGTAACCCGGATTTGCCGGAGGCAAACAACCTTCTCGGCCTGGTCTGGCTTTCCGCACAGAATCCGGCGGCTGCCGAATCGTCGTTTCGGAATGCCATCGCCGCGCAGCCCGATCTGGCGGAAGCGCATAACAATCTCGGCAACCTGCTCGCCGGCCGCGGAGATTACGCCCAGGCCGAATATCATTTTCAGAAAGCGGTCGCCAGCGATCCTTCGTTTGCGGATGCGCACCAAAGCTATGGCCTGCTGCTGGCACTCAGGCAGTCCTTCGATCGGGCGCTTGCGGAGTTGCGGGAAGCGGTGCGGCTCGATCCGGGCTCCGCGCGCCGGCGCCTCGATCTCGCGGATCTGCTCGCCGAAGCGCAGCGCGCACCGGCAGCCGAGGGGGAATACAGGCGCGCAATCCAGCTTGACGCCGGGCTCGCCGAAGCTTATTACGGATTGGGCAACGTGCTTGCCGCCGAAAGCAGGACGGCGGACGCGGCGCGGGCGTTCCAGAGTGCGATTGACTGTAATCCGCAATACGATGAGGCTCACCTGGCGCTGGGAATCATCATGAGGAAGCTGGGTAATACGTCAGAAGCGATCCGGCACCTTCAGATTGCGGCCCGCAGCAGCGATCCCGCCGTACGGAGGGCGGCGCAACAGGCATTGCGATGAAGGACGCCCTTGAATCTTCCGTATCTCCCTGACGGATCGGCGCCGGCGTGATCTGCGCAGGAGATTTCACTGCGCCGAAGATTTCACTTGATTTTGCCTCCCGGGCCGATTAGAATCGGTCTCAAATTCCGCAGTTCGGCGTGGTAGGTGTAATTAGTCTGTGTCCGAACTATCGCCGTGAGGGGTGTTCATATGCCACGAAGCAAGACACTCGCGCTTCCGTTTCTTCTGGGAGGCATGAGTCTGGCGACTCTCGCTGTTCCCATGCTGGGACAAACGTTTTACGGGTCAATTATCGGTGTTGTGACCGATCCCGCCCAAGCCGTCGTGCAAGGAGCGACGGTAATCCTGACCAACGTTGGAACCGGCGAGCGCCGCGTCGCCCAAACGGCGACGGATGGACTCTACCGATTTGTAAACCTGGTGCCTGGCAACTACAAGCTGGATGTCGAACAAACAGGGTTTAAGCACTACACCCGCGACCAGATTGAGGTGAACGTGGAGGCCGCCGTCCGTCAGGACGTGTCGCTGGAAATAGGCCAGGTATCGCAGGCGTTGGAGGTAACGGCGGAAGCCCCGCTCCTACAAACCGAAAATGCATCCATCAGCCAGTCCGTTGCGGCACGCACCGTTCAGGAACTGCCATTGAATGGGCGCAACGTGCTGAACCTGGTGGACATGGTGCCGGGTGTAGTACCGCAGGGGAGTTCCGACGGCAGTCTGACGGGGAAGAACGTCTTCGCCGCGGGTAACTATCAGGTCGGCGGGGGTACGGCGAATCAAAGCGCTACCCTTTATGACGGCATGCCGATGACCACCACTTACGGCAATCTGGTCGCGCTCGTGCCCAGCCAGGACTCCGTTTCCGAGTTCCGCGTGCAGACCAATAACAACAGCGCGGAGTATGGGCGCTTCACGGGTGGCGTGATCAACATCGCGTCCAAGTCGGGAAGCAACCAGTTCCATGGCGATACGTTCGAGTATCTGCGAAACGCCGTGCTGAACGGGAATACGTTCTTCGGCAACGCCGCGGGACAACCCCGGCCCCCGTTCGTGCAAAATCAGTTCGGGAGCAGCATCGGCGGGCCGATCAAGAAAGACAAGCTATTCTTCTTTGGCGCCTACGAAGGTTTCCGCCAGCGTGCGGGCAACCTGTTTACGGAGACCGTGCCAACGCAGCAGGAGTTGCAGGGCGATTTCTCCGGCTATTTCGGTTCGACCGGCGCTCTGATCCCCATTTACGATCCACTGACCCAATGCGGCCAGTCGAACGCGCCCGCCTGTCCGGCCTCCGGTGCGCAGCGCTCCCCGTTTCCCGGCAATATCATCCCTCTCAGCCGCGTTGATCCCGTCTCGCAAGCCTATGTGAGCTTCCCCGCGTACGGGCTGCCGAATGGTCCTGGCCAATTGTATACTCACAACTTCAACTACAACCAGAACAGAGCGACCGGCGGCGACAACGATCAGGGCAACATCCGCGGCGACTGGAACGTGAGCGACAAGCAGCGGGTCCTCGCCCGCTACACGCGTTGGAAATCTTCCAACCTGCCGGTCAATACCTACGGCAATGGTTTCCTGAACGGAGACCCGTATTCGCCCGAAGGCTTCACCACTGACCAGGCTATCCTCGCCGATACTTACTCATTGAGCCCCAGCACGGTGCTGGATGTCCGGCTGGGGTTCATGCGCTGGTTTTACGGGCGGATTCCCGGGCATGTGGGCACAGACCTGGCGAAGACCTTCGGCTTCCCGGCCTACATGAACAACATCGACGCCGGCAATGGCTTCACCGATTCGTCCACGCCACCCTATCCGTCGGTTTCCGGTTATAACTTCATCGGCGGGGGGCTGCTATATTCCCGCGATAACACTTACACGCTCACGGAAGGCCTTACCAAGATGGTGGGCCGCCACACCTTGAAGTTCGGGGGTGAATTCCGGCGGATGGATATCAACTACTTCCAGAACAATTCTCCCGGCGGTACTTTCACCTTCTCCAACCTTTTCACTTCCGCCAACGCGCTAAATCCCGGTGCCACAGGCGGCTCTTTCGCTTCTTTCCTGTTGGGCTACCCGGCTAGCGGCCTGCTTCAGATTGCCCCATTCACCGCCGGGGGAATTCACTATCAAGGATATTATGCCAACGATGCGATCCAGGTGAACCCGAAGCTCACCGTCAACATCGGCGTGCGTTGGGAGATCCCGGGAGTCTACACCGAACGCTACAATCGCGAGGACACCTTCGACCGCACGGCAGTCAATCCGGCATTGCAGGGGGTGACGATTAACGGACACCAGGTCTTGGGAGCGTTTGCCCTGGTGAACACGCCCGCCCATCCCGAGCGCGGTTTATACCCCGAACATTACCATGAGTTTGCTCCTCGTGTAGGCATCGCCTACCGCATTCACGACAGGACAGTGGTCCGGACGGGAGCCGGCCTGTTCTTCTCACCCGCCAACCTAAACTTCCCCGAAGGGCCCACCCAGGACGCAGTCAATTACATCAACAACATCATGGTAAGTACCATCAATAGCGATGTGACTCCGCTCAATCCGTGGAGTAATCCGTTTCCGAACGGTTTCCTGAATGCGCCGGGGCGCAATCCTGATTTCAACCGAATTCTGCTGGGAGTCGGAGGCAGCACCCGGTTTCCCCAGCCCAACGTCCCCTATCCCTCTACGTGGCAATGGAACGTCAGCCTCCAACACCAGTTACCTGGCAACACGGCGGCCGAAGCCTCTTACGTAGGCCTGAAGGGAACTCACCTGCCGCAAGGCGCCTTCCAGATCGACGCGCTTCCTACGCAGGACCTGGCTTTGGGAAGCCAGTTACTGACTCAGGTGGCGAACCCATTCTACGGCATCGTGCAGAACGGCACACTGACGCAGCCAACCGTGCAGTACGGACAGTTACTGCTGCCCTTCCCACAGTACACGGCGGGCCTCGACCCCGGTGCTTACGTCGGTAACAGTTCCTATCAGGCGCTCCAGGCCAAAGTGCAAAAACGATTCTCCAATGGCGGCACGGCGTTGGTCGCCTATACCTTTTCCAAGATCATCAGCGATGTGGAAACCCTGACCAGTTGGCTCGATTCGGGCACCGGAGTCGGTGGAATCCAGAATTGGTACAACATGAGAGGAGAATACGCACTTTCGAGCTTCGATTCCCGCTCGCGCCTGACCTTCAGTTATGTCGAAGACCTGCCGATCGGCAGGGGCAAAGCGCTGTTGCCCAATGTCCACGGGCTTGCGGACAAGCTGATTTCCGGCTGGGGCATCAACGGCCTGACCACGTTTCAGGATGGCTTCCCGCTGGCTCTGACAGCAAGCCCGAATATCACCGGCTTCAACACCGGCCTGCGGCCCAACGTAACTGCTGGCTGTAACCCGGTAATCGCCGGCGCAATTCAAAGAAGGCTGACTCAGTACTTCAACACTTCGTGCTATTCGGTGCCGGCGTCGTTCACCTTCGGAGGCGAAAGCCGCACGGATCCGGTACTGAGGGGGCCGGGAACGAACAACTGGAATGCTTCGATCTACAAGTTTACGGGTATCACCGAGCGTTTCAGGCTGGAGTTTCGCGCCGAGGCTTTCAACCTCTTCAATCGGGTGCAATTCGGCAATCCCGGTACGGGCGCCACTACCGCGGCGGCCAATACCTTCGGCATCATATCAAGCCAACTGAATACGCCGCGGCTCATCCAACTGGCGCTGAAATTGACCTACTGAGCGGACCGGGACCTCGACGGCTTAGCTTAAGAGCCTGTCGAAAAACCTGGCGTGACCCGTCGCCGGGGGCCATCCCGAAAACGGAAATTGAATCACGCAGATCCAACATAATTTTGACTACGCTTTGTTTTCAATGAGATGAAAATCATACTTGGATCACTCAGATCCAATTCCGGTCAGAGCCGCGTGCCGGAGCGAGCGTTTTTTTCAACAAGCTCTTAGCTTAGAGCTTTCCGCTCCGCACCATCTCTTCGACGGACTCTTGCACGGCCTGGAGCGAGCTGTATCGGGGCGCATATCCGAGCAGGCGGCGGGCCTTCTCGATGCTGCAATTCGGTGAATGCAGAATATGGTCGCGCGTTGTGGCGGCATCCTTGGCCGTCACTCCGGCTGCCCATTCCTCCCATGAGGCGAAGGCCAGGTGAGGTTCCTGGCCGAACCATGCGGCCATACTTTCCGCGTACCCCCGCAAGGTGAGAGCAGCCGGGGAAACGATGTGGAAACTCTCGCCGATGGCCGCGTTTCGCCGGGTCACGGCGCGGACAAAGGCCTGAGCCGTGTCATCCGCGTGTACGTGATGAAGGGTTTCCATGCCCAGGTTAGGTAGAATGACCTGGCGGCTTGCGGCCAAAGCCGAGAAAATGTCAGGGTTGAAATTACCTGCCGGGTTGATCGGAGTCCAGCCGCGTCCCACCAGGTGGCCCGGATGCAGAATCGTCGCCGGAAACCCACGGAGGCGCGCTTCCGCCAGCAGGTAGCTCTCGATGGCTGCCTTGCGGCACCCGTAATCGCCGAACGGCCGGCGCGGCTCCTCTTCCGTGGTGGGCACCTGGACGCTGGGACCGTGCACCCAGATGGTTCCGCAGTGCAGAAACTGCTGGATGCGGCCCCGCACGCTGTCCACCAGTTGGCGGGCGCTTTCCAGCGTGTAGCAGGTGATGTCGATCACTACCTCCGGCTCGAGCGCCGCGATTCGTTCGCCGAAGTTCCCGCCGGCCTCCTCGGCGCTGCGGTCCATCTCCGCATATGAGATCCGCTTCCAGGCGCTGCTCGCGATGTAGGGTTCGCGCTGGCGGCGGCACACGCTCGTAACGGCGTACCCGCCTTCCACAAGGCGCGGAACCAGATAGCTGCCGATGTGTCCTGTTCCCCCGATTACGACGATCCGCATAACACTGAGCCTGGCCTATGTCCCTTCAGAATCCTATGATATGATTCCCGGCTAGAGTTTGGGAGGTGGTTCCGCTCCAGCGTATGAACGCAAATCCCATCTTGGACTTCGAAATTGACAAGGGGTCCATGCAGTACGTCGGCCACGATCTTGCGCGGCCGGAATGCATCCTGGCGGAGCGCGACGGCACTCTCTGGGCCGCCGATGCCAGGGGCGGCGTCACCCAAATCCGGTCCGATGGCAGCCAACAAACCATCGCCCAGAAGACCTCCGGGCATTTCGAGCACGCAGCGAGCGATGCGCTGCGCTATCTGGAGGGTACTCTGCCCAACGGTCTGGCATTCGCAAGCAATGGCGATCTGCTGATCTCGAACTTCGGAACGGATCGCCTGGAACTGATGCGCCGCGATGGCGCCACCACCGTGCTGGCCGATAGCATCGAAGGTGCGCCGATCGGCAAGGTCAACTTCGTGCTCCGGGACTCCCGCGATCGCATCTGGATCACGGTCTCCACCAAAACCAAGAACTGGATGCACGCGTTACGGACCGACCTGGCGGACGGCTACATCGTCCGTTACGAGGGCGGCACGTTTCGCATCGTGGCCGATGGGTTCCGCTTCACCAACGAGATCCGTTTCGACGCCCGCGAGGAATTCCTCTATGTTGTCGAGACGACAGGCGGCTGTGTGAGCCGGTTGCGGGTGGACGAACGGGGCAATCTCAAGGACCGGGAGGTTTTCGGCCCCTCCAGTCTCGGCGTCGGGGCGTGGCCGGATGGAATCGCTTTCGACAGCTGCGGCAACCTCTGGGGAACCATGGTGTACTCGGACAAGCTATTCGTTCTCACCCCGCAGGGCGATTTGAGAATTCTGCTCGATGAGGGCGACCCGGGCAAAGTCGGCGAGCTCGAACAGGCCTTTCGACGCAATCAGGTTACGGAAGCCGTGTTGTTTGCCACGGGACAGGGGATTGCTCCCTGGATGGCCAGTGTCACGTTCGGCGGCCCCGATCTGCAAACCGTTTATATCGGTTCGCTGAAAGGGAAGCGAATCCCCTGTTTCCGCTCGCCGGTTCCAGGGTTGCCGATGGTGCACTGGAACGAAGGCGGAATGGCGGCCGGCCGGCTGCCGTAGTTTCGCCGGGAAGCGCGAAACGCGCAGTAGCAGCTTTGACCGCATGAGGGTCGAATGCCGCTAAACTGTATCTGCACGTTTGGATTTTATTGCAATGCTTCGAATCCGTCCGCACCTTATCTTCGTCAGCGCTTTCCTGCTCGCCGCTGCGTGCGATTTCGCGCAGAGGGAGCCGATCCCGCAACAGTTCGCCTTCGCGCCGTATCACTCGAGCGGCATCTACGACGTTGGCGACACCGTCGGTTGGATTGTCACGCCCGGGCCGGCCGCACCTGCCTACGCCTATAAGTGGACCATTCGCCGCAACAACGCCGTAGTGCTGAAGGAAGGGAAGCTGGATCTTTCCTCGGGCAAGGACAGGATCGAAATCACTGCGGACCAGCCCGAAATGATCTATGTCGCCATTGAACCCTACGCCGGCGGTGAAGCAGTGCCGGCCTTTGTGGGAGGCAACACCGGCCGCGACAACGGGCTTTACGCGGTTGGAGCCGCGGTCGCACCGACGAAAATCGGGCTCTCGACGCCGCGGCCCGACGACTTCGACACTTTCTGGGACGCCAAGCTTGCGGCCCAAGCTAAAGTCCCAATCAACCCCGTCCTGACACCTGTACAGACCGATGTGCCTGGCGTCGAGATGAGCATGTTCGTCCTCGATGCGCTCGGATCCAAGGCGCACGGCTACGTAGCCAGACCCAACAGGGAAGGCAGGTTTCCCGCGCTCATCCAATTGCAGTACGCGGGCGTGTATGCGTTGAATGCCCGGGCGGACGCGTTGCGCGCCGCGGAAGGCTGGCTGCTGTTGAACGTCGATTCGCATGATAAACTGCCATCCGACCCCTCCGGAGGCGTTTCGCGCAATTACCAGGCCATCGGCAACACCGATCGCGAGAAATCGTATTTTCTGAATATGTACCTGCGCGACTCGCGCGCTTTGGATTACCTGCTGACGCGGTCCGACTGGGACGGTAAGACCATCGTGCTAACGGGAGGCAGTATGGGAGGTCAACAGAGCCTGGCACTCGCCGGGCTGCGGCCCGATAAGATTACCGCGGTTCTGGTTTGCGTGCCGGCCGGGGCGGATACCAATGGCGATCTTCACGGCCGCAAAGCCGGCTACCCCAACTGGCCGCCAGCCAATCCCGATGCGATGAAAACCGCGCTCTATTTCGATACTGTCAATTTCGCCTCTCGCATCAAGGCCCCGGTTCTTGCGGGCATGGGCTTCATCGACACGATTTCGCCGCCGGCCGGCATCTGGACGGCGCTGAACCAGATCCCCGGACCGAAAGAGCCCTTGCCCTTGATCGAATCCGAGCACGACAACCTGACGCCCGAGAAAGGACGGGCCTGCCCCGCACGAACCAGGGAAATACTCGATCTTCTGGTGCGGGGCGGCGAATTCAAACCGTAGATAGCGGCTCTATGGTCCGTGAGGTATCTGACGAGAAAATGAGAATCGCTGAACACATGCTTGCGCGCGGGCTGCGCAAAACGGCTGCGTCAATGGAAGACTTCCGCTCCTGGGATCCGCGCACACGCCGCACGGCCAAGCCCGGCCCAAGAACCGTGCAGATCCAGACCGTCGACCGATGCAATGCCCACTGCACTATGTGCCCATATACCAAGGCTGCCAACCCAGCCCCGACGAACATAATGGACGACGGCCTCTACCGTCGGATCATCGGCCAACTCAGCAAGGCCGGAACGGTAGACAATATCGTTCTGATGCTCCAAAATGAACCCCTCCTCGATCGCGGGTTCGCCGATCGTATACGGTTCGCCAAGGATGCGTTTGACGGCAGGGTCCGCATCACTACGAAGACCAACGGGTCGCCTTTGACCGCATCCCTAATCGACCAACTGGCCGCGAGCGGCATTGACCGTGTGAGTGTAAGTATCGATGCCGCCAGCGTAGAGGCCTACCGCAGAATTCGCCATGGGCTCGATTACCATCGGGTGTTGGCGAACACCGTGTCTCTGATCGAGCGTATGGGACCGCGCCGCGTCGGCGTCAGTTTCGTCCGGCAGCGCGATAACCAGGGGGAGGATCGCGCTTTCGCGCGATTCTGGCACCGTCGAGGTGTGGAGGTCACTTTTGGTGTGCTGACGAATCGGGCCGGATCGCTCGATTCGTTCGCGCGCGTCAAGCGGCGCCGGCCTCCGTTATGGAGAAGGCTCGTGAATCCCGTTCTGAATCGCTGCGTGCCGGTTTGTCCCCTGCCGTTCCGCACCATGAACGTCCTATGGGATGGCCGGGCCGTGCTGTGCTGCCACGACTGGGGGCCACGGGACACACTTGGCGATCTGTCCACGCAAACCTTGGCGGATGTCTGGAACGGCGAGAGGATCAACCACTACCGTTACTTGTTACAGACTCATCGCGCTGGCGAGAGTCGGGTTTGCGCCGACTGTTCGCAGGCCGATCGCTTCTGGACGGAGTGAACCTCGGCGCCTCGCAGCCGGCGGAACATAAACCCATGATGCTGAGAGGAGCCGGCGAAAGGCATAGTCCTCGGGACTTCATGGCGACGCCTCATGGGCGTTCGGCGGCTCACTTTTCGGACGCCGGCACGATGGTGACCCGCCGGCGGCTCAGTGTGGGCTCGGCTTTGCCGGAATCGGCTTTGGCCTGTAGCAGAAAGTCGCCGGATGTATCCGGCACGTCCAGATCGACGTAGAGAGTTGTCTGCCCCAGGCTGCCCACCTGGAATGGCGCTTGGACGTGAGCCACCTCGGCCCGGCTTCCGGACTCGAGGGATATAGTCAGCGTTCCGGCGGCCGGCTCGTATTCGTCATTGACCAGCATCACCTGGAACGTGTGCTTGCCCGCAGCCAGTTTCGGCTGCCAGAAACTCAGGTACAGTCCCAGCGGCGCGAAGGCCTGGGACATGTAATCGCGGAAGTGCGGTTCCAGTTCCAGGTTTTCGACGTCGCGGAAGTGATCGGCCGTGTAGCCGAACGGATCGCTGCTCATGAGATATACGAAATGGAGCACGGCGGCGTATTGCCGGTAAGCGCGCCAATACTCGGTAATGCCGGCTAACAGGTATGCGTTCAGCGCCAACCGGTCTTCGGCCGTAGCGTCCTTGGGCAGCAGCCGCTGGTAGAGGGTCTTGGTCAGTTCCGTCGGGGAACCGTCACGGTTCAGCCAGAGCCAGCCGTACTCGTTCAGGATGAGCGCGTGGCCGCTCGGCGCCCCGGGGGCCTTGCCGTTGGGCTTCTCGAAGGTGGTCATGCTGAATTCCGGTCCGTCGGGTTCGGCCATGCCTTGAAACTCGTAAGGATGGTCTTCCACCGGGTCGTCCGGACCGGCAGGCGGATTGTAGCTGTTTTCCCAGGGGCGGTTGGAAAGATCGAGGCTGCGCACCGCGGGAATGATCTTCTCGCCGAAGACGGGATCGAAAGTCTCATTGTTGGCGTCCCAGATGGCAACGCTCGGGTGATTCCAGTTGTCGCGCATCCATTCGCCGTACTCCCCGATCAACTCGGCGGCGTCGAAGCGCACTTGATTTTCCGCCCCGTGCCAGCCGTTTCCGGTCCACACAAAATATTCGTTCTGGATCAGCAGACCCGCCTCGTCGGCAATCTCCAGCCACTGGTCAGGGACTGGTCCTATGCAGAAGCGGAACGAATTCCAGTGCATT
>Ga0335078_10014808_pt1 | contig 11569 bp, 10 predicted proteins | sample Lox_Sample_32_FD_206711 | JGI IMG/M metagenome (GOLD analysis project Ga0335078, IMG submission 206711) | Soil microbial communities from Loxahatchee National Wildlife Refuge, Florida, United States - Lox_Sample_3.2 | ecosystem: Environmental > Terrestrial > Soil > Wetlands | place: USA...
CGGCCATGGGGGGGGAGCCGCGATTCTGCCTGGTGTCGCTGGCTGCGGGAGAGGCCGCGGACCGGCGTTGGATCGGGCGCTTCTACGATGGATTGCTGCGGCTGGCGCGGCGGACCGCCACGGCGCTAGCGGGGGGGGACCTGGCACGGGCGGAAAAGACGGCCTGCGACATCGTGGTGGTAGGCGCGGCACCGCGGGGGCGTGCGCTGCGGCGCGATAGCGCGCGGGCGGGGGATGCGATCTACGTTTCCGGAAGGCTGGGGGGGGCGGCGTTAGGGCTGGCGCTTGGAACGGGCGGCGCCTGGGCGCGGCACCTGCGTCCGGAGCCGCGGCTGCGCCTGGGCGTGTTTCTGCGGCAGCGCGCTACGGCGGCGATGGATTTGAGCGACGGGCTGTCACTGGATCTGCACCGCATGGCGTTGGCCTCCGGACTGGAGGCGGCCATCGAGGCGCCGCCGTGTTTTCCGGGCGCCAGCCTGGAGCAGGCTCTCGACGGCGGCGAAGATTACGAATTGCTGTTCACGGCGCCGCCGCGGACGCGGGTGCCGGAGCGCTTCGAGAATCTGCCGCTGACCCGCATCGGGGAGATGCGGCGTGGGCGGGCCGGGGCCGTGTACCTGGCCGGGCGGAGGCTGCCGTCGCGGGGCTACGATCACTTCCGGCAGACGCGGTGAGCGGGCGTTCGCGCCTATTCATATCGCAGTGCCACCACGGGATCCACCTTCAGGGTGCCGCGCGCCGGAAGGTAGCTCGCCAGGAACGACACCGCCGCGAACAGCGCGGTGACGGAGCCGAACACCAGCGGATCGGTGGCCTTCACATGAAAGAGCAGGCTGGCCATGAGCCGCGTCAAGCCGAAAGCCGCGGCAAGGCCTGCCACAATGCCCACGCCGGCCAGCGTCATGGCCTGTTTCAGGATCATGTTCCGGAGCGCGGGGAAATCGGCGCCCAGCGCCAGCCGGATGCCGAACTCCAGCGTGCGCTGCTGGACCGAATAGGCCATCAAGCCGTAGAGGCCGACGGCGGACAACAGGATGGCTACGCTCGCGAAGATGCCGAGCACCAGGGTGTTGAAGCGGTCGCGCGACGTCGAGCCGATCACGATCTGGTCCATCGTGCGGATGTGCGCCATTGGCAGATTGGCGGCGTCCTGGAAGGCCTTCTGAATGGGTTCGGACAGCGAGAAGGGCGCCACTTTGGTGCGCACCACCCAACTGAGCGGCATGAAGCGGTTGTTCAGTTTCATGTAGGAGTCGCCCACCTGCGCGAGCGGGATGAAGGTGGCGGGAAACGGATCGTTGTTGAGGCCGCCGTCGCGGGCGTCACCCACGATGCCGATGATTTCGCGGGGGGGCTGCACGAAGTCGGGTCCCATGCCGGAGCCGATAATCAGGCGGTGGCCGATGGGGTTGTCACTCTTCCAATACCGCTTGGCCATGGCCTGGTTGATGACCACCACGGGCGGCGCGGACGCGTCGTCACGGCGGGTAAAGAACCGGCCGCGCACCAGCGGCAGCTTGAAGACATCGAAGAAGCCGGATGTGACGTAGTTCCAGGCGCAGCCGCCGTGGACGGGGCCATTGGTAAGCGGACGGCCTTCGATGATGAATCCCAGGCCGAGACCGCCTTCGAGCGGCAGGTAGGACGTGGCGGCGGCAGCCTCCACACCGGGGATGGCTTGAATGCGGTCGAGCGCCTCGCGGGTCATCAGGTCCACGCCGGCGGTATGGTCGTAACGCTCGCCGGTGAGCGCGGTGTCCATGGTGAGCACGTTATGCGCATCGAACCCGGGATCGACGCTGTGGAGAGCGGAGAAGGTCCGGATGAGCAGTCCGGCGCCGATGAGCAGCACCATGGCGAGGGCCACTTCCGCGATCACCAGCAGGCCGCGTGCTTTGTTCTGGCGGAAGCTGGCGCCGGCGCGCGCGCCGGTTTCCTTTAGGGTGAGGTTGAGGTCCGCGCGAGAAGCCTGCATGGCGGGGAACAGGCCGAAGAGGATGCCGGTGGCGAGCGCCAGCAGCAGCGTGAAGGCCAGCACTGTCCAATCGAGGGTCACGGCCGCGCCATTGGGGCCGATGCGCGGGAGGTTGCCGCCATTCACAGCCAGCAGCGCACGTACGCCTACCAGGCCGATGACCAAGCCGAGCAGACCGCCCATCAAGGAGAGCAGGACACTTTCGGTGAGCAGTTGGCGGATGATACGGCCGCGTCCGGCGCCGATGGCGGCGCGGATGGCGATCTCGCGCGAGCGGCGCGTGGCCCGCGCAAGCAGCAGGCCGGCCACGTTGGCGCAGGCGATCAGCAGCACGCAAGCGACGGCCGCGAGCAGCACGAAAAGCGCGGAGCGCACATTGCGCACCATGAGCTGTTGCATCGGTTCGGCGGCGAAGGTGCCATGTGGGCCAAGTTGGCCGGGAAATTTCCGGTTGAACTCGGCGGCTGCCAGCTTGAGGGCGGCGTTGGCCTCCGCCAGCGTGATGCCGGGCTTCAGCCGGGCGGCGGCCTGGAAGAAGTGGCCCTGGTTGGTGCTGTTGGGATCGGCTTGAAACGGAAGATAGAGGTCGGGCGAGGGATCGAACGTGAAGCCGGGAGCCAGCACGCCGATGACGGTGTAAGACTGGCCGCCCAGATCGAGCGCCTTGCCGACGATGTGGGGATCGGAGCCGAACCGGCGGCGCCAGAGGGCGCCCGATAGCACGGTCACATTGCCGCCGTGGGGAAGATCCTCGGCGCGCGTGAAGGTCCGGCCCAGAACGGCTTTGGCGCCGAATAGCTGGAAGAACTCGTAGGAGACGTGGATGCCTTTCAGTTGCTCCGGGCGGTCGCCGCCGCTGAGGTTGAGGCCGGGCCCGCCGGTGTCGTAGGCAGCCACGTCTTCCAAGGCCTGCGTCTGTTGCCGCCAGACGTTGTACTTGGGCACTGAAGCGGCTGGAAAACTGCCCTGCGGCGCCTGGTTTTCGAGAACTACGATACGGTTCGGGTCGGGGAAAGCCAGCGGCTTGAGCAAGACCGTGTTGACCACCGAAAAGATGGCCGTGTTGGCCCCGATTCCGAGTGCCAGGGCCAGGATTGCGGTGATGGTAAAGCCGGGACTTTGGCGCAGCATCCGCCATGAGTGCTTTAGATCCATCCAGAGAGTTTCCATGGGAAGATTAGACGCCGCAACGGGCGAGATGTGCCAGGCCGCAGCTTACGCACCGCGCGGGTAGCAGCCCAGCACCTTCAACAGGTCGGCCAACTCGCGCAGATGGCCCAGTGCGTTGCGTGCGGGCGGCGAATCCACGTGGCCCAGGAAGTCCAGGTAGAAAAGATACTCCCAGGGCTTGCCGCGCAGGGGGCGCGACTCGATCTTGGTGAGATTCAGGTCACGTAGCGCGAAGGCGCTCAGGCAGCGGAATAAGGCGCCGGGGATGTTGCGGGTGGAAAACACGAGCGATGTCTTCCACTGCGTTTTGGCGGGCGCGGATATGGGATGGGTGCGCGTGTACCGCGGGGTGCGGAGGAGGAAGAAGCGGGTGAAATTGCGGCGGTCGTCTTCGATCGATCGGCGCAGGATCCGCGCGCCGTAGATTTCGGCGGCCACCGCGGAGGCGATGGCGCCGGCATCCCGCAGGGATTCTTCCATCAGCATTTTGGCGCTGCCGGCCGTGTCGTAGTAAGTCACCTTCTCGATGCGCGGATGGCTGGAAAAGAAGCTCAGACACTGATTGAGGGCCACCGGGTGCGAGTAGACGCGCCGGATGCGCGAGAAAGGCACGCCGGGAGCCGCCATCAGGTTGTGGACAATGCGCACGCTGGTTTCGGCCACGATGGGCAGATCGAAATGCTGGAGGTGGTCGTAGTTTTCGTGGACGGATCCGGCCAGGGTGTTTTCGATGGGGATGACGGCACCGGCGGCGGCGCCGGTTTCGAGGCTGCGGAAGACGTCCTCGAAGCGCGGGCAGGGCAGCACCTTGGCCGCGGGACCGAGCAGTTTACGGATGGCTTCTTCGCTGAAGGCGCCGCGCTCGCCCTGGAAGGCGATCGGGGCGGCGGGGACGTGCCGGCTTGGCCGCTTCATCGCTGGGGTCCGCCCCACCGGCGGACCTGCTCGTCTGGCACTCCGATGAGGTCCAGCACGCGGTCCACGCTGTGATCCACCACGTCCAGCAGGGTCTGCGGCCGGTTGTAGAATCCCGGAATGGGCGGCGCGATGATGGCGCCCATTTCGGCCAGCGCGGCCATGGTGCGCAGGTGGCCGAGGTGAAACGGGGTCTCGCGTACCATCAGGACCAGCTTGCGGCGCTCCTTGAGGGTAACGTCCGCAGCACGCAGCAGCAGGTTCGAGGTGACGCCGGTGGCGATGGCGGACATCGTGTGTACGGAGCAAGGCACCACGACCATGGCATCGACCTTATAGGAACCACTGGCGAGGCGGCAAGAAATATCCTCAAGGGAATAAGAAAAATCCGATAATTTCTTAAGGTCTTCGCTGTGTTTGCCGGTTTCAAGGAAGAGCGTTTTCTCGCCGGCGCGGGTGAGCACGAGGTGGATTTCCACAGATTGGTTGGCGTGCAGGCGTTCCAGCAGGCGAACGGCGTAGATGGCGCCGCTCGCACCAGTCACGCCGGCCACGATTTTCAAAATGGGCCCCTCGCGCCGCGTGCTGTTCCGATTTCAGAACAAAATCGCCGAATTTCGCCTTGCCGCGGGCGGCGCGCCCGGATATAATCGCAAGCGGTATCTCCGCGCATTACGGGGATCATAACATGGAGGACGCCGGGCAGAAGTTGAAGCGGGTGCGGGAGCGGCTGAACCTGCGATACCGCGACGTGGCGGAGGCCAGCGGCCGGATTGCCGAACGGCGCGAGAACAGCGAGTTCTCCATCGCCCTGAGCCGGCTTTCCGATATCGAGAACAAAGGCACCGTCCCGAGTATCTACCGTTTGTATTCGCTATGCGCCATCTACCGCCTGGATCTGCTGGAGGTTCTGGAGTGGTACAAGGTGGACATGGCGGCGCTGCCGGGGGATGCCGCGGCGCTGCCCCTGGAGAGCACGCACCTGCTGGGTTTCGCGCCGCCTACGCACGGCGAGGTTCAGGTGCCGCTGGCGGTCGAGGCGGGGGTGGATTTAAGTAAGACTACTTACTTAAATCAAGTCATCCATCGCTGGGGCAAGCTGCCGCTTTCGTTGCTGAATGCTCTCGACCTGAAGCATCACCGATATGCGTTTATCGGATCGGAGGACTGGTTTATGTATCCGATCGTGCAGCCGGGCGCGCTGGTGCTGATTGACGAGAGCCGGCGCAAGGTGGTGAATTCGGGATGGACCAGCGACTTCGAGCGCCCCATTTATTTCTTAGAGCATCGCGCTGGCTTTTTGTTTGGCTGGTGCGCGCTGACCGACGGGCACTTGATTGTGCAGCCGCATCCGGCGTCGGAGTGCCTCCCGTTGGTCTACGCCTACCCCTCGGAAATCGACGTAATCGGACGGATCACGGGTGTGGCTATGATTCTGGACCAGGGGAAGCGGCGCCGTACTCGCGCGCCAGCAGATTGAGCATCGTTTCCAGGTCTCCGGCGAAAAGCTGGCGCTCGACGGGTTCAGCCGAAGCGGGCGTCAAGTCGCGGTAGAACGCCGATTTTAGCCAGCCAGCAAGCACCGCCGCGGGATTTGGGATCTCGGTCAAGTACTCCTGCAAGTCCGCCTTTTGCTGTTCGAGGTTGAGGCACAGCCAGTCGTGGAAGACGCGCGTATGGCTCTGGCGCAGCGTCTCGGCGGCCTGCTCATCGCCGACCATCTGGGCGAGGCCCTGATGGCGATATTCACCGCTCGCCAGGTTGCGGAGTGAAGCCAGAAAAACCAGGCGCCCGAACAGAGTAGGGATGCGGGCCAGGGTGTGGCGCCAGACGTCGCTGGCCGGCTCGCGGCTGTGGGGCGGTGGTGGTGTGCTGCTCATGGGACGAACGGCTCGCAATCCGGCCCGGCCTCTCCGGGAACACCTGTACAGGTCGAAAGTTCTAGTCCGCTTGTACGGGTTGGAACCTTTTTGCTATCCAAAGTTAACCCCTGTTCTGGATGCGGAAAATTGTTCTCCTAGCCTCACTATCGGCCACGTCAACCGTATACTTTAGTACACGATAACCTTAGTTTACAAGGAGAAGAGGCCTTATGTTTAAGAAGGCGTTGCTGGCGATTGTCTTCGCGCTGACAATGCTGTCCGCAGTGAGCGTTGAGGGTGCGGCACCGCCGCCTACGTGCCACCCTTGCCCCTGGGTTAAGTAACTCCTGGTGGTTGCGCCAAAATCATGAGGGCGTGACGGTTGGGCACGCCCTCAGGTTTTCCCTGGTGCCTCCTAGCGATGTGGTGATAGAATAAGTCCGGCGACTGCCGCATGGACAAGGCAAGCCTTTTAATTCCACTTGTCAGCATATTTCTGGTTATCCGCCTCTACACTTCAGGTCTCTACCGGAGGTATCGCGCGTTCTTCCTTTTTCTGATCTACGCCAACGTTTTGCGCATGGGCGTGCTTGGGATTATGGATCCCGCGACGGGCCTCTACCAGAAGATATGGGTGCTGACTGAACCCATTGAGTGGCTTTTCTACGTATCAGTGGTACTAGAACTGTACTCACTCACCATGAAGGATTATCGGGGCCTGTCGACGGTCGGGCGCTGGTCACTGATCGCTGCCGTGTGTGTTGCCATGCTGGCTTCCGGTATCAGCCTAATGGCGCCATCCCGCCCCAGCGACCAGAGTGTGCTAATGACGTACTATTACGTGGCTGAGCGCGCGGTGTACTTCAGCCTCGCCGTTTTCCTGCTCACTATGTTTGCACTGCTGATGAGGTATCCCATCGTTCTGAGCCGCAATCTCGTTGTCCATAGCATGGTATTCTCATCTTATTTTCTTATAGTTACTGTTCTCTACCTGTGGCTGAGCGCACGCGGATGGGGCAGCATCTTGGGTGTCCGATATGGCATCTTTGGCGCAACGGTCGCGGCGTTGGGCACCTGGCTGGTGATGCTCAACCCCGCCGGGGAAACACGCAAGCAGCGGCTGCGGCCCGCCTGGATGCCGGGCCAGGAAGAGGCCCTAGTCAGCCAGCTCAATCACCTCAACGCGGTTCTCCTACGGGCTACGCACAAATAGACCGGAGTTACTATTGTTTTTCCCGGAAGCCCAGGGTATTCTCAACTGGGGAAGAAGGGAGAGCATGAATCTCGTCCTGGGCCTTGGCGCTTTTGTCTGTCTGGCAGTGGGAGCGGCCTTGGCCTTTCTATTCCGGAGGCTCGTCGGGGGACCGAAATCGCTTCCCGTGTCGGTGGACTGGATCAACGATCTTTCCGTGGCGCGTTACCGGCCCATGGAAAGGTTATTGAGCGGCGAAGATTACCGTTTTCTAGCCAGCCAGCCCGGTGTCAGCAAGGAAACGCTGCGCCACATGCGCGCGGAGCGCCGCAGGCTGTTCCGCGGGTACCTGGCCTTCGTCAGGCGCGACTTTAACCTGGTGGGGGCGGCGTTGCGGGTGATGATGATGTGCTCCGCGCAGGACCGTTCTGACCTGGCGGGGATCTTGTACAAGCAGCAGGCCCTGTTCGCCGTTCGTATGCTGGCGGTGGAGTGGCGCTTGTTGTTGCATGCGTGCGGTTTGGGAGTCGTGGACGTGCATGGGCTGGTCAGCGTGATGGACAGCATCAGGCTGGAGCTCCGGCAACTGATCCCGGCTGATGTATCCGCCGCTGCTTGAGAAGCAAACCACCGGGCAGGTTGGTGATCGGCACGGAGTTGGGCGCTTGTAGTATCTGGAGTTGACGTACGCCGGAAGGCGTACAATTGCGTGATGACGGCGCCCTCCGACAGCCTCTCCGGCGCATTTCGCCTGCTGTTTCTTTACGACGTTTGCGAAGAGATCCGCCTGGACGAGTTGCGCTCCATCCTGCGAGCGCGGCCGCCCGGGCGGGAACCCAGTTTCCGGCGCCCCACCCCCGAATACGTCCGCTTTCAAAAACCGCCGGTCATCGAGTATCTCGACCCCCTGGCGCTCGACAGCGGCGAACGCCTGCAACGCCAGATCCACTACTACGAATACGGCGTGGTGAGCATCGAGCTGGAACTCCCGTTTGAGTTCGGCTGGCAGCAACTGATCCGCCTATCCAGCCGTTGGATCGCGGCGCCGGAAATCGAAAAGCTGGCTGCCGACAGCGTCCGCCAATCGATGGCGCGCGCCAGGCCCGCCCTGGTAAAGCCGTACGACGACTGGCTCACGGAGGACTACTACATCATCCAGATCCGGCCGGTCGTCACGGCGGCCGGTGGGGTAGTGACTGGCGAGCAGCTAATCAGCGAGCGAGGCGGTGAAATCACGCAGGTGGTTCGCGGCGAGACCATGCGCCTGGCGGCCGATGAAAGTTCGGAAATCCTGCAGTCGTGCCGCTCGTATTATCCCGAGGACCTGGTGGTGATCGGCTGGACCGCGGCCCTGGTCTATGACACGCCGGAAGGCGCGCTGCCGGTGATGCAACTGCTGGAGTACGCGAATTCGCAGTTGCTCGAGTTCCGCTACTACGACGAGATGCTGACCGGGCTGCTGGCGGGTGTCTACCGGTCGCTCGAGAAGGGCACGGGGGTGCTGGCGCGCTGGCGCCTGGCGCGGGAAGCCGAGCGGCTGAACACCATCCGGCTGGACGTGCGCGAGCTGACCGAACGGATGGACAATTCGATCAAGTTCCTGAGCGACATGTATTCGGCGCGCGTCTATCGCCTGGCGGCCGGCAAAGTGGGAGTCACGGATTACCGGCGGCTGGTGGACGATAAGCTGCGCACGGCGGGCGAACTATATCAGTTCATGGTGGACCAGTTCCAGCATGGGCGCGCGTTCGTGCTGGAACTTCTGGTGGTGATAATCCTGGTGATCGAGCTGGTGTACCTGTTCGCGGGCAAGGTGATTTAATCTCACTCGCTCCTGAGCACGGTGATCGGCGAGACGCGGGTGGCGCGCCGGGCGGGCGCACCACTGGCCGCCACGGTGACGGCCAGGAGGATCGCGGCCACGCACAGAAATGTGAGCGGATCGGCCGGGGGCACGCCGTATAGCATGCCGGCGATGAAGCGGGTTAAACCCAGGGCCGCCGCGGAACCGATCAGCACGCCCAGCCCGCCAAGCACGACGGCCTTACCCACGATCATCCGCACGACGCTCGACCGGCCCGCACCCAAGGCCATGCGCACGCCGATTTCGTGGCTGCGGCGGTTCACCGCATACGACATCACGCCGTAGACGCCCACGGCGGCGAGCAGCAGGGCGACGGCAGCGAAGATGGCGAGCAATTCCATGTTGAGGCGCCGGGAGGCCACAGCGTCATCGACCACGCTGTCCATGGTGGCGACAGCGGACACGGTGGCGGCGGGATCGAGCCCCGCGACGGCACGGCGCACCGAGCCGATCAAGGCGGCCGGATCTCCGGAACGGGCCTGCAGAACCAGCGTTGCCGACCGCGTCGGGAAGTGGTAGGCCGACCAATAGAAGGTCGGGACAGGATTGCTATCCGGCCCGTAATCCCGCACGTCACCGACGACACCGAGAATCTTGACCGGTTGCAGGCCCATTTCGGGGAAACCCGGCCGGAAGGTTTTGCCGATAGGGTCCTCGCCCGGCCAATAACGCTTGGCCATGGTCTCGCTGATGACGGCTGAGAAATGCTGCTTCCGCACCCAGTCCATGATATCCGCCTGGAGGAAGTTGGTGACCCGGCCATCGGCGGGAGTGAAGAGGTGGCCGCGCAGGAGAGGGATGCCCATGGCCGCGAAGTACTCCGGAGAGGCAACGCGCTGATCGGCTCCCGGCAGGTTGCCTCGCGACGGGGTGGGACGGTCATCGCGAAACCACACCATCGAGGAGAAGAAACCGCGCAGCGGGAGGTGACTGATGGTGCCGGCCTGGGCCACACCCGGAATTGCTTTCACCTTGGCGTTCATCGCCTCGAAGAATGCGGCGCTGCGTTCGTAGGGATAGTCTTTGGAGTCGGGTAGGCTGACACGGGCGGTCAGGACATGATCGCTTTCGAAGCCCAGCGGGACGTTCATGAGCCGGTTCAGCGTGCGCAGCAGCAGCCCCGCGCCGACGAGCAGGACCAGGGCGAGCGCCACCTCTGCCACTACAAATGCGTCGCGGGCGCGTGCTGTGGACGAACCGCTGGTAGTGCGGCCGCCGTCGCGCAGAGCGCCGGTCAGGTTCAGGCGCCAGGCGGCTACGGCCGGTGCGAGACCGAACAGCACACCGGTGAAGACAGAGACCAGAAGCGTATAAACCAGGACGCGCAGGTCGATGCCGAGCCCCCCGGCGTCGATCGAGGCGGGCACCAGCCGCGCCAGACCGGTGAAACTCCAGGAGGAGAGCAAAACGCCCAAAGCGCCGCCGCCCAGGGCGAGCAGCACGCTCTCCAGGAGCAACTGCCGGAGCACGTGCCAGCGCGAAGCTCCCAGCGCGGCCCGGATCGCCATTTCGTTGCGGCGGTCGGCCGCGCGGGCGAGCAGCAGGCTGGCGACGTTCACGCACGCGATCAGCAGGACCAGCGACACGGCCGCCAGCAGGATCATCACCGGTTGCCGTGACTGGCCGGAAACACGCTCGCGCAGCGTGATCACGCGGGCGCCGAATCCGGTATTCGTGGCGGGATAGGCGGCTTCCAGACGGCGGGCGATGGTAGTCATTTGGGTCTGCGCCTGTTCGAGAGTCACTCCCGGCTTGAGCCGCGCGATGGCGTCCAGGCTGTTGTGGTTCTCGCGGAGCGAGAGGGCCTGCCGCGTGATGGTGTCGCTGATCGGGACAAACACATTTGCAGGGCGGTAGAAACGGAAGCCCGCCGGGAGAACCCCGATGACCGTGTAAGGGCTCCGGTCGAGATTGATACTGGCGCCGAGGATGCCAGGATCGGCCGCGAAGTGCGTCTGCCAGATGCGGTTCGAGAGGATGACGACGGGTGGCGCGCCCTGGCGGTCATCCTCGGGACGGAAATCGCGCCCCCGAGCGGGTTTGACGCGGAGAATCGAAAAGAAATTCGCGGAGACGTAGGTGACCGGGAGACGGTCTGCGGGCGCGCGGCTCTCCAAGGTCGCCTCGTAGGGCGCTTCGACCGCCATAGCTTCGAACGCCGCGGCCTGGCGCTGCCAGTCGAGGAAGTCGGGGTAGGAGATGGATGTCGGATTGGTGTCGTTGGTTTCCGACAGCACGACCAGGCGGCCGGCTTGCGGAAATGGAAGAGGCCGCAGAAAGACCGCGTTCACCACGCTGAAGACGGCCGTGTTGGCGCCGATTCCGAGCGCCAGAGCCAGCATTGCCAATACCGTGACGCCGCGGCTGCGGTGTAATGTCCTGAGGGTTTGCCGGAGCATGGATGTCGCCAGCTTTCGACGTGCGTCTGGCAATTCAGGGGCCGCGCAAATTCGCGGGATTTGTGGGGCGTTGGCGTTCACTCCGTCCGTGTCTGGGAAGCCATTGCGCGAATTCGAACAATTTCAGGGCTGTTTCTCCATTTGTCTTGCGGCCGGTGGTCCGGGTGATTACCCTACGCAGGGCATGCGACC
>Ga0335078_10014809_pt1 | contig 11569 bp, 7 predicted proteins | sample Lox_Sample_32_FD_206711 | JGI IMG/M metagenome (GOLD analysis project Ga0335078, IMG submission 206711) | Soil microbial communities from Loxahatchee National Wildlife Refuge, Florida, United States - Lox_Sample_3.2 | ecosystem: Environmental > Terrestrial > Soil > Wetlands | place: USA: Florida...
GTCGCGTCTATACGGCGGCGATGGGCGGGTGCGTGTGCACCAGGAGTTGCTGCTGGGAGTGGGCGGTTTGCGGGCGCTGACAGCGCTGGGCATCACTCCGGGAGTGCTGCATTTGAATGAGGGGCACAGCGGTTTCGCGGTGCTGGAAGCGATTCGGATGCGGATGGAAGAAGAGGGCATCGGCTTCGACAAGGCGGTGCCGAAGGTATCGCGGGAGGTGGTTTTTACCACGCACACGCCGGTGCCGGCGGGACATGACCGCTTTGACGCCGACCTGATCGAAGAACATCTGGGAATTCTGCGCGAGGCGCTGGGACTGTCGAAAGAACGATTCATGGCGCTGGGGCGGGAGAATCCGGACAGCGACGAACGGTTTTGCATGACCGTGCTGGGGTTGAAGATGGCGCGGCGGGCGAATGCGGTTTCATCGCTGCATGGAGAAGTGTCGCGCGCGATGTGGACGGGGCTGACGCCGGGGAACTCGGAAGATTCGGTGCCGATCGGGCATATCACGAACGGGGTGCACGTGCCGTCGTGGCTGGCGCCGCAGATGTTCCGGCTGTACGACCGGCATCTGGGGACGGGATGGAACCTGAAGAGCAGCGAGTCACACATCTGGGATGGGATCGAAGACGTCGACGATGGGGAGCTTTGGGAGACGCATTTGAACCTGAAGTCGCGGATGATCGAATTTGTGAGGCGGCGTGCGATTAAACAGGCGGAGCGGCGCGATGAGCCGCGGCAGGAATTGCAACGGCTGGAGCGGTTGCTGAGTCCGGATGCGCTGACGATCGGATTTGCGCGGCGTTTCGCGACCTACAAGCGGGCGAACCTGATCCTGACGGACCTGGAAAAAATTGCGTCCATGGTGAACGATCCGAAACGGCCGGTGCAGTTTGTGTTTGCGGGCAAGGCGCATCCGAATGACGAGCCGGGCAAGCGCGTGCTGCAACAGGTGGCGCAACTGATGCGCGATCCGCAATTCTGCGACAAGTTCGTGTTTGTCGAGGACTACGACATCAACGTGGGCAGGCATTTTGTGCAGGGTGTGGACGTGTGGCTGAACAATCCGCGGCGTCCGCTGGAGGCTTCTGGAACGAGCGGGCAAAAGGTGGTTCTGAACGGCGGGCTGAACCTTTCCGTGCTGGACGGCTGGTGGGCGGAGGCGTATGACGGCATGAACGGGTTTGCGATTGGAGGCGGCCGGACGCACTCCGATATGAATGTGCACGACGCGCGCGACGGGGAAGATTTGATGCGTGTGCTGCGGGAGGAAGTGATTCCGCTGTATTACCAGCGCGACCGCGACGGTCTGCCGCGGGGATGGATCAAGCGCATGAAGCGCACGATTCGCACGCTGGGGTGGCGGTTCAACGCGGACCGCATGGTGATGGACTACACGCTGCAGTGCTACGTTCCGGCGGCGGGCGGAACCTCGAGCGATTTGCGGGCGAAATACTGAAAAAGTTGCAGGTCAGAGGTCAGGGGTTGAAGACCCCGGTTGCAGGGCTCTGGCCGGCGCTCTCTGCCAGCTTCTATCCCTTGCACAGCATCCCGTCTTCCTTAGCATCCCGCCTTCGTTGCCCTTTCTTTTCGCAAAATCAAAATACCGGGACGAGCGCCTTTCCGGCAGACGCAGCGGGCAGTGCAACCCGGGGAACAACCTGCGGGAGTAATTACTTGACAGGGACTCGCCGGGTGGCGATACTAGATGAATAATTATGCATCATAATGGATAAATATGCCTCTAAAGATATCCTGAGGCGGAAGCAAAGGCAGTGAACGCGGGGTTGATGGCTGGGAAACTGAAAACGGCGGTACTCGGGGCGAGCGGATATTCCGGAATGGAACTGGTCCGTCTGCTGACGCGACACTCGCGTACCGGGCAGCCCTTGCTCCTGGGACGGAGCGGTGAAACGACCGGGCCAGCGGGATTCCCGGGTGTTCCGGGAAATGGGAACGGGAATGGAAACGGGCACGCGACGGCGGTTCCGTTTTCGTGGGATGCCCTGCAGAAGAATGGTATCGAGCTGCTTTTTCTGTCCACGCCGCATGGGGTGTCACGCGAACTGGTTCCGGAGGCGGTGGAGCGCGGGTTGCGGGTGATCGATTTGAGCGGCGCGTGGCGGTTGAAGCAGGCCGAGCACCGCGCGGTCTATGGCTTCAGGGATACGGATGCCGCGAAGGCGGCGCGGCTGGATGCGAGCGCGGTGTACGGGCTGCCGGAGCTGAATGCCGGCGCCCTTTCCGGCGCGGCGCTGGTGGCGAACCCGGGGTGCTATTCGACTTCGGTGATTCTCGGCCTTGCGCCGCTGATTTCGGCGGGGCTGGTGGACTCGGAGCGCGGGATCATTTCGGATTCGAAGTCGGGCGTTTCGGGCGCGGGCAAAGAGCCGACGGCGCGCACGCACTTCGTTTCGGTAGCCGACAATTTTTCGGCGTACTCGGTGTTCGGGCACCGGCATACCGGCGAAATTCTGGAGCAATTGCGGATCGAAGCGTCGCAGTTGATTTTCACTCCGCATCTGTTGCCGATTCCACGCGGGATTTTGTCGACGATTTATGTGCATTTGAAGGGTGAGGCAACGGCCCGGGAAATTCAGGATTGCTACGCCGGTTTCTACGGGGGGAAGCGCTGGGTGCGGGTTTATCCGGCGGCCAGCCTGCCGGAGATCCAATTTTCCGTGCACACGAACTACTGCGACGTGGGATTCACACTGGCGAAAGATGGGCGGCGGATGATCGTGGTGTCATGCCTCGACAATCTGCTGAAAGGCGCCGCGGGACAGGCCGTGCAGAACATGAATTGGATGTACGGGTGGGACGAGGGCGAGGGTTTGCAGTGAAGATTGTCGTAAAAATCGGGGGGGCGGCGGTAGAGCACAAGCCGACGCTGCAGAAATGCGCGCAAGCGGTGGTGCAACTGGCGCAAGACGGACACCAGGTTGCGGTGGTGCATGGCGGCGGCGGGGCGCTCACGCGCACGTTGAAGCTGATGGGAAAAGAAAGCGAGTTCGTGCACGGGCTGCGCGTGACCGACGCCGAGACGCGCGACGTGGCATTGATGGTGCTGGCGGGAATCGTGAACAAGAGTCTGGTGGCGGCGATTGCGGCGGCGGGGCAGCCGGCGATCGGATTGTGCGGGGGCGACGGCGGGGTGTTCCGGGCGCGAAAGAAGCAGGACTCCGAGCACGATCTGGGATTCGTCGGCGAAATCTGTTTTTCAGAGCCACGGTGGATCCGGGCGATCTGGGCGGAGGGGGGAATTCCGGTGCTTTCGTCAGTGGCGCTCGGCGGGGACGGCGAATATTACAACGTGAACGCGGACCAGATGGCGGCGGCGTGCGCGATCGCCTGCCAGGCCGACGCGCTGATTTTTCTGACCGACGTAGCGGGCGTGAAACAAGCGGATGGCTCGGTGATGGCCCGGCTGAATACCGCCGAGGTGGCGGGACTGATTGAAGGCGCGGTGATCAGCGGGGGAATGATGCCGAAGCTGGAGGCGTGCATTCAGGCGTTGAAGCGGGGCGTAGGGCGGGTGCGAATTCTTCCCGCGGCGGAGGTGGAAGTACTTCCGCAATTCTATTTCACGCGGATCGATTGCGGCACGGAGGTGCTGAGAGCATGAATCTGGCTTCGGTGTCGCAGACGGAGAAAAAGCTGCTGGTGCCGACATACGAGAGGCAGCCTGTTTTGCTGGAACGCGGGCAGGGCGTCTATGTGTGGGACTCGACCGGGAAAAAATATCTGGATTTTCTAAGCGGGATTGGCGTGAACGCGCTGGGGCACAATCATCCGGCGATTCAGAAGGTAATCCGGAGGCAAGCGGGGCGGCTGATTCATACTTCCAACCTCTTCTTCCATGAATATCAGGGGGAGCTGGCGCAACGGTTGACGGAAATGTCGGGGCTCGACCGCGCGTTTTTCTGCAACAGCGGGACCGAAGCAATTGAGGGAGCCCTGAAGATGGCGCGGGCTTTCGCGCAGGCGAGAGCCGGTGAGGCGGGGAAACGAAACGGGCAGAAGCCAAAGTGGCGCGTACTGGCAATGGAGAATTCGTTTCATGGGCGGACGTTCGGCGCACTGGCGTTGACCGGGCAGAAAAAATACCGAGCGCCCTTTGCTCCGCTGATGCCGGGCGTTCAATTCGTCACGTTTAACGACTGCGCGGATCTGGAGCGAAAGTTCGACGCGAGCATCTGCGCAATTTGCCTGGAGACGATTCAGGGCGAGGGCGGCATACAGCCGGTGGCCGGCGAATTCCTGGAGCTGGCACGGAAGTTGACCGCGAAGAGCGGGGCGCTGCTGGCGCTCGACGAGATTCAGTGCGGAATGGGACGGACGGGCAGGCATTTTGCGTATCAACATTACGGGGTGCAGCCGGACCTGGTGACGCTGGCGAAGCCGCTGGCGGCAGGTTTGCCGCTGGGTGCGATTCTTACCACGGAACGCGTTTCGGCCGCGATGCATCCAGGGCTGCACGGGACGACCTTCGGCGGCGGTCCGCTGGCGTGCGCGGTGGCGATTGAATTTTTGCGCGAGGAGCAGAAGCTGCTCAGGCACATCGCCGCGACGGGAGAATACTTCGGCGCCGCGCTCGAGGGACTTGACCGGAAGTACAGTTCGATCCAGGATGTGCGCGGCGCGGGGCTGATGCGTGCGATCGAGCTCGAGTCCCCTGAGTTGGCCAAGACGGTCGTGAAACGGTTGCTGGCGGAGGGGATCATCATCAATCGCACGCATGAGAAGGTGCTGCGGTTTCTGCCTCCGTACATCATTCAGAAAAAGCACGTGGATCAATTGACTACGGCGCTGGATCGGGTGCTGAGCGCCGGAATCGACGAACAGCTTGAACGCGGCGAGAGGAAGCGGAGACCGGCCGGGGCTTCCGTCCGCGTCGGCCGGAAGGAGGAAGCCCATGCGAACGCGTGAAGCGATTCTTCCGGACGCGGAGGCGATTGAGGCGTTGATTCGAAATTACTCCGGCGACGGGACCCTATTGCCGCGGACGCTGGCTGAGATCTGCGAGAACGTGCGCGACTTTGTAGTGCTGGAGGATGCCGGGCGAATCATCGGTTGCGGAGCGCTGCATTTGTATGGCGTGCATCTGGCGGAAATCCGGTCGATCACGGTCGATCCTTCGCGGCAGAGCGGCGGTGGCGGGCGGCGGCTGGTGAAGGCGCTGATGGCGCAAGCCGAAAGACACAAGGTCAGTTGCGTGTGCCTGTTCACGCGTATTCCGGAATTCTTTTCGCAGATGGGGTTTACGGTGGCCTCGCATGCGGACCTTCCGGACAAGATTCATAAAGACTGCTTTCAATGTCCGCGCCTGGCGAACTGCGATGAAGTGGCGATGGTTCGCGGAGAATTGCCGGCGTTTGCGATCCTGCCTCCGCCGGCGAACTGGGTTTATAAGATTCAGCACGCATGAGCTCTTCGACGCTGCGGCGCTCTCCCGAAAAGATCCTGGTTCCGCGCGGGTTTTACTTTTCGGCGCTGGCTGCGGGGATCAAAGCGAGCGGCCGGGCGGATTTGGCGTTCACGGAAATTGCCGCGGGAGCGGCAGGGGCCGCGCTATTCACCACGAATCGCGTGGTGGCGGCTCCGGTCGAAGTGGGGCGGGCCGCGCTGGTTGCGAACGGGGGACGGGTGCGCGCGGTGATTGTGAATTCAGGCAATGCGAACTGTGCGACGGGACCGGCGGGCATTCGGGCGTGTGAGCGAGTGTGCCGCGAGGCCGCGAATATTCTTGGCGTGCGCCCTTCGGAAGTCTTCCCTTCCTCGACCGGTATTATTGGCGCGCGCTTGCCCGACGACAAGATTCGCGCGAAGTTGCCGAGACTGATTGCTGAGCGGTCAAAGAGCGTGAGCGGGGCGCGCGAGTTTGCCCGCGCCATCATGACTACGGATACGCGGCCGAAGATCGGCTCGGCGCGGTTTCGGATGCACTCGGCCGGCGGCTCGCGGGGCCACGGCGTTTCGAGGGAAGTGACCATACTTGGAATTGCCAAAGGCGCGGGCATGATTCATCCGCAACTGGCGACCATGCTGGTTTATATCTTTACGGACGTGGCGGCAAACGCGGCCGAGTTGCGCGGAGTATTACGCGATGCCTGCGATGCGTCCCTGAACTGCATATCGATTGATGGGGACACTTCGACGAACGACACTGTGCTGCTGGTGGCGAGCGGAGGGAGTGGAATCCGTCTTAGAGAGGGCGGCGTTCGAGCGGAATTTTCATCTGCGTTGAACGGAGTTTGCCAGTCGCTGGCCGAGCAGATTGTGAGCGATGGCGAGGGCGTGCAGCATGTGATTCGCTTGCGCGTAACGGGGGCGCGCAACCGGGACGAAGGGTTGACGGTAGCGCGAACGATTGCGCATTCTCTGCTGGTGAAAACGGCGTGGGCCGGGGCGGATCCGAACTGGGGGCGGATTTTGGCGGCGATTGGGCGGTGCGGATGCGCGATTGATCCGGCTCGTGTGAACGTTTTTATTGCAGGCCAGAAGGTGTGCAGTGGCGGAATCGCTTGTTCGTTCGATCAGCGGCAGGCGCATCGGGCGCTCGCGCGGCCGGAGTGCGATGTGCGCGTGGAACTGGGGCGCGGGCGGGAGGCAGTTACATTTCTTACCACCGATTTGACGGCGGAGTACGTGCGGATTAACGCGGATTACTCGACGTAGAAAACAGCTTCGAGCTACGAGGCGCGAGTTCCGAGCGAGCTGCCCCTTTTTCTGGCGGCTAGAAATGCTCTAACCACGGGGTCTGACGAGTAAATCTGACGATCAGAAGCTGAACGACGCTTGCAGTTCGATCTTGCGGTTGGCGGCCGCGCTTGAGAATGCGCCACCTGCCAGGCTTATCGATTTGCCAAAGTCCGACGAGGTGAGAACTCCGATGGGACTGCCGGGGTTGACGTCGTTGAGCACGTTTCTGGCGTTGACGCTAAAGGTCAGGCTGTAGCGGCGATTTGTGCTGGAGCCGCCGAACATTCCGCCGGGGCCCCCTCCACCACGTCCTCCGCCACCGCCAAAGCCAACGCCTCCACCACCACCTCCACCACCGGCATGCGCGACAGGATTGCGGCCGCTCGGCGAGCCTCCCTGCTGTCCGGAAGCGCCGCTGTGAATCTCCGGACCGAAGCCGAAGGTTTTGGAGAGGCGCAGATTGAGCGTGAAGTGGTTGGGGCCGGTCAGAGAGTTAATCGGAATCGGCGTGTAGGGGGTAGTTGGAATCGTGTAGTGGCAGGCATTGAGTGGCGACAGACATGCGCCGGTGGGATTCGGAGCGAATGCCGGACGCACGTTGAACTGCAAGTCGCCGGCGAGATCCTGGCCAACGGTGACGTTGTACGGCGCGCCGGAGTTGAAGACGAGGAAAGGACTGAGGCGAAAGCCGCGAGGCAAAGAGACGGTTCCGCCGAAGAATACGCGGTTGCGAATAGCAAAGGATGCGCGGCCGTAGTCGAGAGCGATGTCGTGCTGATCGGAGGCGAAATTGGTTGTGAAGGCTCCGCCACTCGAGGAGCCGATGGGGTCACTGTTGGCGTAGTTCAGCGAATAGTAACAGTGGAGAGAAACTTTGGAACCGGCCTGGATATTGAAGCTGGCGATCAACTGGTTCTGGCGGAAGGTCCCGGCTGAGGCGTATTGAAAAAGATAGGTGGCAGGCGGTTCGCCGACCGAATACGGGTAAGCTGGAACGTCGGGCGCGTTGGGGATGAGCGACATCAACTGACGGACGCCGCGGGAATTCAGATAAGTGAGCGTGCCATTGGCGAATTTTGTGATCTGCCGCTCGAGGCTGAAGGCGCTTTGCAGAATGTAGGGCGAGTGCAGATTCGGCGCAATCTGGTAAATGGATGAGACGGTTCCCGTGGGCAATGCGCTCGCGGGCGGAACAGTGGGGAAGAAATCGATGGTGGGACACGTCGGATCGCACTGAGTCGTCGACACGGCGTATTGCTGCTGCGTGATGCCATTCAACCGGTTGGCATTGAGGACGAGTCCTTCGCCGAAGCGGTCATAAAAGATGCCAAAGCCGCCTCGCAGCACGGTCTTCGGCGCGGATTTGCCTCCGCCTCCAATGCCCCAGGCAAAGCCGAGACGGGGCGCCCAATCGGCGTGGTCGTGGATGGCATTCTGGGTTTCAAAACGGAGGCCGCCGCTGAGCGTAAGTGTCGGCAGAACCTTCCAGTCATCCTGAATGTACAAGCCGGCATCGGCGACCGTCGCGCTCACGTTGGGGATCGTGCCGCTCGGAGTTGCATTGAGCGTAAATTGGGTTGCGCCGGAGGGGGTGCCGCCGGTTTCAAGAGCCTGCACCGCGGCGTTGTAGGCGTCAATGCTGGGGAATGTGAAAGCGCCGTTGAAGCCCGCGCCGGAGGCGCTGACGTCGTGGACGACGCGCAGGCGGCCGCCGAATTTAACAAACTGCTTTCCGGCGGAGATGGATGTGTAGTTCTGCAGCTCGTAGTGGTCCTGAGAGTCGTTCTGCACGCCTGAACCAGCGCGGCCGCCGCTAAAGGATCCAAGCACATCGATGGAAGCGCTGGTGGTGAAGGGGCTGGGGAGCGTCTGCAGGGGCGCGGTCACGGGATTCTGGTTGCTGTTGTCGCGCAGATACTGAAAGTGCGTTTCGTTGACGATCTTTGCCCCGATGATCTGGGTATCGGTGAGCTGGACGGTGTGTTCGGTGGAGAAGGCGTCGTATCCGGCTTCGGGCAGCACCAGGCCGCCGACGCCCGCGTTCTGCTGGGTGTCGCGGTAATACTGGTAGCGCACGGTGAGCGAGTTGTTGGGCGTGATCTGATAGTCGATGCGGGGACCGAGGTTGGTGCGGGTGCGCGGATTGGCGACGCTTTCGCTAAGACTGAGAGCGGGGGCATTGACGACGGCGATTTCATCGATGTTGCGGCGCTGCACGTCGAAAAAGAAAGACGACTTCTTGTTGATGGGGCCGCCGACATTGCCCTGGTAAATGACCGAGTCGTAAGGCTGCTGCTCGGCGTCGCCGAGAAACGGGTTGCGGGAATTGAAGGCTGAGTCGTTGCCGACGACCGAAAATTGCCCGTGATACTTGTCGGTGCCGGGCTTGGTGAAAATTTCTATGCGGCCATAGCCGAGCTTGTCGAACTCGGCGGAAAAGGGATTCTGGTTGATACGGATTTCGCGGATCGACGATTTCGGCGGAAGCTGGCCGCCGGTAAATCCGTCGATATAGATCTGGCCGCCGTTGGGCCCGGCGGAAGGACCGGCAAGGGCTTCGAGATCGGCTTGGAGTTCGTCGGGATCGTCGGGCAGGGCTTCGAGATCCTTGCCACTCAGAATGATGGCGCCGGCATTGTTCTGCGGGTTGACCTGCACCTGCGGGCCTTCGTCCTCGACGTTTACTTTCTGCCGCTCGACCTGAATCTCGAGTGGAATGTTGAACTGCAAGGCTTGGCCCGCGTTTAACTGCACATCGTTCTGGATGAAGGCGTTGAATCCCTGCGCATTGACGGTAACGGTGTAACTGCCGGGCGGCAGGTTAGAGATTTCGTAACTGCCGTTGTTATTCGTCTTTGCCGAGTGAGTTGGTCCCCCAGATTGCAGGATTGCGACGGTGGCGCCGGGAACGACCGCGCCGGAGGGATCGGTCACCTGTCCGCGAAGCGTGCCGGTGGACTGGGCGGCTGCGGGAAGTACGAGCGGGATGAGAACGAGAATCAAAAGGACGAAATACTTCAAAGGCTTCCATTGCCAGTGAAGAGAGAAAGATCTATTTGAAATGAGGTTGCTCATCGAAGAGGTTCGTTACGGCGCGGAATCGCCCTCCCCACCGGATGTGTTGAGCGACCACGGGGAAAGCAGCGAAGCGGACTTGCTGGGAGCGGCGGTAAGAATGGGCTCGACACCGGCGAGGAGGGTGATGGCAGTAACTTCGCCGGGATTATTACCCGATGTGGAGACGATCATGACCGCTTCGCCTTTCTGCAGGTCAGCGAGCGAACTGTTGGGCAGGCGGCTCAACATGCGCTGCACGTCGGGAGGACCACCCCGGCCCTGGCCGGTTCCGCCGGCGGATGACGCATCAGCCCCCTGATGCGCATGACGGCCGGGCGAATTTTGGTGCGAGTCGGCATCGCCCGGACTTTGCGAAGAGTTCTGCGAGTTGGCGGCGGCATCTCCGTTTGCGCCTCCTTTCAGGCGGGCGGCGATATGCTGCGCCATCTCGGCGGGAAGCTTTTTCATCTGCGCATCGGCTGAGAGCTTTACCACGACCAAAGATTTGGCGATCAGGTCGTGGACGGTGATTGTGCCGGCGGTGGCGTCGATCGCGGAAACAGTTCCGGCAATGTTGCGAAAGGATCCCGAGACCGCTTCTTCGGCGGCGAGCTCGTTGCCGTCGGAGCTGCGGGTGCCTCGGGCGCGCAGCTGATCGCCTGCCTTGATTTCGGCCAGGGGAGCCGGCTTGGCATCGTCAAACCTGACCGAGCCGGGAGCGTAGCGACGGAGAATCGTATCTTTGCCGGTATGGACGACGACGCTTTTGCTCGCGCTGAGGCTGCCGGTAGAAATCGTGATGGAGCCGTTTGCCGCATCTACACTCGTGACTAGTCCGCCGACGCCGCGCTTCTGCCAGTCATCGCTCTCGCGCTGGCGCCGCGCGGAGACGTCGCCTTGCTTCATCACAATGACGGAGAGAGCGGCGATGGAGTGCGGATCGGAACCGGCCCGGCCGCGGACGAGCACGCGGTCACCCGGCTGAAGGTCTTGAGGCTGAAGCGGGGCGGCGTTTTTGAGGTCTTTTTCGCCGGGGGGAACGCGCAGAATTTTCGTGGCCGCGGCGAGCGTGGCGGTCACTTCGCCGCCGGATTCAGCGGCGACCGTGATGGAATCGGGCTGCACGGTCTTAATGGTTCCGACGGCCTTGGCGATGGCGGAGTCGGTTGAGCCAGACTGGGCCCGGGCGGACGCGGGCAGCGCAAAGGCGAAGGCCAGCGCCAATATGGCAGCGCAGAACGCCGCGCGAAGGCGGGAGGCACGCTTGATTCGGAAGGCTGGCATTGTTTTTAATGTAGCATCGCGGAAGGCGCGAAAAATCGGCCTTTACGAAGTTTTACTGGCCTTGACACGGTGTTTACGGCGATCATTTACAGAGTTACTGGCAACTGGAGGCGCGGACATCGGCATCCAGTATTTTATCCAGTCAGTTACGTGGGGGTTCGTGTGTTCGGAGTGAAAATGCCCTTTCAGCTTACGTTGCACTCGCAAACAACGATGAATCGCGTGTTGGCCCTAGCGCTGGGTTTGGTGCTGGCCGTTCCCCCCGGCTTTGGACAATCCCAGCGGAATCCAGAGTCCGGAAAAGACACGGCGCGGGCGGCGGATACGAAAACTGCCGGGGGCGCAGAGCAAAACAAGGATGCGGTGGCGACGATCGCCGTCGACGTCAAAGTGGTAGCGCTGCCAGTAACCGTGCGGGACAAGCATGGGGCAGTTGTGAAAGACCTTACCAAGGACGACTTCACGCTCCAGGAAGACGGGCGGCCGCAGGCGATCAAGTATTTCTCGCTCGAATCGAATTTGC
>Ga0335078_10014810_pt1 | contig 11568 bp, 8 predicted proteins | sample Lox_Sample_32_FD_206711 | JGI IMG/M metagenome (GOLD analysis project Ga0335078, IMG submission 206711) | Soil microbial communities from Loxahatchee National Wildlife Refuge, Florida, United States - Lox_Sample_3.2 | ecosystem: Environmental > Terrestrial > Soil > Wetlands | place: USA: Florida...
GGCCGCGCCCGCCGGGCCCGGGCTCAGGCGGTGACGCGCTCGATCACCAGCGGCGCGGCGGCGAACGGCTCGGGGCCGATCTCGATCGCGCCCGCCAGCGCCGCCCTGGCCCGCGCGAACCGGGACGGGTCGTCGGCCCGCAACTCCAGCAGCGGCTGGCCGGCCTCGACCCGCTCCCCCGGCTTGGCCAGGCACAGCACCCCGGCCGAGGCGCTGACCGGGTCTTCCTTCCTGGCCCGCCCGGCGCCGAGCCGCCACGCCGCCACCCCCACGGCGCGCGCGTCCAGCCGCCACAGCCAGCCCGCCCGCCCGGCGGTCACCGGCTCGGCCCGGCGGGCCTGCGGCAGCGGGGCGTCCGGGTCCCCGCCCTGCGCCTTGATCATGCTGCGGTAGCGGTCCAGGGCCCGGCCGTCGGCGAGCGCCGCGGCCGGGTCGGCCTCGATCCCGGCCAGCGCGAGCATCTCGGCGGCCAGCGCCAGCGTCACCTCGGCCAGGTCGGGCGGGCCCTGGCCGCGCAGCGTCGCCACCGCCTCCTCGACCTCGACGGCGTTGCCGACGGCCCGGCCGAGGGGGACGTCCATCCGGGTCAGCAGCGCGGCGGTGCGCACGCCCGCGTCCGCGCCCAGGCTCACCATGGTCGCGGCCAGTTCCCGCGCCGCGGGCAGCTCGGTCATGAACGCGCCGGTGCCCACCTTGACGTCGAGCACCAGCGCGGCCGTGCCCTCGGCGATCTTCTTGGACATGATCGAGCTCGCGATCAGCGGTATCGACTCGACCGTCCCGGTGACATCGCGCAGCGCGTACAGCTTGCGGTCGGCCGGGGCGAGCCCGGCGCCGGCCGCGCAGATCACGCAGCCGGTGGCGCGCAGCACCGCGATCATCTCGGCCGCGGGCAGCCCGGCCCGCCAGCCGGGGATCGCCTCGAGCTTGTCCAGGGTGCCGCCGGTGTGGCCGAGGCCGCGCCCGGACAGCTGCGGCACGGCCGCGCCGCAGCTGGCCACCAGCGGGGCGAGCACCAGCGACACCTTGTCGCCCACCCCGCCGGTGGAGTGCTTGTCGACCGTGGGCGCGCCCACCGCGGCCAGGTCGAGCCGCTCGCCCGAGCCGACCATGGCCGCGGTCCAGGCCCGCAGCTCCGCTGGCGCCAGGCCCCGGAAGTACACCGCCATCAGCAGCGCCGACATCTGCTCGTCGGCCACCTCGCCGGCCGTGTAGGCGGCGATCAGCCAGCGGATCTCGTCGTCGGTGAGGGCCCGGCCGTCCCGCTTGGCCCGGATCAGCTCGACCGCGTCGTGCCGGGCGGGCTCAGCCATCGCGGTGATCGCGCCGGGTGGCCAGGTCGGACCCGGTGAAGGCGTCCGGCAGCAGCGTGCCCAGCTCGCGCGGCCCGCCGTCGGCGTCCAGCAGCAGCCCGGGACCGCCGGCCTCCATCAGCAGCTGGCGGCAGCGCCCGCACGGGACCAGCGGGCCCCCGTCCCCGGCCACGACGCTGACCGCGGCCAGGATGCCGCCGCCGCCGGCGTGCAGGGCCGAGACCAGGCCGCACTCCGCGCACAGGGTCAGCCCGTAGGAGGCGTTCTCCACGTTGCAGCCCACCACGATCCGGCCCCCGTCGGCCTCGCCGGTCTCCGTTCCGCCATCTCCGCCGCCCCGCACCAGGCCGGCGGCCCCCACCTGCAGCCGGGAGTACGGGGCGTAGGCGCGGCGCGCCGCCGTCTGAGCGGCCGCGCGCAGCGCCGGCCAGTCGATCGCCAAGGTCGCCCCTTCCCGGGTCACATCTGAGGCCAGAACGCATCCAGTATCAGGCCGCCAGGGCTCACGCTGTCACGCCTTGACATACGGCTGGCCGTCGGCCTTGGGCGGCCGGACCTTGCCGACCAGGCCGGCCACGGCGATGATCGTGGCCACGTAGGGCGCCATGTTCATGATCGGTGCCGGCAGCACCGGGTTCACCGTCGGGAGCACCAGCGCCATTTCCTCGCAGAACCCGAAGAGCAGCGCCGCGGTGAGCGCGCCGAGCGGGGTCCACCGACCGAAGATCAGTGCCGCCAGCGCGATGTACCCGAAGCCCGAGCTGATGTCCGGGATGAAGCTGCCGACCGAGCCGATGGTCAGGTAGGCGCCGCCGATACCCGCCACCAGCCCGCCGAGTATCACGTTGCGGTAGCGGATCCACAGCACGCTGATTCCTACCGTGTCGGCGGCGGTCGGGTGCTCGCCGACCGCGCGGACCCGCAGGCCCCAGCGGCTGCTGAACAGGGCCACCTGGATGACGATGATCGCGACGTACGTGATGTACAAGAAGACGTTCGAATCGAAGAAGATCGGGCCGATGATCGGGATCTGGCTGAGCCCGGGGATCTTGATGCTGCCGAACGTGATCCCGGTGTTGTAGTCCGGGTTCTGGGACATCAGCCGGTCGTACAGGTAGTCCGTCATGCCGAGGACGAGCACGTTCAGGATCACGCCGAGGACGATCTGGTCCGTCAGGAAGCTGATCGCGAACACCGCGAGCAGCACTCCGACGAGGCCGCCGGCCAGCGATCCGGCCACCAGCCCCGCCCACAGCCCGCCGAACGCGCTGGCCACGATCGCGGCGGTGAACGCCCCGAACAGCAACTGGCCCTCGATGGCGATGTTGATCACGCCGGAGCGCTCGCAAAGGCAGCCCGCCAGGGCGCCCAGGATCAGCGGGATAGATTCGGTGAGCGTTCCTTGCGAGATGATGATCACGTTGAGCGGGATCGCGCCGGCGTCGGCCCAGCACAGCAGGGACAGCAGGAAGCACACCAGCACGCCGGCGATGGCCAGTCGCTTGGCCAGCCGGCTGAACGGCACCGTCGCGCGCAGGACGCCCAGCCCGATCGCCACCGCGCCCAGTGCGTAGCAGACCGGTGCGGCCGGCACCCTGATCACCGGAATCTTGACGCTCGCGGCCGCCAGCGACAGCTCGAAGCTGGCGTCGCCCGCATGGGCCAGCATGCCGAAGACAAAGATGTTGATCAGGCCGATGACGATGAAGGTGACGGCCGCCAGGTGCCGGCGTTCGGTGGTCAGCGGTGAGCGCACCGCCGCGGCGAGCGTGGTCACCCGTTCCACCCCTTCGCGACCGCCTCCAGGCCGGTACCCGCGGTGCTCCGCAGCCGGAAGACGGCGCGGATCAGCGCGGGCGCGGCGACGAAGAGCACGATCAGTCCTTCGAGCACCTGGACGATGTCGGCCGGAACCTGGCCGAGCGTGGCCGCCTCGACGTAGGTCCCGCCCACGTGCAGCGCACCGAACAGCAGTCCGGCGAGCACGACTCCCATCGGCTTGGCCCGGCCGAGCAGGGCGACGGTGATGCCGTCGGGACCGTAGGTGCCATAGCTGTTGAAGGTGAGCTGGGTATTCGTGCCCTGGATCACCGTCGTCGCGGAGAGTCCGGCCAGCCCGCCCGCCAGCAGCATGACCAGGATCCAGGATCGCTCGACGTTGATGCCGGCCGTGCGCGCGGCGCTCGGGCTCGCGCCCACGGTACGGAACTGGAATCCGGTCGTGCTGCGGGACAGCAGCCAGGCGACCGCGAGCGCGGCCGCGACAGCGATCAGGAAGCCGATGCCGACCTGCGGCGGCGGCCCGCCGACATGCGCGAGGTCGGCGTCGTTCGCGATGAACGGCGCGATCTCGTTTGTCTGGTGCGGCTCCTGGAGCATGGTCGGGTGGGACAGCAGATAGGAGAGCAGGTCGTACATCACGTAGTTGAGCATGATCGTGACGATGACCTCGTGCGCTCCGGTCCTGGCCTTGAGCAGGCCGACGAACCAGCCGATCACCGCGCCGCCGACGAAGGCGCCGATCACGCAGACGATCACGTGGATGCCCGGTGGCAGGCTGACCCCGAAGCCGAGCCAGGTCGCCACGATGGCGCCGCCCACCCACTGGCCGGCCGCGCCGATGTTGAACAATCCGGCCCGGAACGCGATCGCCACCGACAAGCCGGTCAGGATGAGCGGCGTGGCCTGGGCGCAGGTCGATGACAGCGGATAGAAGACCGCCGCGACCGAGCCGCCGTGGAAGGCCGCATTGACCGTGGACGGATTGAGGATGGCGCCCTCGAACATCTGCGAATAGGCCAACGACACCGAGTCCCAGGTCTGCGCGAGCGCATAGACGGGGTACGAGAAGAACGTGCTCCACGCCTTGGTCACGACCGGGTCACTGAACACGATGAGAAAGCCGCCGACGACCAGCGCCAGGAAGATCGCGAGGATCGTGATCACGGCGGAACTGCCCTGCGTGATCGCCTGTATGATCACGGCGCCGGTCAGCCTGGCCCGCGACCCCGCCGGCTTGCCCGGTACGAGCGGGCCGGCCTCGGGGGACTCGGCCTCGGCTGGCGCGGCGGGCCCGGCCGGCTGGGCCGGCGGCGAGCCGGCCGAGGCGGGCGCCGGGTCGGGCCCGGTCGCCGGGGTCTCGGTCACGGCGTCGGCTCCTCGGGTCGGGGCGCGGCCTGGTCGGCCAGCGGGCCGGGCATCTCCAGGATCTCGTCGGCGTCGGGCGAATGCGGACCCGTGCCGCCGCCGGGCTGGCCGTCAGACCCGGCGCCGGTCATCAGCAGGCCAAGCTCCTGCTCCGGTATGTCGGGCGCGCGCATGCCGACGATCTTGCCCTCGTACATGACGGCGATCCGGTCAGACAACGCGTAGATCTCGTCGAGCTCGGACGACACGATGACGACCGCGACCCCCTGGTCGCGCTGCTTGACGATTTCTGAGTGCACGAACTCGATCGATCCGACGTCCAGGCCGCGGGTGGGCTGGCTGGCCAGCAGCAGCTTGTTCGGCCGGCTCAGTTCCCGGGCGACGACGACCTTCTGCTGGTTGCCGCCGGACAGGGTCCCGGCCGAGGTCAGCACCGACGGCGTCCGGACGTCGTACTCGTTCGCCAGCTGGACAGCCGCCTTCCGGACGGCGTCCGGCTTCATCACGATGCCACGCGCGTAGGGCGGCTGATCGTAAACGTCGAGCACCAGGTTGTCGGCCACCGGGAAGGCCCCCACCAGGCCGTCTTCCTGCCGGTCCTCAGGTATGTAGCCGATACCCGCGCGGAGCCGGTCGCGGGTGCCCGCCCCGGCGATGTCCACCCCCGCGAGCAGCACCGACCCGGTCGACGGCCGCAGGCCCATCAGCGCCTCGCAGAGCTCGGTCTGCCCGTTGCCCTGGACCCCCGCGATGCCGAGGATCTCGCCGGACCGCACGTCGAAGGAGATCGAATCCACGGCCAGGCCGCCGTGCTCGGCCGGCACGCTGAGGTCACTGACGTCGAGCATGACGTCGGCCGGCCTGGCCGTCTCCTTGCTGACGCGAAGCTGGACGGCCCGGCCGACCATCAGGGCGGCCAGGTCCGCGTCGCTGGTCGTCGGTGGCCGCTCGGCGACGACTCTGCCGCGGCGGAGCACCGTGATGTTGTCGGCGATGGCCTGGACCTCGCGGAGCTTATGCGAGATGAAGACGATCGACCGGCCGCTGTCGCGCAGCTGGCGCATGATCTGGAACAAGTCCTCGGTCTCGCCGGGCGTCAGCACCGCCGTAGGCTCGTCGAGCACCAGCATCTTGGCGTCCCTGAGCAGCGCCTTGATGATCTCGACCCGTTGCTGCACCCCCACGGGCAGATCCTCGACGTAGGCATCGGGATCGACCCGCAGCCCGAAGCGCTCTGACAGTTCCCGGACCGAGGCGCGCGCCCGGCGCCGGTCGAGCAGCCCGAGCGACGGCACGCTGAGCGGGGGCAGGTGCAGTCCGCCCACGTTCACCCTGGGCAGGGTGAGCCGCCGGATCGGCTCCGCGCCGAGCGTGACGTTCTCCGCGACGGTGAAGACCGGGACGAGCATGAAGTGCTGATGCACCATGCCCACGCCGGCGCTGATCGCGTCCTTGGGGGAGCGGATAGCCGCGGGCTGGTCGTCGATGAGGATCTCGCCGTCGTCCGGCTGCATGAGCCCGTACAGCACGTTCATCAGGGTGGTCTTGCCCGCGCCGTTCTCGCCGAGCAATGCCCTGATCTCGCCAGGCTGGACGACCAGATCGATGTGGTCGTTGGCCACGAGACTGCCGAATCGCTTGGTGATACCGCGCAGTTCAAGCTTCACCGGCTTGTCTCCATGTGAGCTGGCTGGTCAGCGCCCCGGCCTTGCCGGGGCGCTGGCCAGCCCATCTGACCATTACTCGGATTTTGAATCCGTGGTCAGACCGGGCTCTTGGTCACCGGGTTGATCTTCCCGCTGATGATCTCTTGCCTCAGCGTGTTGATCTCAGCCTGCACCGAGGCAGGCACCACGGATGCGAAGTCGTGGTACGGGGACAGCACGGCGCCGCCGTTGGCGAGGGTGCCGACGTAGGTGCCGCCGGCGAACTTGCCTGTCGCCGCCGCGAGCACCGCGGTCTTGACGGCTTCGGTGATGCCCTTCGTCACGCTGGTCAGCATGTACTTGCAGTACTGCGCGGCGCTGACGCAGCCGTCGGTGTCCACCCACTCCATCGACACGCTCTTGCCGGACGTGTCAGCGGTCTGGATCGCCTTCGCGGATCCCAGGCCCACGCCGCCGGCCACCGGGAAGATGATGTCCGCACCCTCGCCGATGTAGGTGTTCGTCAGCGTCTGGCCCGCGCCGACGTTGGTGAAGTTGCCGATGAAGTCACCCTTCTGGGTCTGCTCATTCCAGCCGAGGACCTTGACGCTGGCGTGATGCTGGGTGTTGTAGTACTGGACTCCGTCCCAGAAGCCATCCTCGTAGATGGTGACCGTGCCGAAATTCTCACCGCCATAGGTGGCCACGACATGGCTCTTGCTCATGGCGGCCGCCAGGTAACCGCCCAGGAAGCCGTCCTGAACGGTGTCGAAGACCAGCTGGTCGATGTTCGTCTCCTTGGCGCCGGTCAGGCATTCGGAGGCATAGGAGCAGTCGACGATCGCGAACTTCTGCTTCGGGTTGGCCTTGGCCGCCGCCTCGGTCGCGTCCGCCATCAGGAAGCCAACCGTAACGATGATCCCGCACTTCCGGCCGATGAAGGTGCTGATGTTGGACGCGTAGTCAGCCGAGGTGGTGGACGGCAGGTAGGTAACCTGGATCTTGCTCGGGTCGGTTGCCGCGGCCGCCTGCATGCCTTCCCACGATGACTGATTGAACGACTTGTCGTCGATGCCGCCGGTATCGGTGACCATGCAGCCCAGGAACTTGCTGCTGGCTGACGTGCCGGAACTGCTGCTCGACGAGCTGGTGGTCGACGACGGGCTGCCGCATGCGGCGGCCAGAAGGGCAATCGCGCCGAACGCGGCAACGGCCCTCAGGGTGACTCTCACCGGTACCTCCTCTGCGGGGGGCTGGTCAGGCGGCCCGGGGACCGCCAGAATTTTGCCCGGAAGCGCGCCGGCTACGGGCGAGTCATCCCGGATGGCCCCGGGATTGCCCGAAGGGTAATCCCGGCGTCGCCGCCGGGGAAGTAAGAATCCGCAGTCCAGGCCCGACGTTGCTGAATCGAGACCGTAGCGTGGCCGCCGATCAGCGCCATCTGGCGGGCGGCCTGCCTGGTGCGCCACCGCCACGCCAGGACGGTGAGCCACGGCCCGCCGCGCGGCCCGCCGTGTCTCGGTTCGGCAACAGCGGAGGCAATCTGGGCCGCTGACGGCTTCCACGGACGGTCACGCGGGAAGTAACGTTCGCACACCCGGACGCGTGCTCGGGTGCCCTCAGGCCGTCCCGGGTAGCCCGGAGCCCGCCGGCGGGCCGACCCCTAAGGAGGTTTAGCGGTGCGGACAACGATCAGAAGCGCGGTGGCACTCGGCGTCGTCGCCCTGTTAGCCACCGCATGCGGGTCGGCGACCAGGGCGAGTTCGCCCTCGTCCAAAGCACCGTCCGCATCGGCGCCGGCCACATCGGGCTCCCGCGCCTCGTCGACCGGCAAGTTCCTCGGCTGCATGGTGACCGACACCGGCGGCATCCACGACCGGTCCGTCAACGCCTCCTCCTGGCAGGGCATGCAGGAGGCCCAGGCCGCGGAGCCGGGCAAGATCACCGTGAGGTACCTGCAGTCCGGGTCCGGCAGCGACTACACGCCGAACATCAACACGTTCATCGGCCAGAAGTGCGGGATCATCGTCACCGTCGGGCTGCTGATGGGCGACAACACCGCGGCCGCGGCCCAGGCCCACCCGAACCAGAAGTTCGCGATCGTTGACTACGACTACAGCCCGCCGATCAAGAACATCAACGCGCTCGTGTTCAACACCGTGCAGGACGGCTTCCTCGGCGGCTACCTGGCCGCGGGCATCTCGAAGAGCGGCGCGGTCGGCACGTTCGGCGGCGAGGAACTGCCCACGGTGACCATCTATATGGACGGCTTCTGGGACGGGGTCCGGTACTACAACCAGCAGCACCACACCAACATCAAGGTCCTCGGCTGGAACGAGCAGACGCGGGCGGGCCTGTTCACCGGCAACTTCACCGACCAGGCCATGGGCCAGGCCGCCGCCCAGGCGCTGATCGGCGAGGGCGCCGATGTAATCTTCCCGGTCGCCGGCGACGCCGGCCTCGGCGCGGCCAAGGCGGTCCAGGACGCCGACGCGGTGGCGGGCAGCACGAAGGTCACGATGGAGTGGGCGGGCACCGACGGATGCTTCAGCGCGCCGCAATACTGCAAGTACGTCATCAGCAGCGTGACCCAGGGCATCCCGGTCGCCGTGAAGAACGCCGTGCTCAGCGCGGCCAGCGGCACCTTCAAAGGCGGCAACTACGTCGGCGACCTGGCCAACGGCGGAGTCGCGCTCTCCCCCTTCCACGACCTCGCCAGCCAGGTGCCGGCGTCGCTGCGGTCCGAGCTTCTCGCGATCAAGGCAGAGATCATCAGCGGCCAGATCAAGCCGGCCACCAAGACCCCCCCGATGTAGCCACGGCCTGCGGGCCAGCGCCGCGCGCGGCCTCTCGCCGGGGCCGCAGAGCGTCCTGGTATCCATCAAGGCGCCGATCCCCTCTACCATCCTGCTGATGACTCCCTACATAGCGACGATCATCGCGGTCGCCGGACCCGTCGACCGGGTCCGGGCGCCGCGCGCCGGCGGACAGCGGTACACCAGAAGATGAGCGAGCCGATGAAGGGGGTGACAGACCCGTATGCCGCGGCCGCGGCCAGCGCGGCCCGGCTCGCGGACCTCACCGGTCAGGCCGTGCACGACGCGGCGGTGATCCTCGGCTCCGGCTGGGCCGCGGCCGCGGACGCGCTCGGCACCGGGCCGGAGGTGCCGCTCGCCGGCCTCGGCGGGTTCCCGCCGCCGACCGTGCCCGGTCACGCGGCGGTCGTCCGCTCGGTGCCCGCCGGCGGGCGGCGGGCCCTGGTGTTCCTCGGCCGCACCCATCTCTATGAGGGCCACCCGGTGGCGACGGTGGTGCACGGGGTGCGCACCGCGGTCGCCGCGGGCTGCCGGGTGATCGTGCTCACCAACGCGGCGGGCGGGATCCGCGACGGCTACCGGGTCGGGCAGCCGGTGCTGCTCAGCGACCACCTCAACCTGACCGGCCGCTCGCCGCTGGCCGGCCCGCCGCCGCCGGCCGGCTACCCGTCCCGGTTCACCGACCTGACCGACCTGTACAGCCGGCGGCTGCGCGACCTGGCCCGGGAGGCCGGCCCCGGGCTGGCCGAGGGCGTCTACGCGGCGCTGCCGGGCCCGCACTACGAGACCCCGGCCGAGATCCGGATGCTCCGCGCGGCCGGCGCCGACCTGGTCGGCATGTCCACCGCGCTGGAGGCGATCGCCGCGCGGCATCTCGGCGCCGGGGTGCTGGGGATCTCGCTGGTGACCAACCTGGCGGCCGGCCTGGCGCCGGCCGGGCTCGACCACGCCGAGGTCACCGCGGCCGGGCAGGCGGCCGCGGCGCGGATGGGCGCCCTGCTGGCCGGCCTGCTGCCCCGCCTCGCCACCGGGGCGGGCTGAGATGATCCCCGACGACCTGCGCGGGCGGCTGGCCGCGTGGCTGGCCGACGACCCGGACGAGCGGGACCGGGCCGAGCTCGAGGCGCTGGCCGCCGACGGCCGCGACGGGTCCGCGGCCGAGCTGGCCGACCGGTTCGCCGGACGGCTCGAGTTCGGCACCGCCGGCCTGCGCGGCGCGGTCGGCGCCGGGCCGAACCGGATGAACCGGGCGGTGGTCCGCGCCGCCACCGCCGCGCTGGCCGAGTGGCTGCTCGGCCGCGGCCGGGCGATGGTCGGGCCGGGCGCGGCCGAGGCCGGCGTGGTGATCGGCTGCGACGCCCGCCGCCGCTCGGAGGAGTTCGCCGATGAGGCGGCCCGGGTGCTGGCCGGGGCCGGGATCCGGGTGCGCCGGCTGCCCCGGCGGCAGCCCACGCCGCTGCTGGCGTTCGCGGTCCGGCACCTGCGCGCCGCGGCCGGCGTCATGATCACCGCGAGCCACAACCCCCCGGCCGACAACGGCTACAAGCTCTACCTGGCCGACGGGGCGCAGGTCGTGCCGCCCGCCGACGTGGAGATCGAGTCGGCGATCCGCGGCCTGGGACCGCTGGCCCGGGTCCGGCTGGCCCCGCCGGACAGCCCGCTGATCACCGAACTGGGCGACGAGGTGGCCGCCGCTTACCTGGACCGGATCTGCGCCGCCTCCCCCGCCCCGCCGGACGCCGCGTGGCTGCGCTTCGTCTACACCCCGCTGCACGGGGTGGCCGGCACCTTGGCGCTGCGCGCGTTCGAGCAGGCCGGCTTCACCGCCCCGGACGTGGTGACCGCCCAGGAGGCCCCCGACCCGGACTTCCCCACGGTCCCGTTCCCGAATCCCGAGGTGCCGGGAGCGCTGGACCTGGCCCTGGCCCTGGCCCGCCGGCAGCGCGCCGACCTGATCCTGGCCAGCGACCCGGACGGCGACCGGCTGGCCGTGGCGGTCCCCGACCCGCAGGCCCCGGGCGGCTGGCGGACGCTCACCGGCGACCAGGTCGGCGCGCTGCTCGGCGCCTACCTGCTGGAGCAGGTGCGGGCCGGGGAAGACCCGGCCGAGCGGCTCGTGGTCAGCACGATCGTGTCGTCCACGCTGCTGTCCCGGATCGCCGCGGCGGCCGGCGCGCAGTACGCGGAGACGCTGACCGGCTTCAAGTGGATCGTGCGGGCCGGTGATTCGCGCCCGGGCAGCCGGTTCGTGCTCGGCTACGAGGAGGCCCTGGGCTACGCGGTCGGCGACACCGTGCGGGACAAGGACGGGATCGGCGCCGCCCTGGCCCTGCTCGGCCTGGCCGCCCGGGCCCGGTCGGCGGGCGAGTCGCTGCTCGACGCCTACGACGCCCTCGAGACCGCCTATGGCGTGCACCTGACTGCCCAGGTCACCGTGGACACGACCGCCCCGGTGGACGTGATGGCCCGGCTGCGGGCGGCCGCCCCGGCCCGGCTCGGCGACGCGGCCGTGGTCGCGACCACCGACCTGACCGGCGGCACCTGGGACCTGCCGTCGGCCGACGTGCTGCGCTACACGCTGTCCGGGGCCCGGGTCGTGATCCGCCCCAGCGGCACCGAACCGAAGATCAAGGCGTACTTCGAGGT
>Ga0335078_10014811_pt1 | contig 11568 bp, 10 predicted proteins | sample Lox_Sample_32_FD_206711 | JGI IMG/M metagenome (GOLD analysis project Ga0335078, IMG submission 206711) | Soil microbial communities from Loxahatchee National Wildlife Refuge, Florida, United States - Lox_Sample_3.2 | ecosystem: Environmental > Terrestrial > Soil > Wetlands | place: USA...
GGCCGGTACTGGTCTCCCGGCCTCCAGTTGCGCACTTCCAGCGCACCGGAGATCCGGTCCCAGTCTAACCAATCCATCAATTTATTATAGCTGGAATCCACAGCTTCGCTAGCCTTTTTGTTTTCAATGAGTTCTATTAGGACTGCGGAACTGCCCCCCGGTAATGGTACCGCCCCCGGCACCGGCGCCGGAAGCCGGAAATTGCGGTTTTCCAGCCGATCCATGCCCGGCGGAGCGAGCCTTAGCCATTCAAATGATCGGAAAACATCCACTTCCGGGGCTTGCAATCGCCCGTCGCCGCCGGTTTGACATGCTAGGTCGAGCACGGCGGCGATATGTCCGTAGTCGATGCCGCGCAAATCGCCCTTCACCATTTCGATCGCGCGGCGAATGAGCCGGCGAGCGGCGGCTATGGGCAATTCTCTCAACCGGTCCGCGCGCAGGAACACCGCCGGCGGCTGGACGGTAAGATGCTCCGCAGCCAGCCTGTTGACCTCCCGCGCCCAGTACGATTCCTCTTCGAGCGCCCAGTCCGCGGTATGCGCCAGCATCTCGCCGATTGCCGGGTTCCAATCGCGCTGGAGCATGGGCAGCAGCTCTCGGCGGATCCGGTTGCGCGCGAAATCGAGACACGCGTTAGACGAGTCCTGGCGCCACGCGATATTTCGTTCGCATAGAAATTTCTCGACGGCGGCGCGGTCGACGCCGAGCAGCGGGCGGACAAAGCCATCCTCGGTCACCGGCCGGATGCCGGCCAGGCCCGCAGTGCCCGAGCCGCGCAGAAATCGAAAGAGGACGGTTTCGGCCTGGTCGGATCGTGTATGGCCCAGCGCGATGCGGTCCGCGGCGCCCGAGTCCAGATAGGCGAGAAAGAAGCTCCGGCGTTCGTGGCGTGCGGCTTGTTCCAGGTTTTCGGCGCGCTCTCGGGCGACCGCGGCCACGTCCACCCGGCCGAGTGAAAACGGCAGGCCCATCTCGCCGGCCAATTTCTCTACGAAACGCGCGTCCTCGGCGGATTCTTCGCCGCGGAGCTGATGATCCAGGTGCAGCACGCTCAAGTGCAGGTTCCACCGTGGCGCCAGCTCGAAAAGCACATGCAGCAGGCACACCGAATCCGCGCCGCCCGATACCGCAACCGCCACCCGCTGGCCCGTTCGGAACATGCGGAAGCGCGCGATCGTCTCCAGCACCTGCTCGATCACGTTCCGATTCTAGCGCTGCCATGAGCCTGTGATAAGCTCGCATCTTCGACTCGGAGATCGTCATGGTTCGTCTTGCTTTCTTACTTTTTGCCCTCATGGTTCGGGCCGAGAGCGTCCTTCATCCTCTCGACGCCCTCACCGCTCAGGAATACTGGACTGTTTTTGAGACCATGAAGGCCTCAGGCAAGCTCGATGCCGCCAGCCGCTACGCGGGGATCAACCTGCATGAGCCGCCCAAAGCGGAGGTGCTGCGCTGGAAGCCGGGTGAGCCGTTCCGCCGCGAAGCGCTTGCCATCATCAAGCATGGTCGCCGGACGTTTGAAGCCGTAGTGGATGTCGCCGGCCGCAAGCTGATTTCCTGGAAGGAAGTGAAAGGGGTCGAGCCGGTTCTGATCGCCGATGAAACCGATGGCGTCGGCGAACTCGTGAAGGCCGATCCCCAATGGCAGGCCGCCATGCGCAAACGCGGCATCACGGACTTCGATACCGTGGGCTGTGATGGCGATTCGCCCGGCTACTTCGGCACCCCCGAAGAGGAAGGCCGCCGGCTGCAGCGCGTGAAGTGCTCCGAAACCAGAGGTTCCAACGGCGGACCTGGTCACAATATTGAAGGCCTCATTGTGGTGTGGGATTCCGAGGCGCAGAAGGTGATCCGCGTCATCGATACCGGCGCCGTGCCTGTGCCCAACGGAAACACCGATTACGACTCCGCCACCATTCCCTCCCGCCAGGTGCCGGGCCCCATTTCCGTCGTGCAGCCGGAGCATGGCTTTCGCCTCGACGGGCACCAGGTGAGCTGGCAGAACTGGAATTTGCACTTCCGCATCGATCCCAAGATGGGCGTGGTGGTGACCAATGTGACTTTCAACGATGGCGGAAAAACGCGCTCGATTCTTTACGAGGGGTCGCTCGCGGAGATTTTCGTGCCATACCAGGACCCGTCGGAAGGCTGGTACTACACAACGTTCATCGACATGGGCGAGGGCAACACGTGGGGCACAGTGGCCAGTGTGCTTGAACCTGGCGCCGACTGCCCGGATAATGCGGTTTACTTCGACTCCGCGGCCCCGACCTCGCGCGGCATTCCGCAGCGGTGGCCCCGTACCGCGTGCCTGTTCGAGCGGGAAGCGGGCGATTTTGCCTGGCGTCATGCGCGGGGCGGCGCGCAGGTGGAAAGCCGCCGCCAGCGCGACCTAGTGCTGCGTATGATCACCACCTTCGGCAACTACGACTACGCCGTGGACTGGATTTTCTTCCAGAACGGCAACATCAGAATCGCCGTCGGCGCCACCGGCACGGTCGAAGTGAAGGCGGTGCGCAGCCGGACGGCGGCGGACGACACTGACGGAAAAGACGGCCGCTACGGCCACTTTGTCGACGACAATACCGTGGGCGTCAACCACGATCATTATTTTTGTTTCCGTCTGGACCTGGACATCGACGGGACCGAAAACAGCTTTCTCAAAGAGCAACTGAAGACCGAGCGCCTGCCGGACGGCAGCCCGCGCAAGAGCGTCTGGGTCACCGAGCCGAAAATCGCCAAGGTGGAAGAAGAAGGGCAGCTTCGCATGATGATGGAGCACCCGGCGCTTTGGCGCGTGATCAATCCCAACGTGAAGGGCCCGCTCGGCTACTCGCCGGGATATGAGATCGCGCCGGGCCACAACGCCATATCGCTGATGACCGATGACGATTGGCCGCAGCGCCGTGCCGCCTTCATCGAGCATAATCTTTGGGTCACCCCGTACCGCGAAGACGAGCGCTACCCGGCCGGCGATTATCCTACGCAGAGCCACGGCGGCGATGGCCTGCCGGCATGGACGAAAGCGAACCGGCCGATTGAAAACACCGACATCGTCGTCTGGTACACGCTCGGCTTCCACCATGTGACGCGCCCCGAGGACTGGCCCATTATGCCCACCGCCTGGCACGAATTCGAGCTGCGCCCCTTCGACTTCTTCTCCCGGAATCCGGCGGTGGATTTGCCGAAAGTGCGGTGACGCAGGAACGCTTGACGGCGGTAGGGTCGAGTGTCCAACTTTCGGCGGCGGCGGTGGCTTGGGCTGCGTTGACCGGCCCAGCGAGTGGGAAAACTCGATAGCGGGGAAGAAAGAGCATCAGGAGCGCGGCGGCAAGCGTGAGGAGCGCAAGCTGAGCGAGCAGCACCTGATAGGAACGGGTCGCGTCAAACGCTTTGCCCATGATGATGGGGCCGATGGCGCCAGCGATCGCGTAAGCGGTCCAAGTGAAACCGTAGAGAGTCGAGAACGATCGCAGGCCGAAGTACTTCGCGACGAGATAGGGAGTGACGTTAGCCTGCCCTCCCATGCCCAAGCCGATCATCGAGGCGGCGGCGCTGCCTATTAACAACGAGTGGGCACCGGATAGAAGAAACGTCCCCACGGCGGCGATCACCAGCAAGCAAAGCGAGACGCGCGGCGCGAAATAGAAGTCCAGCAACCATGCGCTGGCCAGGCGCCCGGCGAGCATGGCTGCGCCCATTGCGGACACGGCCCATGCCGCGTTGGCCGGGGAGACTCCGCGATCGGTGAGCAAAGCCGAGAGGTGCGCGATAGATCCGTTCTGGCTGATGGATGCAGCGAAGAGAACGGTAACAATAATCCAGAAGGCGCGGGAATGGAGACCCTCAGCGACGGACGAACCCGGCGATAGTTCGCTTCCGGCATGGCCAGATCCGGGACGCGACCGAACGCAGGAACCGAGGGGTAATCCCACCACCAGAACAAGTGCACCGAGCGTAGCGCAGGCCCACCGCCAGCCCTCAAACCGGATCAGCGTTTCGGCGATAACAGGGAAAACGATTGCACCAATTGCACCGCCGGTCATAAGGACAGCGAATGCGGCGCCCCAGCGTCTATCGAACCAAGTGGAAATGACGCGGGAGTACGCGAGGTGCGCTGTCCCGTTGCCCACGATGCCGAGCACCAGGAACACCGCGTAAAGGTGCCAGATGTGGCCGGTCATGAGCGAGAGGGACGCGAAAGCGCATCCGAAGACGGCGATCGAGGGGAGAATGATGCGCCGCGGCGGATAACGGTCGAGCAGATACCCGATCAGAGGGGAACAGGCCGCGACGGCGAGTGCGGCAATTCCAAACGCGGCAGAGGCAGCCTGCTGCGACCAGTGGAACTGCTGCGTGAGCGGTTTCAGAAAAATGCCGAAAGTGTAAACCAGGAGCCATGGCAAGACAGGCTGTACGGATGGAACTGGATTCCATTCTCGGTGAGCCGAAAGAACCCGCAGCGAAAGCTGAAGAACCAGCCGCGCCGAACAAGCGGAAACCGCTCTTCAGGAGAAGGAAGCGACGGGCCAGGCGCCCGGAGCGGCAGCTAAACGAAAAGAAGAACAGAAGGCTCCTGGTGAACGCGCGGCAACTGCTGGAACGCAGGAAGGCGTCCAACCCGAAACTGGTGAGGGAACTGAAGAAACAGCGGAGACTCGACGAAGCCCTCCGGGAGCGGGTAGACCGGTACGGGGAAGTGTTCGCGGAACTCGTAGAGAAGGGGCTGAACCCCGATCAGGCGAGGGAATTGGCGGAAGAGGAACTGGAAGTACCGCCGGAAGCCAACTTCGCGGAGAATCCTCCGACTACCGCATAACCGACGCTGATCACATCGGCGAAGGCTCCATCAAACAAAAAGCCAAAGACAATCCCGCCGCTATCCGTGTGCTCAAACAGATCGAAGCTGAAGGCCGGCCGGCAACCCCAGAAGAACAGAAAGCTCTTGTCAAGTACGTGGGCTGGGGTGGAATGCCGCAGCCCTTTGATCCCTACTGGGTGCCCGAGGAATGGGAAGGCGTTTCCGAAGATGCCGATAGAATTCGGGATCATCCGGAGCCCAGGTTGCCAGCCCATCGACATAGCGGTTACACATGCAGAACATGGCCGCGATGAGGACTGTGTCGTGAATTTCCAGGTCGGTTGCTCCCTGCTGACGGGCTCTCTCGATATCTTCCGGAGCGACGTTCTTTCCGCCACGCTGAACTTTGCCGGCGATATGGAGAAGCGCCTTCAGTTTTCCGATACTTCCGCATGCTCAAAGTCGCATTTGACACGGAGAACAAGCTCTTCATCGCCGCCAAGATGGTGTGCTGCAATCGCACCGTGAATCGTTTGACAGTAGCGGCAGTCGTTCTCCGAAGAGACATACGTGGCAATCAATTCGCGTTCACCGGGCGAGAGAGTGCTTGGCCCGCGCAACAGGACGTCTACCAACTCATTCATCGGCTTCGCGGTTTCCGGGCGAAACATCATCGGTCCGCGAATTCCGGGAAAACCATCGGGAAGCGAAATATAGGCCACGAGTCAATCGTCTCCTCAAGACACTTCAGCGAGAGGACACACGAATACAGTCCTTGAGACGGCGGGAGTTGAACACACTCGCGACAGCCGCCGCCACTCAGGCAGTTGAGGCGAGGCAAAAGCCGAACTCAAACATCACCGAAGCGATTGGGCGGGTTTAAAGGAAAGTAGGAGAGTCTTCAATAACCAAAAACAACTAGGCGTGTGAGCGAAACCTCCTGCAATTTGGATATTGTGGCGATTGCTTGGCCCGCCAAGGGGCGACGTGCCCCGCGGCTAGCAAGCGCATCAGGCCTACAAGACGAGCCCACGGGGCCGCTCGCCTGTCTCGCAAGCGACACGCTCGGCTTCCACCACGTCACGCGCCCCGAAGACTGGCCCATCATGCCCACCGCCTGGCACGAATTCGAGCTGCGCCCGTTCGATTTCTTCGCAAGGAATCCGGCGGTGGATTTGCCGAAGGTGCGGTGAAGAAACAAAAACTGGATCGGCGCATCGCAAGCCGGCGACACCCGGTCGGTATCCGAGGTGGCGGCTCACTCGTGTGGATCGCTTCCGGATGGGCGACGATCCTGGACTTATTTGGCTCCGAGGTTGCCCCGATCCTTTAACTCAGGAGCGACCTGGCTTGGCCCTGCTGCATCTGCCAGGCGTTTCGCATCGCGGCGAAGCGGGTATATCGCGAGACCCATAAGTGTGACCCAGAAGACGACGTTAAGTCTCGGCACGAAGTCGGTGCTAATCCAATTGAACCCCGACACCGCCATACCCAAAATCAAGGAAAGCATGCTGAAAAAAGTACAAGACCACAGAAATTGACTTGCATGCTTCTTCGCAGTCTCGCCGGCAGCTAACCCCCGGAGCTCGCGGCGGGTCCAGAGCAGGCCGGAGATGAGAACCCCACCGAACAGGATCATGACTGCGAGGTAGAGACTATCGAAGCGTTTGATCGTGCGTACGAGGCACAGGCCAACCACAACCGCTCCGAGTGCGGTGGAAAAGGCATGGGCCAGTAACTTCCGCTTAATGGAGTTGGTGTTCCTTGCGGTCACAGGAAAGCGGCCTTTCCAGGCGACCACAAATAGGCTGACGCTAAGGGCCTTGGATCTTTCATTGCTCGGGCTAAGTTAAGCATACCTCTCCCGTGACTTCGCGTTAGCGGGTTCCGCCAGACGAATTCCGCGCACCAACACTTAAGCCGTAGAGCTGGATGGATGCCCAGTCGCCGACGATCCGGTCGAACCCACGGCGTTCGTTGTTCGTGTAAGGATGCTATGTAAACAATAGATCTCGAAAGCGGAAGTGATGATGAGAACGGAATTGCTGCGATTCAACGGCGCAGTCGAGCGGGATCCCGCCATCGATGCGTGGATGAAAAAGCAGGCAGGTGAATTGGGAGCGGTCGCGCGTCAGTGGTTTGAGGTGATGCGAAAATGCGGAGACGAAGTCCGGGAGCTTTTGCATGACGGCTGCCCGGTTGCATGTTTGGGAGATGCGCCCTTCGGCTACGTCAATGTATTCACTTCGCACGTGAACGTGGGGTTCTTTCACGGCGCATCGCTGCCGGATCCGGCCCGCTTGTTGCAAGGCACCGGCAAGTTCATGCGCCATGTGAAGCTAAGACCGGGAACGGCCACAAACGCCGCAGCACTACGCAGGCTCATCGATACGGCGTACTCGGATATAAAGGCGCGCGTCGAAAACGGCTAGCTCGGAGAAACGCGTGATAGGTCGATGCGGATGTGAACCGCCTGATTAGTAACGGTATGTCGTCAGTGTTTATTGATCGTGGGCGGGTCACGCGTTATCGGGAAGGTGGGCCGTTCGGAGTCGAGTTGACGGAACACGCCCCGTCTCCGAACTAACCATTATCAGTCGCTGTCCGCGTTCTTCCGAACTGCTCCGGCTTATATCGGTCAACGTTATCCAAAACGCCTCGGGAAAATTCCCGATTCATTCGGAGAGCAGAAACGTGCGAAATTCGAATCAGACATAGATGAATTGGCTGCGTTCAATCCTTGGACCCCGCGGCGAGGCGCCCGCAGCGCCACTTACTCATGGCGCCCGCCGCGAGGAAAACAGGTTCAACAAGCGATTCCAGACCGGCTGCCGGTTCCGGATCTCGTGGCGCGACCAACACGGCCAGAGCCGGAGCAAGAGCGTCAAAGTCCTGGATATGAGCGGCGATGGCGCACTCATCAAATGCGGAGTGCCATTTGACCTCGGCTCGATCATCTGCCTGCAGACCCACGACCTGGGCCTCATGGGCAGCGCCTACGTGCGGCGCTGCGACCCGACCTTGTTCACCTACGAGATCGGCCTCGAGTTCACCGGGAATCTGGCGCCGCGCATCTGAACGTCAAAAGCCCGCCGCCGCTCCGGCTGGGCGCACCAGAAAAAGGCGGTGAAAGCTCCAGCGGGCGACCGTAGAGAAGGCATTTTCTCGATCGGGCACCGCTTCTTCGAGCGTGATCAAGAGAACGTTGGCTGACGGTACCTTGCAGGTTAGCCGGTAAGCGGGCAGACCATGTCCAGCAACACTCAAAAACTGAGCCGAACCCCCACGTGCCGATACCATACGGAAATCCACTGCCCGCCGCATGTTGCCGGCGAAATAGAGATGCACCTGGCTGGAGGCAGCGTCGTAATAGGCCACCATCATGGCTTGAGCCACGCACCATGGGCATCGGTGCGCATCGCCGGCCCGGTGCCGGCCGACAAGAACCGGATTCCGCTGCCCCTCGGCCCAGTGAAACTCCGTCGTCTCCCGTTGCTGTCCGCCGTCTTCAGCGGTCCAAGCTCCAAGCAGAAAGTTGAGGGATTGCAAGGAAGCACGTGTGGTGGTTTGCGCAGGCGCCGCTCCAGCCGCCATGAAAAAAACACACCGCAGGCGAGAAGCAAACGCATGCCTTGGGCCCCTGGTTTTTATTCTAGCTTCGGGACCACAAAGCCGTAATCCCCGCATCTGTGAGAAAATGAGTCACCAAAGCGCCGAGCTGCATTCCCGCTCAGCGGTGATACGCCGATGCGTTGCTGCGCGTTGTTTCTCCTCGCGAGTGTCCTCCCCGCCATCGCCCAGACATCCAAAATCGATTTCCTGCGCGATGTTCAGCCCATCTTCGAATCGCGTTGCCAGGGCTGCCATGGCGGGCAACAACAAATGGCCGGCCTGCGGCTCGATTCGGGCGATGCGGTGCTCAAGGGGGCGTCCGACGGCCCCGTGGTGCAACCGGGAAAAAGCGCTCAAAGCCGGTTAATCGAGCGCGTCACCAGCTCGAAGAAGGGTTTCGGTATGCCGCCGGTGGGCGAGCCGCTTTCCACCGCCCAGATCGCCACGATCCGCGGCTGGATTGATCAGGGCGCGCAAGTTCCAGCTTCGCAGCCGGCCGCTGCTGCGAACCCGAAGAGCCGGCACTGGTCGTTCCAGCCTGTTGCGCGTCCCGCGCTGCCTGACGTTCGCGCACGCGCCTGGGTACGCAATCCCATTGACCGCTTCGTCGCCGCCCGGCTCGAAGCCGAAGGGTACGCGCCGTCGCCCGAAGCCGATCGCGTCACGCTTATCCGCCGCGTGAGCCTGGATCTCGTCGGGCTGCCGCCCACTCCGGCTGAAGTCGCGGAGTTCGTCAATGACAACCGCTCCGATGCGTATGAGCGGCTGGTGGACCGGCAGCTTGCTTCCCCACACTACGGCGAAAAGTGGGCCCGCTACTGGCTGGACCTGGCGCGCTACGGCGACAGCGACGGGTACGAGCGCGACCCCGCACGACCCTACGCCTGGCGCTATCGCAACTGGGTGATTGACGCGCTAAATCGCGATATGCCGTTCGATGAGTTCACCATCGAGCAGCTTGCCGGAGACCTGCTGCCGAATGCTACCGTTGAGCAGCGAGTCGCCACCGGGTTCCAGCGCAACACGTTCACCAATCGCGAGGCGGGCGTGGACCGCGCCGAAGACCGCTTCGAGCAGCTTGTCAATCGAACCAACACCGTCGGCACCGTATGGCTCGGTCTGACCGTTGGCTGCGCGCAATGCCACAACCACAAGTTCGATCCCATCAGCCAGCGCGAGTATTACTCCATGATGGCGTTCTGGAATTCGGTGGAAGAGGTGAATATCGACGCCCCGTTACCGGGCGAAGCCGGACCCTATCTGCGCGCGCTGCCTGAATACGAGCAAAAGCGCGCGGTGCTGCTCAACGAGTATCACATCCCGGAGTTAGCGGCGGCGTGGGAAGGCAAGCTCCGCGAGGCGCACCTGAATCCTGGCCACGATGTCGAGTGGGACTACGCGCTCACCGAATTCCGGGCCGGGTACGATTCCTGGCAGAAGATCATGAACTCGGACGCCGCGCATCGCACTAAGGGGCTGCAGGACAGCTTCATCGACTACTTCGTGCTGGACGGCCAGACGCCCGACATCGACAAAGACAAAGCGGCAAAGGACAAGCTCAAAGAGGCCCGCAAGAAAATGGAGGCGCTCGAAGCCGCGCTCCCGCCCTACGCACAAGCCCCGACGATGGCTGAGATGGCGAATCCGCCCGAGACACACATTGCCACCGGCGGAGATTTCCGGGTTCCCGGCGCGAAGGTCGAGCCCGGCACGCTGTCCGTTCTGCCGCCGTTCGAAATCGGCAAGGCGCCGCCGCGGCTGGCGCTGGCGCGATGGATCGCCTCCCGCGAAAATCCGCTGACGGCGCGCGTTGCCGTCAACCGCCTGTGGCAGGAATTTTTTGGGCGCGGCATCGTGCGCACCTCCGAAGATTTCGGCACTCAGGGCGAAAAGCCCTCGCATCCCGAACTGCTCGACTGGCTGGCTGTCGAGTTCATGGATCGCGGCTGGAGTGTAAAAGCCATCGACCGCCTGATCGTGACATCCGCCACCTACCGGCAGTCGTCCAAATCGCGCAAGGAACTCGAAGCGAAAGATCCCGATAACGTTCTGCTGGCCCGGCAGTCGCGCGTCCGTTTGCCGGCTGAGCTGATTCGCGATTCCGCGCTCACCGCCAGCGGGTTGCTCGATCCGGCAATTGGCGGGCCCAGCGTGAAGCCTCCGCAGCCACCCGGCATTTCCGAGCTGACCTACGGGAGTGGATTGAAATGGAAAGAGAGCCAGGGCGCCGACCGCTACCGCCGCGGCCTCTACATTCATTTCCAGCGCACCTCGCCGTATCCGCAGCTGGTGAACTTCGATGCGCCCGATTCCCGGCTCTCGTGCCCGCGCCGTAGGCGGTCGAATACACCGCTCCAAGCCTTGAACCTGCTCAATGACCCGGTCTTTTTCGAAGCGGCACAAGGGTTGGCCCAACGCACGCTGCGCGAGGCACCGCAGGGCTTCGAAAACCGCCTGGTTTACGCCTTCGAGCTGGCGCTCGACCGCAAGCCAAACGCGCACGAACTGGACCACCTCGCGAGATATTTCGATGAGCAGAAAGCGCTGTTCGAAAAGGACGAAAAGTCCATGGCCGCTGTGGCGCCATACGTTCCGGAAGGCGTGAGCCGCGCGGATCTGGCAGCGTGGGTTGGCGTGAGCCGAGTGCTCATGAATCTGGATGAGTTCATTACAAGGGAGTAGGTTATGACCTTCGAAGCATTCGAGCGGATTCAGGCGCGCCGCGATTTTCTGCGCAACGGCGCGGGCGGCCTGGGCATGATCGCGCTCGCGCAAATGCTGGGCGCCGCCCAGCCCAAGCGCACCGATCCGCTTGCTCCCAAGCCGCCGCACTTCGCGCCCAAAGCCAAGAGCGTCATTTTCCTGTTCATGGAAGGCGCACCCAGCCAGATGGATCTGTTCGACCCCAAGCCCGAGCTGCAAAAATGGCAGGGCAAGCCGTTGCCCGAATCCATGACCAAGCAGGTGAAGCTGGCTTTCATCAAGCCCAACGCCGCTGTGCTGGGCAGCCCGCGCGTGTTCAAGCCCTACGGCCAGTGCGGCGCCGAGTACTCCGATTTCGTTCCGCACATGGCGTCCTGTGCCGACGACATCTGCCTGGTCCGCTCCATGTTCACCGACGCCTTCAATCATCATCCCGGCCAGTTGCTGCT
>Ga0335078_10014812_pt1 | contig 11568 bp, 8 predicted proteins | sample Lox_Sample_32_FD_206711 | JGI IMG/M metagenome (GOLD analysis project Ga0335078, IMG submission 206711) | Soil microbial communities from Loxahatchee National Wildlife Refuge, Florida, United States - Lox_Sample_3.2 | ecosystem: Environmental > Terrestrial > Soil > Wetlands | place: USA: Florida...
CTGGTATGCAATAAGGTGATATTATCGCACTTTGTGTGTGACGGGGCACGGGCGGGGGTGAATGACCTTAAACAATAGGCGACTACCGTTCGGGGAGGCCATCTAAGGGTCGCCATTTATCTTGCCTGGAATCATGAGGGAGCCATGGTGTCTCAGGCCAGTTCAAATCTGCCATGGCCACGGATATCCGTGGTCGTTCCGACTCTGAACGAAGCAAGAAACCTGCCGTACGTTTTCTCACGGCTGCCCCCGGGCATCCACGAGGTGATCGTGGTCGATGGGCACTCGGTGGACGACACCATCGCGGTAGCCCGCCAGCTGCGGCCCGACGTCCGGATCGTGCAGCAGACCCGCCGGGGCAAGGGAAACGCGCTTGCCTGCGGGTTCGAAGCCGCGACTGGTGACATCATCGCCATGGTCGACGCGGATGGCTCGGCAGATCCAGGCGAGATCCCGAAGTTCGTGCAAGCTCTAGTGAGCGGCGCGGACTTTGCCAAGGGGACAAGGTTCGCCGTGGGTGGTGGCAGCGCCGACATCACCCGGCTGCGCGCGCTCGGGAACCGCATGCTCGGTGCTCTGGTCAATCTGAGCCACGGCACCCATTACTCGGACCTGTGTTACGGGTTCAACGTGTTCTGGCAGAAGTACGTTCCTGTGCTCGGCCTGGATACCACCTCTCCCCCGTCACGCGGCGGCGACGGGCGGTTGTGGGGCGACGGCTTCGAGATCGAGACGCTGATCCACCTCCGGGTGGCAGCGCACGGGCTTCGGGTCGCCGAAGTCCCGAGTTTCGAGCATCCCAGAATCTACGGGGTAAGTAACCTGGACGCTTTCAGCGATGGCGTTCGCGTGTTGACGACCATTCTGGTCGAACGCCGCGCCCATCGTTCTCACCGTGCCCGCCGGGTAGCGGGCGCACCAGTGGCGGCCATACCGGTCCGTGGCCTCGTCCACATGGAAGCGACCTTCCTGCGCATGCTTTATGCCCTGTACTCCATCGACCGCGGCCGCTTCTGCGTATACCGGGCCGGTGCTAAGGGTCGTTCCTGAGCTGACGACTAGAGCCGACTAATGCGTATCCTCCTGCTCGCCCAGTTCTTCCCGCCGGACATTGGCGGCGAGGAGCAGCACGTGTTCAATCTCGCCAACACCCTCGCCGACCGCGGTCACCGGGTCGCGGTCGCCACCCAGCGAGTGGCGGGCGCCCTGAACGAAGAGGTGCTCCCATCGGGGGTGCGCGTGCACAGGTTCGCGACCATGGCCATGCGCCTGCCGGGTGTGTACTCGACTGACCGGCTGCATCACCCGCCAGTCCCGGATCCCCTCGGGGTCCGTGCGCTGGCCCGGATCGTCCGGCGGGAGCGCCCGGACGTTATCCACGCTCATAACTGGGCGGTCAACAGTGCGCTGCCGTTGCGGCGGCACTCGGCTAGCGGGCCGCATTTTGGGCTCGTGCTGACGCTGCACGACTTCAGCCAGGTCTGCGCGACGAAGCAGCTGATGCGCGCGGACTCCGTCTGTGCCGGTCCTTCGATGGCACGCTGCCTGCCCTGCGCCACCAGCCAGTACGGCCGCGTGGTCGGCCCGATGACCGCGGTCGCCACGGCGGTGATGCGGCCCTGGAAGCACCACGCCATTGACCACGTGGTCAGCGTGAGCCGGGCCGTCGCCATCGGCAACAGCATCGGGGACGACCCGGGCAGCAGCGTTATCCCAAACTTCGTCCTTGACTCGGCCGTGGTACGGCCGGACACCGATCCGGCGGAAGAAGTTGGTAGCGGCGCTCGGCCGGCCTTGCCCGAGGCCGACTTTCTGCTCTTCGTCGGCGAGCTCTCGTCCAGAAAGGGTGTGCCAGCGCTGCTGCGCGCCTACGAATCGCTCGGCGGGCACCGCCCGCCGCTGCTGCTGGTCGGGCGGCGGACGCCGGATACCCCGGCGCAGCTTCCGCCCGGCGCCGAGGTGCACCTGGACTGGCCGCATGAACACGTCCTGTCCGCGTTCCGGCACTGTCTCATCGCCGTCTTGCCTTCGGTTGTTCCTGATGCCTGCCCGACCACGGTCCTGGAAGCGATGGCCGCCGGGCGTCCCGTGATCACGACATCGATCGGCGGGATAACCGACCTCATCGTCGACGGGGAGAGCGGCCTGCTCGTACGCCCTGGGGACGATCGTGAGCTGGCGGCGGCCATGGGCCGGGTGCTGGCGGATGGCGGTCTGCGTGCCCAGCTTGGTGCGGGCGCGCTGGAGAAGGTGCACGCGTTCACCGCCTCCGCAGTCGCAGAGCGGCTCGAAGCCGTCTATGCGCGGGTCGCCCCCCGCAGCGCAGAGGCAATGTGATGGTGGCGGCCGCGTCCGGCGACGGGACCAGGCTGCCGTCGGACCGGGCCCTGCGGGTCCTCATGGTGTGCACGCGTTACCTGCCGGACCTGGGTGGGATCGAGACGCACGTCTACGAGGTCGCGCGGCGGCTGGCGGCGCTCGACGGCTTCGACATCACCGTGCTCGCGACTGACCGGACCCGCAGGCTGCCCCGTGATGAAGTTCTCGATGGCATCCGGGTGCTGCGCGTTCCTGCCTGGCCGCCTGGCCGCGACTACTACCTCGCGCCGCGGATCGCGGCCGTGGTTGGCCAGAGTGAGCGCTGGGATCTCGTGCACTGCCAGGGGATTCACACACCGGTACCGGTGCTGGCGATGCTCGCCGCACGGCGGGCTGGCCTGCCCTACCTGGTCACCTTCCACACAGGTGGCCACTCACAGTGGCACCGTAACGCACTGCGATCCACCCAGTGGCGGCTGGCCGGGTTGCTGCTGCGGAACGCGGTGTCGCTCGTTGGCGTGAGCCGGTTCGAGGCCGAGACCCTGTCCGGGCAGGCCCGGCTGAGAGGCAAACCCGTTACCGTCATCCGCAATGGCGGCACGCTGCCACCGCCGCCCGCGGGGACGGCCGCCGTCCCGGGCCGGATCGTGTCCAGTGGCCGGCTGGAGCGGTACAAGGGCCATCACCGGGTCATCGAGGCCCTGCCGCACGTCATGCGCGACGTGCCGGGGGCCCATCTCGTGGTGATCGGAAGCGGCCCCTACGAGCCCGAACTGCGGGAACTCGCCCGCCGGCTCGGCGTCTGCGACCGGGTAACCATCACCTCCCTGCCGTCTGCGGATCGCGGCGCCATGGCTGAAGCCCTGGCCAGGTCGAGCGTCGTGGTCGCGCTATCGGACTATGAAGCCCACCCGGTGGCAGTGATGGAGGCGCTGAGTGTCGGGCGCCCGGTCGTCGGCTACGACGTAGCAGGCATCGGTGAGCTGGTCGCAGATGGATGGGTCCGTGGGGTGACTCCAGGTGCGCCTGCCGACAGCGTCGCCCGTGACATAGCCGAGGCGATGTCGTCGCCTGGCCTGGTGGATCCAGCCAAGGTACCGACGTGGAATTCCTGTGCCGCCCAGCTCGCGCAGCTTTACCTGACGTCGGCCGGGCGGCGCACCCGGCCCACCCGTGCCCCGTTGTTATTCAAGGCCGGCTGACCGGGGGCCGCGTCGGCACCGGAGCGGCGGCCAGCCGCCCGGTCCCGCGGCGGGCCGCCACATACCCAACTGCCCGCTCGGCCAGGAAGCCGGCCACGGCGAATGATGTACCCGCTATAATGGCGATGCTGCGCGCCAGACCTGAAGTGTCCCCGCGAGCCGTTTTCCGCAGCCCACGAACAACCCCCTGGGGCAGCACATACCGCGCGTATCGCCGTTCTGTGGAGATGCTCTGGCTAGTGCCATTCAGGGAAGCCAATGTTGCCTTACCCTGGCCTTCGTAATAACACCTTCTGAGGAAATAGCTGAGGGTGGTACGTTCGGCCGGGACCTGGTGGCCAGCGATTGCCCCCGGTTCATAGATCCAGGTTCCGCCGCCATCGGATGCTGCCGTCCGCAAGCACAGGTCAGTGTCTTCCGGCCGGGACCAGCCGCCAATCTTCCCGAAGTCATCACGGAAACCGCCAACCGCCTCAAAAGCCTGCCGGCGTATAGCCATAGTGTTGCTCCAGACGTTCCGCACCACGGTAGCGCTTTCAGGCATGCCCAGGTAGGAGCAGCCGACTGCCCAGTCGAACTCCTCAGGGAACCACTGCGGCCGGCCCGTCTTCCACAGCGGCTCCAGGCGACCGCCCGCACCCACCACCTGAGGCTCCTTAAAGTGGTGCAGCAGAGATTCCAGCCAGCTGGGGGAGGCAATAGCGTCGTCGTCCAGGAATGCCAGCATCTCTCCGCGCGACGCCGCCGCCCCCGCATTGCGCGCACCGGAGGCGCCGCGGATGCCCGGGTTAGCGATCACCGTGGCCCCGGGCAGCTCACCGGCGGCCTTGGCCATCAGCCCGGGATTATGGTCAATCACTACCACCGTTTCCAGAACCTGGACGGTCTGCGCCCGGACTGATGCCACCGCCGCACGCAGGCAATCCCAGCGATCCATCGAGCACGCCGCAATGACTACCGATACCGAGGGAAAGCCCCGCATGCCCGCCGGATAATCGTCCAAATCTCTTCCTTATAATCAGGTCCCCCGACGCACTGATGAAATCCGCCTGCTGGTCAGCAGCTGCGCCGCTTGTTAGCTCTGCGCCTATTTGTCAAGTACCTGACGGAAAATACCATGTTGGCGTGGGATTACGAAAGAGGCGGCCCGGGGTATGCGACTCGCCGCGGGGCACGCTGAACGGGAGTTGAGTATGGTGTATTTGATACAGATGTGACTGACTTGCCCAATGTTACCGCAGTAGTCGCCAACTTGTGATCACACTGCCACGCAACGTGATGCGGCGCTTGCCGGGTGCCGGCCAGGTGGCCTCCCCTGACATACTGGAGGATCTGGGGGATCAGCCTGTTGCATCCGGTCGCGCAAGACCAGGAGAGCGCCGCTCCCTGCGTCCAGCCAACGAGGCCTTGCCGCGGTCCGGGGGCTGGTTCAGGCAAGACATGGCAGTAGGGATGTGATGGATCTGCGAAGCTCATGGGCACGGCAGATCTTTACGCTCCCATGGGTGTCTTTGAGTCTTCGGGTTCCAGATGCTCGTCACGGCCTCGACACCGGCCATCCGCGGCCCGGGGAATCCGCTTCCCAGCGGGCCGGCTCCACCCAGCCAGGGGTGGCCCCGCCGGCCACTTTGAATGAGACTCGGTCACGTCTCGGTTCCGTCGTCGCCATCGTGGGAGCCGGCCTGCTGATGGTAGGGGTCGGGGACGCCCTCGGCCGCACAGGTCACCAGTCGCCGGTCGTGCCGCTCTTCCTGGCCGGACTGGCCTTCATCTTCGCCCCGTGCGCCTGGCGCCTCACCGGGACCGCCGCTACCCGGATCGAGCGCATCTGGGTCTCGGTCATCCTCGGTCTTGCCCTGCTGGCCTCCTATATATTCCGAAGCCCGCTGATCTTCGACAACTTCGACGAGATGGCTCACGGGGCGACCCTCGTGCACCTTCTCGACAGCAGAGCACTGTTTCAGCCCAACGTCATCCTCCCGGTCAGCCCGTACTATCCCGGGATTCAGCTCACCACGGTCACCACCAGGTGGCTGACGGGTCTCCCACTGCATCTGGACCAGATAGTCGTCCTCGTCCTGGCCCGCATCGTGCTCGTGCTGTGCGTCTTCCTCCTCGTGGAGCGGGCTTGTCATTCATCGCGTGCGGGCGGCATCGGTGTGCTCGTCTACGCGGCGAACCCGGAGTTCTATTCTCTGGGGGCACAGTACGGTTACCAGACGCTCGCCCTCACCTTTGCCGTCGCGGCCGTCTATTTGCTGTTCGTCTCGGTTGACACAGCCCGGCCGAAGCGAGGGAGGCTGTTCGCACTCGCGCTCATTTCCATCGCCGGGATGGTCGTATCCCACCACGCCACCGCGTGGCTCACGGTTGGATTCCTCCTGGTCTGGGCGGCAGCACTGCGCTTCATCATCGATCCCCCGGGCCGCGCGGCGAGCACCGCGGCAGCCGGCCAGCCGCTCGCCGCCAGGAACCCGCCGGGGGCCGGGATCGCGTCCCGTGACCAGCAAATCGCGCGGCGCAAGGAGCAGTCACGGATCGTCGGCCTCGCCGCCCTGGCCGGCGTGGTTCTGGTCGGGGTGTGGATCGCGTTCCTCGGCCGTGTCCTCACCGGATACATCGACCCGATCATTCAGGCAGGCGCCAGAAGCACCACTGAAATGCTGAGCCAGCTGCACGGGAACCGGAAGCTCTTCCAGAACTCGGCCGGGGGCGGGACGCCGGCCTGGGAAGAAGCCCTCATTTTCGCGTCGGTTGTCTTCTTCTGCCTCATCATCTTGATCTCGCTCTACTCGGTGATCTGGAAGAAGAGCGTCAGGGGCGGCCGGCTCCGGTACCTGCCCGCGGCGATCGCGGCGACGTATCCGCTGGCCATGCTCTCGAACCTGTCGTCTGACGCCAAGGAGATCGGCCCCCGCACGACTACCTTCATATTCTTCGGTGTGGCGGTGGTCGTCGGGGGATGGCTGGCCAGACGGCTCCTGACCCAACGCCGGATCATCGAGCGGATGGCCACGATCGGCATCGCCGTCATCTGCTTCCTGGGCAGCACGCTCTACGGTGGAGGCCCGCTGCCGCTCCTGGTCAACGGTCCCTACATCGTCGGCGCCCATGAACGTTCGCTAGGTTCGCCGTCGCTCGCGCTGGCGAACTGGGCCAGTGCTCACCTCCCGGCCGGCTCGCATGTCGCGGTGGACCGCGATAACGCCGGGCTGCTCAACGACTTCGGGCAGGTCGTGCCCGTCACCCCGCTCAACGGGGCGGGCAACCCGGCCCCGCTGTTCTTCGACCCGCAGCTCACCCCGTCCGACATCACGTTCATCCGTAAGTACGACGTTCGCTACATCGTGACCGACACTCGGCTCACCGAGGGGCTGCCGCTGTTCGGCGCGTATATCGCCGCCGGCGAGACCGGCCGTCCAACCCGCCTGACCGCGGCCGAGCTCGGGAAGTTCAACACGATCCGAGGGGTTCAGCGCATCTACGACAACGGTGCGATCCAGGTTTACGATCTTTCCCGGCTGCTGGGTAAACGCCCGCTCGCGGTGCCGGCCCGCTCGGTCCGCAGTATCCCGGCAACAGGAACCGATGTGCTGGTGCTGGTCCTGGCCATCCTCGTTGCCGCCGGATGGCTGCTGAGGCTGCGCCGCCAGGCGAGACGCGTCCCGATCGATGCCCACATGGTGGTCTTCGGGTTGGTAGCGGCGCTGGCGGCCGGGCTCTTCGGGGCCTTCGCCGTCCTGCTCATCCATCTGCCACCGGTGGCCATAGCCATCCCCACCCTGCTGGCCCTGCTGGCGCTGGCCCTGCGGCCCGCATGGTGGAGCGCGTATCCGGAGTACCACGCCCGCGGCTGGGCGGAATCGCCCACGGTGCCGCTGGAACCAGTAACCGAGCCCCCGCGGGCCCCGGCGGCGGCTACCACCGGAACGGGGGCGACCAGCAACGGCCAGGTCCGCAAGCCGCCGGGCCGGCTGCCCGGCTGGGCTCACCGGGCGCGTACCCAGCTCGTGCTGGGCTGCGCCGGGCTGGTACTCGCGGTAGCCGGGGCCTCCTTTGCCGTGGCCGCGGCGCAGCGGGAGTGGGTACCCCCGCCGGAAGTGTCCATCGCGGTGGACCGGGGGCAGCCGGTCGCTACCGTGGATCTGGGCACGGCCGCTCCGGTCCGGGCCCACCTCGCGGTGGTCACCGCAGGACGAGTCGCCTGGTCGGCGCCACTCGCGTCGAGCAGCGGCCCGCAGAACGTGGTGCTTCCAGCCGGCGTGCTGCACCCCAGATCACGCGTGCTGCTCGTCGCTGGCGGGAAAACTATCCGTAACGTCTACGGCTGAGCCGCCAGGCACCCGCGGCCGGGTACGCCCTAGTGCGGCAGGGAGTACACCTGAACTTCGGCCACGCTCAGGTCCGACGGATCCGGGGACTGACCCGTCGTGTGAAATCCCGCGGCATTGCCGCTTGCCTGCGCGTTCCAGATGACGATCTCATAGGGAGTCGTGCTGATATTCTGAGTCCACGAGCCGACCAGCCGGCCATTGAAATACGTCTTGATCGACCGGCCAGGGATGTACTGCATCCCGTAGATATTGAACTTGGCGTTCATGGGCCTGGGCGTGACATAGCTGAAGTTCGATTGATGGCCAGACGCCGTGTGGTACGTCGATACGAAGATCCTGTTCTCTGGAGTGCCAGCCGGCAGCCCGGCACTCTTAGGAGTGAACCCACCCTCCTGCAGGTCGATCTCTTCAGAACCGCCCCCGCTGGTTGGGTGGATGAACCAGATGCTGGGCCAGCCGCCCAGGGACGCGTCGGGCATCTTGGCCTTGATCTGGACGTAACCGCCCCGAAGTGCGAATTTGTGATCCGTTGTCACGACGCCGGACCGGTAACTGTAGCCCAGCGATGAGTACCTGGTGTCGGGCACCATGGTCAGGGTCAGCCCGTCGTTCACCCTCACCTGGGCGGGCGAAAAATAGGTCTGATGAAAGAAAGTCCCGGGTGCCGAGTCACCAGCAGGAAGCCCCTCGGAGTTCCAGAACTGGCCACCCTGGCCGGCCATGAAAGTGTTCCAGTGAGCCGAATTCAGCGACGTGCCGGGGAACTGGTCGTCGAAGATGCGCTGGCCTGCTGAGTAGCCAGCCGGGGGTGCCATCCCCGATGGTCCCCGGTTGGTCAGCGCCCTCAGCGCACTCACCACCAGGGCTACCAGAGCAACGATCAGGCACGCCAGGACGAGCTGATTGGTCCGTTTGCGGCGGGCGTCAAGCCGGTGGCTCATCACCGCCGCCCGCACTCTGAGCCGACCGCCGGCGCCTGAGCGACGGCGCCCGGGTGCTGCCGGTAGCTGCCGCCAGCGACGGTCACCGAGACCACGAGGTGTGATGCTACCCGCTGGATCTGAAAATCCGGCCGGCCCGGTCCGGCGGCGGATCACGGCGGGACCGGAGCTACTGTGTCCCCCATGAGGGCGCGGGGCGAACTGGAATGAGATCAGCCGTCCCGCCGCTGGTCCGGCGGTGGGCTGGTCCGCTGCTGCTGGCTGCGCTGGCGCTGGTTTTCGACGCGGCCGAGCGCCGGATTGCCTTCGGCGTATGGACCACCGGGCCCCTCGACGAGGTCGCCCACCTGTGCACCGCGGCGCTGGGCCTGCTTGTCCTGGCGCACTTCATCGACGCCCCGCGCCGCTTCTATGTCGCGGCGCTCATCGCGTCAGTCGCCATCGATGCTGATCACATACCGCTGTATCTCGGGCTGCTGGGAAACCAGGCCCAGCGCCCGGTCACGCATTCGCTGACCACCGTGGCGGTGTTCGCCGCCGCCGCGGCGGCCAGCCGCAAGTACCGGGCCGTGCTCGGCGGGGTGGCGGCCGGCCTGGTGCTCCATTTCGCGCGGGACATCGCCGAGGGTTACCCCGGGGTACGGGTCTTCTGGCCGATTCAGGACACTTCCCTGATGGTCAGCTCCTGGTGGTTCCTGGTAATGATCGTCGCGTTCACGGCCGCCCAGCTGATCCTGGTGAGCACCGGCCGCCCGCGCACGCGCATCCCCGTCTTCCGGGTGCCCGGCCCGTCCGGTTCCACGCCCCGCTGCCCAGATGGCCGCACACCGCCGGGTGACCGCCGCCCGGGCCCCGGGACGCGGGAACCGGACGTTCCGGCGGCCAGTGAGACGCGGCCGCCCAGCTCGTTAGGGGGCCTGGCCTAGCCCGCCGCTCAGCCGAGCTTCCATCGTTGCATCTGGAGCCTGAACCGGGGCCGTCCCCAGTCCATGACCAGGCGCCGGGGAAGACGGTAAGGATCGGCCGAGGCACGGGCAGTGCCGGGGATAGTGGTGCACGCGGTGCCGAACGCAGCCGTGCGGACGGCGTCGACCGAGCGATCGTCGAAGTCGTCGTGACCGCCGTAAGGGTAGGCGAAGTGCGGCACGGCCCGGCCGATCGACTGCTCCAGTTCCTGCTTGGAGCCAGCGATGGTGCCCTGCTGGACCCGGGCCGGATGATCCCGGAGCCGGAGGTGATCGACCGTATGGGCGCCAATCGTGGCCGTGTCACTGGCGGCCAGCTGGAGCAGGTCCGCGGGGCTCAGCGTGCCGGCGTCCGGCGGGGGGGCAGAATCCACCTGCCACTGCGCTGAGACAGCGTCGAGTGCCCGTTCGATGTCCGTCACCCGGAGTGGCAGCAGGTGGCGGCGCACCGAGCCGAGGTCAGCGCGGATCCCCGACGAGCCAAGGGGGACACGCACTTGCTGGCCCCCGACCGGCAGATCGATCTCCTTGACGTGCGGTGGCCGCGAGCGCAGCAGCGTCCCGAGGCGGTCCCACCAGAACCCGTGGTGCTCTCCCAGGATGCCGCTGGCCACGAAGAAGGTGATCGGCACGCCCTTGGCTTCGGCGATCGGCAGCGCGGTGGTCAGGTTGTCGCGGTAACCGTCATCAAAGGTCACCACCACCCTTGGCCGGCGCGACGGGACCGATACATCGTCGAGTGTCGACGGTTCCCGTGATCTCGATATCTCCTCGAGATGGGCAGCGAAATTGCCCGGGCGCACGCAGAGATTGAAGGGGTCCTCGACACCTTCTGCGACCCGGTGGTAGCACAGAATGAGCGTTCCGTCGCGCCACATGGTAACGACACTTTACTGGCCAGCGCAGGGCCACAGCCGGCCGGGCGGGCCAGCGCCGCAGCACCGGGTGCGGGCGCGCATGCCGCCCGGTGACGGCCTGGTCCGCCTGCTGCGCAACGATGCGCTACCCTACCGGCCCGGAACGTTACACAATGTGCCTATGATCAGAAATTCCGCTTTTCCGCTGTTGCGTCCTAGCATTGCCGACAATGAGCTGATATTGTGTTGACCTTACTGCAGGTTCAACGTGCGTTTAGATACGGCAAGCTTAACGGGGTTAAGTATCGCAGGTTCACGCGTTCGGCAGTGACTGCCACGCGCCATGGCTTCCTGCGGCCAGTATTCATTTGTTAAATGTAGTCATGGGGGGACCATGACGTCTGCGCCTTACCCGCATTCGTCTTGGCCAGCGGTGTCGGTTGTTATTCCGACCCTGAACGAGGCCCGTAACATACCGCACGTCTTCGCGCGGCTCCCGCCAGACATTCACGAGCTAATCGTCTCCGATGGCCACTCGGTGGATGACACCGTGCCGGTTGTCCGCCGGCTGCGGCCTGACGTCCGCATTATCATGCAGACCCGGGCAGGCAAGGGAAACGCCCTGGCCTGCGGCTTCGCTGCGGCGACTGGCGATCTCATCGCCATGATCGACGCCGACGGCTCGGCCGACCCAAATGAAATCCCAAGGTTTGTTAAAGCGCTAGTAGATGGGGCCGACTTCGCGAAGGGCTCGCGCTTCCTGGCGGGCGGCGGCAGTAGCGACATCACGCGCCTGCGCAGTCTCGGCAACCGCGGGCTGACCGGCCTGATCAACGTGCTGTACGGCACGAAGTACACCGACCTGTGTTATGGGCTCAATGTCTTCTGGGCGAAGCATCTGCCGGTACTCCGGCTCGACGCGACGACCCCCCGGCCGGCTGATGGCGACG
>Ga0335078_10014813_pt1 | contig 11567 bp, 6 predicted proteins | sample Lox_Sample_32_FD_206711 | JGI IMG/M metagenome (GOLD analysis project Ga0335078, IMG submission 206711) | Soil microbial communities from Loxahatchee National Wildlife Refuge, Florida, United States - Lox_Sample_3.2 | ecosystem: Environmental > Terrestrial > Soil > Wetlands | place: USA: Florida...
ACATCGGCAGCGCCCAGCACGGCCGGGGCTGGATCGGCCACCTCCTGGCCAGGTACCACGTCAGCACCGCGATGAGCTTGGGCAGCACCAGGTGGATGGCCACGCCGGCCAGGGCCCGCTTGACGACGGTCTTCCAGGTCGGACAGCTCGGCGTGCGCCAGCCGCCGCACGGCGGCGACCAGGTCCTGCGCGACGCGGGGGAGCGGGGGTTGTTCGGGCTCACTGGCCAGCCGTGCCGCCGATGCATCGGCGTCGAGGCGGGCCTGCCGCGCGGCCGCCTGAAGGCTGTCGAGTTCCGCCGCCGTGCTCCCTTCGGGATGGGCGAGGGCGCGGAGCAGAGCGGAGGTGTACCGGCCGTGGGCCTCGATAAGGTGCGCGAACTTGTCACGGGCGGTCCGGCCGTGCCAGGTCGGCCACAGGAGGTACGCGGCGAGCGCCAGGTGACCGGGTCCTGCCCCGCATTCGCGCATCACGCGGGTCAGTGGACGATGCGCAGGGCCAGTTCCGGGGGGCAGCCGCGCTGGACCAGCCGGGCGACCTGGTGCCAGTCGAGGCGGTCGGCGTAGGCCTCGGCCAGCACCGGGGGAACGCCGAGCCCGGTGAGCCGTTCCACCCGCCAGTTGTGCACGGCCAGTTCCCGGTGTTCGACGGTTTCGTGACTGGCGATCGCTGTTTCCATGACTGGCTCCGGTTCGCTCGTTCGTGATACTGATTTGAGAATCACTCTTGTGATTTATCATCAGTTATGGTTACCATCATGTCAAGTGCCGGTCCGACGGCAACCGCTTCGCGAGGAGTTGCTGACATCCCGATGCGAGGCCGATCCGCATCTCCGTTGCCGGCCCCGGGCAGGAGCCGTGCTGCCAGCAGGCCGAAAATGAACCCGCCCGCCGAAGTGAGACCTAACCGCCGCGGAGTGAAGTCACGTGAGCGCGTCCTCGACGCCGCCGAGCGCATCATGGCTGAGCACGGCGTCGAGGCGGCGAACCTCGCCCGGGTCGTGGAGGAATCGGGTATCCCGATGAGCTCCGTCTACCACTACTTCGGGTCCAAGGACAGAATCCTGCTCGCGGGGCGGTACGCGGCCTCAGCTAGCACTTCGGCACCGCGCGGCCATCCGGGCGCGGAACTCCCCGGCGGGGTGGTGCGCGGCGGACGCTCCGGTTCATGCTGGAGCGTACCCTTACCGCTACTTCGGCTGCCAGCAAAAGGCGGACAGGCGATCGACATGACTTCGGAAGTGACGGATACACCGAGACCGGAACGGCCGCCGGCAGCTGCCGAGCCCGCGTGGCACACGCTCAGCGGTGACCAGGTCCTGCACTCGGAAGGAGTCGACGGCCAGCGTGGCCTTAGCTCGGCCGAGGCGGCCGCGCGGGCCCGGCGGTCCGGCCCTAACAAGCTCGCCGCGGGCACGGCCGAGCCCCGCTGGCACGCGTTCGGCCGCCAGTACCGCGACCCGATGCAGATCGGGCTGCTCGCGGCCGGCATCGGCAGCATCTACCCGCTCAAGCAGCTCGGCACGGGCGTGCTGCTGATTCTGCTGACACTGTTCAACGCGGTCATGAACCTGCAGCAGGAGGGGAAGGCCGCCGCGTCTGTCGCCGCTCTGCAGAAGATGACGGTCATCCAGGCCAGGGTGCGGCGGGACGGCCAGCTGGCGGAGATCCCCGCCGAGCAGCTCGTGCCCGGCGACATCGTCGCGATCGAGGCGGGCGACGTCGTCCCGGCCGATGGGCGGGCGCTCGACGCGGCCACGCTCGAGGTCGACGAGTCCGCGCTGACCGGGGAGACACTGCCCGTCGCCAAGTGCACCGAGACTGTCGCGGGCGCCGGCACTCCCCTCGGCGACCGGACCGACATGGTCTACATGAACACCAGCGTCACCCGCGGCACGGGCGAGTTCGTGGTCACCGCGACCGGGATGGCGACCGAGGTCGGCCACATCTCCGGGATGCTGGCCGAAGAACAGGACGCCAAGACCCCGCTCACCCGCCAGATGGAGCGGCTCGAGAACCAGGTCCTGGTGATCTCGGCCCTCGCGATCGTCGCGTCGATGGCGCTGAACCTGGCCCGCGGCGAGACGTTCACCGCCGCCTTCAACGCCGCCGTCGCCTTCGCCATCGCCGCGATCCCGGTGGGGCTGCCCTCGGTGGTCACGACCATCCTCGCCTACGGGACGGAGCAACTCGCCAAGGCCGGCGCGATCATGAAACGGCTGGCGTCAACCGAGACACTCGGCTCGACCTCCGCGATCAACTCCGACAAGACCGGCACCCTGACGCTGAACCAGATGACCGCGGTCCAGATGACCGCCGCGGGCCGCCGGTACGCGATCGACGGGAAAGGCTACTCGACCGCCGGCCGCATCACCCGGATCGCCGGGGAGCCCGACATCCCGCTGGATGAGTTCCTGATGCCGATGGTCCTGGCCTCCGACGCGGTGGTCAGGGACGGCGAGCTGATCGGCGACCCGACCGAGGGCGCGCTGGTCGTGCTGGCCGCCAAGGGCGGCATCGACGCCGTCTCCACCAGGGAACGGCACCCGCGGATCGCTGAGCTCCCGTTCGACGCCGCCTACAAGCTGATGGCCACGTTCCACAAGATGACCGACGCGTCCGGCCAAGAGGTGATCCGCTGCTTTGTCAAGGGCGCGCCGGACCAGCTGCTGACGCGGGCCGCGACGCTCGTCGACGCCGACGACGGGCAGGTACCCGCCGACGAGACAGCACGGGAACGCTACCAGGCCGAGAACCAGCGGCTCGGCGAGCAAGGCCTGCGCGTGATCGCCACCGCCCGCAAGGACCTCGACCCGGCGACCTTCGACCCTGGCGCCGATCTCCTCCCGCTGGTGACCGGGCTGGAGCTGCTCGCCATGGTCGGGATCGTCGACCCGCCCCGCCCCACCGCCAAGGCCTCGATCGCGACGGCGAAGAAGGCCGGCATCCGGATCCGGATGATCACCGGTGATTACGGGGTCACCGCTGCCGCGGTCGCCCGGCAGCTCGGCATCGACGGCACCGTGCTCACCGGCGGCGAGTTCGGGGCCATGACCGACGAGGAGGCACTGGCCAGGATCGACGACATCGGAGTGATCGCCCGCGTCAGCCCCCAGCACAAAGTACGCCTGGTCGACGTCCTGCGGAAGCAAGGCCAGATCGTGGCGATGACCGGGGACGGCGTCAACGACGCGCCCGCCGTGAAGAAGGCCGACATCGGGATCGCGATGGGCACCGGCACCGAGGTGACCAAGGAAGCCGCGGTGATGATCCTGACCGACGACAACTTCTCCACCATCGTCAAGGCCGTGGAGGTGGGCCGAAGTCTGTACGACAACCTCACCAAGTACATCTGGTACCAGATAGGCGGCCTGTTCGGCTACATCATGACCTTCCTCGGTGCCAGCATCTTCGACATCGCCGACGGTATACCGCTCCTTCCGCTTCAGACGCTGTGGGTGAGCTTCACCACCCTGTCCCTCCAGTCCGTGGGGCTCGGGTACAGCAAACCCGCCGCCGGGCTGATGGAACGTCCGCCCCGGCCGCGCGGGCGGCCGATCCTGACCCGCGGGCTCACCGGCTGGCTCGCCTTCGTCGGCCTGCTGACGGCCGCCGGCACCCTGAGCGTGGTCAGCTGGGCGGACAAGGCACACGGACTCGCCGAGGCCCGGACCATGGGCATGGTCACGCTCGCGCTGTTCTTCCTGTTCTTCTCGATCGAGTCGAAGGAAGAACGCGAGTCGGCGTTCTCCACCACCACCTTCTCCGACAAGACGTTCGTCCGCACGACCGGGCTGGCTTTTCTCCTGCTGCTTTTGTCAACCGTCCTGGGCATTTTCCATACGGTGATGAAGACCACCACGCTCGGCGTCACGCACTGGCTGATCTGCACCGCCGTCGCCCTGTCGGTCGTGGTGGCCACCGAGACCCGCAAAGCAGTGCTGCGGCGGGCCGCTGCCCGTCCCTGACGGCGCTGATCGACTTCCGCCGCGGGGCGGAGGTCTGCGGGATCGAGGGCACCGGAAGCCCGCTCACCGCGGCCCCCGTCCGGGTACGCACCCTCGTCGACGAGGAGCCGCAGACCTTCACCGGCACGGTCGTGCAGGGCTGTGACGGCGCCAACAGCACCATCCGGGAGCTGACCGGGATCCCCATGGAAGACCTGGGGTTCACCGAGCGCTGGCTCGTGGTCGACATCCGCGTCGAGGGCGGCCTGGACACCTGGGACGGCGTCGAGCAGATCTGCGACCCCGCGCGGGCCGCCACCTTCATGCAGATCACCGGCGACCGGTACCGGTGGGAGTTCCGGTGCTGCGCTGGCGCCAGGACCTGTACCCTCCACGAGTACCGGCATGCGGCCTGACCAGCACGGATGAATAATCGGCGCTACAGGCACGGAGGAGTATCGCGGGTCCACTAACGGTCAATGCGATGACTATGCCCGCTGCGAACCCGACGCGACGGGAGTTACGGACCGTGTCCACCGCTCGAGCGGGTCCTGTGCGCCGATCCCCCGCCGACTACTAGACCACTTGCCCGGCTAAGGCGGCGATCTCTGCATGGTGGTCTAGACCATATGGGTTCCGTGTTTGCTCCATGTTGGCTCGGATGTCCCGGTACTACGCGGTAGCACCCGTCCGAAGACGGTACTCTGCCTCGGCGGGTTGCGGATATCTTGCCAGCGTGCCAACCTAAAGATGCTGTTAGATTAGATGAATAGAATTTTTGAGCAGCGGACTCTTAATCCGCGGGTGCAACGACACTGGTCATCGCTTCTTGTCACGTCTCTCAACCTTCCGGCTGAGGAGCGCTTCAAGCCACGACACGCCGCTGGCGCGGCCCGTCCGTGGCCGTCCGTGGAAACGCCGACGGTGCACACCGACCACCACAACTGTGCACACCGACCGTCGTAACTGCGCACACCGACCGTCCTTATAGCACGGACCCCGTCCGCTATGCGTCCGTGGACAGCGCAACATGACGGTCTACAGCGCGACAAGGTGACACACGGCGGGACAGAGACGAAACGCCCCGCTAGCGCGAGATATCGCAGCTAGCGGGGCGTTTTCGCAGCGTGTGGCAGGTGTTGGGTTCGAACCAACGTAGGCTGAGCCGACGGTTTTACAGTACGCTCCTGCCTGCACCTTCACATGCCCTCTGACCTGCGCAAACGCGACTGGGGGATGTTCGCTAGGACGACGCTGTCCGCTATATGTCCGTGCCCGCGGGCTCCTGGCCGCCGGGCCGCACGGACAGCCACGGACAGCGTCCGTGCAACGCGCCTGACCTGCTGCCCAGACTGGACCACCCCGCCTGGCGCAGCCGGCAGGACACAGAACCATCGTGGCGACATGCCTGCCGCCTGGCGTCACCGTGCCATGTACTCCTGACGTACCGGATACCGGATACCGGATCCGCGGTCGAGGACCTCATCGCCCGGCTGGCCCAGATCCAGGCCGTGCACCTCGGAGCCCCGGTCCGTCCTGGCAGGAAAGGCTCCTGGGAAATCTGGCCCGCCACACCCGGCCAGACAACCAGCGAACGCTAGGCAAGATCCCGGGCATCTGGCCAGCCGGTCGTCCACGGCCGGGCGGGGGTTGATTGAGCCTGGCTTGTGCCTTGTCATAGCAAGGTGAAGGCGATGGAGGATCAGAGGCTGGCCGTTCACCGGGCTATCGTCGTGGTTGATGTTGAGGGGTTCGGGGATCAGGGTCGTACCAATCAGCATCAGGTGGCCGTGCGCGATGGCTTGTACCGGGCGTTGCAGGATGCGTTCGGCAGTGCCGGGATCTCATGGGATGATTGCGGTCATGAGGACCGCGGCGACGGGGTGTTCATCCTGGTTCCTGCCGAGGTGCCGAAGGCCCTGCTCGCGGAATCGCTGCCGCCCGCGCTGGTGACGGCGCTGCGGGCTCATAACAGCCGGCATCCCGGGCCGGAACGGATCCGGCTGCGGATGGCCCTGCACGCCGGAGAGGTCCATTACGACCAGCACGGGGTGACCGCGGTGGCGGTCAACCTGGCATTCCGGCTGCTGGACGCACGGCCGCTCAAGGAGGCCCTGGCCCACTCGCCGGGCGTACTGGCGGTCATCGTTTCGTCGTGGTTCTTCGAGGAGGTGGTACGGCACAGCGGCGCCGCGCCGGGCTACCGCCCTGCTGAGGTGGCGGTGAAGGAGACCATGACGACCGGATGGATCTGCCTGCCGGACCAGGCGGTCCAGCCGGACGGGGCCGGGCAGGGCGCCCAGCAGGCGGCGCGCCCGCAGGTCCGCCGTTCGCTCGCCGACATCGAGCCGCTGCTGTCCTTGTCAGCCGCGCAGCCGGCCGACATCACCCTGGCCCTGTCGAACGCGTACCGGTCCGTGATGGGACGGCCGATCCTGGCCGGGGACCAGACGCTGGCCAGCGTGCGGTTGCCGACGCTGAAGGACAGTTACCTCGATCCTGACTTCCGGGTCAGCGCGGTCCCGGCCGGGGAGCTGTCGTCTTCTGAGGACTGGTGGGCAGGGGTTCCGGTCCGCCGTGACCTGACGGAGTATCTCGGCGACTTCCTGACCTCGCCGCAGGCATCGGCAGCGCCGCTGATGGTCCTGGGCCAGCCGGGCGCCGGGAAATCGGTGCTGACGAAGGTGCTGGCGGCACGGCTGCCGCCCCGGGGTTTCCTGCCGGTGCGAGTCGCGCTGCGCGAGGTGCCCGCCGAGGCCGAGATCCAGGATCAGATCGAGTACGCGGTCCGCGCAGCGACCGGCCTTCGCATGGACTGGCCGGAGATAGCGCGGGCCGCAGGCGCCGCCGTCCCGGTGGTGCTGCTGGATGGCTTCGATGAGCTGCTCCAGGCGACCGGCGTGAGCCAGTCCGATTACCTTCTCAAGCTCGCCCGGTTCCAGCAGCGCGAAGCTGACCAGGGCAGGCCCGTGATCGTGCTGGCCACTAGCAGGATCGCCGTCTCGGACCGGGTCCGCTACCCGGACGGGACGATAGCGCTGCGGCTTGAGCCGTTCCGCGACGACCAGATCGCGAGCTGGCTGCGGACCTGGAATGCCTGCAACGAGCAGCTCATTACCAGCCGCGGCCTTAAGCCCCTCACCACCGGAGTCCTGTCCCGCCACCGGGCACTGGCGTCCGAGCCGCTGCTGCTGCTGATGCTCGCGCTGTACGACGCAGACGCCAACGCGCTGCAGCGCGGAACCGGGACAGGCGAAGATGGAGGCATCGACGAGACCAGCCTGTACGAGGAGCTGCTCACCTCCTTCGCGGCCCGGGAGATCACCAAGTCCCGCGATAGCGCGCCGCCCGCTGAGCTGCCGCAACTCGTGGAACAAGAGCTGCAGCGGCTGTCGCTGACCGCCTTCAGCATCATCAACCGCCGGCGGCAGTGGGTGACCGAGGCAGAACTGGACACGGACCTCGCCGCCCTCCTCGGCCGGCCCGCCGCGCAGCATGCCGGATTCAGGACGCCGCTGACGCAGGCACAGATCGCCATCGGCCGGTTCTTCTTCGTGCAGCGAGCGCAGGCAGTGCTCGAAGGGGAGCGCATGCAGACATTCGAGTTCCTGCACGCGACCTTCGCCGAGTACCTGGCCGCCCGGCTGACAGCTCAGCTCGCAGCCGACCTGCTGCAGCCCCGTTCCTCGCTCATCGTCAACGCAGCCATAGCCGACGACCTGCTCTACGCGCTGCTGTCCTTCGCCCCGCTGTCGTCTCGGCAGATCCTTCGGTTCCTCCAGAACACATGCCAGCGGCAAGTTCCTGAAGCTGACCGCCACAGGCTCGCCGGCCTGCTCGTCGAGGTCTTCGCGGCAGCCGAGAACAGGACGGAACACCATTACAGCGCCTACCGCCCGGCCCCGGTCCCGACTTCGTCCCGGCACGGGATCTACGGCGCTAACCTGGTCCTCCTCATCCTTTCCCTCGAGCCAGCCGTAACCGCCGCCCGGCTTTTCCGCGCCTCTCAGCTCTATAACGACCCGCCGGGCATGTGGCACCGCCGGGTGCTCCTGTGGCGTTCCGCGATGACCGAACCCGACTGGACGGACCTGGCTCTCGCCCTCCGCATCAGGCACACCTGGGCCGGAGACAGCCGCGACCTCGAGATCAGCCTCTCCCCAACCCCGCAGCCGGACCCGGAGAAAGTCGACCCGTACTGGCATTACCGCTACCCGCCCTCCGACCAGGGGCGGGACCAGGCTCAATGGCACCGCCCGTACTGGGCCGCCATCTTCCACAAGATGGACATCTCCGGCGGCACAAACGACTCGGGAGTACGCCACGCCATCGAGCCGATGTTCCGCCGGATCGGAGCAACCATCACCACCTTCCACAGTTCAGCCGGTGAAGGCGCCACTTCCATAGCGCATGACCTGATGCACCTGTGGCTATCCCGCACCCTCGACCCCGACGACACCAACTTGGCCAGCGCCTACGGCCGGCTCTCGGTAGTGCTCAGCTCCCGTCCCCTGTGGGACGTGCAGATGCAGGCCGACGCGGCCAAGCTAGTCCTTGAGTTCCTGCAGCATGACGCAGCGCGCCTGCCAGCAGCCACAGTGATCCGCCACCTGAAAGCCGCCACGGGCCTTCCCGGCAAGGATGATGCGGTGCTCAGGCTCACACTCGAAGGCACGCTATCCGCACTGCGCGCCGAACCGGCAGACGACGGCCACCGCGAGGCGCTGACGCAGATAGCCGCTGACGTGATATCCGCCATGCGGGAACACGGCCTGGCCGCAGCCTTGCAGGCATGGCTCATCCTCCACAAAGACGGCAACGCGTACACCCACCTATACGGAGAAGACCCTGGCACGCTCATGGCCAAAGCCGAGAACTCGCAGATCCCCCAGACGCACCCGGACTTGCTAAGGCAAGTCTATTCAGTGATAGCCGCCAGATACCCGAGGACCGGCTCAGCCGAGGGAAAGAGCTAATTGGTTTGCGTATTCGGAAGGTGCCTGCCTATGTAGCCGATATATACCTTGCCCGTCTTGCCAGTGCCATCGTGATAGTGCATGCGCGGGGAGATAAGCATCCCGGTCCCGGATCAGGTAAGCGAACCGGCACCCGGCCTCTGCCAGCTCGCCGGCCAGGTTGCGGGCGAGCTGAGTGGCCCACTGGCCCGTCGGGTGCCTGGTGATCCCGAGCAGGTGCACCCGCCGTGTCCGGAGTTCGATGACGAACGCGACGTACAGGCGGCTCAGCGTGAGCGCGCAATCGACGTGGAAGAAATCGGCGGCAAGCAGTGTGCCAGCGTGAGCGCGCAGGAAGACCCGCCAGGACCCATCATGGCTCGATGGCGGCGGAACGCCGTGGGCGCGCAGGATCTTCCGGATGGTGGAGGCAGCCACCCGGCGCCGAGCCGGCGCAGCTCGCCTTGGATCCTGACCACGCCCCGCCGGGTGTTCTCCCGCGCCAGGCGCAGGATCAGCGCGACGAGCTCGTCGGGCACCGGCGGGCGGCCCGGCGGCCTGGGCTGGCACCACTTCGCCGCCACCAGGCGCCGGTGCCAGCGCAGCAGCGTGCCGGGAGTTACGATCCGCCGGGTGCGCAGCCCTTTCGGCATGATCCTCGTGAGCGCGGCGAGCACGGCCCGGTCGGTCCAGGACATGTGCGGCCTGGGGTTCGCCCGGCGTAGCACGGCCACCTCGTGCCGCAGCGCGAGTATCTCCACGTCCTTGGACGACGCGGACCGGGCCACCAGCGCGAGCCAGGACAGCACGGTCACCAGTAGCCGGTAAGCCAGCGCGACACACACAGGTGCCGATCATGCCGGTGTCGTAGCCCCAGGTCAAACCAGCGGCCGAGTATTCGACCACTACAACCATATGCCCGGCCGCCATCGACGCCGCAGCCGCACGCCGCTGCCCCCGCCTGCGCCGCAGTCGCCGCAGAATCGCCGACGCGGGGGCACTGGCAGGTCGCTGCAGTCTGGCGCGACCTGGGCCCAGGCAGCCTCGGTGGCGGCCCACAGCCGCCCTGGGTCGGGCAGCTCGCCCGGCGGGGCCTGGTCAGAGATCTCCAGAACGAGGTCGTGCTTCTCCCCCGCGGCCAGCTCGACCGCGAGCGTCAGGCCGGCGCCGGCCGGGCGGGCCCGGCCCGCCCCGGTCCACCGGAAGCGCAGCGCGCCGCTGCGCCCGGTCCACACGCCGTCTTCCTGCTTGAGGTCGTGCATCCGGCCGCGGCCGAATCCGGCCCGCAGGTCGAGGAAGGCGGTGACGCGAGCGGGCCCGTCCAGAGCCTCGACCCGGCGCAGCAGCACCACGCGGTGCGGATCGGCGGGCATCGCCAGCGCCTCCCCGGCACTCGGTCTTCTAGCCGGCGCTGACCCAGCGGCTGCGCCAGGTCAGCGTACCGTCCTCGTAGTAGCCGCCCCATACGTGCCACGGGTCGGCGGGCGTGACCGTGTACCGGCCGGCGCCGCCGAGCAGCCCGCTGAACGCGGCCGGGCTGTCCCAGCGGGGGCGCGCACAGCCACGCGACGCTGCCGTCCGGCCCGATCAGCGCGCCGCGCTCCCCGTCGGCGACGAGCGCGTACTCACGCAGCACCCGTGGCGCCAGCACGTCATCGGCGGTGTCGTTTTCCCTCATGGGTTACTGCTTCCTCGCTGGGGTTGCCTTATGCCCGTTTTCGTTTGAGCGGGCGTAGGCCAGGAAGTAGGAGCGGACCACATCGGCAGCGACAGGAAGGCGGTGCGTCACCGTGAGCGACGCAGCCAAGGCGGACCTGACCGGAAAAACCGTCGTCGTCACCGGGGCCAGCGCCGGAATTGGCCGGGCGTCGGCCGAGCTTTTCGGTCGCCGCGGCGCCCGGGTGGCGCTGATCGCGCGGGGCGAGGCGGGCCTGCAGGGCGCGGCCGAGGCCGTGCGGGGCAACGGCGGCACCGCGCTGGTCCTGCCGGCCGACGTCGCCGACTTCGACGCGGTCGACGCCGCCGCCAGCCGGGCCGAGGCGGAACTCGGGCCGGTCGACATCTGGGTGAACGTGGCCTTCACCTCGGTGTTCGCCCCGTTCACGCAGATCACCCCGGCTGAGTTCCGGCGGGTCACCGAGGTGAGCTACCTAGGCTACGTGCACGGCACGATGGCCGCGCTGAGCCGGATGAAGCCGCGCGACCGCGGTACGATCGTGCAGGTCGGGTCCGCGCTCGGGTACCGCTCGATCCCGCTGCAGTCGGCCTACTGCGGGGCCAAGCACGCGGTCAACGGGTTCACCGAGTCGGTCCGTACCGAGTTGCTGCACGACCACAGTCACGTCAACATCACCGTGGTGCAGATGCCGGCCGTCAACACGCCGCAGTTTTCCTGGGTGCTGTCCCGGCTGCCGCGCCAGGCCCAGCCGGTCCCGCCGATCTACCAGCCCGAGGTGGCCGCCGAGGCGGTCGTGTTCGCCGCTGAGCACCCCGGACGCAAGGAGTACTGGGCCGGCGGATCGACTGCGGCGACGATCTTCGCGCAGAAGTTCGCCGCACCGGTCCTCGACCGCTACCTCGGCCGCACCGGGTACAACTCCCAGCAGACGGACCAGCCCGAGGTTCCCGGAAGGCCGGGAAACCTGCGGGAACCGCTCGACGAGGCC
>Ga0335078_10014816_pt1 | contig 11564 bp, 12 predicted proteins | sample Lox_Sample_32_FD_206711 | JGI IMG/M metagenome (GOLD analysis project Ga0335078, IMG submission 206711) | Soil microbial communities from Loxahatchee National Wildlife Refuge, Florida, United States - Lox_Sample_3.2 | ecosystem: Environmental > Terrestrial > Soil > Wetlands | place: USA...
CGCCCACCTTGTCGGGATCGAGCCGGAATGAACCCTGCTGCACGATATAGCCGCCGTCTGCCGACTCGCCCGCCCTGAACAGCACCTGTCCGGGCTCGAAATATGAGCTTTCAGCGCCGATCGCCAAAATCCGCAGCGCCGTCGGGCCGAGCGGGCGCAGGATCGGGATCCGCTGCAGGAAGGCGATATCATCCTCGATGGTCATGACAGAGGCGGCTTATGGAACGAGTTTATAACCGCCGGCCTCGGTGACCAGGATGGCGGGAGTGGCTGCATCCTTCTCGATTTTCTGACGTAACCGATAGATGTGGGTTTCGAGCGTATGCGTGGTCACTCCCGAATTGTAGCCCCACACTTCCTGCAGCAATGTTTCGCGCGAAACCGGCCGCTGCCCGGCGCGGTACAGGTAGCGCAATATGGACGTTTCCTTTTCAGTCAACCGAACCTTGTTGCCCTTTGGGCCGAGCAGAAGCTTTGAGCTCGGCCGGAAAGTGTATGGACCGATCGTGAAGATAGCGTCTTCGCTGGCCTCGTGTTGACGCAGCTGAGCGCGGATGCGCGCCAGCAGGACGGCAAAGCGAAATGGTTTCGTGACATAATCGTTTGCGCCCGATTCCAAACCGAGAATGGTGTCAGAATCCGTGTCATGGCCGGTGAGCATGATGATCGGAGCCTTGAAGCCGTTCTTGCGCAGGATGCGCACGGCCTCGCGGCCGTCGATGTCGGGTAACCCGACATCCATGATGACGAGATCGATCTGGCCCGTCTTTGCGGCCTGGACGCCCTTGCTGCCGTTCTCGACAGCGACAGCCTCGAATTCCTCATGCAGGGAGAGCTGTTCGGTGAGCGCGTCACGCAACTCGGGGTCGTCGTCGACGATAAGGATTTTACGAGTGTTCGGCATCAACAAGGACCCCAGCTGCCTTAACGGTCACTGACGCTGTTCCAATCGGCGCAAAGCGGCTTCGGCTGCGATTTGCTGCATGCCTAGTGTCCCAATTCCGAAGTTCACATGACCAGTCGGCAATCCCATGTGCGAACTTCGGAATTAAAGGAGACACTAGCAACCTATTGAACAAGTGTGGCTTTGGTTCAGAAGTCCGCATGACAAGCTGCCGGAAAGAACTCTGAACCGCCACACTGGCGCGAAGCAGTACATCGCAAGGATACAGGGGTAAGCGGCAGTTGGGAATTTGCTTTCCTGGATGGGTGAACCGAATGCGTAAAATATTTCTTCGCGATATTGCCGTGCGGGCGCGGCCGGGGCGGCGATCGCAAGGCTTGCTGCAGGCTGGACCGTTGGTGGTGCCGGTGGCGCTGGGGCGGGCAGGCATCAGAGCCAATAAACGCGAGGGGGACGGCGCAACGCCGCGCGGGCGGTTTCGTCCGCTGCGACTGTGGTGGCGGCCGGATCGGATGCTCCGCCCGCGTACCTTGGTTCCGGCCCGGCCCATTACGCGGACCGTCGCTTGGAGCGAGGATCCGAGCGATCGAAACTACAACCGCCCGGTCACGAGATCGGCCAATGAACCAGGCGACCGGCTTTGGCGCAGCGATGCCCTCTACGACCTTTTCATCGAAATCGACCATAATGTCAGGCCTCGGATTGCTGGGCGCGGGAGCGCGGTTTTTATACACGTTGCACGCCCTGGTCTGGCCCCTACGGCGGGCTGTGTGGCGCTTCGATTGCAGGATTTATGGCGATTGTCGCAGCGATTGGGACCAAAGACCAGAATCACGATTCATAATTAAGTCTATCCTGACCGCCGGCCTTGGCCGCCCGTTGGCCAAAAATGGCCGTCCCCAGCCGGACATGAGTAGCCCCGAACGCGATCGCAGCACGAAAGTCTGCGCTCATCCCCATGGACAAGAGCTTAAGTCCATTGCGCTTGGCGATCTGCGCGGTCAGCGCAAAGTGCGGGGCCGGGGCTTCGTCGGCGGGAGGAATGCACATCAGGCCCGCGACATCCAAGCGGTAACGGTCCCGGCAAAGAGCAACAAAGCCGTCGGCATCTTGCGGCCGGACGCCGGCTTTTTGCGGCTCGGCGCCGGTATTGATCTCGACGAACAGCAAGGGTTGGCGGCCTTGGCCAGCTATTTCCTTGGCGAGCGCGGCCGCCAAGCTTTCCCGATCAAGCGAGTGAATGGCGTCAAACAATCCGACCGCCTCTTTCGCTTTGTTCGATTGCAGGGCACCGACGAGGTGCAGCTTTAGTCCTTTATGTCGCGCGACAAGCGGCGGCCATTTCGCCTTCGCCTCTTGCACGCGGTTTTCGCCGAACACGCGCTGACCGGCGGCGATGACCGGCTCGATGGCCTCCGCGGAAAATGTCTTGGATATGGCGACCAGGGTTACTGTCGTCGGATCGCGACCGGCGTCGGCGCAGGCGCGGGCGATGTCCGCGTTCACCGCCGCAAGTGCCGTCGCTGCATTCATGCTTTCCACTTCGTGAATTGCGGTGCCAAAACGGTCAAATTTTAGCGCCGGCGCGAAAACGGCTTTTACGTATATCCACTAAGTTGCGGAACTCCGGGGCGGGGAGCGCGCGTGGCCGATTTGCAAGCAAAATCGCACAAGCCGTCGCGGCACGGCAAGCCGCTGCTCAGCATCCGCGCGCGCTTGATCATCGTCGCGCTTGTAACTATTACGCCCCTGATCTTCGAGCGGGTTCGCGGGCTGGAGCGGGCGCGCGCCGAGCGTGCCCAAATCGCGCAGACGCAAGTCATGGATCTGGCGCGCAGCGGCGCCGAAGCGCAGCGCGGCGTCGTGTACTCGATGCGCGCACTTTTGCAGCTGGTTGCGCGCGTTTATGCCAAGTCTCCCCAGCAGCAACCGGACTGCAATCAAACTTTGAGCAATCTGGCGAGCAGCGTTCCGTGGATCCACGCTCTTGCCATTGTCGGCCTCGACGGCCGCATGAAATGTAGCACCAACCCGCGTGCGGTGGGCCTGGACATTTCCGATCGTCCCTATTTCCAAAATGCCTTGCATGCGCGGGATTTTATGCTCAGCGATTATTTGACTATGCGGCTTCAGGATATGCCGACCTTGGTCGCGACCGTTCCGATCCTGAGGCAGGACGGCTCTATCGATGGGATCGTGGCGGCTGCGGTCAATCTGCAATGGATCGGCAATCTGGCTACAACGGTCGCGCAAGATCCGGGCATCTCAATCGCGCTCGTCGACGGCAACGGCACACTCGTTGCCGCCTCGGCCGAAGGCAGTAAGCTGGTCGGTCAAAACTTCGCCGATCACGCGCTTGCGCGCGACATGATGGGCGGCGGGGAGGGGGTGACAACCGCGGCCGGTTTCGACGGCGTACGCCGGATCTTCGCCTATGTGCGCGTGCCTTGGACCCGCGCGCGCCTCGCCGTTGGGCTTGACGAAGCCGTAGTGCACAGCGAGATCGATCACGAGATCAGCAGCGCCTATTTGCAATTGGCGCTGTTTGGCGTGCTGGTCCTGCTGGCCGCTTGGTTCGGCGGCGAACATCTTATCCTGCGGCCGATCCGGTCGCTGGTGCAGACGGCGGCGCGTTTCGGCAGCGGCGAACTGCAAGTGCGCGCTGCGCAGCGGCCGCTGATCACCGAGTTCGAGCCGCTTGCCGTGGCTCTCGACGACATGGCGGCGAAACTCGCGGCACGCGAGGAAGAGTTGCGGATTGCCAATCAGCACCTGGAAGAACTCGCAAGCCTCGATGGCCTCTCCGGATTAGCCAACCGGCGGGGATTCGATCGCGAGCTCGAACGCCAGTGGCAACAAACGGCAGAACGGCGGCGGCCGCTTGCCTTGATGATGGTCGATATCGACCACTTCAAATTGTTCAACGACCGATACGGCCACGTGCGCGACGCATGCCTGCGCGCGGTCGGCGAAACATTGTCGCTGGTCGCTTTGGACAAAGCCGTCCTCGTCGCTCGATACGGCGGTGAGGAGTTCGCGTTACTTTTACCGGGATTGGATACGGCGCGGGCGACGGCATTGGGCGAAGAAGTGCGCCGTGCCGTGGAAGATCTGCTCATGACCCATGCCGAGGCGCCGTGTGGACTGGTGACCATCAGCATTGGGGTCGCATCGCTGGTGCCGGAACGGGAACGATCGGCCGCCGATCTGGTCGAAGCCGCCGACCACGCCCTTTATGCCGCCAAGCGGCGCGGCCGCAATACCGTCGCCGCGCATGTGCCGCTGGTGTTGAGCGCGGCCGGCTAATTTAGACAGCGCGCCGCGGTTTCATCCGCCGCTTCTTGTTTGTTTTCTTTTTCGGCGGCGCCCAAATCATGCCTTCGAGCTTCATGCCGTCCGGATCGGCGAAATAGACCGCGTAATAATTGCGGCCATAATATTCGCCGGGCGGGTCGAGCACGGTCAAACCGTTTTGTTCCAGAAACGCGCCGAGCTCGTCAACGTCGGCGCGGCTCGAGAGCTCAAAGGCGTAATGGTGGAAGCCGACATCGCCTTTGCGATATCGCCGTTTTTTGCCCTGGGCGTCGGCCGCGGCGATCCAAAAGAGTGTCTTTCCGTTGCTCCAGCCCGCCATATCCGCGAAATCATATTTGCGCCGGAACCCGAGAAACGAAAGCACCTTGTCATAAAACGCTTTCGAGCGCGCAAAATCGCTGACAGTGAGCACCAGATGGTCGATGCCGACGACGCGCGCCATGGGGCGTTTCCCTTGCGAGGGAGCATGGTTGGAGCTGGATGTTAGCGCACTTGTCGCAAGGTTTCGATTGACGCGGACGAGATTCGGCGCTTTTGGTCGGCCTGACGGGAGCATCCTGCCGACGGGCGCTATTTTGCCAGGATTGTTGTGGTAGCGCTGCGCAGGTTAAGATGAGGATGCTGCCCATTATCAAACGGAAGACTATGGCTTGATGAAGATCGTAAGCAATCAACAATCGCAGTGCGACTCCGGATTCCGCCGGATTCTGGTGTTTGCGGCAGGCCTTGCGCTTTCCGCCTGCGCCGGTTCGCCCTTGTCCCCGTCCTCTTCCGCCTCGTCGTCCTCCTCCACCGCCGAGGGATTGCTGGGACTGCATGCAGCGGCAGGTGGCAGCCAGGGCTTGCGCGAGCTTACGCTGCCGGAAAAAAAGATCATCAGCGATGCCGTCGGCCTCTCAATCAAAGATCCCGCCACGGCACAGTTCCGCTGGCCGCAGATATCGGCCGCCGAAGAAGGCTCGGTGAATTATTGCGGCATGGTCAACGCCAAGAGCCCGTATCCCGCTTATAATGGCTGGCAAGCGTATATCGTTGAGGCAGCCGTAAGCGCTGGCAAGGTGTCTTCCGCGGTGGTCGGCCTTATCGCCGGCGGAAAGGACGTCGAGATCGTGCGTAAAATGTGCAAGAAATACGATCTCGACCCCGGTACCGCCGGCTGACCTGCCGCCGCCGCGGCGCGGGTCGCGTGTGGAATGGGCGCGTTCTGCTCCCTGAGAGTTTTTTCGCGTAGGCAACTGCCCCCGACGTCGGTGGGCAAGCAGCGTCGCGCCGCTGGGCTAATCCGCCAGTTCGCCTGTCGGCCTTTTTGTTAACCGACGCGCCATTGGAAACGGCGCGCTGGAGCCTTGGCCTATGCAACAAGCACGTATGGCGCTATCATGTTTGCAGGCAAAAAAGGACCGAAGACCTCAACTTCGGCGTCAGCGCGCTCAAAACCCAGGGGAGGATTTTCATGCGCCGTCGCGAGTTTCTCAAATATTCTGCGGCAACCGCCGTAGCTGCCCCCTTCGTTCGGGCGGCTAGAGCGGATGCCGGCACGTACAAAGTCGGCGTGATCGGAGCAAAGACGGGGCCGCTCGCGCCCGGCGCTGCGATCACACATTTCCCGCCCTATCAGCTCTGGGCTCATGAGGTTAACGAGCGTGGTGGCCTCAAGCTCAAGGACGGACAACGCAAAATCCAGATTATCGAATACGACGATCATACGGCGCCGCCCGAAGCCATCAAGGCGGTCGAGCGCGCTGCCACGGTCGACAAAGTCGATTGGATTGGCGGCGTCTATGCCACCGGCTTCAATCTCGCCTGCGCGCCAACTTTCGCGAAACACGGCTATCCGCAGCTCACGCAGGCTTGCGTTACTGATCAGGGGCCATCGATCGTCAAGAAATATCCCGGATTCTTCATGTTCCAGTCGTCGACCACCGCCTATGCGAAGGGCGCGATCGGCGTGCTGAAGAAGCTGAAAGACAGCGGCCAGATCGGCAATAAGATCGCGGCCGTGAATGTCGGCGATGACTTCGGCATCGAACTCGCCAATGCTGGCCGGCCGTTGTTTAAGCAAGCCGGTTTCGACATCGTCTACGACAAGTCATATCCGCTTGGCACCCAGGACTACACGCCGGTGGTCAAGGCCGCCAGTGCGGCGAACCCCGATGCTTTCGTCGCCTGGTCCTATCCGCCGGATACATTCGGCCTTCAGGCAGCCGCCAAGGTCGAAGCCCTCAAGGTCAAGGCGTACTATTGCGCCGTTGGCTGCGGCTTTCAGGCCTTCGGCGGGATTCCGGGTTCTGAAAACATTCTCGGCGCCGGCGGCGTCGTCGACTCGCCGGAAATCCGCGACTTCTACAAGCGGCACAAGGAAGTGACGAAGGTCGATGCCGATTATTGGGGCAGCCCATTCTATTATTCGATGCTCCAAATGCTGACGCAGTCGATCGAAGCGGTCGGCACTACCGACCGGCAAGCGATCGCCGACCATTTCCGCAATCGGAAATTCAAGACCCTCGTCGGTGAAGTCGAACTGCCCGGCCAGATCCTGGACAAGGTGTACACGGTCGGCCAGTGGCAGGGCGGCTTCTTTAGTGCCGTGAACGGCGAAGGCTTCGCCAGCTCCAGTTACGCGCCGGTTAAGCTGAAGAGCAGTTGGAGTTAAGAAGCCCGCACTGGGTGAGCGCGGAACGCGCGTCGCTCAGCTGAATTAGATGTCGCGATCGTCTCCGGCCCGGAACAGGGCCGGAGACGACGTTGCATTGATCACGGTAGGCTGCCGCCGCCTCGGGTACCCGCTCGCCGGGCGATCGTAATCGGTCCATCAAGGCTGACATGGACATCCTCATCATCGGCCTGCTGCTCGGCGGCACCTATGCCTTGATGGCGATGGGCTTGCAGCTGCAATACGGCGTCGCCCGCATCATGAACCTCGCCAATGGCGAGCTATTGATCGCTGGCGCGTTCGGCGCCTTCTGGTTCTATGCCGGAACAAAAGTGAGCCCGTTGCTCTCGCTGCTGTTTGTCGTCCCGCTTGCCTTCGCGCTGAACTGGCTGATCTACCGTTTCTTGATCCTGCCCCTCGTTCGCCGCGCGAAAAGTCAGGGCAAGCTCGAGGTCGATAGCATCCTGGCCACCTTTGGTCTGAGCTTCATCTTCATAGGCATCATGGTGGCGTTCTTCGGCGCGCAATACACCGATTACGCCTATCTGTCGGAACCCGTTTTCATTTTCGGCGAACGCTATGGCCTCAACCGCGTCGTATCCTTTTTCGCCTCTGCCGTGCTTTGCATCGGGCTGTATGTTTGGCTGCACAAGACACGCGCCGGGCTCGCGCTGCGCGCCGTCTCGGTCAATCCGTCGGCGGCGGGTCTCGTATCGATCAATGTTGCCCGCGCCTCGGCGTTTGCTTTCGCGCTCGGCGGAGCGGTGACGGCGGCGGGCGGCGTGCTGCTCAGCATGTACCTGACGTTCGACGCTTCTTATGGTGTCGTCTTCACATTGAAAGCGCTGATTATCGTCATTCTCGGCGGTGTCGGCGATATCCGCGGAACGATCCTCGCCGCGTTCATCTTGGGTTTGGCCGAAACCGCTGTTGCCACGCTGATCGATCCGGGCCTCACCCTCGCAGCCGCCTATATTCTGTTCATGATCGTTCTCTTGGTCCGGCCCGAGGGTTTGTTCGGGAGGCGGACAGCGTGAGCAATCTCGCCGATACACGTCAGGCCATGCGCGCCGGCGCCGGTTTGAGCAGCGGCGAGCTGCGAAAGCTCCTGATCAGCGCCGCGATTTTTGTGCTCGCCGCGCTCGTGCCCTTTGCGGTTGACGGTTATCCGCTGCAACTCGCAATTAACATCGCGATGTATGCGGCGCTCGCGACATCATGGCTGCTGTTTTCAGGGCCTACGAACTATATCGCGCTTTCGACCGCGGCCTTCTTCGGTATCGGTATGTACACGGCGGCGGGCGGCATCGAGCTTCTGCCGTACCCCGTGCTGATCCTGCTGGCCGGCGTTATCGGCGCTGCACTCGCCGCAGTCGTCGGCCTGGCAACGCTGCGCGTTTCCGGCGTCTATTTCGTGATCTTCTCGCTCGGCCTCGCCGAGCTGATTCGCCAGTTCATGACCTGGGGCCAGCACGTCTTCGGGACAATGAGCGGGATCTACGTCACGATCGACCGCAGTGAACCGGAATATTATTGGCAATTGTTGCTGCTGACCGTGGTGGTCTACGTCGTCGGCTGGTGGATCGGCCGCTCGCGTCTTGGTTTCGCGTTGCGCATCATCGGCAACGATGAAGTCGTCGCCGTCCACTGCGGCATCAACACCGCGCTTGCCAAAGTTGTCTTGTTCGTGATCTCCAGCGCGTTCGCCTCGATTGCCGGCGCTCTCGTGGCCCCGCGCTGGGGTTATGTCGAGCCGGTCGTCGCGTTCAACCCGTTTGTTTCGTTTCAGGTCGTTATCATGGCGCTGCTCGGCGGCACGCACCGGTTATGGGGACCGCTGCTCGGCGTTATTCCCTTCGTGCTGCTGTGGGAGCTGATCGCGATCGAGTTTCCCTCGCAAACAACCCTGCTGCTCGGCGTTTGTTTTCTGCTGATCGTTTACGTCATTCCCAACGGTTTCACCGGCTTGGTCGAGACTGCGTTGGGGCGCCGCGGCAAGGCCGGCAATGCGCCGGGTGCGGCGCAGCGGATGTTTGATCCTTTGCGCAACCTTCGGCAGCGGGGAAAGAACCGCAATGCTTGACGTCGCCACAGGCGAAGCACTGTCCGCGACCGACGTCAGTAAGCAATTCGGCGGTCTTGTTGCCGTCGACAAAATGACCTTCACGCTCTTCGAAAAAGAAGTCTTGGGACTGATCGGGCCCAATGGGTCCGGCAAAACCACCATGATGAACCTGATTTCCGGCGCGCTCAAACCAAGCTCCGGCGCGATCAGGCTATACGGCGAAACCATTAATGGCATCGGCGCCAGCCGCGTCGCCAATAAGGGTGTCGCCCGCACTTTTCAGCTGGTGCGTATGTTGCCGGCCATGACCGTTCTGGAAAATGTCGCCGCCGGCGGGGTGTTCGGCCACGCGCGCCGCTGGGGCAGTGAGCTTGACGATTACGCCGACGCGCTGCTCCGCCGCGTCAGTTTGCCGAATGCCGGCAACGCACCGGTGTCGACGCTCACCTACATCGATCAAAAGCGCGTCGAGCTTGCGCGAGCGCTGGCGTCGGATCCGAAGATTCTTCTTCTCGACGAATGGCTCGCCGGACTGAACCCGACCGAACTGAAAATCGGCATTGCGCTGATCGAGCAGTTGCGCACCGAAGGATGCACCATAATCATTGTCGAGCACGTCATGCACGCGATCCGCAGCCTCTGCGACCGCTGCATCGTCATGAACTCCGGCGCCAAGATTGCCGAGGGCACGCCCGCGGAGGTGCTCGCTGACCACGGCGTCATCCGGGCCTATCTCGGAGACGAGAATGCTTGAGGCCCGCAACGTCTCGGTTTTCTACGGACGCCATCGCGCGCTGGAAAACGTCTCGGCGACAATCTCGAAAGGCGAGATCGCGGTCATGCTCGGCGCCAACGGAGCGGGAAAGAGCACGTTTTTGCGCGCCATCGCCGGACAGACGCGCAAAGTGGAAGGCGCTACGGTGCTGATGGACGGGGCCGACATTACCCGCCGTCAGCCTCACGAGATCGTCGAGACCGGCGTCGCGCTCGTCCCCGAGGATCGCGGGATTTTCGCCGACTTGACCGTGCGCGAAAATCTCATGCTCGGCGCCCACCCGGCGCGCGCCCGCCCGCGCGAGGCGGAAAATCTCGAGCGCGTCCTGACCCTCTTTCCCAAGCTCAAGGAGCGGCCGAAGCAGCTTGTGCGCACCATGAGCGGCGGCGAACGGCAGATGGTGGCGATCGGCCGCGCCATGATGTCGGCCCCGACCATCCTTTTACTCGATGAACCCTCGCTCGGGCTGGCGCCGCTTCTGTGCAGCGAACTGTTCCGGACGCTGGCGCGAATCAAGGAAGCCGGCGTGGGGATTTTCCTGGTCGAGCAGAATGCCAAGCAGAGTCTGGCCATCGCCGATCGCGGCTATTTGCTCGACAACGGACATATTGTCGGTGCGGATAGCGCTGCCGCGCTGGCTAAGGACGAAAAGGTGAAGGCGGCGTATCTCGGCGAGTGACCCTGCTCGCGTAAGATTTGGCTAGTCAGGAATTTAGTTGAAGGACTAAGCGCCGTAGTTTTTGGCCAGATAGTCGGCGATGGCCTTTGCGTCGCCGTCGCTAATTGGGGCGCCCATGGCTTTGATCATCTTGGTGACCTCGGCGCTCCAGGCGGCGGCGTTGAGAAACGGTGAATTCATCGGGATATACGCGAGCGAATGACACGCCGCGCAGTTGCGCTCGACCTCCTCCAGTCCGGGGCCTGATTTTAGCGTGATCTCCTGCTCCTGCGCAAAAGCCGGGACCGCCATCAACGGCACAAGCGCCGCCCAGGCAATGATGAATGTGCGGATGATCCCCTCCTAGATCGCGTTCAATGTGATGTTTTGTATCACGTTGTTGTGGTAGCCGGCCGGATTGAAGATCAATGCCGATGTCTGGGTCTGACCGATGACGTTGATGGCGTTCGCCATCACCGTGTTCTTGCCACGCTTAGCGTTAAGCTCGAAGCTCCAGGGGCGAAAAGCATAGCGCCCGAGGTCCTCGCCCAAGTGCGCGTTCGACCAGGTCTTGCCACCGTCGATCGAGATATGAACGGCGCGAATACCGTAGCCGCCGTCCCAGGCAAGTCCGGTCACGATTACTTTGCCGGCTTTCACCTTGCTGCCCTCGCGGTAGCCGGTGATCAGCGAATTGACCACCATTTCGGTGATCGGCGTCGACGCCGCGTCCTCCTGGGAAACAAAGCGCGCCACCACCGGAAACTTGCCGGCCGGGATGCGGTAGGCCGGCTTCATCCAGAAGCCGCCTTGCGGCTTGGTCAGCGCGGTGATCGAGATGAGATGCTTCATCCAATAGGTGCCGGTCCATCCCGGCACCACCAGCCGCGCGGGGAACCCGTTGAGATGCGGCAGGGGTGCGCCGTTCATCTCATAGGCGATCAGCGTCGATTCATCGGTCGCCTTCCACACCGGCAGGCTTTTAATGAAGTCTGGTGTCTTGTCATAAGCCGGCCCGTCCGCGCCATTGAACGCGATCTCGACGGCTTCGGGCTTAAGCTTAACGAGGTCGAGCACGTCTTTTAGCCGCGCACCTTTCCAGCGCGCGCACCCCATGGCGCCGTAGCCCCATTCGACGCCGGCAACATGCGGGATAGAGAGGCCGCGCCGGTTACCGGAGCATTGATTGATGGC
>Ga0335078_10014818_pt1 | contig 11564 bp, 8 predicted proteins | sample Lox_Sample_32_FD_206711 | JGI IMG/M metagenome (GOLD analysis project Ga0335078, IMG submission 206711) | Soil microbial communities from Loxahatchee National Wildlife Refuge, Florida, United States - Lox_Sample_3.2 | ecosystem: Environmental > Terrestrial > Soil > Wetlands | place: USA: Florida...
TGCGGTTTCCTGCTGGTGAACGACGCCGACACCGTCGCCCACGATATCAAGCAAAACATGAACGATTGGGGTGTAACTAGAGTAGCGGAAGCCAATGGAACAACGTTTTACGCCATCGAGTAAGCTTGCTTTGGCAGTCGTTGTGGGGGCTTTGGCTATGCAGGTCTACCGTGCGGCAACCATCCCGATCGGCACCGGCGAAGCCTACCTGTACGACCGTTTCGTTCGCCCGACCACCGTCCAGGTGCTGGCTGCGGAGTTGGCGGATCGCGAAGTCCTCTACAGCTTGCTGGAAAAACGAAGCGTCGGGCTTTTTCATGTCTCGCCGTTCTCGGTGCGGCTACCTGGTTTGCTGTTCGGAGTTCTCTATATGATCGCCGTATGGCGGCTGGCGCGCCTGGCGCTGGGCGCGGGGTGGCGATTTGCGGCGCTTGTCCTGGTCGCCGCTGTGGCACCCACGCTCGGGGATTGGTTTGCGCGCGCGCACGGTTCTGGGGCTGCGCTGGCGCTCCTGCTCTGCGCGGCGTGGTTGGCGGTAGAGCGCCGATATCTCAACTTAGTTGGTATCTGTTTAGGGTTATCCTTAACAGCGCAAATCGGTTTTGCGATCCCGGCCCTGGCCCTGGCGCTATCCATTCTGGCCCTCCGCAAGAAGTGGTGGGAGTGGATCGACCGGGTGGCGATCCCGGCGGTAGTGGTGCCGGTGATCCTGCTGGCAGTGCCCGCCAGTCATGCTCACGCGCCGGCCGACAATCCCCCCGAGTTGAGCGGGAGGCAAGCCGCGCACCTGGAATCGGCACTGGACGCCCTCCGGGCCGATGCTGGAACGAAGCCAATCCGCATCGCCACCGTTCCGGCTGCCGAACCGATCGTCAACTTTTATCGAGCCCAGCATCGGGCGAACCATTGGGAGCGCGCATCGCGCGACGATGCCGCGGGGCAATCCGACTACTATGTGCTCCCCACGTCTGGCGGCGCGCGGGCAGGGCATCTGGTTTATCGAGATGCCGATTTCGCCGTGGTGCGTGCTCCATTGTAGCCACCAGTGGTGGTTTTCAGCCATCCCCGGTCCCCATTAACTTTCTTAAATGATTCCATAATCTGAACTTAATGATTGGCCGCAACCGTGCAAATACTGCCACGACCACGGAGTAGCCCAGTGATGATGCCGAAGTTCCAGTTCCTGCTAGTGCTGCTATTGGCCGTTCCGGCTCGGCCGCAGACGCCGGCGCCGGAAGATCTGGTCCGCGGCGTCGCCCGAATCAGCCTGATGGATGGCGAAGTATCGGTGCGGCGCGGCGATTCCGGCGAGTGGGTGGCGGGTGTCATCAACGCTCCGCTGATGACCGACGACCGCATCGCCACCGGCCCGAATTCTCGCGCGGAAGTTCAATTTGACGCGGCTAACATATTGAGAATAGGCGGGAATGCCGAGATCCACCTGGCGCTTTTGGAAAACGGCAAATACCATCTCGAGATCGCCCGCGGCACAGTCACTTTCCGGACGCTGCGGCAGTCGCGGGCGGACGTGGAACTGAATACACCGAGCGTGTCGGTGCGGCCCTCGATGGCCGGCATCACCCGTATCAGCGTGACGGAAACGAGCGAGTCCGAGATCACCGCCCGCTCGGGCGATGTCGAAGTATTTACGCCGCACGGCACCCAGTGGATTTACGCCGGGCAGACCATGATGGCCCGTGGCAGTGCGTCCGATCCCGAGTTCCAGATGGAGGATGCCATCCCGCAGGATGATTGGGACCGGTGGAACGAGAGCCGCGACCGCGCGGAGGAGTCCAACAACAGCGCCCAGTACGTGCCGCCGGGTGTCTACGGCACGGGAGATCTGGATGCTGCCGGCACTTGGATTTATGTGGCGCCTTATGGGTATGTGTGGCGCCCGGTGGGCGTGGGCGGCGGTTGGGCGCCGTACCGCAACGGCCGCTGGGTTTGGATCAATTGGTATGGTTGGACCTGGGTCAGTTACGATTCCTGGGGTTGGGCGCCCTATCATTACGGCCGTTGGTTTTTCGACGCGCGCTGGGGCTGGGCCTGGTATCCGGGCGGATTGGGTGTGACGGCGTACTGGTCGCCGGCGCTGGTGAGCTTCTTCGGTTGGGGCGGCGGAGTGGGAGTCGGCGCCGGTGTGGGATTCGGGTTTGCCAATGTGGGCTGGGTCCCGCTGGCGCCGTTCGAGACGTTCCGCCCGTGGTGGGGCGCGGCCTACGCCGGCGGCCTCAACCGCGGCGTGAGCATTACCAACGTAAATGTAACAGTTCTATATAGAAACGCGCGCGTCCCGAATGGCATTTCGGGGATGGCGGCGGGCGATTTCACGGCGGGCCGGTTCAGCAATATCCAGCGGGTGAGCGGCGCGCAAGTGCAGAGTGCGGGCATGATCAACGGGCGCCTGCCGCTGAATCCGGGCATTGCCAGCCGGCGCTTTTCCGAACGCGTGGTCGCCAGGGTGCCGCGCGCCTCGACGAACACGCAGTTCTACTCGCGCAGCGGCGCGGGCACTCATCCCGCGGCCAATCCGCAGGCACAGTCCGGTTACCACCGTTTCGGCGAACCCGGGACGACATCGCAGAATAATCGCACGCCGCAAGCGGGCCAGCGTCCGGGGAGCTTCGAACGGTTCGGCGAACCGGGATCGAGCCAGAGCGCGCAACGGAACGAGCGGCCGCCGGCATCGCAAGGCGGCTGGCGGAGTTTCGGAACGCCAGGTTCGGCGGGCGGCGGCCGGCAGCCTTATAATCCGCCGCCGAGTCGGCAGGCGCCGCAGCGCTCCGCTCCGGCGCGGAGCGGTCATCCAGCGCCGCGGGGCGGCGGCGGACGGCGATAAGAGTTCCTCCATCTAGCGCAGTTTCTTCCCTCGGCCCGGTCCTTTTCAGCGGGGACCGGGCCATTTTTTTGGAACAGACTGGGCGCCGCTTCAGAATTTGACATAATATTCGTTATCGGAAGTTTCTAGACTTGCCAGGCTGGCTCCCGGCATCAAAGATGCGTCCCGAAAAGGACGTCGGCGAAGCCGTGATCCGCGCGGCAGAAGATGAATACATCGAAGTCTGCGCGACGGCCATGACCGTCCTCTATCGCGTGACAGGTTATCCCCCGCTCCTAACTAAGAATCGTACCCGAGAACCTCGAAGCCGAACACACCTGGTGGGCCACGCACGCCGCCACAATCACCGCGACATGGAAGGACCCCGCGCGCAAGAATTGAGCAACGCCGCCCTCAGCAACACGCGGCGCCGGCTGGCCGAAAGCCTGCTTTTAGCCTGCAGAATGCACAGCGGCAGGCGGTGCGCAGTCTGTAACAGGGCCTTCCCCCCAGTGCCGAATTGTGCTACTGACTTCCGTATATGCCGCTCACTTTCAACCTGGAATTGCTCCCCCTGTCCGATCGCCACCTGATTGACGCGCTAAAGCAGTCTGCGCACGGCCTTCCCCTATCCACCAAGCGTCTTCAATGGCGCATTTTCGACCGCGACAACGCCTCCGCCCCGCTCGAAGAACTGGAAAAGAAGCCCGAGCTTATGGATGTCCTGAAGGAAGAGGGGCAAATCCTACGATGGTGCCAACTGAGCTTCCAAGCCTCGCCAATCGGGGGAGTCCAGCCCAACGAAATGAACGGGAACATGACGGCCGAGCGCCTCCCAGACGGGTCACTGAGGTTCGCGGCCTCCTACCCCGACGCATGGAACAACAACGAAGCTCTGCGAGCCAAAGCCGCGATCAACTTGGCGCGGGCGCTCACCCCTCATGCAAAATCCAACGCCCTCGCGCACCTCGCGCCGGACCTAGCCGATTTCTACACCCGCCGCGAGTCCACACTCGTTCGCCTCGAAGAGCTCAACACGAAGATTACCGCCGAGAACGACCAATACCGGCGCGCTCTCGAGGCCTCTCACGACGAGAAGACCAAGCGTCTGGAAGACACCAACCAGGAGAGGAGCCAGCGTCTGGACGAGGCTTACCAGAACAGGCTGAGCGCGCTTGAGTCGGAACACCGGTCGAAGGAAGAGGCCCTCGGGCGCAAAGAAGCAGAGCTCGACGCGCGCAAGAAGCTACTTGATGACCGCGACAACACCCACGCCCGCCGCCAAATACAACAGGATCTGAAGGCGGTCCTGAAGGAACGGAACGCCGCTTTTTCGTTGACGAAAGAAACAGTACGAAAGCGGCGGCCCACAGCGGCCGCGCTGATCAGCCTCATGTGCGCACTGCTCGCCGCCAGCGCCTGGGCTCTATGGTCCACGACACGGCCACTCCCGGCCGGCATACCGTTCTGGTACCCAATCGCCCGCCTAGCCGTGTCCCTCAGCGCATTCGCAAGCTCGGTTGTGTTTTACGTTCGTTGGCAAGACCGGTGGTCCAACGCCCACGCGGCCGAGGAGTTTCGCCTAAAACGGTTCGACCTCGACGTAGCCCGCGCCAGCTGGCTCGTAGAGGTCATGCTTGAATGGAAAGCGGCCAAGTCGGAAGTTCCGGAGGAACTGATCAGGAAACTCGCTACTGGCCTATTTGAGCAACCAACGTCTGAACCACTCGCGAAACATCCGGCGGAAGAGGTCCTGGGCGCCCTGCTCTCGTCCTCAAAGGTAAACCTGAAGTTTCCCGGCGGAGGGCTCGAACTGAATCCGAAAGACATCAAGGCCATGAACACCAAAATGGAGTGACCCGACCGCTCCGCCCAGCTGCTGCAAGGACGGCAGAAACACCCACCGAGATCCCGGATCGCCATCCACAGCTCCCCGCGACCTCACGTATGCCTCCCTCCGCCGCCGCGGCGGCCGCGCTCCGCATCCGCTCCGCACGCGGGCTGGCGGGCGCACAGCGCCGCGCGGCGCGCTAAGTTGGAGCCATGGCCACTCAGGAGTATTGCATCAGCTGAGGCACACAGATCGCCGGCACGGCAGCACCCGGCGGAAGGTGCGCGGGATGCGGCGCGCCGATGTGCAACGACTGTCTGCGGACCGCGCAACGGCTCGCCGGCAGCCGCGGCCAATGCTGCCGCAGGGCCCAGACGAACCGCCCCGACGCCAGCGGCACCACCGGTCCAGCAGCAGCCACGCCCGCGCCACCGGCCAGCCAGCCACGCCGCGCCCTGGACGCGCCGCAGCAAGGCACACTCGGAGGGCCGGGTGGAGACCTGCCGGAGCGAGTGAACACGCACGCCATCCCCACGGCGCCGTTGGCCAACGTACACCCAGGCCCAGGGGCAAATCCCCTAGCGGAGTACTCCAAGCAGACTCAAACCGTCCCAGTACTTACAGAACTATTGTGCCGAGTTTCGCAAGCCCATACTCTTCCTTGGAATCACGCATGACTCTGATCTTGGCCTCGCTCACCATACTGCTGGCGCTTGGGGCGGTAATAGGCGCCATCCATTATCTGGCTGGAGGGCAATCCCCGGCGCGGCGAGGACGGCTGTTTGCGCCGGCAGAGTGGCCAGCCGAGCTTTCGGCCGACCGGTACCGTCCGATGCTCCGTCTGCTCGACGAGGGCGACATTGCGTTCCTGCGGTCGCAACCGGGGGCGACGGCGGAAATGGTGGAGCGCCTGCGGTGGCAGCGTTACCTGGTGTTCCGCCGCTATCTTCGCGGTTTGCAGGAAGACTTTGAACGCGCCTGCGAAATGCTGATGCTGCTGGCGGCGCAGTCGCAGTGCGACCGCGGAGACATTTTGCGAGCCCTGATGGCGCGCCGTCTGAAGTTCTCCCTGGCCGTCGTCCGCGTGCACTGGCGCCTGGTGCTGTACCGGTGGAAGGTGGCGCGCGTGCCCGCGGACCGCCTGGTCGGTTTGTTTGAAAGCCTCCAACTCGAGCTTTTAGCGTTCGATCCCGCGCCGCAGAACGCGCGCGCCTGACCAATCGGCCCGAAAAGTACGGCTTCCTGGCGGCCGTGGCCCCGTAATGTAATAACGTAGGTTATGCCTTCCAAATCCGTACTCCAAGCGATCGGGAACACCCCGCTGGTCGAGTTGCGCAGCGTGGTTCCGCGCGGGGCGGCGCGCGTTTTCATCAAGCTCGAATATTACAACCCCACGGGATCTTATAAAGACCGCATGGCGCTTGCGGTGATCGAAGGGGCGGAGCGGAGGGGCGCGTTGCGGCCGGGCATGCGCGTGGTGGAATACACCGGCGGCAGCACGGGATCGTCGCTGGCGCTGGTGTGCGCGGTCAAAGGCTACCGTTTCACGCCGATATCCTCGGACGCCTTCGCGCGCGAAAAGCTGGACACCATGCGCGCGCTCGGCGGGGACCTGATGATGGTGCCGAGCGACGGCGGAAAAATCACGGCCGGACTATTCGCTCGATTCAAGGAGGCGGTGGCGCGCGAGGCTGCGAACCCCGATGTTTTCTGGGCGGATCAATTCCACAATCCGGATGTGGTGGAAGGATATGCGCCGATGGGGCGGGAGATCCTGGCGCAGATGGAACGGCCGATTGCCGTGTTCTGCGCCGCCGCGGGCTCGGGCGGCATGCTGGTTGGCGTTTCGCGCGTGTTGAAGGCCGGCGACAGCGGCGCGCGGATCGTCGCGCTGGAACCGGCGGAATCGCCGGTCCTTACGGAGGGGCGCGCGGGGGCGCATCGCGTGGAGGGCGTGGGGGTGGGCTTCCGGCCGCCGCACATGCAGCCTGGCGACTACCACGAGGTGCGTGCCGTCCCGGAGGCGGCGGCGAGGGCGATGGCGCGGCGGCTGGCGCGCGAAGAGGGCATTTTCGCCGGCACGTCGAGCGGGATGAATGTCCACGCGGCGGTCGGATTGGCGGAGGAATTGGGGCCGCAGGCTGCGATAGTGACGGTGGCGGTGGATAGCGGGCTAAAATACCTGGCGGGCGATCTTTATTCCGGCTGACGGCGATCGAGCGAGGTTAGCTGACCTCGGGAGGTTCCTCGGCACGCCGGATGCGTACGAGAATCATGGGCCGCACGCCGCGTGTCGCGGCGAAATTATGCACTCGCTCCACCAGCGTCTGATTCAGCGTGGTCCCCTTTTGCAGGATCTTGAACTTGCCGTCGAGAGTCAGCAGATCGTCTTCCAGAACCATGGAGGAGCGCAGGTCGCCGACGGGCAGCCGCCGGATTTCGAACTCCGCGACCGGCGGGGAATACGCATCGAGAGCAGCCAACATCTCGGGCGGGAAAGACTTGGGTTTCAGGCGCAATCGGGAAAGGGCGTCGGCGAGAGGCATACCCTTAACCAGGCGGCGATCCACTTCGGTAGCCACCCGTAGCATGGAGGCGCCTCGTTCCGCCACGGTTTTCGGATTCGCGATCTCGGTTTGCTGGAGGCGGATCATTGCGGAGACATCCTCTAATCTGGGGATGCTCACCAGCAGGCGCGATCCAATGTCGGGATGCGCGCCAAACATCCGCTGTTCTTCGGGGGACGCGGACTCACCGAGGTAGGCCCGTTCGAAGGCTTCTACCGGCATGGAAATACACCCGATCAGGCACAAGATCGCGCCCAGTTCGTACTGCCACATATCCTCCACACGCAGGTGGGTGGCCATGTGGACAACCAGGCTGCGGATGCTTTTGGAACGGTCGGACAAGACCGGGGCGGTCAGTTGAACGAGGTCGGCCAGCGTGCGGATGGCTCCGTTGAGGGTCTGCTCCAGCAGCTCGCGCTCCGCGCGGCGCGTGCGCTGGAGCGCCAGGTGGGTCTCCACGCGCGCCTGTACTTCTTCGATGTGGAAGGGTTTCGTGATGAAGTCCACGCCGCCCGCACGGAAAGCTTTGACTTTATCTTCCGGGTCGCTGACGGCACTCAGGAAAATGACCGGCAGCGATGCCAGCTTCGGGTTTTCCTTCAGCCGGCGGCAGACCTCGAAACCGTCCATTTCGGGCATGTTGATATCCAGCAGGATTACGTCCGGCGCGCGCTCTTCGGCGGCCGCCAGCGCGGCGTCTCCACGAACGAAAGACTGCACCACATACCCTTGCCGGCTCAGCATATACTCGAGCAGTTTCAGGTTGAGCGGCTGATCGTCCACCACCATGACAATTTCGGGAGACTCAGGCCTTTCGGTCATGACACGGCTCCCCCGGTAAAGCGGAGCGATAGCCGGAATAGCGCCGGCGCGTGATTCTGCGCGGCGAAGGACTGCCACGCCACCCCCTGGACGCCGGGGGCCCCCGCGACGAGTGAAGCCATGAGCCGAACTGATCCCGACCCGGCTCGCCGACGCTGACGCGTACCGAGCAGGCTCGAGTGGGTACGAGCTCCCCGAGCCCGCACCTACCTCCTTGGCGGGATTCTAGCACCAATCCGCGGCTACGTGGCCCAAAAAACATGCTTAGGCGGATCTGTTTGCGTTCTAGCCGGCACATAACTTCGGCTCAACAGCCACGGCTCCGCTTGCTATTCCCGCGGGATCTGGAGCCGGAAATTAGCATGTGTTGCGTCGCATGTGCGGCTCGTGCTGGTCGCGCCGCAGACCTGGACCGTTCTTCTGCACAGCGACAATCTTTTTGCCGATGCGGGCGCGCAAGCTCCTGGCGGAATGTCTCACACTGGCAGCGCCACGCCGGTGAGTTGGCCTTTTTCGAGGTGATGGAGCACGGTGGCGTCGTGGGCGGCGGCGGGATCGTGCGTCACCATGACGATGGTCTTGCCGAATTCCTTGTTGAGACGCGCCAGGATGCTGCGTACCTCGTGCGCCGAGCCGGCATCGAGGTTGCCGGTGGGCTCGTCGGCGAGAATCAGCGCCGGGTCGGTGACAATGGCGCGGGCGATGGCGACGCGCTGTTCCTGCCCGCCGGACAATTGGCGCGGCAGGTGATGGAGGCGATCCTCGAGGCCGACCAGTTTCAGCGCGGTGATGGCGTGCTCGCGGCGCTCGGCCTTGCTCAGATTCGTGAGCTTGAGCGGCAGCTCGACATTTTCCAGCGCGCTGAGCACCGGAATGAGGTTGAACTGCTGGAAGATGAAGCCGATATTCTCGTTGCGCCAATGGGCGATTTCGCGCTCGCTCATGTCGGCCAGCGCGTGGCCGAGGACGCGCAAGGTGCCGGACGACGGCCGGTCCATGGCCGCGATCAGGTGCAGGAGGGTGGATTTGCCCGAACCCGAGGGGCCCATCAGCACCACGAATTCGCCCTTCTCGATTCGGAGGGTCACGTTCTGCAACGCAATTACGTGGAATTCGTCGCGCACGAACTCCTTGGTGAGGTTGTCGGTTTCGATAATGGTTTCGCTCATGGTGTTAAGCCTTCGTCCTTACTTTGTCGCCATCTTTCAATCCCGCGGGCGCGCTGACGATGACGTCTTCGCCCCCGATGAGTCCATCTTCAATGCGCACGCTTTGATTGCTCACTGCTCCCGTCTTCACCGCGCGGCGCACGGCGCGGCCGTCGAGCACCACGAAGACCGCCCCTTCGTGCACCGCCGCCGCCGGCACCATGACGACAGGCTTCTCCGGGGTCTTCCCCGCCCCGGGCTTGTCGTCCGAAAGAAACGCCACGCTGGCGTTCATTTCGGGACGGAGGTGCTCGTCGGGCTTTTCCACCTTCACCTTGATCTGCACGGTGGCCTTCTGGCGGTTGGCCTCGGGCGAAATCTCCTTGATGAAACCGGCATATTTCAGGTCGGGGAAAGCATCGACGCCGATGACGCCGTGCTGGCCGGAGCGCAGCTTGGCGAAATCGTTCTGGCTGATGTCGAGCTCGACTTCGAGATCGTTCAGATCGGCCATGGAAACCACGTAGCCTTTGGCGCCCTTGTCGCCCACAAAGCTGGTGGTCACGAACTCGCCCTTTTCGACGGCGCGCTCGAGAATCGTGCCCGATACCGGCGCGCGGATGATGGTGTTGTCGAGATTGGTTTCGGCATAGGCGACCGCGCCCTTGGCCTGCTCCACCTGTCCGCGCAGGGCATCGATCTCCTCCTGGCGCGGGCCGATCTTCACCAGCTCGTAGGTCTTTTGAAGCGAGTTGACCCGGTGGACGGCGGAGTCGTAGCGGCCCTGGGCATCGTCGAGCGCCTGCTGCGAGCCGAGGCTTTCGCGGGCGGTACTACGCGCGCGCTCCAGGCTGACGCGGGCGTTCTCGAGATCGGCCTTGGCGGAGTTGAGATTGGCGAGAGCCTGCGCGATTTCTTCGGGACGCGAGCCGTGGACGGCTTCGTCGAGCTTGGCCTGGAGGTTGAGCAACTGGCCGCGCGCCTGCTGGAGGGTGGCCTGATACTCATCGTCCTCCAGGCGGACCAGGACATCGCCTTCCTTGACGTGGTCGCCCTTGTCGACGCCGATCCATTTCACTTTGCCGACGACTTTGGAGGCGAGCTCGATCTCGTGGGCGGCGACGATATACCCCGTGGCATTGAGCACGATGCCGTTCGGCGCGCTGGCGGCGGAAATCGCGTTGGCGCGCTGGACTTCCACCAGCAACGCCGCGTTGAGCTTCGGAGCCACCAGCTCCCACGCGCCGAGGGCCACGAGGAGAGTCACCCCCGCGAGGATCCAGGCGGTGGCCCACACCGAGGGCCCGCTCCGCCGTTTGCTGCGATCGATTTTGAGATCTTTGAGCTCGCCTGACATGTAAGAATCTCCACTCGTTGTATTCAGCACCGAAAGGCACCGCTCCTTCGCGGTCGCGGGCCTAAGAAAGTGGTTCATCCCTCCCGCAATGCCGTCAGAATCTGTTTGCGAGCGGCCATGCGGGCGGGGAAAAGCCCGCCGCCGCTGCCCAGCACCACCGCGAACACGATGCCGGTGATCATGATTTGCGGCGTCACATGAAACGCGAACGCCGTTTCCGAAAAAGTACGGTTGCCGATGGCGGTGGTGATTCCGTTCAACGGCATGGCCAGCACACAGCCGAGCAGACCGCCCATCGCCGAGAGCAGCGCCGATTCCACCAGGAAGCTGGTGAGAACACTGCCCTTCGAAAAACCCAGCACGCGCAGCGTGCCGATTTCGCGCGCGCGCCGCGCCACCGCCGCGTACATGGTGTTCATGGCGGCGAAACTGCTGCCGATGGCCATGATGATGGCCACCACCAGCCCGACGCTCTCGATGGGTTTGGCGGAGCTCGTCTGCTGGTCGTAATAATCCTGCTCGAGCATGGCTTTCACGCCCAGCCGCTGGTCCTCATTGAGGCTGGCCACCAACGTCTTGGCGGTGACGGGATCGGTGGCGGTCACCAGGCCGGAACTGACGGCATCGACGCGCTGCAAGTCGGAGCTCACCTGGAACAGGTCGCCCCAAACTTCGCTCGCCTGCGCCCCGCCGGCGGCATCGAAGACGCCCACGATTTCCCACTCGCCGCGGCCGAAGTGGACTTTCTTTCCGATCTGCGCCTGCGGGAAGCGATCGGCGATGGCCTTGCCTACCACCACCTCGCGCTGCCCCTGCTGGAACCAGCGGCCGCGCACGATGTGGACGTTACGCCGCATCTCGATGCCGGCAGCGGGCAGACCGCGCACGGTGAGGTTGGAGCCTTCCGACCGGTCGGCGCCCTCGAGAATCAGGATGGTGACGACTTCCATCGAGGCCAACGGCTGGCCATCGCGGCCGACGGCGATTCCGGGCTTGAATTTCAGGTCCTGGAATTGCG
>Ga0335078_10014819_pt1 | contig 11563 bp, 7 predicted proteins | sample Lox_Sample_32_FD_206711 | JGI IMG/M metagenome (GOLD analysis project Ga0335078, IMG submission 206711) | Soil microbial communities from Loxahatchee National Wildlife Refuge, Florida, United States - Lox_Sample_3.2 | ecosystem: Environmental > Terrestrial > Soil > Wetlands | place: USA: Florida...
ACCGAAACCGATCTGCACGCCGCCAACGGCGAACCCGGACGCTTGCAGCGGCTTATGCCAACGATTCCGATGGGACGAGCAGGTTTGCCTGAGGAGATTGCCGAGGCCGTGCTTTGGCTCCTGTCTCCGGCGGCATCGTACACGACAGGATCGATTCTGGAGATTGGCGGCGGACGGTGAGTGCGCCGATTTATTTCTTCTTCTTGGGCGCAGCTTTCTTGCTGGGTGGCTTTGAAGCAGGCTTCTTCGCCGGTTTAGGTGCGGGCTTTGACGGCTTCGGAGCGGGCTTCGCCGGTAAAGGCTTGGCAGGCGCCGGCTTTGCAGAAGGCTTGTCCGGTACGGGTTTGGCGGGCATCTTGCCCTTCGGCTCTGGCTTCGCTGGCGGTGCTGGAGCAGCGGGTGGCGCAGCGGCGACCTTCCCCTTCTTTCCTTTCGGACCCGGTTTGCCCGGCTGCGCGGCTTGCGCTGCGGCTGCAGGCGGAGCACCCTTCGGCGCGCGTCCACGACGCGGGGCTGGCGGCGGTGGCGGCGGTGGCGGCGCAAACGGCTTCAGGAATTTCAATGTCTCCGTGCGCGAACGCAACTTGCCATCAAGCAGGAGCATGAACACATCATTCGCCAGCTTGGGATAGATCGGCAGCTGCGGCGTGATCAGCAACTCGGTCATTTCTGGCAGCGGAATCTTCTGCTGCACTTGTCGCCACTTCGTCAGATAGTTCTTGATCTTCTGCTCGACGGATTGCTGCTTGGCGGTCACGGCCAAGAACAGCACCATCTCAGGCCGCGCGGAACTGAGCAGTTGCCAGGTGCGCGACGGCGTCGCCGCTTCCTTGCCCATCAGGCGCTTGGCCAACTCTTTGGCGTGGTCTTCGATGTCACGCCAGGCTTCGACGAGATCTTTGCGCGGAATCAGTTTCTGGATGTCGCTGACGTCTTTGTCGCTAAAGTGTGACGTCAGGAAATACATGACCGCGGGACCGGCGTCGGGCAAATAGCCCAGATCGACCATCTGCTGACGCGTTTTCATCAGCGTGGTGATGCCGTTGGTGTCCACCTTAGCGCTGGTCCAGTGCGAGTGCAGAACTTCCAGCCAGCCTTCCTTCTCCAGCATTTTGACAACGTGCAGCGGGTCGTCTTCATGCGCCAGGGCCGCGATCTCATGGCCAATGGAGCTGCGCAGGATGTGGTCGATGTACCTGCCTTCCTTGGCAGCATCGTAACGGGCTTGGCTGCGCTCCTCGAGAGGCCAGTGGAAGCGAGCAGCAAATCGCGTCGCGCGGATCAGTCTCGACGGATCCTCGAGGAACGAGTAGTTGTGCAGAATCCGGATCAGCTTGGCTTCGATGTCGGCGACGCCATTGAAAGGATCGAGCAGCAAGCCGCGTGATCCTTCGTTGAGCGATAGCGCCATTGCATTGACGGTGAAGTCGCGGCGGCGCAGGTCCTCATGGATCGTCGACGGCATGACGATCGGAGGCTTGCCGGTTTTTTCGTATTTTTCAGTCCGCGCCATGCTGACTTCGGCGCGTGCGTTACCCGGTAGCGCCAGGAAGATGGTGCGGACGTCTTCTTCAACGGCGGTGACTTTCGCGCCGGCTTTTTCGAAATCCTTTTGCAGCTTAAGAGGGTTGCCCGAGACGGTAAAATCAAGGTCGCGGATGGTAAATCCGCTGACGATGTCGCGGATGGCGCCGCCGGTAAGGTAGAGATTCATGCCCGCCGCGCGGGCTACGTCTTGCACCAGGCCGACGCCTTTGAGTTGATCCGGCGTCAACCGGAGTTCCATCGTGTAAATGTAATCAGCCATTCGCTTTCAAGCGGCTGTCAGGCCTGGACCCAAGCGCGATTCGATGCCGAAATCGCGGCTGGGGAGGGCCGGATTTGCCGAACTTTCCACAAGATTTCCACAGGCCATGCCGCAAAACCAACCACAACCTGAGCCACCGAGACGCAAGTAGCTTAATCCAAAGTACTTATACAGAATGGAAACTATGTGGCAAGTTCAAGAAAATAACACAACGTTTATCTTTTGGCTACTGCCAAGGCGGATTCCCGCGAAAAGTCGGGGAAAAGTGGGAGAATCGAAAAGCTATGGACTAGAGATTAGGGATTAGGGGGCTAGTCAATTTCGTACCCCCCAACCGCTATTCACTAATCCTTGCTTTTTCATGCCTTCAACGCACAAGAAAGTCATCGTCCGCAAGATGGACCGCGACTCCGTTTCCGGATACGTGTCTCCAGCGCAGTTTGTGAACGAGGGGAAGGTTGAAGTGCTGAGTACCTCGGGGACCGTGATTTCGATCGATCTGCGCGAGATCAAAGGTGTTTATTTCGTACGCGAATTCGGCGAGGCCGAGTCACTGACGCGGAAGACATTTACGACACGGCCGCGGGCCGAGGGGTTATGGGTCCGACTGCGGTTTAAGGATTCTGAAGTGCTCGAGGGGTTGATGCCCGCCGATTTGCTGCAGGCGATGCCTGAGGGATATCTCGTCAATCCTCCGGATCAGCGCTCGAACACACAGCGGATCTTTGTTCCCCGGACGGCGCTGGAATCCCTGACCGTGCTGGCGGTCATCGGCGCGGCACGGCGACAGAAGCGCGGGGCACAGGATCAGCGGCAGGTGCCGATGTTTGAGGAATAGCATCGCCGCGCCATGACAATCTGCAAGGACTGTTTCCGGCCTCTACCGAAGCAACGGCCGATTTGTTTCACTCCACTCAGCAATCCATTCCCACGATCGCTGCAAGAATGCTCAACGGAATTAGGATTGGGGCCAACAGAATCAACCAAATGAGATCGCGATTCTCCCTTGAGTTGGAGCCGTTGATCCGGGCGTAGTCTACGTTGTTTCGGACAGCGACACCGCGACCCACTACGGTGATCGGCACCACGATCTCCATTTGCTGAGGTGGAAAAACGCCGTCGCTGCGAATCGGCTGATACCACACTTTGCCATGCAACTGGTGCGGACCTACTGGAGCGTCCTTCGAGATCTTCACCTTGCATCGCACAGGGAACGTCGGGCTGAATACTGCGATGCGGGTTCCCTGCGCAGCCAGGCGCGTCATCTCAGGGGGAGGAAGCTTCCCCGTGTGATCAACCCTCGGAATATCGGCCGGCGGATTGAGCGACGCGTGAGGCGTTTCGGGTTCACGACGCATCTGCAGTGTGAAAGGCAGTCTTTCATCTAACGGAAACGAGATTGAGCTTACGCTGATGCCTTCCGAAGGCTCGAACTCGATTTTGAGCGGAACGAGGGCGCGTGAGGATTCCCGAGGCGAGACGATTGGATCTTTTCCCAGTGAGATCAGAAGAACTGCTCTCTCGGTCGCGCCCTGATGGAGGCTCTGCTTCTCGGTAAGGACTTGAAAGCTGGGACGCAGCAGATCACCTTGAAGAGAAGCCGACGGTGCCTGATTCTGTGCCACCCCCAACGCCGGTAGCAAAGCGACTGCCACAATCGATTGCCACATGGAGGCCTCCAGGAACTGTGCCAGTTTTCGCACAACTCCCGGCCTTCGGCCATGCACCGAAGCTCAACTGATGATCAAAGCTCAAGAAATTGATTGCAGAGGGTTTATCGGCACGAATCAGTACACATTTGTCCGCACGCGACGGCGAGCAGGAGTGCGAACCCGCCAGTTGAATATTGCCTCACTTGAGCGGCGTCAGTACAAAGGCGTGGTTAAAGCCGCCGATGCTCCCATAGCCCGTGATCTGGCCGACGTTGTTGATCGCGTTGGCGTTGATCAGCGTCCATCCGGAACCGGCAGCGATGAGCGCATTCAGATCTTTCATACCACTGCCTGGGATCCAGATGATGGCATGGGCAGCGTTCGTTGACGTGTTGGCGTAGCCCACCACGACGTTCGAGTCGTTGACTGCGAAGGCGATGCTGTAGGTACCTCCCCTAAGAACTCCGAGATCTTTGATCGTGCCTGCCGCGTTCCACTTCACCGCGTGCCAGTTGCCTGACGTAGCGGTTCCGTCCGACTGACCGACAGCAACCCCATTCGAGTTGATCGCATTGGCAACGCTCGAGACGCCACCGGGAAGCGTACCCAGATCTTTCATGGTGGAACCGTTCCATAGGAAGCCGTGAGATGTGAATGGCGGTCCATAGCTGAAGACCGATTCGCCGACGATCAGTCCGTTATCGTTGATGTCGAGGCCGGCCGTGAAGATGGCACCGCTCAGCGCGCCGAGATTCTTGATTTTCCTGTTGGTCCAGCTGGTGGCGTTGACATTGCCGTTGCTCAGGAAAGAGTCGCCCGCGACTTCACCCGCAGAGTTGATCTCGAACGCGGCGCTGGAAGATCCGCCGGAGAGCTTGCCCAGGTTCGAGATAGCTCCCGGCGGAGACCACTGGACGGCGAGAAAATTGGTGACAGGCTGGCCTTTCACATTCGAGTAGCCGACCACAGTCCCCGAATCGTTGATGCCGATCGCACCGCTTACGGTCGCCCCTGAGAGAGTGCCCAGATCCTGCATACCTCCACTCTGGCTCCAGACGAAAGCATGCTGACCCGGGACTAGCCCGGTGCAAGGATATCCAAATGAAGTTTGGGTGTCGGAGCAGCCGACGACCTGGCCGAGATTGTTGATCCAAAAGCCGGAGCTTTCGTTATCGCCGGCGAGCGTGCCGAGATCGGTGATGGTGTAGGTTTGCGCGGTGGCCAGGACGGCGGACACGAGCATAACGGCCGCCAACATTGTGATTCTGTACTTCATGAATACCTCTAAATGCAGCTGGTTTTGAGACGAGTATGCCATCCGGGTTTGGAGGGAAGCGACTCAGTAGTTCAATCGATAGTGACGGAAGTCACTAAGCCCGGATGCCGCGCCGGGAGCGGATTCTAGCACAAACAATGGCGAGACAGGGTCATTGCAAAGGGCGGAGCGGTGGTGTAGTGTTTCAGGTTCCACGGATCTGGCTACAGTTCAAACGATCAACGAGCACCCTTCCTTCCTCCGCCCGTTGATCTTCGTGGAAGCAGTACATCGTGGAAGCTGTGCATCCCAGGCAGAGGTGTACCCATGCGCGCCATCTTTATATCTCCTGCTTTCCCATCATTTCGCTCGTTTGCGTCTCTTCTCCTACCGGCAGTCGTGATCGTGGCCGTCTGCACCTGCTTTCCAGCGTCTGCGCAGGAACCGATGTCATCGGTAACTCCGCGTCCGCTCATCACTGAGGTCGTCGATGAGTCAAAACTGACTGTGCTGACGGGGAACACCCATCCGCTCGCTCAGCCGCAGTTTGACTTGGGGACCGCACCCGCCACACTCCCCATGGAGCGAATGCTGTTGGTTCTGAAACGAAGCGATGCGCAGGATTACGCGCTGCGCAAGTTGCTCGACGATCAGCAAGACAAGAATTCGCCGAACTACCACCAGTGGCTGACACCTGAAAAGTTTGGCGAGCAGTTTGGGCCAACCGACGCCGACATGCGGACGATCACGTCGTGGCTCCAGTCACACGGCTTTCAGGTAGGTACGACGAAAGGACGCACTGTGCTGGAGTTCTCCGGCTCAGCCAGCCAGGTGCAGGAAGCGTTCCACACCACAATTCACAAATATCTTGTGAACGGCGAGCAGCACTGGGCAAACGCCAATGATCCGAGCATTCCGACGGCGCTGGCGCCGGCGGTGGCGGGGATTGATTCGCTGCACGACTTCCAGAAGAAAGCAATGAATCGTTTCGTCGGTCAGTATTCGGTGAAGACGAAACAGTTGTCTGCCAACGTTCCGCAATTCATCACGGGGGAATATACGTTCGGTTGCGGCAATGGAGCGACCTGCTACGGGATCGTCCCGTACGATTTTGCGACGATTTACGACGTTCTGCCGCTTTGGAATGCTGGAGTCAACGGAACTGGGCAGACGATCGCCATTGTCGGCCGGACCGATATCAATCCAAGCGATGCTACGACCTTCTGGTCTCTGTTTGGCCTAACGGTTCCTGCGAATAAGCTGAACATCTATACCAACGGCGATGATCCGGGAATCACGCCCGACGAATCTGAGGCGGACATCGATGTGCAGTGGTCAGGAGCAGTTGCGCCGCAAGCAACGATTGAATATGTAACGTCCAAAACTACCGCCACCACTGACGGTGTGGATTTGTCGGCGCTCTGGATTGTCGAGAACAATGCCGCCCCTGTCATGAGCGAAAGCTATGGTCAATGCGAGCTCGGTATGGGCACCGCCGGCAACCAGTTCTATAACACCATATGGGCGCAAGCGGCAGCTCAAGGCATTAGCGTTTTCGTATCGTCCGGGGATAACGGTTCGGCAGGATGCGACGACCCGCAGTCCCCGGCCCAATTCGGACTCGCGGTGAATGGCATTGCATCGACGCCCTACAACGCGGCGATCGGTGGAACGGACTTCAACCAGTACCAGACGCAGAATGAGTACTGGAACCCCACTAACGCCCCGAACACTGAGGAATCTGCCAAGGGCTATATTCCCGAAGTTGCGTGGAACAACTCCTGTGCGAATCCGTGGGCGCTCACGGCAGGTCTAGGCAGCACGGCGGAGCAGGTGTGCAACAACCCGAACCTGAATCCGTTCTTTCTCAATTCTGGAGGGGGGAGCGGCGGACCGAGCAATTGTGCACAGAACACCCAAGGCGTCGTCGGCTCATGCACAGCCGGATACCAAAAACCATCCTGGCAGAAAGGCACGGGCGTTCCCACAGACAATCTTCGCGATCTGCCGGACGTTTCCTTGTTTGCCAGCAACGGCGTCCTGACGGGCAGCTTCTATGTCATCTGCCAGCAGGATCAAACCTACGGCCGCTGCGATCTGAACGACTTCCTGGGATTCGGCGGCACCTCAGTTGCATCGCCTGCGTTCGCGGGGATCATGGCCCTGATAAACCAGCAGACTGGATCACCGCAAGGTGTTCCCGGATTCGCCTTGTATCAACTCGCCGGCAAGGAGTCGAGCGCATTTCATGACGTGCCATCCGGATCGACCATCGAGATGCCGTGCTACACCGGCAAACCGAACTGCAACACCACCACCAATGGAGACAGCTTCGGCATCCTGAGCGGCTACAACACAACCGCTCACTATGACATGGCAACCGGTCTTGGCTCCGTTGATGTTGCCAGTCTCGTGAACAACTGGAGCAAGGCAACGTTTACCGCCACGACCTCGACACTGACACTCAACAACGGGAATGCGATCAATGTGCCCCACGGAACAGCTGTACCCGTGAATATCGCCATCAGTCCGACCGCTGCCACCGGCAATGCGGCTCTCCTGGTGGACGTAGGTCCGGGAACCACTACCGGACAGGCAATCGATTTCTTCCCCTTGAGTGGAGGAACCGTTACGGGCAATACGAGCGTGCTGCCCGCTGGCACCTATAACGTAATCGCACACTACGGTGGTGACGGCACCTACGGGGGCAGCTATTCCAATTCCGTGAGCGTCACGGTGAGCAAAGAGAACAGCACCGTATCGCTGCCGGGACTTCTGCTGAACGGAAATACCGTCACGAGCGTCAAGTATGACGATCAGTACACGCTGGTCGCCGGTGTTGAGAACGCGAGCGGAAAAACCTGCAATTCCCCACCTTTTGGGGAAATCACTTGTCCGACGGGAACGATCAGTCTGAGTGATGGCAGCGTTTCTCTGGGAAATGGGCCGTACACCTTGGATAGGACGGGATTCATTCAAACCCCAGCGCAAGCATTCATCCTGGCGGTCGGAAATCACACTCTGAACGCGCAATACAGCGGCGACTCGAACTACAACACAGGCTCGGCGTCGGTTACGATCACGGTTACACCAGCTGCCACGTGGATGCCCGCTCCGTCTGCTTACGGCGCGACGGTAGGCCAATCTACATCCTTGAACGTTTCCGTGAATACGACCAGTTACGGCGTCGCGCCAACGGGAACTGTGACGTTCTACGCCAACGGAAAAGCTCTGACCGGAACACCTTCATACAATTCTTACAACGGCGGTTACGGTTATTACGCGTCGTTATCGGCATATCTCACTACCGCGGCCAACGCTTTTCCGTCTCCCGGAACGTATGCGATCACAGCGTCGTATAGCGGGGATACAAACTACACAGCCTCTACATCGGCGGCGACTAATATCACCGTCCAGTATCCGACTCCCAACATCACCATGACGCCGCAATCGCAAACCGTGAACTACGGAGGGACGGCGACTGTCACGGCTTTGGTGTCCGGAGGCAACAAGAAGGCGTACCCAGGCGGAACTGTCACTTTCTTCGACAATGGGACCGTGTCAGGACCAACCACGTGCACGAAGACGACCGACGCCAATGGATACTACGCATGCCAAGTTACTGCCAGCTATACGGTCACTGATGGAAACGGAGTCTGGGCCAACTACAGTGGAGACAGTGACTATCCCTCTTCATCTGCCTACGCCACGATTCTGATGCCAGACTTCTCCGTCTCTACAGGTACATATCAAGTAACCCTGCCCGCAGGCCAGTCTCAGGACGTAAGCATTGGTGTCGGCTCCATATCGGGCTTTAGCGGGACAGTTGCCAATTTCACTTGTTCCGGATTGCCTGCGGAAGCAACCTGCACGTTCAATCCGACCCTGGTCACCGCAAATCCTAACGGTCAACAGGTTTCGACCACGATGACGATCACGACCGCTGCGGTTGGGCAGTCCCGCAGCCGACTCAGGGCGGGACGACTGGGAGGTGTATGGCTTTCGATGATGGGACTGTTGCTGGTGGGTATGTGTTTCGTAGGATTTTCGAATCCGCGCAAGCGAGCGGTCTCCATTGTGATGATGCTGTTGGCGGTTGCTTTGATGCTGCCGAGTTGCGGGGGAAGCAGCAGTGGAGGCGGTGGTGGGCAAAATAATCCGGTGCCGTCCATCACGTCGCTGAGCCCGTCGCAGGTGGCGGCTGGTTCGCAGATGAACAGTGGCCTGACGATCAATGGAACCAATTTTATGGGCGGCGCTACGATTACCCTGGGAGGAGTGCAAGCGTCAGGGACGATCCCAAGCGCCAGCCAGATCATCGTCTACCCTACTTCGAACCAACTGGCGACGATCGCGCAGCTTCCTGTGGTGGTGACGAATCCACCTCCGGGAGGCGGACCATCGAATGCGGTCAACTTTGTGGTAACGACTGGCACGCCTACCGGCAGTTTCCCGATCACCGTTACGGCTACGAGTGGAGGATTAACGCACAGCACCCAGCTTTATCTGACCGTGCAGTAAAGAACATCGATCACTCGGATGTGTCGGACGTCGGCATCTGGACAGCTGTGGGCTCAGCAGCGCCTTGGAGCGACGGCCGTGGTGTACGATTTAGCTGCACATCACTCACATCCATGAAACTTTCTGCGATTGCTTCTGCGCTGGGCGTGCGTCTGGAAAACGGGTCTCCTGAAACAGAAATCACTGGCTTGAACGGGATTGAAGAGGCTGGTCCGGGCGAGCTTACCTTTGTCTCCAATCCCAAGTACGCGGGAGCGGCCAGGACCACACGGGCCTCGGCTGTCATTGTCGGAGAGGAGTTCCCTGCCGTTTCCACCGCCATCCTGCGGGCGAAGGACCCGTATCTCACGTTTGCGCGGGCTCTCGAACTTTTTCATCCGCCCGCGCAATATGAGCCGGGAACGCATCCGACGGCGGTGGTGCATGCCTCGGCGCGGATTGGAGCGGGGGCGCATATTGGGCCGTATGTTGTCATTGACGAAGGCGTCTCGATTGGAGCCAACGCGGTTTTACTGGCGCACGTCGTCATCTATCGCAACGTGATGGTCGGGGACAACTTCTTCGCTCACGCGCATTCCGTGGTGCGCGAGAACTGCCGGATCGGCAATCACGTGCTCTTGCAGAACGGCGTGGTGATTGGAGCGGACGGTTTCGGGTTCGCCAAGACGGCCGACGGGCACTGGCACAAGATTCCACAGCCCGCGCCGGTTGTGGTCGAAGATGATGTCGAAGTGCAGGCGAATTCGTGCATCGATCGCGCGAGTGTGGGCGAGACGCGGATTGGCCGTGGAGTAAAGGTCGACAACCTTGTGCAGGTGGGTCATGGAACGCACGTGGGCGAAGATGCGCTGCTCTGCGCGCAGGTGGGGCTAGCTGGGTCGACCGAAATTGGAAAACGAGCGATTTTAACCGGACAGGTCGGAGTCGTGGGGCACTGCAAGGTTGGGGAGAATGCGATTGTGACTCCGCAGAGCGGTGTCGCCCACGATATTGAGGCAGGAGCATTCGTCAGCGGGGCTCCCGCGGTGGATCACAAGTTGTGGCTGAAATATTCGGCCATTCTGCCCAAGTTGCCGGAGATCGTGCGGGCGATCCGTAAGAGCAAATAACCACAGTAGGCACAGTGGATCACAGGGAATCCGCAAGAGGGGTCGCTGGGTGTATATCTGTGTCCTCAGCGGTGATCGGAGGCTGCCGGAACTCTTCTGGCAGGCCACTCTCGATCACGGCGCGGACCCTTTCCATCAGGTGATCGCGGTCAACGAAATCCTTCGGCTCGATGGGCGCGTGGAAGATCACTTGCACTTTTCCAGGCTTTATGGCGAATCGTGCTTTCGGCATGGCGTAGTGCGTGCCGACGATGGTCATCGGAACAATCGGAACACCACACTCCATCGCCAGGTAGAACGGCCCCTTCTTGAAGGGTAGCAATTTCCCATCGAAGGAACGCTTGCCTTCCACATAAATCGTCATGTTCATGCCTTTGTCGACGATCACGGTTTTGGCAGCATGGACGGCTTCGATGCCTGCGTCGCGGTTGCCGCGATCGACGGGGACCAGGTTGCCCATGCGCATGGCTTGGCCGAGTATGGGAACTTTGAACAACTCCTTCTTCACCATCACGGATGTCTGCTTCGGAAGAGCGGGAATCTGAATGGGGGGATCGAGATTCGACACGTGATTCGACATGAAGATGTAGCTGCGCGAGAAATCGAGCTTCTCGAGACCGACCTTTTCGACGCGCACCCCCGCCAGCCAAACGCCGGCGCGGGCGCCCCACATAAAGAGTTGATAGAGGACGCGAATGTGGCCCTGGATGTATGCGGCAGGAAATCCGATCAATGCGGCGAAAGGAGCGGCCAATCCCCAGAACGTCAGCATCACGACAGTCCGGATCATTGTGGCTTGACTCCGTTCGCTGCTGAGGCTGGCGGCGCGCCCGCTGCGGCTTGGGCTTCACCCTTAAGCCACGCGGCGCGCCGCGCGCGTTGCTCGGGCGTGATGTGGTCGAGATCCTTTAATTCGTAGTTTGTTTCCAGGCGACCTCCGACGACCCACTTCAACTCTCGCTCAGTTCCGCGGCTGCGCACTCTTGCCGTAATCGTGTCGCCGGGCTTGAGATGAGAGATATCCTGACCTGATTCCTGGCCTGCTGACTTCCCCTGCAGTTGAGTAATCGCGTCTCCCTCGTGCAAGCCCATACGCTCCGCGTCGCCGCCCGGAGAAACCGCAACTACCGTCATAGGGCCATCGAAGTTGCGCGATGCCAGAAACCCTGGGTCGGGCAGCATCATCGTGTGCGGTTCGACCTGGAGTCCCACGGAGTGG
>Ga0335078_10014820_pt1 | contig 11563 bp, 10 predicted proteins | sample Lox_Sample_32_FD_206711 | JGI IMG/M metagenome (GOLD analysis project Ga0335078, IMG submission 206711) | Soil microbial communities from Loxahatchee National Wildlife Refuge, Florida, United States - Lox_Sample_3.2 | ecosystem: Environmental > Terrestrial > Soil > Wetlands | place: USA...
GTCTTCGCGCGCAACGCCGTTCACGTGGACCGCGGCGCCCGTTCGCAGACCCTCGCCGAAGCGCTGGAATATTTGTGGCAGGGATACCCCATCGAGGGCAAGTAGCGTTAGGCTGGACGTTCGGAAACTTTTCTTCCAGCACGCGGAGCATGCTAGCGATGGCACGTTTTTCCCGATTGAAAGTTCTGACCACCATGGTCGATACGGGGATGGTACCGGTGTTCTACCACCCCGATTTCAGTGTCGCGCGCGATGTCGCCGCGGCTTGCCTGGCCGGAGGATGCCGGCTGCTCGAATTCACCAATCGCGGCGATCACGCCTGGGAAGTCTTCAGCGAACTCGAGAAATACTGCGCGCGCGAACTGCCGGATATGATCCTCGGCGTAGGATCGGTGGTCGACCCCGGCACCGCGTCGCTGTACATCAACTGCGGCGCGAATTTCGTGGTCGGCCCGCTGCTCAATCCCGACGTGGCGCGCGCCTGCAATCGGCGCAAGATTCCGTATTCGCCCGGCTGCGGCAGCGCGTCGGAAATTTCGCAGGCCGAGGAGTTGGGCTGCGAAATCCTCAAGATCTTTCCGGGCAAGGAAGTTGGCGGTCCGGGTTTCGTGAAGGCGATCAAAGGCCCGTGCCCCTGGGTTTCGATCATGCCGACCGGCGGCGTGGAACCTACCGAAGCATCCTTGAAGGGCTGGTTCGATGCAGGCGTGGTGTGCGTCGGCATGGGGTCGAACCTCATCACCAAGGAGATGATCAAAGCCGGCGATTACGCCGCGATCGCCGCCAAGGTGCGCGATACGCTGGCGCTCATTGGCGCGCTACGCGCGGGAAAGTAAGTCCGCGGGCAATTACTGCGCCGAACACCCGTAGCCCATCGCCGCCGCCGCCACCAACTGTGTATCCACTACGTTCACCATCGCACGCGCGAGCTTCAGCCTTCTGCAGTAGTAGCTCGCAGAACCTCCGAGGCATCCTGCGACAGCCGCCGGAAAAAGCCCTCATCGCCCGGCTCGGTGCCTCCGCTGAGCGATTCAGACGGCGCCCGTTGGTGCGGCTCGCCAGCGCGCTACCCTTTTGCTGAAAAGAACGATCTCAGTGATGTTGCTTCGCGCGCGGATGCGCGGACATCCCCAATCGCGAAAGTTGAAATAATAAGCTCGATGAAAACCCTCGTGCTTCTCGCTGTGTCCGCATCGCTCGTTGCGCAGGCACAGCCCGCTCCGGGCGCCAAGCGGCCCCCTATTATCGACGTTCATGTGCACACGTTCGGCGGCATACCGGGCGTCGGCCCGATGTGCCCGTTCAACCCGCAATTCCTCGCGTCCGATCCGAAATCGCAGGAAAGCCAGACCGGGTGGGCGCCGCAGCAGTGCACGCTGCAACTGGAGGCGGCGAAGTCGCCGGAAGAGTACATGAAGGCCATGCTCGCCCAGTATGAGGAACTCAACGTGACGGCCGTGGTGATGGGCGATCCCAAAGAAGTGCAGAAGTGGAAAGACGCGGCGCCCTCGCGCATCGTCATGGGCACTTCTTTCGACAACGCCATGGGCGGCGGTGGCTTTGTGCCGGTGGAGGAACTGCGCGCGGCGTTCACCAAGGGCGGCATGCAGGTGATGGGCGAAGTCGGCTTGCAGTACCAGGGCATCTCGCCGAGCGATATGAGCGTCGATAAGTACTTCGCGCTGGCGGAGGAATTGGACGTCCCGGTGGGCATCCATATGGGGACTGGCGGTTCCGGCCGCGCGAATATTGCCATGCCGAAGTTCCGCGGTTCCATGGGCAATCCGCTGCTGCTCGAGGAGGTGCTGGCGCGACATCCCAAACTGCGCTTGTGGATCATGCACGCGGGATATCCAATGATCGACAACCTGCTGACCCTGCTGCAAGCGAATTCGCACGTCTACGTGGACGTGGCGGGTCTGATCTGGAGTTATCCGCTGAAAGAGGTTCACGGGTATATCCAGCGCATCGTGGAGGCGGGGTTCGAGGATCGCGTGATGTTCGGCACCGACCAAATGATCTGGCCGAAGCTCATGGCGGCGTCGATCGGCGTGATCGAAGGCGCGACATATCTGACTCCCGGGCAGAAGCGCGACATCCTCTACAACAACGCGGCGCGTTTTTTGCGGCTGAAGTGACGGCGTCTGCGGTGTCCATGAGCCGCCCGCGCCGGCAAGCAGTGCCTTTGTATGCCACCCTGTAAGCATGGGATTCCGACTTGGGGTGAATTACCGTCCGCGCGGCGATCAGGAGAACGCCATCGCCGAACTCACGCGGGGAGCCCGCGACGGCGAACAGCACCAGGTCCTGCTCGGCGTGACCGGGTCGGGCAAGACGTTCACCATGGCCAAGGTCATCGAAAACCTGGGCCGTCCCGCGCTGGTGATGGCGCACAATAAAACCCTCGCCGCGCAGCTCTACCACGAGTTCAGATCGTTCTTCCCCGAAAACGCCGTCGAGTACTTCGTCAGCTATTACGATTATTACCAGCCGGAAGCTTACATTCCGGCGAGCGACGTCTATATCGAAAAAGAAGCCACCATCAACGACGAGCTCGACAAGCTGCGCCTATCGGCCACCAAGTCGTTGTTCGAGCGCCGCGATTGCGTGATCGTGGCCAGCGTCAGCGCCATCTACGGCCTCGGCTCGCCGGAGGCCTATTACGGCATGCTGCTGATGCTCGAAAAGGGGCAGAAGATCTCGCGCGATGCTATCGTCTCCAAGCTGGTGGATATCCTCTACGATCGCAACGAGACCGATTTCCGCCGCGGCACGTTCCGCGTGCGCGGCGACGTCATCGAGGTTTATCCCACCTACGACGATCTCGCCTACCGTATCGAACTCTGGGGCGACGAAATCGAAAGCCTGTCGCAGATCGATCCCCTGCTGGGGCAGGTGAAGCAGACCTATCAGCGCCTGCCCATCTATCCCAAAACGCACTACGTGATGAGCGACGAGACCAAGGAAACCGCCATGGAGAGCATCCGCAGGGAGCTCGAATGGTGGCACAAGGAACTCGAAAAGCAGGGGAAGCTCATCGAAGCGCAGCGCCTGTGGCAGCGCACCATGTTCGATCTCGAAATGATGAAGGAGATCGGCTACTGTCACGGCATCGAGAACTACTCGCGCCACTTTTCGGGACGCCTTCCGGGCGAGGCGCCGCCTACCCTGCTGGATTACCTTCCGCACGATTCCATCATGTTCCTCGACGAGAGCCATCAGACCGTGCCGCAGCTCCACGGCATGTACCACGGCGACCGCTCGCGCAAGGAAGTGCTGGTGGCCCATGGATTCCGCCTGCCCAGCGCGCTCGACAATCGCCCGCTCACGTTCGAGGAGTTCGAGCATCGCGTCAACCAGGTGGTCTACGTCTCCGCCACGCCGGGGCCCTACGAATTGACCAAGTCGGCCGGCGTGGTAGTGGAGCAGATCATCCGCCCGACCGGCCTGGTGGACCCGGCCGTCGAAATCCGTCCCGTCAAGGGCCAGGTGGACGACCTGCTGGGCGAGATTCGCAAACGCACCGAGGCCAACCAGCGCGTGCTCGTGACGACGTTGACCAAGCGCATGGCGGAGGATCTCGCGGAGTATTACTCCGAGGTCGGCGTGCGCTGCCGCTATCTCCATTCCGAGGTGGATACGCTGGAGCGCATCCGCATCCTGCGCGACCTGCGCCGCGGCGAATTCGACGCGCTTATCGGCATCAATCTCCTGCGCGAGGGTCTGGACTTGCCCGAGGTCTCGCTGGTCGCCATTCTCGATGCCGATAAAGAAGGCTTCCTGCGATCCTCCGGCTCGCTGATCCAGACCATGGGCCGCGCCGCGCGCCACCTGGAAGGCAGAGCGATCCTCTATGCCGATGTGATGACGGACAGCATGCGCCACGCGCTTGGCGAGACGGAGCGCCGCCGCAAGGTGCAGATGGAATACAACGAGCGCAACGGTATTGTGCCGCAATCCATCGTGCGGCCGATCGATATGAGCCTGGTGGCGGTTGCCGAGGGCGATTACGTTACGGTGCCGATCGAATCGGACGACGAGATCGACAAGCTGACTCCCGAAGATCGCGAGAAATTCATCGGGGAACTGGAAGAGCGCATGCGCGAAGCGGCGCGCAAGTTCGAGTTCGAGAAGGCCGCGCAGTTGAGGGATCGGGTGAAGGCGCTGAAGATCGGCGCGTGAGTCATTCTCACGATTCGAACACCGGCAGCGCCGTCATCTCCGCGGCCGGAACCGCTTCGAGCGGCAGGCCGGCCTTTTTCCATGCCGACAATCCGCCGCGGATCACCGAACACAGGACGCCGCGATCGCGCAACAGGTGCGCCACCTGGGCGCTGGTGGCATCGCGCCAGCAGGTGCAATAGACGTACACCTGCCGATCGAGCGGGAAGTCGAGCGCGATCTGGTTAAGCGCGTTGGGGTCGATGCGCCGCGCACCGGTTACCCGCATGGCGCCGGGCAAATAATAGCCGTGACTGCGGACGTCGTACACCACCGCCGTTCCGGCCGACAACCCGCGCGCCGCCGCGGCTGGCTCCACAAATGGCGCTTCGCGCAGTTTTCGCCCTTTGCGCATGGTCCAGACGCGGCTGCCGGCATACATCACCACCCCGCCGGCCACCAGCCAGGCCAAAATGTGGCCGAACGTTTCGTACCCCCGGGTGATGCTTTCCAGCGCGTCGCTGAACAGAAATCCGGCGGCGAAGTACCCGCCCGCGTAGAGCGCCGCGCCCACAACGTCGAGCCGCAGGAAATGAGTGAATCGCATGTTCATACTGCCCGCGAGCGGCGGCGCCATGGTGGCGATGCCCGGGATGAACTTGGCGAAGAGTAGAAGCGCGCGCCCGCGGCGATAGAACGCATCCGCCGAGCGCAGGATGCACGTTTCGGGATTCAACGAGAGCTTGCACAGCAGCGACAGCAGCCACCACCCGGTCCGCCGGCCCATCAGGAACATCAGGCTGTCGCCGGTAAGAATGCTCGCCATTGCGCCGCCCACGGCCCACCACGGGTTCAACAGCCTGCGCGCGCTCGCCGCCCCGGCGACCAGCAGTGCCAGCGCCGCCGGGATCGGTATGCCGAGCGTCTCGAGAAGCGCGACGGCGAATAGAATGGAATATCCGTTCGGGGCCACTCGTGCGATCCACTGGCTCACGGATGTTAGATGTAAGACCCGCGGGTGCGGATTCTGTGGGGTTGGACACAACTGCAAGGGCTGCCGCGCCCGATCCAGCAGATCCGCAACCAACGCCGTGACGCGTGCCGCCACATTGCCGTCGCCGACGAGCTGCGCGTGATGCCGTCCGAGTTAGCTGCCTCCATTCCATCCGCCGCGACCGCGATAAGAGACAGATCATCGCGCTGTCTCACGGGCGGTGGCCCACCGTCTCCCGCATTTGAAACATCGAAATCCCGGCGATTCCCGCCGCTCCCGCGGCGACGCACGCTTCGACATTTCCGGCATTGACGCCGCCCAGCGCCAGCACCGGAATCCGCACCGCGGTCGCAGCCTCGCGCAGCCGTTCCAGGCCCATCGGCTCGCCATAAGGAGCCTTCGAGGCGGTATAGAATACCGGTCCGAACACGGCGAAATCCGCGCCCTCCTCCTCGGCGGCGCGCACTTCGGCTAGCGAGTGCGCCGACACGCCGATGCGAAAGCCCGCGGGAACAATCGCGCGCCACTCACGCGGCGCAATCGAGTGCGACGGCAAATGCACCCCATGAGCCCCGCATGCCAGCGCGATATCCACCCGCGAATTCACCAGGATTTCTGTGCCGTGCGGGTTCGCCAGCGCCAGAACGCGGCGCACGAGATGGCATAATTCGCGCGCCGCGAGATCTTTTTCGCGAATCTGGATCATATCGACGCCTTCGGCCAGAGCGCGCCCGATCGACGCCAGCAACTGCTCCGTCCCGCCGGCGGCATGGCGATCGGTAATGTAGTAGCGCAGCATCAGACCGGCGTGTAATACCGCTCGCCCGCGCAGGCGCGGCACAACGTCCGCCCCTCGCGCACTACTTCGCGGCGGAAACTGACCGGTTCGCCGCACTGCGCGCACAGAGGCCGCGGCGCGCGGTAGCCGGGCAGATCCTCGGGGCATAAATTCACGCGCACCCACTGGATTTCGAAGAGCTCGGCATCCGCCATCTGGCGGTAGGCGCGCATCTGCTGCTGATTTTTGCCGGCGATTTCTGGAAACAACTCGCGCGCCCGCTCTTTGGCGCCTTCCCGCGCCAGAATGCGGACCGCGCGGCCTTCGCGCAGATCGCAAAATGTCGCCGCCACTTTTCCGAAATCGCGGAACTTGAGCGCGCGCTTTCCCAGGCGGCAGCCGGTCACCACCGGGATGGCGTCGGTCATGCAGCGGTCGATCTCGACGAAGGTCACGAGGCGCTTGCGGTCGGCGCCGGCCGGATCGTCGAGGCCGAGAAGGTTGATACCGTAGAGCGCCATCCGCAAACCCAGAATCTGGCCGGCGCACAGGTGCCCGTGGGCCTGCTCGGCGAGCTTTTCGTACTCTTCCAGGGATTTGCGCGGCATGCGTCGCCCGCTTTTATTCTACCGGCCGGAATCGCGCGCTGAAGTGGCGTAAGAAGGGCGGAGCTTCCACGATTTCCATGCCGCGAATCTCCTGTTTGCGCGCGTTTACCTCGAGGATGGCTTCCACCACGTAGTCGATATGACTTTGTGTGTAGACGCGCCGCGGAATCGCGAGGCGCAGCAGTTCGTGCCGCGCGGCCGCGCCGAACATCACCGACCCGATCTCCACCGAGCGGATGCCGGCGTGCCGATACAACTCCACCGCCAGCGCCTGGCCCGGGAACTGCGCCGCTGGAATATGCGGCAGCATGCGCGCGGCATCGATATAGATGGCGTGGCCGCCGGGCGGCTCCACGATCGGCACCCCGTGGTCGGCAATGTGCCGTCCCAGGTAGCCGGTGGAAATGATCCGGTACCGCAGGTAATCGGGGTCGAGAATTTCCTCCAGACCGACCGCGATCGCTTCCAGATCTCTGCCCGCCAGCCCACCGTACGTCGGGAAGCCTTCGGTCAAAATCAGCAGGTTGGTTTCGAGTTGCGCCACGCGGTCGTCATTGGTGCAGAGCAGCCCGCCGATATTGGCGAAAGCGTCTTTCTTCGCCGAGAAAGTGCACCCGTCGGCATAGGAAAACATCTTCTGCGCGATCTTTTTCGGCGACCAACCCGCGAATGCCGCCTCGCGCTCGCGGATGAACCAGGCGTTCTCGGCAAACCGGCAGGCGTCCAGGTAAAACGGAATGCCATGCTCCGCGCAAACGCCTTTCACCGCCGCGATGTTGGCCATCGAGACCGGCTGCCCGCCGCCGGAATTGTTGGTCACAGTCAGCATGACCAGCGGAATCCTGGCCGCGCCCTCCGCCACGATCAACCGACGCAAGGCGTCCACGTCCATGTTGCCTTTGAAGTCGAGCCGCGCCTGGGTGTCGGCAGCCTCCGGAACGGGCAGATCGACGGCCTTCGCGCCGGTAAACTCGATATTCGCGCGCGTGGTATCGAAGTGCGTGTTGGATGGCACTATGTGCCCCGGCTTCGAGACCACCGTGAACAGGATGCGCTCGGCGGCGCGGCCCTGGTGCGCCGGAATGACGTGGCGGAAGCCGGTGAGATCGGCCGCCACACTTCGCAGACGGAAAAAACTTTCGCTGCCGGCGTACGATTCGTCGCCGCGCATCAGCGCAGCCCACTGGTTCGTGGACATAGCGCTGGTGCCGGAATCCGTCAGCAGATCGATCAGAATGTTGCCGGCTTCGATGAGGAAGAGGTTGTATCCGGCCTCCTGGAGGTAGCGCTCCCGTTCCTCGCGCGTGGTGTGACGCAGCGGTTCCACGCTCTTGATGCGAAATGGTTCGATGATGGTTTTCACGCGAGGCCTCAGTGCCGCGTTTGATGGGCCGACGCTTCGAAGCGGCCCACCAGCAGGTCGATCAGGCTCATCCAGGCGCTGTCGGGATGCTCCAGCTTGCGAAAATCGGCGATGTACTTGGGATTGTTCAGCGCCATCCCGGCAAACGCCAGGAAATCGAGACTGTCGTAGGGAATGTCGCCCGCCTGCTCGCGGCTCCATTTCTTCGGGTCATCGAGAAACGGCGAAAGATAGTCGAGCGCGGACGCGATGCTGGCGCCCGAGCGCGCGCGAACGGTCCACAGGTCGGCGTTCCCATGCACCTGCGCGATCCGGCAGATGGTGGAAAAAGCATCGAGATTGAGAGAGGAGAGGCGCAGGGAACGGGCGCGCAGTTCTTCTTGGGGAGCGCTCCCGTTGGGCATGATCTGCCGGGGCAGCAGGTGATCCTTGTAAAACGCGAAGGCCAATTGCAGGACCTTGGGATCGTCGAGGTAGCTCGCCACCGCCGCCACTTCAGCCGCCCACCACGACGCGTGGTTGTTGCCGCTTTTCTGTTCGTCGGTGGCGTTCCGGCTGGTGAGCAGCCAGCGCAAGTATTCTTCAAACCACCTGTGGACGGCCCCCTGATCGCGGGCGCTCCACTCGTTGCTCTGTTCCAGAAACTCCATCCCCTGAATGGCGCGAATCAAGGCCCGCCCATCCACCACTCCTGAGCCGCGGCCATTGTTCACGCCGGGTATCGATTGCGCGTAATCGAAGTCGGGATTCATTCTCGTCCTGGGATTGAGAAACCAGATGTGGATGACCGCGGCAGCGCGTTTTCCGTATGCCGGGTTGTCCAGCAGGAACGAAGCTACGCCCAGCGAAAATACCGCTTCGCTCATGGCATTCAACGCCGTCTGATTGGCCACGATACGCGCCGGGTTGGAGTGCCCATCCTCGCGCAGGTACGGACCGGTCGGATTGTCGGGGTTCGGCCAATAGTACGGCGCTTCACTGTAGTATTCGTGCGCGTCGATGTCGACGCCCTTGGGGCGATCGGCAGTGACGCTCCACGGGCCCTCCTTCATGCGCCGGTCGGCGTCGGCGCGCAGGCGCCGGACAGGGTCCTGCGTCCACGCCTCCTTGCGGATAATGGCGCTGTGGATGGGCTCGGCTTCGTCCTCCGAAACCAACGTCATCGGAATGTCTGCCTGGCTGAAGGCGGCGGCCAGAAGCAGGGCGACGAACGCTTTCACTATATTGGATTGTAGCGTGGGTGCGGTGGCCAATCGTGCTGCCCGTTGCCTCGAATATGGACTACGCCTCCTCGCGGAACCGGTTCGCGCGCCGAAACGGCCGCAGGCGAGCCGCGACAGCGGGGAAACGGTGCCCGTTGGGGGGCCGGAAGAGTGAAATGCGCAGGTGCCTCTCCAGTGCCGCTGCCGCGGAGGCGGGCTGAAGCCCAAGCCTAAGGTTGAACGTCTACCCCCGACACGCCACTGATGGTAGAATCTACACCAGCGATATGGCAGAGAAATCCCCGGACCGAATCGAACTGCTCCAGGGCACACTGGACATGCTGATTCTGAGAACCCTACAGCCTGGTCCCGCTCACGGACACGAGATCGCCAAACACATCCAGCGGACCACGGAAGATGTCCTGCAAGTAGAGCACGGATCCCTCTACCCGGCCCTCCACCGGCTGGAGAGGCGGGGTTGGCTGGCCTCGAAGTGGGAGATGGCGAAGGACCGCAACCGCGAGTTCAAGTACTACCGCCTGACGACGGCGGGGAGGAAACAACTCACCGTCGAAGAGTCGAACTGGAAGCAACTGGCCGGCGCGATCGCGCGCGTCATGTGGCCTGCCGGGGAGGGCTGAAACGCGCTGGTGGCAATCGATTTGCAATGTCGTCCATGGTGCTCATGGCAGCGCTGTGAGGCGGACTTCGGCCGCGAGTTGCGCAGCCACCACCGTCTTCAGCCCGATTGACGCAATGTGGTTCCGAAAGTTGCCGGTGCGCGATGCGGAGCAGTTGGTTCGCGTACCCTGGGGGCGCGGCCTGCCAGCGTCCGCGCGCTGGTCCTGAAGCAAAGCCTGGCCGTCCTCGCTCCGGGAATGGCGATCGGAGTAATAGCTGCTCTCGCTGCCACACGGCTGCTTGGATCCTGGCTCTAGCGCCGTGCTCGGCGCCGCCGCGCTGGCCGCATCGCGAATCCCGGCGCGCCGTGCCGCGCGCGTGGATCCCCTGGCGGCCTTAAGATGCGACTAATCGCATCAAGCGCGGTGAAGAGCGCCCGTGCCGCCGCCTGGCCGTCGTACAATGATTCGTTAACCGTTGGCTGGTCCCAAATGAGCGACGATCACCGCGACGTCACTGCACTTCTCAAACAGTGGGGCGGCGGGGACGAGCAGGCGCTGGAGGACGTCATCCCGCTGGTCTACGCACAATTGCGCTCTCTGGCCGAATCGCAATTGCGCCGGGAACGGCGGAACCATACCCTTCAGGCCACCGCCCTGGTTCACGATCTTTATCTGCGGCTGGCGGAACAGCACGGCGGCCGCTGGAAGGACCGGCAGCACTTTTTCAGCTTCGCAGCCATGATGATGCGCCGCATTCTCATCGACTATGCCCGCTCCGCGAAACGCGAAAAGCGCGGAGGCGCGTTGGAGCGCGTCCCTTTGAGCGACGATTTGCCCTGGCTGAACAATTCGCGCGAGGATATCGTCAGCCTGGAAAGTGCGCTCGACAAGTTGGAACATATGGACGCGCGCAAGGCTCGTGTCTTGGAGTTGCGCGTTCTGCTCGGTTGCACGGCGCAGGAGATCGCCGAGATCCTGGAGATCTCCAAGGCTACCGCCGATCGCGACTGGACGCTCGCGAAGGCGTGGCTTTACCGCGAGCTGATGGGAAAGTAGTGAGCCACGTGGAGCGCCCAGCCGATAGCCATCTCGCATTCAAGCGAAGCCGATTACCGTTGTGCCTGGGCTAGGATTGCCTCGCGAGCAGCGCATCAGCCACCACGCCAGTCAGGAACCATGCCAGCACCAGCAGGATGCCTGGCGAGTCACGCGGCGAGAGTGGTATCGCCGCTTGGTTGAATGCCATGAGGGCCGCAAAGAGCCGGGGCACGGCACCAAGATCGAGCAACATCACCGCGAGCAACTCGCCAACAGCCGATCGAAACTCCTCGACGACGACAGCAAAGCGCGTGTCGCCGGTACGCGGGCAAAGCTGCCTGGCGCGTCCTGGATGAAAGATGCGTCGCGCTGCTGCACCGCGAAGCGCCAGGGTATATACTGGCCAAATTCGGAGCGTCTATGTTCGCCGTCAATTCACCCGCAAGAACCGCCCTCCTGCTCGCCGCGGCAGCTTTCCTCGTCCACGCGGCGGAGATTTATCAGAAACCTCCCAAGGCCATTCTGGATGTGATGGATGCGCCCATTACTCCTACGCTGCACGTCAGCCCCACCGGCGATTTCGCGCTCGAGAGCCGGACCATTCCCTACCCGCCCATCGCCGAATTGGCGGAACCCATGCTGCGCATCGCGGGGATCCGCATCAATCCCAAGACCAATGGCCTGCACAACGTGGTATTCCTGACGGACCTTGCGCTGCGCAAAATCCCCAGCGGGGCGGAAGTGAAGCTGCAATTGCCGCCGGGCGCCCGCGTTCTCGGCCCGAAATGGGCCTCCG
>Ga0335078_10014821_pt1 | contig 11563 bp, 8 predicted proteins | sample Lox_Sample_32_FD_206711 | JGI IMG/M metagenome (GOLD analysis project Ga0335078, IMG submission 206711) | Soil microbial communities from Loxahatchee National Wildlife Refuge, Florida, United States - Lox_Sample_3.2 | ecosystem: Environmental > Terrestrial > Soil > Wetlands | place: USA: Florida...
GGCTTTTCGCCAGGTGCGCTTCGATGAAGTTGCGGTGGCGGCCGGCCAGCTTCGCGAACGGGTGCAGCGCCTTGACCACGCCGGCGCCCTTGGTCCAGCGGCTGCCGGCGCCGCCCGCCAGCGTGACCACGGCCACCATGCCTTCGGCCAGCGCCTGCATGCCGGCTTCGCGGTAGCGCGCGGGCAATTCTGAAGTTGCATCTGTTATATCGGAGGGCACGATGTCTTCGATGCGGCTGCTGGCGGGGAGACGGTTCTGCGCCAGGCCAATGCGGCCGCTGCGTAGATCGGCCTGGATCTGCTCGTGCTGTACGCGGTCGAACCCATGGCGATCGAGCAGCGATTCGAGACTCTGGGAAGGGCCGGCAGCGCCGTGGGCGGCGCGCGGCAGCATGTGATCGAACAGGTCTTGCACCATGCCGGAGAGTTCGGGCGCGGTGCGGCAGGCGGCGGCGAAGCGATCCAGCTCGGCGCGGCGGGCTGGGGAGAGCAGCCGCGTCTCGGTGCGCAGCAGGGCGGGGACGGCGAGAGTGTAGTAGCCGGGCGGCATCAGGGCGGCGGATCCGCTGGCCAGCTCAGCGTGGGTGCCGCGCTCGTTGATGGCAAAGTCGTAGACTACCGGCTCTATGGCAAAGGGCATGGCGCGCTCGAGGCGGCGCTTAGTTTCGCGCATGATGGCTTCCAGACGCCCTCCGGCGCGCGCCTTCACGGCGGGGTCGAAGATGAAACCCATGCCGCCGCCGGACATACCGCCGAGCATCCAGAAGCCCCAGAAGCCGGCGCCCATCTCCTCGCGCACGCGGCCAATCAGCGTCTCGGTATAGACATTGGAGGCCCATGGAATGATGGTCTGAACAGGACCTTCAAAGTTGCGCTGGGTGGATGCGCCGATGGCGGCCACGTCGCCCGCGCGCAGGTTTCCCAGGATCTCATCGAGCGTACGGATGGCCTGCTGGCGGCCCTGCCATTCGGCTTCCGAGCGCAGCAGGTACTTCTCGGTGACCATTTCGAGAATGGGTCCGACGTCCTGCGCCATGCCGCCATGCACCAGCACCAGGCTGGATTGCAAGTCGTGGCGCGTCTGGGTGGAGACTTCGTCCGTGCCCAGGATGCGATGACGGGGCAGCAGACAGCCGCGGCTGATGCCAAATTCCGCGTCGTCCGCCGCGGCCGGGACGCCCTCGATCAGCTTGATGGCCGGCCACAATCCGCCGGAATCCTGCCAGCCGCCTCCGGAGCCGCCCAGCCATTCGCCGAGGATGGCGCGCGCGGCCACCAGGCGGCGGCCGGTCTCGGACAACTGGCCGGTGAGCTCGTGGGATTGTCCGGTGGCGCGCATGCAAACCGAAATCAACGACGCGAGCAGGTTGGTGGAGACGGCCAGGCGCGAGCCTTTGGGGATATCGTTTACGCGGCTCACGATTTCGATACCGTGGCCGGGCCGGGCGGTGAGGGCCGCCAGCACATCGGCCAGCGGCTGGCCTGCGCCTTCCAGGCCGGGCGGTACGATGCCGGAAGCGATCACCGCGGCTTTGAGCAGGCCCAGGTAGTCGCGCGCGAAATCGAAAACCTGGGTCAGTGTGGTGATTTCGGCGGCCGCTCCCAGATCGACGCTGGCGAGGCGCAGCACCGGCTCGTCGATCACGCGCAGCCAGGCTTCCACGGGCGGCCTGGGCGAGCCGGCGCCGCGCACGCTGAGATCGATCGAAACATTCAGCACGCGCGCGCCCTCCGGGAAATCCATGCCCAGGAAAAAGATGTCGCTCCAGCCGCTGTGGGTCAGGTCCATGCGGACCGGCGTAGTCTCGCGCAGGATGGGGAAGAGGCCGCCGGTCTGGTGGAGAAGTTCGGGGCGGATGCGCAGTGGATAGTCGGCGGGGTGGCCGGTGCGGAACATCCATTGATTGCCGCGTACGGCGCGCACGCTGCGGCGCACCTGTCCAGCCAGGGTTTGGAAGCCCAGGCCATGATAGGCGGCGGCCAGCGCGCTGCAGACGGCCGCACTAGGGCAGTTGGCGGATTGTGCCGCGAGGAAGATCTCGATGGCCTCTTCAAAGCGGCGCTTGAGGAGGTGATCGTAGCCGGTGAATGGAATCGGCGCCTGGGCGCGGACGCCCGGCTTGAAGGGCAGGTGAAAGCGGTGGATCGCGTAGAGGAAGAAGAGGGCGCGAACGCGTTCGTAGAGATTGTCGCTCGCGCGGCGGAAGCGGTCGAGGGCGGCGGATTCGGCCTGCAAGTCCGCGAGAGTGGCGGCGCGGCAATAGGCGTCGAGCGAGCGGTTGCGAAGCGCGGGGTCGGCCGCGGTGATGATACCGGTGAGTTCGCTCATGCGACGGCCAGTAACTCGACTAATTGGGACAGCACCTCGTCGCGATCGCGTCCGCTGAACGCCAGCGCCAGTTGCGCGGTGAGCAGGCCGTAGCGCACGCCGATATCGTAGCGGCGGTTGGCGCGCTCGAGCGCCAGGTATTGCTCGCGGCGGGCCAGTTCGGCGAGCGCGGCGGAAAGGCTGACGCGGGGCCCGAGGAAGTCCATCACCGTGGGGGTGAGGACATGCATGCCGAAGAAGCAAAGATAATGCCCGGCGCGCAGGCCGGGGACCACCAGGCGCTGTTCGGCTTCGGTGGGCGTGGGCTTTTCGATGACCGTGTCGATGCGGTAGAGGTCCTGGCTGCCGGCGACGCGTTGGCCGCCCACCGCGCCGTAACGCGGCAACAGGTTCTCGCGGGTGGCCTGCACGGCGGAGACGGCGCACGCCTGGGCTTGGGCCACTTCCACCAGCTGCTCAGCGCAACCCTTTTCGGTGCGGCTGATATAGAGATGATCGCCGACCAAGTGCAGGAACGGGTCTTGGCCCACGAAGCCGCGGGCGCACAGAACGGCGTGGCCGTAGCCCAGCGGTTCGGGCTGCGGAACGAAGCGGAGGCGGCCGGCATGATCGCCCGCCACGCGCGCGTAGGGCACTTCGTCGCCCGGTGAGACGACGATGGCGATCTCTTCGACACCGGCGCGCAGGGCTTCTTCGAGGATGATGCGGAGGACGGGCTTTTCGGCGCCATCGCGGTCGATCAGGGTTTGCAGCGGCAGGCTCCGCTGGCTGGGTCCGGCGGCCGTGATCACCGCCTTACGGATTCTCATGAGAGTAAGTGGTTCCTTAGATATTATGCGCGAAAAAGTCAGGGAACGACCGGGATGAAAGCTCCTTGGCTAAAGTTGCAGAACAAGGCGCAGACCTTCATCGCGTGTGTTCTGGAGGCGCGGCGGCAGCGTGCCGGCGTAACTCCGTCAGAAAACCGCGATCGGGGGGGCATGAGCAGCGATATATTCGCGACCGAGTCTCGGGGAAGGCCGATGGAACGCGCAGGCAACAAGGACACTACCGGTATCCAGGTTCGGAGCGGCGAGGTTCGGGGAGATCGGCCCACCATCTGTCCCCGCTGAATCTCGTCCATCTACCAGGAGTCCTTTTCGACCGATCTCAGATGGGTGCGATGCAAGGCGGGATGCACCGTCGCGGACCGGCGCGAATATCAGCATAACGGCGTTCAAGGTCCGGCGCGGCATGAAAAAAGACTGCCGGCGCGTGAAACGTTTCGCCGGTTCGTCTCACTACTCAATGTGGACGCCGGCGAGCTGCGCTCCTTCAAAGCCAGCAATGGTTCCTCCCCACTCCGTTCGCTTGCCTCGGAAACACGCAACTCGCTGGGCGTTCACAGGCGTTTCCGCCGTCCCGCCGCGCCGGTTTGCTACCATAAATCAAATTGACCGAGACCGTCCCAGACGTACTGGCCCGTATTGTCGCTCATAAGCGGGAGCATCCAACGCCTGCTCCCAGTGTGCGCAAGCAATGGGAGCGGCAGGCGGAAGAGGCGCGTGCCGGGCGGCGCGATTTCAGGCGGGCGCTGGCCGCGTCGGCGCCGGCCATCATTGCCGAGATCAAGAAAGCCTCGCCCAGCAGAGGATTGCTGGCGCCGGATTTCGACCCCGTGCGCCTGGCCCGTGAATATGAAGCCGGGGGAGCGGCGGCGCTTTCCGTGCTGACCGACGAGGCATTCTTTCAGGGCAGCCTGCAAGACCTGGCGGCGGCGCGCGGCGTCTGCGGATTGCCGGTGCTGCGGAAGGATTTCACGCTCGACGAAAACCATGTGCTGGAAGCGGCGGCGGGCGGCGCGGACGCTATCCTGCTGATTGCGGCCATCCTGGAAACGGTCCAGATTCGCGATTTGGCTGCCGTCGCGGGCCGCTACGGAATGGCGGCACTCGTCGAAGTGCACAACGAACGGGAACTGGCCAAGGCTCTGGACGCGGGCGCCGAAATCATCGGGGTCAACAACCGGGATCTGGCCACGTTCGAGGTTACGCTCGACACCTCGCTGCGGCTGGCGCCGCGCATCCCCGCCGGGGTGCTCAGAGTGAGCGAAAGCGGCATTGGTTCGGCGCGGGATATCGAGCGGTTGCGCGCGGTGGGCTATCAAGCTTTTCTGGTGGGCGAGCACCTGATGAAATCGCCGGATCCGGCGGAGGCGGTGCGGGCGCTGGTGGATGCATGATGGTGAAGATCTGCGGCATCACGAATCGCGAAGATGCACTGGCGGCCATCGATGGAGGCGCGGCGGCGCTGGGCTTCAATTTTTATCCGGCAAGCCCGCGATATATTGCGCCGGAGGAAGCGGCGGCCATCGCGGCCACGCTGCCGCAAGGTGTTTGGAAGGTGGGCGTCTTCGTGGACGAGTCCCCGGAGACGGTGCTGCGCGCCGCCGGGCAGGTGGGTTTGGATATCGCCCAATTGCACGGGAGCGAGTCGCCGGAGCAGTATCCGCGGGGCATGCGGGTGTGGAAGGCGATTCGCGTGCGCGATGGGCAGGCGCTGCTTGCGCCCAGCGGCCCTGCGGAGGCCGTGTTGCTGGATGGTCCGGCATCGGGGCGGAGCTTCGATTGGGCGCGCGTCCCGCAGGGCATTGCCAGGCTGATCCTGGCCGGGGGCCTGGATGCGGGCAACGTGCGGGAGGCCATCGAGCAAGTGCATCCATGGGGTGTGGATGCGTGTTCGCGGATCGAAAGCTCGCCGGGTCGCAAGGATCGTTTCAAAATGGCGGCGTTTCTGAAAACCGCACTGGCGGCATCGCGATGATGACCGCACAACCAGACGCGGGCGGGCATTTCGGGCCTTACGGCGGCCGTTTCGTACCGGAAGTCCTGATGTCGCCGCTCGAAGAAGTAGAAGCGGCGTATCTGGAAGCGCGCGGCGATCCGGCGTTCCAGGCGGAGTTGAACGATCTGCTGCGGAATTACGCCGGCCGCCCCACGCCGCTGTATTTCGCGCCGCGGCTCACCGAACATCTGGGCGGCGCGCGCATCTACATCAAGCGCGAAGACCTGTTGCACACCGGCGCGCACAAGATCAACAACACGCTGGGGCAGGGGCTGCTGGCGCGGCGCATGGGCAAGCGGCGCATCATTGCCGAAACCGGGGCCGGGCAGCACGGCGTCGCCACGGCCACGGTCTGTGCGCGGCTGGGCCTGGATTGCGTGGTTTACATGGGCGAGGAGGACATGCGCCGGCAGCGGCTCAACGTGTTCCGCATGCGCCTGCTGGGCGCCCAGGTGGTCCCGGTGTCGAGCGGCAGCCGCACGCTGAAGGATGCCATCAACGAGGCGCTGCGCGACTGGGTGACCAACGTCGGCGGCACTTACTATCTGCTGGGATCGGCGCTGGGGCCGCATCCTTATCCGCTCATGGTGCGTGATTTTCAGAAGGTGATCGGCGAGGAAGCCCGCCGCCAGATCCTGGAGACGGAGCGGCGCTTACCGGACGCGGTGTTCGCGTGCGTGGGCGGCGGCAGCAACGCCATCGGCATCTTTCACGCGTTCGTGCCGGATGGAGCGGTGCGGCTGATCGGCGTGGAGGCCGGCGGCCGGGGACCGAATTTGGGCGAGCACGCGGCGCGCTTCCGCACCGCGACACCGGGAGTGCTGCATGGCGCGCGCAGCTACCTGCTGCAGGACGAGGATGGCCAGGTGTCGCTGACCCACTCGGTTTCGGCGGGTCTGGACTACGCGCTGATCGGGCCCGAGCACGCCTGGCTGCACGACTGCAAGCGCGCGGAGTATGTGGCCGCCAGCGACGGCGAAGCGTTGGAGGCGGCCCGGCTGCTGTGCCACGCGGAAGGGCTGATTCCGGCGCTCGAATCGGCGCACGCGATGGCCGAGGTGATGCGGCGCGCGCCGGCGGCCCGTGGTGAGATCTACATTGTGAACCTGTCCGGGCGCGGGGATAAGGACATCGATATCTACCGGGAAAACCTGAAGGAACTGGATGCGGGCTGACATGGTGGGGCAGGCTTCAGCCTGCGGCCGGCGTCCACGCCGGCCGGTTCGCAAACAGCGGGTCCTGGAGGACCCGCGCACGGTCGAAAACCCACGGCAACGTATTGGGGAAAAAGGGCGGGTCTGGAGACCCGCCGCAGGCGTGGACGCCCGCCCCACAGGGCTTTTCATCACCATCGGTGGGCCGCGGGCCCATCCTGACAGACCTGGAGACCTGCCCCACAAATGACTCGCATCGCTCTCCTGTTCGACCACCTGAGGCGGAAGGGCCGCAAGGGCCTGATTGCGTACCTGACCGTGGGCGACCCGTCGCCCGAGCGCACGCCGGCACTAGTGGAAGCGCTGGAGCGCGGCGGCGCGGACCTGATCGAACTGGGCGTGCCTTTCTCGGACCCCATCGCGGATGGACCCGTCATTCAACGCGCCGGCCAGCGGGCGCTGGCGGCGGGCACCACGCTGCGTAAGGTATTGGAGGTTGCCGCCGAGATCCGGCGGCGGTCCGAGATTCCCCTGCTGCTGTTTACTTACCTGAACCCGGTGGTGCGCTATGGCCTGGATGCGCTGGCGCGCGACGCCGCGGCCCGCGGCATCGACGGCTGCCTGCTGACGGATGCCAGCGTGGAAGAAGCCGGCGATTACGTGGCGGCCATGCGCCGCCACAACCTGGATACGGTGTTCCTGGCGGCGCCCACTTCGACCGAACGGCGGCTGCGGCTGGTGGCGGAATACTCCACCGGCTTTGTTTACCTGGTTTCGCGCACCGGGGTGACCGGCGCGCGCGAGTCGCTCTCGGGCGCGGTAGGGCCGCTGGCCGCCGCCGTGCGCGCCGTGACGAATCTGCCGCTGGCGGTGGGATTTGGCATCTCGCGGCCGGAGCACGCAGCGGAATTGGGCCGGCAGGTGGAAGCCGTGGTGGTGGGCAGCGCCATCGTCGATCTGATCGAGCGCAACCGGGACAATCCGTCGCTCGAAATCCAATTGGAATCTTTCGCGCGCGAATTGAAGCATGGCTTCGATGCACTGGCCGTGGAGGTACGGTGACACGCGAAGAAGCGCTGCGGGCGCTGGAAGAGTATCGCATATCCATCGACGCGCTGGATCTCCGGCTGCTCGCCTTGCTGAACCAACGCACGCGGGTGGTGGAGCAGATTGGCCGGGTCAAACGCGCCGCCCAGATGCCCATCTACGAGCCGCGGCGCGAAGACCAGGTTTTCGGTAATGTCACTTCACACAATGCCGGGCCGCTCACGCCAGGCGCCGTCAAGCGCATCTTCGAACGCATTATCGACGAAATGCGCACCATTCAGCGGATTCGCATGGAAAGCGACATTGAAACCAGCCAGGACGGAGATTCATAAATGTTAGTCGTCATGCAGCAGGGGGCCACCGAGCCTCAGATTCAAGCGGTGATCGACCGCATGGTGGGCGAAGGTTACGACGTGCATCGCTCCACCGGCGTGATGCATACGGTGCTGGGCGGCGTGGGCGGCAAGGTGGATGTGGACCTGGAGGTCTTCGAGGTGATGGAGGGCGTGAAGGAGGCGCATCGCATCGCATCGCCCTACAAGCTGGCCAGCCGGAATTTCAAACCCGGGGGAACCGTGGTGAAGGCCGGCGGGGTGTCGATCGGCGGGGATCGAGTGGTGGTGATGGCCGGGCCGTGCAGCGTGGAGAGCCGCGAACAGATCGAATGCGCGGCGGAAGTGGTGGCGCGCGCGGGAGCCCGCGTAATTCGCGGCGGCGCCTTCAAGCCGCGCTCTTCGCCTTACAGCTTTCAGGGCCTGGGCGCCGAGGGTCTGCAACTGTTGCGCGCGGCGGCCGACCGCAATGGGCTGGTAGTGGTGAGCGAGGTGATGGATCAGACCCAGATTCCGCTGGTGGCCGAATATTCCGATATCCTGCAAGTGGGCGCGCGCAACATGCAGAACTACAACCTGCTGCGCGAGCTCGGCAAGCTGCGCAAGCCGGTGCTGCTGAAGCGCGGCATCGCGGCCACTATCGAAGAACTGCTGCTTTCCGCGGAGTATATTATGGCGGGCGGCAACTACGACGTGATTCTGTGCGAGCGCGGCATCCGCACGTTCGAGACTTACACCCGCAACACCATGGATGTCTCGGCGATTCCGGTGGTGAAGAAGCTTTCGCATTTGCCCATGATGGCCGACCCCTCACACGGCACGGGACGGCGCGACAAAGTGGCGCCCATGGCGCGCGCGGCGATCGCCGCCGGCGCCGACGGACTGCTCATTGAGGTGCATCCCGATCCGGACCGCGCGTTGAGCGATGGCGCGCAATCGCTCCATCCGGAGCAATTCGAAGAGCTGATGCAGCAGTTGCGCTTGATTGCATCGGCGGTGGGCCGGACCATCTGATGGAGACGGTTGCCATCGTCGGCGTAGGGCTGATCGGAGGCTCCTTCGGCCTGGCCCTGAAGCAGGCGGGGTTCCGCGGCACGATCCTGGGGGTCAGCTCGGAAGCGGCGGTGCGGGCGGGGCTGGAGCGGGGCGCGATCGACCGGGCGGCCACGCTGGAACAAGCGGCCCGCTCGGCGGACCTGCTCTATCTGGCGCAACCCATCGGGCGCATTCTGGACACGCTGCACCATCTGGACCCGCTGGTGCGGCCGGATGCGCTCATCACGGATGCGGGAAGCACCAAGCACGCCATCGTTACGGCGGCGCGGAAGCTGGTGCGGCGTTGCCAGTTCCTGGGAGGCCATCCGCTGGCCGGGAAGGAGAAGCGCGGCGCGGCGGCGGGGGAGGCGGATCTGTTCCGCGGCCGCACTTATGTGCTGACTCCCGCGGCGCCCGAGGAACTCGAGACTGCCGCGGCGCGCGCGTTCGTCGAATGGCTGGGCCGCATGGGCGCGAAGACGGTGGTGCTGGGCGCGGCCGAGCATGACCGGCTGGTCTCGTTCACGTCGCACCTGCCGCAGCTTGCCTCCACCGCGCTGGCCGCCACGGTGGCGGAGAATCTGACCGCGCCGGAGGACTTGCAGGTGGCCGGACCTGGACTGATCGACAGCACGCGCCTGGCGCTGAGCGCGTATGAGTTGTGGCGGGACATTCTGGCTACTAATACGGAATCCATCGAGCAGGCGCTCACGGCGTATATCAACGAGCTGGAGCAGCTTCGCGAGAACCTGCGCACGCGCGGCGCGCGGGACGAGTTTGCGCGCGCGGCGGAGTTGGCGGAGCGCCTGCGCAAGTAGGATAGGCCGCCACGCCCTACTGGTAGCGAAGGGCTTCCAGAGGGTCCAGGCGGCTGGCGCGGCGGGCCGGCATGAGGCAGGCGCCCAGGGAGACCAAGCCCAGAAGTGCGGCGACCAGCGCAATGGTGAGCGGATCGCGGCCGTCCACTTCATACAGCAGGCTGCTCAGGAAACGGCCGAAAGCCAGGGCGGCGATGGCCGCGGCCAGCAATCCGGCGACGACCGGCGCCATGCCCTGCCACAGGATCAGGCCGTACAGATCGCGCGTCCGGGCACCCAGCGCGGCGCGGATTCCCAACTCCGCAGTGCGCCGCGCAACGAAATAGGAGACCACCGCGTAGATTCCGAAGCTCGCCACCAACAGAGCCATCAGGGCAAATCCGCCGGCCAGAAGCATCTGGAAGCGGCGCGTGCCGACGCTCACGTCGAAAACCTCCGACATGGTGCGCATAGGCGGCGCCGGAACGTCCGGGTCGGCCGCGTGAATGGCCGCGCGGAGGGCGCCGGCAATGGATTGTGGGGCGCCCGCGGCGCGCGCGACCAGCACCGTCCGGTACGGCATCCAGTCCCAATAGCCGCGATACATCATGGCCACCGGCGCCTGGTCAGCCTCGGCCCGAACGTCGCCCGCCACGCCGATCACTTCGAACCATTCGTTGTTTCCGCGCGTGAACCGGCGTCCTAGCGGGTCCCGCCCGGGCCACAGGGACGCCGCCAGGCGGCTGGAAATGACGGCGCGCTGGTGGCTGCGGTCGCTCTCGCTGAGAGACCGGCCCGCCAGCAGCGGAATGCCCATAGTGCGGAAGAAGTCGGGACTGACAAAACGCACATTCACTGAAAACTCGGGACCGGCGCCGCCATTTGCGGAAACGCCGTCGATCCACGTTTCGCCCTGCAGGGGCAAGGCCGAAGAGATGGCGGCCGCCTGCACGCCCGGCTCGGTGTCGAGCGTGGCGAACAGTCTGCGGTAGAAGCCGTCCCGCGCCGCCTCCGGCTCATACTTGTCGCCCGACAAGCCAATGTCCACCGCCAGAACCGTGGGCGCGCGGAAACCCTTGTCGGCCCGGACGAGCCGCACGAAGCTGTTCAAAAGGATTCCGCCGAGGATCAGCAGGGTGGCGCTCAGACCTACTTCGAACGCGACCAGGACGCTGCGCAGCCGCATCGCGCCGGATGAGGCGGTTGCGCCGCGGGTGGCGGCGGAACGCAGTGCGTCCTGTGGATCGCTGCGGCCGGCGCGCCAGGCAGGCAGAAACCCGAACATGAGGGCGGCGGCCGCGACCAGCATGGTGGCGAACACCACTACCCGGCCATCCAGCGCCACTTCGTCCAGCCGCGGAATGCCTGCCGGAGCGTAGGCTTTCAGTAAGTCGATACCGAGGGCGGCGACGCCCGCCGCCAGCAGGCCACCGCCCAGGGCCAGCAGCAGGGATTCCGCCAACCCGTGACGGATCAGCGCACCCCGCGTGGCGCCCAGCGCCGCGCGCACCGCCAACTCCCGGCTGCGGCGCTCGCTACGCGCCAGCAGAAGGTTGGCCAGGTTGACGCAGACGATCAGCAGCAGCGCGGCAATAGCGCCCATGAGCACCAGGAGGCCGCGGCGTGACCTTCCCGCTACGGTCTCCAGCAGGGGAGTCGCCAAAGCCCGCAGGTTCATCTTCTCTCCCGCCATGGCTTCCATGCGCGCCTGCACGGCCTCGAGTTGGGCCACGGCCTGTTCGCGTGAAGCGCCGGACCTCAGCCGGGCGATCACGGCGTAGTTATGGGTGCCCAGCAACTGCCGCAACTCGTCCTCGGTAAAGACCTTGGGCACGAAGACTTCCGCGTGCGGCGCAGCCTGGCCGGTGTCAAATGCGTTGGTGTCCGGGAAGCGGAAAGCGGGGGCGAGAATTCCGACTACGGTGCGGGCACGGCCATTGAGGAAGATGTTGCGGCCCACCAGCGACGGGTCGGCATGGAACCGGCGGCGCCACAGGCGGTCGGTTAGAACAGCCACCGTGTCCCTACCCTGCTGCTCCTCGTCGT
>Ga0335078_10014822_pt1 | contig 11562 bp, 15 predicted proteins | sample Lox_Sample_32_FD_206711 | JGI IMG/M metagenome (GOLD analysis project Ga0335078, IMG submission 206711) | Soil microbial communities from Loxahatchee National Wildlife Refuge, Florida, United States - Lox_Sample_3.2 | ecosystem: Environmental > Terrestrial > Soil > Wetlands | place: USA...
CACACTGCTGGCCTGCCAAGCCCGCGAGCTCGCGTTCGAGCTCCTGGAGCTCGCCGAGCAGGCCGACCGCGAGAGGACCCACCCGTCATGACGGTCAAGACCCCGCCACCACCGCCACTCCCGGCCGAGCTCGAGGGCCTCCTGCGCCGACTACGGCTCCCATACGTGCGCCGGGCGGCACCCGACGTGATCGCCAACGCGACCGCTCAGCGCTGGGAACACGCCGAAGTCCTCAAAGTGCTGCTCACCGAGGAAGCCGCCGGCCGCGACCAGGCGACGATCCGGACACGCCGACGCGCGTCCGGACTGCCAGCCGGGAAGACACTCGACGCCTGGGAACCCGAGCGGTCCGTGATCCCCGCCGCGACCCAGCAGGCGCTCCGCACGCTGGAATGGATCGACCGTCACGAGGTGTTGTGCGTCTGCGGGCCCAGTCCGACCCATGGTCACACTGCCCTCCTCGCCATCGTCATTGGTCAAACAGTCCAACTGTGGGCTGCAGCACCTGAATCCGTAGGCCTTTCCGCCGTCCCTTGATGACCTGGACGGCGTGCAACTCACCACGTTGGACCTTATGCAAAACCGTCTGACGTGCGCACCCCAGCCGCTTCGCGGCCTCATCCAACGGCAGGTAATCGTCGGGGACGTCGGGCACGAACTGGGCTCGTACCTCGGGCGTGAGACGGATCCTCCACGGCGCGTGAGGCGTGGTCTGCTCGCCGGGCAACAAGCCCTCGCGCAGCCACCGGTAGATCGTCGTCTCGGTGACGCCGAGCTCGCCTGCGGCCTGCTTGATCGTGAAGATCCCACTGGCCGGGTCCGGCGGCGGCGCTGCCGGGATGTCGTTCTGCTGGCGCACGTACTTCACGCGCGGCTCTGAGAACAGCAAGCCGGTACCGGTCCGGCGGCCCTGCTTGTTGAGGATCGACGCGATCTGCTTGTCCGGGTGATGCTCGGCGAGCCGGCGGATCAGCTCGACCGTGTCCTCGGGCGTGCACGTCCGCTTCGCGCCACGACGCCAGAGCCGGATCTCCAGCTCGGTCCGTGCACCGCCTTCCCAGAGGATCTCGATCTCCGCCCGACGTGGTTCCTCAACTACGGTGATCGTGATCTCGGTGATCAGCGTGCGCACCAGCTCCTTGCGATCACGGTGAGTCGTCGTCTCGGCGCTCCAGAGGCGCGGCAGGTCGCGGGCGATCTTCGCCAGCGCGTCGCGCTCGGCGGCGGTGAGCGGCTCGGGGCGATGCCGCTCGAGCTCGGCGAGCTTGCGGCGTTCACGCTCCAGCTCCTCGAGTGTCAGCTCGTAGCGGGTCTCAAGCGTGCGCGCGACAAGCCGGTTCTCAGGCTCGCAGGCGTCGAACTGGCGGCGGGCGCGGCCCGCTTCGAACTCGGCGCGCTCGACAGCGAGCCGCTGCCCTGTCAGCCGCTCATCATGTTGCTGCTCGATCTCCTCGATCGCCTGCGCCGAGGCGCGGATCCCGGCCGGTGTGACCGCGTCGAGGAACGCGCCGGTGATCGCCCGCTCAAGCCGGACACCGCCGACCGACTGGCAGGCGTGGTCGGTGCCATGCAGGTGATGGGCGCGGACGCACGCATAGCGCGGGACCTGGCCGGTATTTCCTGAATAGGCGACCTGCATCCGACGGCCGCAATGCCCGCAGCGCAGCAACCCCTGCAGCAGGCCGCTGCCCTCACGGGCGGCGCCGCCACCCTCGGCCCCTTGGATCATGTTGCGCCGCAGCCGCTCACGGGTCTGCAGGTAGTCGTTCCAGGTGACATAGCCAGCATGGTGCTCGGGGATGCAGACGGACCACTGCTCCATTGGGACCTCGACGTCGTGCGAGCGCACCCGTCCCTGCTCGTCCAGGCGCTTCTCACGTCGCCGGCGGCCGAACACGAACGCGCCGGCATAGACCGGATTGGTCAGCAGCGCGTGCACCGACCCATAGCTCGCCCGGGTCCACCGCACCCGGCGGGAGCCGACCGTGCGGTGTGGGAGCTTCTGATCCTCGGCGATCAACTCGCGCACGACCTGCCGCGCGGATCCCAACCGTCGCCAGAGCTCGAACACGCGCTCGATCGCATGCCGGACCTGCTCGTCGGCCGCGAGTGCGATCAGCCCGGTCTCGTCGCGGTCCACGCCGACGGGAAGGTTCATCTCAAGCTCGCCGCGCTTGGCCTTGTTCCGCAGCCCACCGTCGAGTCGGGCGCGGATCAGGTGGAGCTCCGCCTCCGACATCGTGCCTTTTAGGCCGTGCAGCAGTCGGTCGTTGAAGTCATTCGGTGAGTAGATACCGTCGGAGTCGGCGATCAGCGTCCCGGTCACCGCGCACAGATCAAGCAGCTGATGCCAGTCCGCCGAGGACCGCGCGAACCGCGAGACCTCCAGTGCGAGCACCAGCCCGACGTGCCCCAGCCCGACCTCCGCGACGAGCTCCTTGAACCCCAGCCGCCCATCGGTCGTCGCGCCGGAGCGGCCGAGATCCTCGTCGACCACGCTCACGGTCGCCGCGGGCCAGCCGAGCTCGATCGCCCGCTCGCGCAGCGCGTACTGCCGCGCGCGTGACTCGTGATTGCGCTCCAACTGCGCCGCTGTCGACTGGCGGACATCGACGACCGCGCGCCGCCGGCGGTGCGCGTCGGTGATCTTCTGAAGGTCACTCATCGCGCTCGGCCTCCACCAGCCGCGCGAGCAATCTCGCCAGCCGCACCGTCACCTCCAGCCGCCGCTCGATCGGCAGCGACTCCCACACCGCCGCGGGCACGACCGCTTCGGTCTCGATCACCAGCGCCAGCTGTCCGGACATCACCGCCTCCGTTTCTGCCGGAGACTCGACCCCGCCGCGGACGCCTTCGCAGCACCTCACCCCGCTCAATCAGCGACCGCCACCCCGCCGGTGACGCGATCGCATCCACCGTCGCTTCCGGCACCGTCCGCCACGGCAGGTCCGTCCACCGCGCCGGCAAGCTGCCAGCGCTGCCGTCCGGCAACCGGCAGATCAGGGCGGTCTCATCACGATCCGTTGTCCACCCAAGCACCTCCACCTCACGATCCCGAAGACCACCCGGGGCGTCCACCAGACGCACCCGCTCCGGCAACGGGTCCACAACATGAGTAGTCCGACCACTACGCGCCGCGGGACGGGCAAGAGCCACTTCATCGAGGCGCTCGGCCACCTCGCGATCGACAAGGGCCGCACCGTCGCCTGGCACACGCCCGAGACGCTCGCGCAACTCTTGCGCCGCCACCGCGTCGATGACAGCGTCAACAAGGCGATCGGCAAACTGATCCGCGTCGACCTGGTGGTGATCGACGACGTCGGGCTACTTCCGATCTCCACCGACGCCGCCGAGGCGCTGTTCCGCGTCGTCGATGCCGCCTACGAGAAACGCTCGATCGCGATCTCGTCGAACATTCACCCAAGCGGGGTTCGACGAGCTGATGCCCAAAAGCCTCGCGACCGCGACCGTCGAGCGGCTCCTCCATCACGCGCACGTCCTGATCACCGACGGGCAGGACAGCTACCGACTCGCGCAAGCAACCGCCGGCAAAGGGGTGATGCCCCTGACCTGACCCGGCCCCGTCCCCGGTGGGGAGATTCGATGGCCACAGTGGGGACATCTGATGGCCACCAGCGGGGAGAAACGATGGCCACCAGTGGGGAATTTCGTGGCCGCCAGTGGGGAGAAACCGATGGCCATTGACAATGCAGCCCTCGACCGTACGTGGCCCTACCGTCCACGTGTGGTAGTCGGTATCGAACGCGTGGGCAGGGAGTTGTCCTTCAACGATTTGGGGTACGCCTGTCGGCACGATCCCACCTCCGGTGTATCGAGAGAGTGCAGATTGAATCCACGCAGCCACGCGGCGCTCTCAGGTGACTGACGGGCCAAATCGCTTCAAGAAGAGCGGATCGGTATGTCGGTCAGTCCGCCCCGCCGCCGACGCCCTAGGCGTCCTCATACTGAAGCCTGCTTTGCGATACCTACGACCGTGTGGGGCGCAATGCCGCGCACGCTATCAAGGCAATGGTGGCGGACGATCGCATTGACGTTCGGCCGTGGGCCCAGCGGACGAGTCCATATGGGCGACCAAACGTAGACTTGCGACGACGTGCTGCTAACCGGGAGCGAGCAAGCGGACCGGTCCTTCACCCGCCGTCGTCCCGACTTCTGCCTAGTAAATGCGATCGCGCGGCGTCTCGTGGTGGCGTCGCTGCAATGCCACGCCAGCGATCGTCCCCGGCGTCGTCGGTAGGACGATCGCAATGCTCGTAAAGGAGTGGCGCATCAGCAGCGACCCGCCGCCGCTCCAGCCGCGATCGCTTCCAGAGTTCGGGTGCGCTTTGAGCGCCTGATCGGTCTCCCGCGAAAGCGGCCACCGTGGCGTCGTGGCCGGTTGAGGTCTGGACCACAAGCGCGGCGTCGGACGGGACGCATGGCTTCTCGGCTCAGCCGGCGGTTCGGAATTCATTGCCGAGCGCGCCATCGTCTTGCGCGGGCAGGACCGGCTGGCCTACGGAGTCAATTTCTCCGGCGCCATCGCTGGTCAAAACCGCTGGTGACACGGTTCTTACCAACCACGCAGCTTCTGCGCCTCCGCGAGCGACCGAAGCTTTTTCAGCGACTGATTCTCGATTTGCCGGATCCGCTCGCGCGTGACGTTGAAGATGCGACCCACCTCGTCGAGTGTCCGCGGGTGCTCGCCGCCGAGCCCGTAGCGCAGCTCGAGCACGCGACGCTCGCGATAGCTGAGCTTCTCCAGCGCGTTTCGCAACGCTTCGTTGGTGAGGGTCTCGGCGGCGTGCTCATATGGGGACTCGGCGCGCTGGTCGGCGATGAACTGGCCGAACTCGGACTCCTCCTCATCTCCGACCGGCTTCTCGAGCGACACCGGAGCCTGCGCGGAGCGCTTGATCGACTCAATCTCCTCGGGCTCGATCCCGGTCACCTCCGCGATCTCCTCAGCGGCCGGCTCCCGCCCGAACTCGGTCAGGAGCTTGCGCTCGGCACGCCCGACCTTATTGAGCTTCTCCACCACGTGCACCGGGATCCGGATCGCCCGCGCCTTGTCCGCCAGCGCCCGCGCGATCGCCTGCCGGATCCACCACGTCGCGTACGTCGAGAACTTAAAGCCCCTGCGGTAATCGAACTTCTCCGCCGCGCGCACCAGCCCAAGCGTCCCCTCCTGAATCAGATCCAGGAACGGCAGGCCCTGATTTCGATAGTTCTTGGCGATCGAGACGACGAGGCGCAGGTTGGACTCGACCATCTTCTCCTTGGCGTCGAGGTCACCGCGCTCGATCCGCTTCGCGAGACCGACCTCCTCCTGCGCTGTCAGCAGACGCACCTTGCCGATGTCCTTCAGGAACAGCTGAAGGGAATCGGTCGTCATGTCCGGGTTCAGATCCAGCGCCGTCTTCGGCTTGCGCCGCCCGCGCTTCTCCGGCGCGCGCTCGAGCTCCGCCACCGCGGCCAGCGCCGGATCGAACTCCTCGACCAGCTCGATCGCCGCCCGCTCCAGGAAGCCGTGCAACTCTTCGACGTCTGCCTCGTCGAGATCGAGCTCCGAGACCGCCCCGGCAACCTGGGCAAAAGTCAGCACCCCGAGCTGCTGCCCGCGATCCACCAACCCCTTGATCTCATCAAGCTCCTGAAGATCCGCTAATGACATCCGATCGCTCGCCTCATTCACCCCGCACCCAGCCACCCAGCAAACGAGCCGAGGCCGGGGCATGGCTTGCCGAGAAACACGTCAACCGTCATCCACGAGCGCCACTCTCGCAGATGTCCTCACACATCGGGTCGATCCCATGCATAGCGCCAACCAGCGCGACCGCGATCCGCGAAGCGCCCGCGCTGGCCCTCTCTCTAAGCCAACCTACCCATTCGCGGCAGCTATGTGTGCGGGCTGAACGACTCATCGAGGCAGACGTCCTCGGACGCCCAGGTCTCGGTAGGGCAGCACCACGTCGTTGCGGCTTGGCGAGCGCGAACATCAGCTCCGGCCCAGCGTCGTGGACGCGCGGTTCAGCCTCGTCCTCCATATACCAAGGTCGACGCCCGGCAAGATCAGCGTCGAAGCCGGGAAGATCGCGAGCGTAGGCGTTCACTGCAATGCCACGACCCCCGCCGCCTCACAGGGCGCACCGTGCCGGCGCTGTGGAGGTCGGCGCCGCACCGGTCAGCGCAGCGGCGATCAACGCGCTTCGGTTGATTCGGTCGATCGGGCTTGAATAGGCGATCGGCAGACATGGTTCGCTGGGACAATCGCGGGGGGGAGCGACGAGCTGCGTCGCCAGGCGGTGGGGCCTGACGTCCCATCGCGTATTTGCTGCTGGAAGTGCGGGATCGAACGCGCGGAGAGCCGATCCTCGCGCTTCCCTGCGGGGGCTTTGATCGCCTGGTGCGGGCGCGGCTGCCGCTTCGTTACGCGGTAGGACTCCTGGCCGCCGTGTCGAACACGACGCGCATGCCCGTAGCAACGGACGACGCGCTGATGACCCGCCGAGTAGGGAGGATCGCGATGACCGACAACCCCACGCCCGCCGCGAAGCGGGCCAGCACGCGAAAGCCCAAGACCAAGCCGCCGCGACCCGATCACCATGAGATCGCGGAGCGCGCGTACTTCATCTACCTCCAAAAGGGCGACTGCGACGAGCTGGCAAACTGGCTTCGGGCCGAGCGCGAACTGACAACTGCCTAAAATTCTCCGGCCACCACGCCGATCAGCAAGCACGCGTCGAGAACCTCCCGGCCAGGATCGCGATGAGCAGCGACACGCGAGGCGCGCCGATTAGCAGCTCGGACGGAGGCAGGATTGGTGCAAGAGTCCGAGCAGCGATCCGAGGCGCGTGCGTATGGTGCTGATCGGCGCCCGGAACAGGCTTAAGCGCGCTGCGCAGGACGCGCTAGCGCGGGCCGAGGCGGCCGAGGCGGCGCAGGCAGCGGCTGAGTCGGCCGCGAGCGACGCCGGGCAGCGGGCCGAGCAGGCGGAGACGCGTGCGCAGCTGGCTACACGCGAGCGTCAGGCGGCGATCGCTCGCGGGACTGAGGCGGAGCGGCAGCGTGATCTGGCGCTTGAACAGGCTCGCGAGAGCCAGGTCGCTCGCGAGGCGGCCGAGGAGCAGGCCGAACGCGCGCGTCAGGACGGGGAGCGCGCCGAACAACGAGCCGCGGACGCCGTGCGGCGTGCCGAGCAGGCGGAGGCGCGCGCCCGGGACGCCGTGGACCGCGCTGACCGCGCCGAGGAGCAGCGCGAGGCATGCGAGGCTGCCGAGCGCGACCGCGGCCAAGCGCAGACCGCGCTGGAGGCCGAGCAGCGGCTGAGCGCGCAGCTAAGGGTCGATCTGGCGACCACGCAACGGCGGCTCGACGCGGCCAAGAAGGCTCTCGACGCCGCGATCGCGACGCAGGAGCGGGATGCTACGCGCGGCGGGACACCGCGCCGCAAGCGCTGATCGAGGCCCGTCTCATCTCCGCTCCCCGATTTTCATATCGTGTCACCCACCAGCGCTTTGGCTGCGGATCCATGCGCGCGGAGTAAGTCAGGCCGGTTGCCGTGGGGCCAAGTCACGCCGTCGTTCTCACTCAAGTACGAGCTACATTGCGCTGGGCAGCAACCAAGGACAGGGGCTCCTAGACAACACAGGCACCGACCGCTGGGTAACGGCCCAGTTCACCCACGTCGTCTGACGCTGGTCGACGCTACGTTGCCTCTGGCGACACGAACCTGAGCACCGCGTCATCGAGGTCGGCACAGCGCTGGCCCCGGACCACTTCCTGTCGAGCGAGGCGCCGCTGACGGAGAAGCGGTCGGAGCGTGAGGAGCCTGGATCGGCGTGGCCGGAGTGTTGATAATTCGGTTCGGTGACGCTCGTTGAGACTCAGCATCGTCTAGCGCTTGAGCAGCTGCGTCGTGCTGGGGAGCAGCCGGTGTCGTTTGCCGCGTTGCGCGCGGCTGGGCTTGACTCCCCCGCGGCTGTGATCAGCGAGCTGGAGCTGAACGGCTACGCGATCGAGCGAGTGTATGAGCACGGGCGCCTGGTCGGGCTGCGCCTGATCGAACCGCAGGACGGCGACGCGGGCGCCAGGGGTCGCCCCCATTGGTGGTCCCGGCGGCATTGATTGCGTGGCCGCCGTCCCGCAGCCCTAGCTCCGTCGCAAACCCGCCCAGCCACCCCGCCGCGGACACGCTGACCCGCAAGCGCTTCGCGTCGCGCTGATCATCGCCGACGCCGCCACCATCCAGGAAGCGGCCAGCAAGCTGCTCCTCAGCCCGAGAGGTGCACGAGTTCGCGCAGCTGATCGCGCCCGCCTGGCGTGTCGGCGAGCACCATGCCGGCGAGGGCGGCGAACTCCGCCCGATTGATCTCGATTGTGTTGGGACCGTTGCGCCAGCGCAGGCTCGCGCCCACCTGTTCGGGTCCGAACAGGTGGAAACCGAGCGCAAGCGGCGCGAGTTCATTGGCGCCGTAGACGAGGCGCAGCTCGTCGGTCGCGTAGACCACCCGCCAGTGGTGGTCGACGACGCAACCCAACTGCCGCGTGTCGCTCAGCGCCGCCGCAACCTCGGCGAGCGCCGGGTCCTCGGGCGACGGATATGACCGCGGGTTGTCGCCCGGTCCGACACTATCCCAGCGCCCGCGGGGGCCGGGCGTCGTTCGCGGCGCCAGCCCGCCACCGCTCTGACCTGCGCCGCGTCTATGTCCGAGGGAAACGTCCAGCCGCAGCGTGCGCAGTCCGCGCCTTTCCCTGACCGCAGCAGAGAGCTTTCTGGTCCTGCTGCCTCGGACGAATCCGTAGCCTGCTCAGTTCTGCGGGAGGGTTGCGTTTGGTATGTCGTGTTGCACGGCGCAGTGGACGGGACGAGGTCCTGATGAAGACTCAAGCGCTTGACCGCAGATGGGCGTCGCCCACCCGCGTGTGGTGCCGTCTGCTGCGCCGCGCTCCATTATCGGCGACCAAGGCAGCTGCGCGCCAGCTGGAGGGAGTTGTGTGATGCCCGGGGAATCAGTCACGCCTGTCGAACAGTTCTCACTCACCCTTACTCGCTCTCAGCTGAAGATCCTCTACACGGTCTTGAAGACCTATTACGACGATCTCGGTCACGAGGAGAGCGACATCCAGGAGATCGTGCGATCGATCCTCGCCCAGCTTCCGAGCGAAGAGGAGATCCGGGCGATCGAGCTGAAGCTGGATCGATAATCCAGCATCCCGACGCGCCCGCGAGTTGGAGCACGAGCTGGTATCGATCGCCTCGTGCGGGTGCGGCTGCCGCAACGATCAGCTCGCCACCAACCGCCGCCCATCGCACGCCGCACGCTAGTCGACTGGCCAAAGGTGGCCGGAGCGTCTGAGGTTAGCGCGGCCGCCGGTTGCGTTTCCTTGCCGCTCGCGCCGCCTGACGAGCCTGCTTGCGGGCCTCCTCATGGCGGCTTGTCGTTGTCCTGGCGGTGCGCTCGCGCTCCCACGAGCCGGGCAGCGCCTGCAGCGCGGCCACGTAACGCTCGCGATCGTACGGACGGTTGTCGTGTAGCGCTTCCCAGACGTGATCGCTGACGAGACGACCGAGCATGTGCAAGATCTCGTGTCGCTCGTAGCCTGCCTCGAGCAGCCGCACCGCGGTGTCCCACACCTCCGGCGGCGAGTCGTCCCAGATTTGGGTTGCGACGATCTCATGCATGATGAGATGCAAACGAGGGTTCATCGGCCCATCGCCGCCCTCGATCTCACGCCGGCCCTCGTTCAGCGCCTGCTCATACTCGGGATGCTCGTGACGGATGACGAACGAGCGCACATCCGGATCGGACAGTTGATCGACCTTCAAGTCGAGCGCAGCGAGCACATCCGGATCGGCAACAAAGCGCCGTCGATCATCCTCATCGCTAGCACGCGATCGCTGCGACATGGCGAGCATTGTGTCGCACCAGGCCGCTACGACGTCAGCCAACTGGCAACCGTCCCCGCGATCACGTCGCACAAGAACCCGAGCGCGACACTGGGCCCAGACACGGCGAAAGGCCGTCATCACCAAGTCCCTTCGCAAACATCTTCGCAAAAGAACTCTTCTTGACGACCTTCCGTCTGATCACATCTTCCCGGCCGCGCACACCGTCGCCATCCGTAGTCCTCCCGGCTCGCAACCGAAAACTACGGGAAGACCCGCATAGACGGGCACGGCTCCCCGAGCAGCTGCGCGAGGTCAAACGTCGCCGCGGCCGACCGCACCATCCTCGGCCAGCTGCGAGCCTCGCCGCCGCGTTCGGCGGCTGCTCGCGGGTGTGCGACGTATCGTCCGGCCACCGTTTCTGCGAAGCGACCCGCGTCCCGCTAGACCCTATGGAGGATGATTCGCGTCGGCGTTGAAGGCCGGACCTCGGTCGCATTTTGCGGGGGTTTGACTGGCCGGAGAGTGGCTCCGGCTGACCCCATACGAAGGAGGTCCGGCCGTGACTGGAACGATGACATGGGCCGCGATGGATGTCCACGCGCGCTCGACCTACGCGGCGTGGTTGGACGTGGTGACCGGCGAGCTGTCGCGCCGGCGTTTCGACACGGGCGCGGTCGAGCCGGTGGTCGGCTGGCTGGCTGGGTTGCCGGGGCCGGTGCGCTGCTGCTACGAGGCGGGCCCGACCGGGTTCGGGCTCTACCGGGCGGCGGTCGCGGCCGGGATCGACTGTCAGGTGATCGCGCCGTCGAAGACGCCGCGCCCGTCCCGGGGATCGCAACAAGTCCGACCGTCGCGACACCGATCTGTTGTTGGGTCAGCTGATGGCCGGCGGGTTGACGGCGGTCGTGGTTTTCGTCGGCGACGTGCGAGGCCGCTCGGGATCTGGCGCGGGCGCGCGAGCAGGTCAGAGTCGATCTGATGCGCTGCCGGCACCGGCTCTCGAAGCTGCTGTTGCGCCACGGCCGCGTGTGGGACCGCAGCGCGTGGACGAAGGCGCACCGCGAGTGGCTCTCAGCACAGACCTTCGAGCAGGTCAACACCGAGCTGGCGTTCATCGACAACCTCGCCGCGTGCGACCCGAGGAGCCGCAGCGCTGGCTACGCGGGCGGCTCGAGCCACGCCCGGACGGCTTCGAGGTGTCCGTCAACTCCGAGGAGCGGCTGCAAGCGCTCGTACAGCTGCTTCGCGAGCTCGGGGCCAATCCCGAGCTTGGCCGACGATCGGTGATCGACCCGGCGCAGGACATGCCGCCGATCCAGCTGGGGATGCCGATGCCGTTCGGTGCATCCCAGGACGCGGTCGATGCTTGGCAGTCGCTGTGGCCGGGACGAGCGGGTTCCAGCGCTCGGCGGCGCGACCCCGCGAACCGCTTCGCGACGAGAGCAGACCAGGCCGCGGCTCGAGGCAGTGCTCCGCGAGTTCGAGCACGACGCGCACGTGCTGGCGCGAGCGGGCCGACCCGCTCCCGATCTCGATCGACTGCGGGCCGAGCTGCAGATGGACCCGTGGTGGGAGCCACCCGCACACGCGCGCGGTCAAACATGAAGACGCGCACGCGCTGACGTTGCCGAGCGCTACATGGTCGCCAGCGGATTGAGGAGCTGGCCGGC
>Ga0335078_10014824_pt1 | contig 11561 bp, 8 predicted proteins | sample Lox_Sample_32_FD_206711 | JGI IMG/M metagenome (GOLD analysis project Ga0335078, IMG submission 206711) | Soil microbial communities from Loxahatchee National Wildlife Refuge, Florida, United States - Lox_Sample_3.2 | ecosystem: Environmental > Terrestrial > Soil > Wetlands | place: USA: Florida...
CCCATGTCACGCATGAACGCCCGCGCTTCCTGCTTCACACCCATCAGCCGGATCACTTCCGGTTTCGGGCCGATGAAGTGAATTCCGGAGGCTTCGCAGACTTCGGCGAAGCCGGCGTTCTCGCTTAGAAAGCCATAGCCCGGATGGACCGCGTCGGCGTTGGTGATTTCGGCCGCGCTAATAATCGACGGGATGTCCAGGTAGCTGCGAGCGCTTTTCGCCGGTCCGATGCAGATGGCCTGGTCAGCGAAGCGCACGTGCGAACTGTAACGATCGGCCTCCGAGTAAACGGCGACCGTTTGAATGCCCAGTTCTTTGCAAGCGCTGATGATGCGGACGGCGATCTCACCGCGGTTGGCGATGAGAATTTTCCTAAACCGGCCGGACGCCAAACAGAGCCTCCCCGTACTCCACCGGCTGGCCATTGAGGACCAGTTTGCTTTCCACAATGCCCGCGATTTCCGCCTCAATCTCGTTCATGAGCTTCATGGATTCGATGATGCAAAGGACCTTCCCGGGCTGGACGCGCTCTCCCACGCGCACAAACGGCGCGGCGCCCGGTGAGGGCGATTCATAGTAAGTGCCGACGATCGGAGATTTGACCAGCACGACATTCGGATCGGGCGGCTTCTCCAGGGCCTCGCGCGGGCTTGCAGCCGCGGCTGGCGCGGATGCCGCTTGTGCCGCGATGAGAGCCGGGGCGGTGGGGGCGAGGAGAATCTCCGGCGCAGCGGTTCCGGCGCGGCGGATGCGCACGCGGTTTTCCCCCCGCTGCACTTCGAGCTCGGCAATTCCCATTTCGCTTGCGAGCTGAATTAACTCGCGTATCTCCTCGACAGTCATTAACCGACTAGATTAGCAGAGGTGGATGCGAGCCTCCGCTCGCATTGAAGAAGCGTTCGTGGGGTCGGCCCTTCCGGGCCGCCGCCGAGCTTCCGCTTGGCGCGCCGGCTGGAAAGCCGGCGGCAGGCCGGAAGGCCAGCCCCACGAACGCCTCCATCGCTATTGGTGGCCCGCAGGGCCATGCGGACACTCCCTTAGGTTTAGAGCACCAGCCGCTCTTCGCCTTCGCGCCGCGTCACATGCTCGCGGTCCAGGTACTCGAGCAACGGGATCGCGTACTTGCGGGAAATACCAGTCCAGTCCTTGAAAGCCGCCACCGTAAATCGCGCGGATTTCCGCTCGGCCAACATCAGCCGCAGCCGATCGAGCGCCGACTTGTGGAAGACCAAGTCGTTGCTGATGCGCACCAGGCGCCGCTCGCGCAACAGAATCTGTAACAGCGAGCGGGCCCGCGCGCCCTCCACTCCCGACGCGGCCAACACTTCGGCGACCGCCGGTGTCGTGAGGCCGGCCTTTTCGAAAGCCTGCTCGATGGCTGCGCGCGCCTGCTCTTCGTCCTGCCGGAGAACGACCTTATGCTCGCGCGCGCGAACCACCTCGCCCGCAACCACCAATTTCGCCGCGTTGCCCAGGAGGAAATCGAACAAAAACGGCGGAGCATCCGGCAACAGCGAGCTGCGCAAATCCTGTTTGGCGATGCCCGGCAGCAGCGGCTTTTCGCGATGGAATTCGAGGACGGCTTTAACCAGGCCATTGACGGTAGCCTGGACCCATTCACGATCCACATACCACGGAACCGGCAGCGGAACGATCACCAGCAGGGCTTCGCGCGCCGCGGCGTCGATCTCCCGCGCGCGCATTCCGGTGCGGCCCACCAATTCCGACACGCTCATGCCGCATGGCGCTTCTTTCACAAGCAGGGCGATCTTCTGAGCCGCCGGCGCGCCGGCCAGGACCTCGAGCCGGGCTTCGACATTGTCGTTCCTGCGGTAGCGGCGCGCGCCAATATCCACCACCGTGCCGCCGCCGATCGTGATCACCGGTGAGAACATGCGAATGATGAATCGATCCCCCGGCAACAGCAGCGCAGGCCGCCACAAAACCAGCCGCGCGTACGCCGATTCCCCGGGTGGGAGAACCGTGCGGCCGCCCAGCAGGCGCACGGCGGCTTCGATTTCCGCGGTGCCCGAATGAAAGTGAACGGGGGCGCGGTTCTTCAGGGGTTTGGCCGAAGGCAGCAGTTCGAGCCGGCAATCGAATTGATCGACTGCCCGGAACCGCCCGGGTTCGGAGAGCACATCGCCGCGAGCCAGTTCCGCCGGCTCCACATCCGCCAAATTGACCGCCGTTCGCTGACCGGCAACGGCCCGCTCGGCCGCCGAGCCATGTACTTCCAGGCCACGCACCCGCAAGCGGCGTTCTTTGGGGTACACCTCCACTTCCTGCTCCTTGGCCACGGAGCCGGAAACGAGCGTGCCCGTCGCCACCGTGCCGAAGCCTTTCACAGAGAAGACGCGGTCGATTGGCAGCCGAAAAAAGCCCGAAGCGTCTTTGGTGGAGGCTTCGGCGGCCACGCGCCCCAATTCGCGACGGAGCTCTTCCAAGCCGTCGCTCGTTACCGAACTCACCGGCACGATGGGTGCACCGTCTAGAAAGGAACCGGCGGTCAGTTCCTCGATTTCGAGGCGCACCAGGTCGAGAATGTCCCGATCCACCAGGTCGGACTTGGTAAGGGCAATCACGCCGCGCGGGATTCCCAGCAGACGGCAAATGTCAAAGTGCTCGCGGGTTTGCGGCTTAATCGATTCGTCGGCGGCGATTACGAAGAGCACCAGGTCGATGCCGCCCACGCCGGCCAGCATATTCTTCACAAACCGCTCGTGGCCGGGCACATCGATGAAACCCAGCCGCAGCGAAGGCGTCAATTCGAGGTGAGCGAATCCCAGATCGATGGTAATGCCGCGCCGTTTCTCCTCTTCCAGCCGGTCGGCGTCGATGCCGGTCAGAGCCTTGACCAACGCCGTCTTGCCGTGGTCGATGTGGCCCGCGGTGCCGACGATGATGTGTTTCATCATCGTTCCCATCCTACTACCGGCGCAGCCCGCGACCTTCCAAGCAGGCGTCGCGCTGGTCAAAGTGGATGTCTCGGTGACCGACCGCGGCGGCCGGGCCATTACCGGCCTCACGCAGCCGGATTTCGAGATGTACGACGAGAACGCGCCGCAGAAGATCCTCTATTTCGAGCATGAGCCGGACCCGCTCGACCTCTTGCTGCTGCTGGACGTGAGCGGCAGCATGCACCCCTCGTTAGCCGAGTTGGGCGCCGATGCTCGCGCTGCTTTGCGACCGCTCGGCGCCCGCGATCGATGCGCCGTGATGCTGTTCGCCCGTTCTGCCGTGTTGAGCCGCAAATTCACGCCCGACTTCGCCGCCGTGGAGCGCGCGATCCAATCGGCGGGCGACGCCCAAACTCTGGGCAGCGGCACGGCCATCAATGCCGCCATTGTCGCGGCCGCCGGTTACTTCCGCGAGGAGGTGTCCAGCGCCCGGCGGGCGATTCTCATCGTGACCGACAACCTCAGCCTCAATTACCGTATTCCCGACGAACAGGTGATCCGCGAGTTGTACGCCGCCGATACCACGTTAAACGCCATCCTGATTGGGCGCGAGCGCCGGCCGCAGCCGCCGAAGCCGGGTACGTACGTGAATCCGGATTTCACGCCGGCGGACGTGTTCAAGCTGGCCGAGGAAACCGGCGGCGAGGCCGTGGAGTCGCGTGAGGCCCACAAATCGTTTGCGCTCATGATCGAGCGGATCCGCTCGCGGTATCGTTTGCAATATGCGGCCCCGCCCTCCGAGCCGGGACAACTGCGCCATCTGCGTGTGCAGCTTGCGCCTGCGGCCCGCGGCCGCTATCCACGGGCCGTCATTCGGTCGCGCAAAGCATACTACGCGGTACAGTGAAGAGGGTGATTTCGCTACTTCTTCTAGCCGTGGTGACGGGCTCGCTGGTGTTCTGCGCGCTTACCGTGACAGCCGCGGCCCGATACCGCAACGTGCGCCCGCCCAAGTCCGCCGATCTCCCGCCCATCAGCATTTTGAAACCGCTCTCGGGCGTCGACCTCGGCCTGCAAGATCACCTGCGGAGCTTCTTCGTGCAGCAGTATCCGGAATACGAAATCCTGTTCGCCGTGCGCAGCGAGGAAGATTCCGCCATTGCGGTGGTGGAAGGCGTGCGGGCTGAGTTTTCCTCGGTGCCATCGCGCCTGATCATAACGGGTGAGCCCCCATATCCCAACGCCAAGGTTTTCAGCTTGGATCGGATGGTAGCAGCCGCCCGATACGATCTCCTGGTAATGGCCGACAGCGACGTGCGCGTCACACCGGACATGCTCGCTACCATCGCCGCCGAGTTTCGAGACCCGCGTGTGGGGCTGGTCACTTGTCCCTACCGCGCGGTAGCCGGGCCGAGTGTCTGGTCGAACCTCGAGGCCATTGGCCTGAACACGGAGTTTCTGGCGGGCATCCTCGTTGCTCGCATGCTGGAGGGGATGAAGTTCGCAGTCGGCCCGACCATCGCGGCGCGGCGCCAGACGTTGGCGGCCATAGGCGGATTCGACGCGCTGAAGGATTACCTGGCGGAAGATTTCGTGATGGGGCAGCGCGCCGCGGCGGCGGGGTGGCAGGTCGTTCTGTCCTCGTATGTCATCGAGCATCATATCGGCAGCCAGCCGTTCGCCGCCAACCTGCGGCATCGCCTGCGGTGGAACCGCAGCACCCGCCGCTCGCGCCCTTGGGGGTACGCCGGTCGCTTGTTCACAAACCCGCTGCCCGTGGCGCTCTTGTTGGTAGCGGTGACGCCCGCGTGGTGGCCGGTGCTAATGGCGGCTGCGATTTTCCGCGCCGCGGCCGCGTGGGCCACAGTCCGCGTGTTGCACGATTCGCTCACCGGACGCCTTTGCTGGGCCGTGTTACTGGAAGATATTGCCAGCTTCGCGCTGTGGCTGGCCGCGTTCTTCGGCGGCACGATCCTGTGGCGCGGGCGCGAGTACACGTTGGCGCGGGATGGAAAATTCCGGCCGGTATAGCTCACTGTCGCTACAATAGTCCCGATGAATCGCCTGGAAGAACTCCGCCGCCGGCGCGAAGCCGCCCTGCTCGGCGGCGGGCCGGAGCGGCAAGCCCGGCAGCATAAGGAAGGCAAGCTCTCCGCGCGCGAGCGAATCGATATTCTTTTGGACGAGAATTCGTTCGAAGAAACCGACAAGTTCGTCACCCACCGCTGCCGCGATTTTGGGATGGAAGAACAGACCGTTCCGGGCGACGGGTTCATCACCGGCCACGGCCGCATCGACGGCCGGCTAGTCTACGTGTTTGCGCAGGACTTCACCGTTTTCGGCGGCTCGCTCTCCGAGGCCAACGCCAAGAAGATTTGCAAGATTATGGACCTGGCGCTCAAGACCGGTTCGCCCGTGATCGGGCTGAACGATTCCGGCGGCGCGCGCATCCAGGAAGGCGTCCTGTCACTGGCCGGCTACGCCGACATCTTCTTGCGCAACACGCTGGCCAGCGGCGTCATCCCGCAGATCTCGGCGATTATGGGTCCATGCGCGGGAGGCGCCGTGTACTCACCCGCGATTACGGATTTCGTGTTCATGGTCGATCAGACCAGCTATATGTTTGTGACTGGCCCCGACGTCATCAAGACGGTGACCCACGAGGACGTGACCAAGGAAAAGCTGGGCGGCTCCACCACGCACAACTCCGTCAGCGGCGTGGGCCACTTCCAGGCCGCCAACGACGGCGAATGCCTGCGCATGATTCGCGAGCTGGTGAGCTACATCCCGCAGAACAACCGCGAGGACGCACCGCGCCGCAAGACTCTCGATCCCGTGGACCGCCGCGACGCGGCGCTCGACTCGTTGGTGCCCGCCGATCCCAGCTTGCCCTACGACATGAAGGACGCCATCCGCCGCGTGGTGGATGACGGCGAGTTCTTCGAAATCCACGAGCACTGGGCGAAAAACCTGGTGATCGGTTTCGCGCGCCTGGACGGCCGGCCGGTTGGAATCGTTGCCAATCAGCCGGCGTTTCTGGCCGGATGCCTGGACATCAATTCATCGGTAAAGGGCGCGCGCTTCGTGCGTTTCTGCGACGCCTTCAATATTCCGCTGGTGACTTTCGAAGACGTGCCGGGCTTTCTTCCAGGCACGGAGCAGGAGTTCGGCGGCATCATCCGGCACGGCGCCAAGCTGCTGTTCGCGTTCGCCGAAGCCACCGTGCCGAAAGTGACCGTCATTACGCGCAAGGCCTACGGCGGCGCGTATTGCGTCATGGGCTCGAAGCACATTCGCACCGACGTGAACCTGGCGTGGCCGACGGCGGAAATCGCCGTCATGGGCGCGGAGGGGGCCGTGAATATCGTGTACCGGCGCGAATTGGCGGCGGCTGCGGATTACGACGGCGCCCGGCGGCAAAAGGTGGAGGATTTTCACGAACGCTTCGCCAATCCGTTTGTGGCCGCCGAACACGGCTTCATCGACGACATCATCGAGCCGCACGAGACGCGGCCGCGCGTGATCCAGGCGCTCCGCATGCTCGAAAACAAGGTGGACACCATGCCGCGCAAAAAGCATGGGAATATACCGTTATGACCGCACTCGGCTGTTTGGCCGTACTGACGGCGCTCGGCGGCAGTGGCCTTGGCGCCCAAGAGCGCTATCCCGTCGATTGGGGCAAACTCCAGCCGGAAATCCTCGAACGCTTCTCCGCCCTGCTGAAGATCGATTCCAGCAACCCTCCCGGAAATGAGACGAAAGTGGCCGAGGTGGTGGCGGCGGCGCTCGAGCACGAAGGCATTCCGGCACAACTGTTCGCGCTCGATCCATCGCGCGCCAATCTGGTGGCCCGCTTGAAAGGCAGCGGCTCGAAGCGGCCTCTGCTGATCATGGGCCATACGGACGTGGTCGGCGTGCAACGCGACCGCTGGAGCGTAGATCCGTTCGGTGCGGTGCGCAAGGACGGCTTGATTTACAGCCGCGGCGCCAATGATGACAAAGACCACGTCGTTGCCGGCTTGATGGTCATGCTGCTGCTCAAGCGCATGCAGGTGAAGCTCGATCGCGATGTGATTTTTCTGGCCGAGGCCGGCGAAGAGGGCACCACCCAAGTCGGCATCGATTACCTGGTGAAAAACCACTGGCCCGATATCGAAGCCGAGTACGCCCTGGCGGAGGGTGGTTCGGCGATCGAGGCCGACGGCCGGGTGCACCACGTCTTAATTAATGTCACCGAGAAGGTGCCGCGCGGCGCGCGCCTGATTGCCCACGGCCCCTCCGGGCACGGCTCGCGTCCCAGCCCGCAAAACGCCGTGGTGCATCTAGCCGCCGCCGTGGCTAAGATCGGCACGTGGCAAACGCCGCTGCGCCTCACGGAGGCCACCCGCGAATATTTCGAGCGGCTGGCAGCCATTAGTCCGCCACGCGAGGCTGCCCGCTATCGAGCCATTCTCGACCCCGCGCGCAGCGCCGAGGTGGACCGTTACTTCTTCGACCACGAACCCGGCCACTACACGCTGCTGCGCACCTCGGTGGTTCCCACCATGGTGCAGGCCGGATTTCGCGCCAACGTGATCCCGTCCGAAGCCGAAGCGTACCTCGATATTCGCGCGCTTCCCGACGAGGATATGGCGAAATTCTTCGCGGAGCTGCGCCGCGTGATCAACGACCCGACCGTCGAAGTGGTCCCGGCACAAACCGGCGGACGGCCGGCCGCGCCCCCCTCACGTACCGACAACACCATGTTCCATGCGTTCGAGAGCGTGAGCCGGGCGATGTTTCACGCCCCTGTGCTTCCCGGCATCCTGGCAGGCGCAACGGACTGCGCACAGCTCCGGGCCAAGGGTGTGGAGTGTTACGGATTCGGCCCCATCGCAGCCAGCGGCGAAGGATCACTGGGGGGCGCCCACTCCGATGACGAGAACATCCCGGTGCGTTCGCTCGAACGGCTGGTCGAGTTTCTCTGGAGAGCTGTGATTGAGGTCGCCGCCTCGTAACATGCAGTATCAATCCAGCGCCATCTCCGAAGCCGAAATACCGCAGGCCGCCCATCCCGTTTGGCAGCACGTGCTGGACACTTACGCATCCGAGATCAACAAGGTTTACGCCACATGGTCGCAGTTCGCGGACTCCGATCTCGCTTTTCGCCCCCATCCCAAGTCGATGACGGTTCGCGAGGTCTTCCAGCACCAGCTTCTTTCCGAGCGGCGCTTTTTTCGCGAGTTCTTGCAGGGCGACGAGCCGCCCGCGTCCGAGGTCCTCCCGGCCGACGCCTTCGTGGCCGCGTTCTCCAATCGCCTGGTGGAGTTGGCGCGCCACCGCCTCAGCTTTCTGGCAAACCGGAACGATCCCTGGTGGCTCGCCATTTCCCCATTCTTCGACGTGGAGCGCCAGCGCATCTGGATCTTCTGGCGGCGCGTGCTGCACACCGCCCATCACCGCACGCAGTTGACGGTCTATTTGCGATTGTTGGGCAAGCCTGTCCCCGCGATCTACGGGCCCACCGCCGATGAAACGTGGGAAGGCGCGGATCCGACCCGGACCGTCGCCGCGGCCAGCCGCGGATCTAACGCGCCGCCTTCGCCGTCTGCGGTTGATACGTCCCCGGAACCGCGCGGAACGAAATCGCCAGACGATTCCAACCGTTGATCTGGATCACGCCCAGCGTCAGGTTCACCAAGTCCGCTTCGCCAAAGTGTTTCCGTGCCCGCTCGTAAACATCGTCGGGTATGTGATTTTCCGAGATGAGCGTGACCGCCTCCGTCCATTCCAATGCGGCGCGTTCCCGGTCGGTAAAGAACGGAGTTTCCCGCCAGGCATTCAGCGCGTAGAGTCGTTGTTCCGTCTCGCCGTCCGCCCGCGCGTCCTTGGTGTGCATGTCGATGCAATAGGCGCAGCCGTTGATCTGCGAGACGCGCACTTTGACCAGGTGCAACAACTTCGCATCGAAGTTCTTCTTGCGGAGATACTGTTCCAGTGCGTTCATCGCCTGGATAACTTCCGCTGTCGCGAACTTCCCGGCATGGATTCTTGATTCCATATCTCCCTCCAACCCGTCAGGATGCCGTCACATCGAGTTGGGTCGCGCGGTTACCGGAAACAGTGTGATTTCACAATCGCAGCAAGCTCCCTTCGGCCGCAATGATCCTCACCTCGGCTGCTCTGATGGACGTACGTTATGATGATGTTGGTGCGCACCCTGGCCGCCCTATCCCTGGTCCTACTGGCTTGGGCGACCGCGCCGCCGGAGCTGCATGGCCAGGTTCAGAAGTATGAGGGGCTCAACGTCGTTAACATCCAGTTCGAGCCCGCCAATCAACCTCTCGAGGCCGGCGAGCTCTTCGCCATTCTTCCTCTGAAACGCGGCGAGCCGCTGCGCGCGGCCGATCTCCACGCCAGTATCCAACGCCTCTTTGCGACCGGCCGGTACGCCGATATCCAGGTGGATGCCGAGCCGTACGACGGTGGCGTCATCATTCGTTTTCTCACCAAGAACACCTGGTTTATCGGCAACGTTACGGTGGCCGGGAGGATTTCCAGCCCTCCCAACAACGGCCAACTGCAGAACGCCACCCAACTGGACCTCGGGCAGCCCTATACGGATGCCAAGCTTCAGCAAGCCATCGAGAGCGAGCGCCGCCTGCTGGAGAACAACGGACTCTACCGCGCGACCATTCGTCCCGTGTTCGATTATGACTCCCAATACCAGCAGGTTCACATCCGCTTCGAGGTGGACAGCGGACCGCGCGCGCGCTTTAGCGAGCCGGCATTACACGGCGATCTGAAGATGGACCCGACGCGGATCGTGGCGGCCACCAAGTGGCGCCGCTGGCTCTTGCACACCTGGAAGCCGGTGACGCAAGTCCGTGTGCGGGACGGGACCAGTGGCGTAGCCAAGCTGTACCAGAAGGAAGACCGTCTGGAGGCGAAGGTCGAGCTGGAACAAATGCCCTTCGACGCCGAGACGCGGTCGGCGCTGCCTACCCTGCGCATCGATGCCGGACCACGCATTGAAGTGCGAGCCCTCGAGGCCGACATCCCGCAGAAGAAGCTGCGGCAGTACGTACCGATTTTCGAGGAACACGCGGTAGATCACGATCTGCTGGTAGAGGGGCAGCGCAACCTGCGCGACTACTTGCAGTCGGAAGGATATTTTAATGCCGACGTCGAATTCAAAGAGCAGCGCGTCATCAACGATCAGGCGACTATTGATTACCTGGTGAGCCGGGGTGAGCGCCACAAGCTGGTCGCTGTCGAGATCAGCGGTAACCGGTACTTCACCACCGCCACTATACGCGAGCGGCTGCTGCTCCAAACGGCATCGCTGTTCGGATACCGCTATGGGCGCTACAGCGAAGCGATCCTCAAGCGCGACGAGAACGATATCACCAACCTTTACCAGTCCAACGGTTTTCGCGATGTGAAGGTGACCCATCGCGTCGAGGATAACTACCGCGGCCTGAAAGATCATCTCGGCGTATTCCTCCAGATCGAGGAGGGCCCGCAATACTTCGTTGACAGCCTGACCGTGGAAGGCATCGAGAAATTGGATAAGGCGGCGATTCTGGCGACTCTCAGCTCTCTGGCAGGGCAGCCCTACAGCGAGTTCAACGTAGCCGTGGACCGCGACACCATCCTGGCTCATTATTTCCAGGGCGGGTTTCCACAGGTGACTTTCGAATGGAACTCCCGGCCGTCCGAGCAGCCCAATCGCGTGGACTTGCGCTATGTGATCGATGAAGGGCCGCAACAATCCATCCGGCAGGTATTGGTGGGCGGGCTCGAAACGACGCGCCCTGGATTGGTGTACCGCGCCCTGCGCATGAATCCCGGCGATCCCTTGTCTCCCACCGCGATTTCCGACACGCAACGGCGCTTGTACGACCTCGGCGTGTTCGAACGAATCGACGCGGCCATCCAGGACCCGGACGGCGATACGCCGTCCAAATATGTCCTCTACCAGATCGACGAGGCGCACCGCTACTCCGCCGCCGTGGGACTGGGCGCCGAGCTGGCGCGGATCGGCGGATGCCAGACTTGCCTGGATGCGCCGGCTGGCGCTACCGGCTTCGCGCCGCGCGTATCGTTTGACATCGCGCGCAACAACATCTGGGGCCTCGCCCATAGCCTCAGTCTGCGCACCCGCGCCTCCACCCTCGAGCAGCAGGCCCTGCTCACGTACACTTGGCCGCGCTTCCGCAACCAGCAGAAGCTGAATCTTTCGTTCAGCGCTCTCTATGAGGACTCGCGTGATGTCCGAACCTTTACCTACCACAGGGAAGAAGTGTCGGCCCAGCTTTCGCAGCGCCTCTCCAAGGCCACTACACTGCTGTACCGCTATGCCTACCGCCGCGTGAGCGTAGATGAAGCCACTTTGAAGATCGATCCGTTATTGATTCCCCTGCTGTCGCAACCGGTCCTGCTCGGGCAAATTTCGGGGAACCTGATTCAGGACCGGCGCGACGATCCGGTGGATCCGCACCGCGGCATCTACAATACCCTGGACCTCGGCCTGGCGGAGCATTTTCTCGGATCCGAGAGAAATTTTCTCCGCTTCCTGGTGCGCAACTCCACCTATCACCCGATTGGAAAGAAGATCGTTCTGGCGCGCAGCACCGAGGTTGGCGATATCTACGCGTTCCGCGAGTCCGGTGATATTCT
>Ga0335078_10014825_pt1 | contig 11561 bp, 8 predicted proteins | sample Lox_Sample_32_FD_206711 | JGI IMG/M metagenome (GOLD analysis project Ga0335078, IMG submission 206711) | Soil microbial communities from Loxahatchee National Wildlife Refuge, Florida, United States - Lox_Sample_3.2 | ecosystem: Environmental > Terrestrial > Soil > Wetlands | place: USA: Florida...
TGCAGTTGGTCCGGGGTGGAACCGCCCGCCGAGGTCAGACCCCAGCCGGCAATTGCGGCCGCCGTTCCGGCCGCGTACAGGCCGGAATCGCCTGGGTCCGAGGCCAACGGAATCGCCGGTGCCGTGGTCGGGACTGCGAGTTCAAGCAAGGCAGCGTCGCCATCGGAATAGATCCCGTTTGAGCCTGTGATCTTCAGGAATCCGGGATAGACGACTATTCGCGAGACGGGGCTGAGTTGCCTGGTCGCCGCGTCGGTCCAGTCCAGACTGCCGGTGACGACCCCGTACTGGGGCGGCGGATACAGGCTCATGGTGCTCTCATCCAGAGCGCAGTGCCCGGCTGTGAGGACCACATTCGGCGCGACGACGGTCCCGTGCACAGATCGAACCCACCACCCGGGAGGCTGTTCTCGACGAACGCTAGCCACGGCCAGGTGCCAGGAGAAGCCGGACTACCCCCGATGATTCGCGGTGACTCCGGCGCAGCAGCAGCCTGCGCGACGCCTACGGCTAAGCCGACGGCGCAGACCAAGGCGAGAAGCACGCAACGCGACAACCCCGAGACCAAGACCCCTACCCCGTCAGTAACCAAGTTTCTCTGAGAATCTGCTTTCCTAGACCCCATCTCTACTGCCTTCTAGCCCCACACCGATTGGAACAGAATCGGCATTTCGCATCTCGCTCACAGCTCCTGCGACGAGTCCCATCGTGAATCACTCCCGATGGGACAGCATCCGGGGCAGCCTGACTATCCGACCGGCAAACTACGGGTAGGTGAGCCTCGCCGACGAGCCCACGAATATGGAGCGGCGATTGCCCGGCACAGCCTGGCAGGAAGGCTGCCTCTCATCGGTCCTAGCTCAAACTGCGCAGCGCCGCCCAATGCCGCGGATGAGGCACCTTCTTACCCAGCCTGATCAGCGAGCAGTAGTGCTCGGATAGCCCGGTGGCGGCGACCAGCTCGGCGATCCGCGCGCGCCGCAGTCCGGGCAGGATTTCCGAGCGGAAGGCCTCCGGGTCCGGCCGCTCGCCATGCCACTCGCGGACGGCGGCCTGATGCGCGGCGTTCTTTCGTCCGCGGAGCTGTGCGGCTCGCCCGCCGTGCGCTGGGTCGCGCTGCTCCGTTCGGAGCTGAGCCAGCACTTCGGCTGCTCTCTGGCGTCCGGCCGGCGCCCCGTCGGCGAAGCGGTCGGCTCGGCAGTCGTCGCAGTACCGGCGTCGACGGTCCGGCAGCGAGGCGCCGCAGTCGCGGCAGGTGCTCGGCAGCACCGCGAACTCAGAGCGTGTGCGAAGCTGCCGCCGGTCCGGCGCCCGCTGATCCCAGGCGCGCTTCCAGTTGCCGCGCGTCAGAGGCGTGAGCGTCGGCACTCGTGACGGAGCGTGCCCGGCGAGCGTGTGCGCTGCCTGCTCGACAACCGGGGCGACATGCGACTGCCAGACCTCGCATGTGCTTGCCAGTTGGGCGGCGAATCGCGGCGTGATCCGGCAGCCGCCCTCACGGGTCTCGACGAACTCGCGCGCCGAGAGCGTGCGCTGCGTAAGCAGCGCGAACACGTAGGCGTCAACCGCAGGCCGGCAGGCTTCCATCAGGTCGAGCGCCAGCGACGCCCGGTCGCGGCGATCGGTGTGGAAGATGCCGAGCCCGGGGTCGAGGCCGAGCGCGTGGCAGGCGAGGGTGGTCTCGGCTTCGAGGAGCGCGTAGAGGTAGTTGAGGATCGCGTTGGCGGGGTTGGTGGCGAGCCGTGGGCCACCGGTGATCAGCGACGCCCGCTGCCCGAACACCGTCCAGTGCTTGGGCAAGTTCGATGCGTCACGCGATGGGAAAGGTATCGGCTGCATCGACCAGGCCTTCCAGTAGGCGCTGGCAGCCTGCGCCTCGATCACGAGCAGCGCGGGAAGATCGGTGGCGGTTTTGAGCTCTCGGGACGCGCGTGTGATGGGCTCGGTGTTCTCCCGCCCGCCGGGCAGATCGTCGAGCAATGCCCGCTGGCCGTCGATCTTCGTGGCTAGGATGTCGCGAGCGATCTCAACGCCCGACGATTCGGTCGCCGCGAGCGCCTGCGCGCGCCTGAGCGCTGGGAAGTCGGGGCCGCGTGCGACCGAGGTGGCAATCAGTTCGCCCTTGTTGAGGTGTACCAGCGCGGCGCCGGTGTCGTGGAGCCAACGCAGGGCGTCGAAGGTGAGGTAGCCCGTCGTCCCGATTAGGACCAGGCGTTTGAGCTTCGCTGTGCGGTGGAATCGGCGGGTGCGGCGATGGTCAGCAACGCCATCATGGACGGTGAGGTGCCCGCGGTGGATGTTGATCTTGATGCCGTAGCCGCGCGCGACACAAATGCCGCGGTCAGCAGGCTCGCTAGGCTCAGGCTGCATGCGAAAGGCCTCTACTTTCGTGTGCCATGCCCCCGGGCCGTTCGCGCGGTCGCGGGGGCGACTCTAAGTGAGCGTAATTCTAGTTTCCCCGTGGGCTACCGCGTCCAGGAATAGCCGGAGTCTTGTGGTGTTTTTGGTCACGTATTCGGCGCCGCATTCCGGGCACGTAAAGGTGATCCGTAGGGGATAGCCGGTTGTATAGATGTCCTCGAGGGTGACGCTGGTCTTGCCGCTTTCGGCCTGCTCGATCCACGGCGGGAACTTACGTCCCTCGGCTGGCCACGGGTTGGTCCCGTAGCAGTCCCAGATGCCGCCTACGCGCTCTCGCGGTGGGCAACGGCGCTGGAATGCGACGACGAATGCCTCGCCGGCATCCAGAGCGCACCAAGCCACGCCCTTAAAGCACCGGCCACAGACGCCTCCCAGGGTAAGCCGCCGCAGCGGGTCGAGTTCGGTCTTGAGGGACACCGTGTAGATCGCGCGTCCTTCGACCTCCCCGCCCAGTTGATTGACGACTTCCAGCGCGCCCGTCGCCGCCGCTTGCATCTCCCCCGTAATTATCTGTCGGCTCACCGTGCTTTAATTTTCCCTGAAATCTAGGCGGGTTCTAGGGAGCCTGCAGGCTTGAGCGGGACGCCGAGTTTCCGCGTTCACCACCTCTCAGCGGAGCTGGACCGTTTTGAGGTGGTTGATTTGGGTTCAGCAGGTGTTCCAGCGGCAGCACAGTCGGTTCAACGTCTTGAGCTGACGGATATTCGGCTTGCGCACGAGGCCTGGCCCCGCGCCGAGGTTGACGCCGACCGGGTGCACGAGTTCTACGCCCTGTATCAGGACGACGGTGAGCGTGCGCTGCCGCCGATCGAGGTGATCGCAGACCCGACTGGCGGGTTTGTGTTGGCTGACGGCTGGCATCGTCTAACGGCACTTCGCGCGCTCGGCGTCGCGCGCGTGCAGGCGGTCGTGGTCTCGATTTCGGCAGGCAGCGATCCGGTCGCGGCGGCGTTTCTGTACGCCGTGGCGCGTTCGGCGGTATCGGCGAAGCCGCTGACGCGGGCCGAGAAGCAGGCGGCCGTGCTGCGGTTGATCGAAATCCGTCCCGGCGTCTCTGATCGCGAGATCGGTCGGCTCGCCGGCGTCGATCACAAAACGGTCGGCCGGTTGCGCGAGTGGGGAATTTCCCCACCCCCCGACCCGCAACGGTCTCGAACCGCGCCCAGTCCCGAGCTGGCGGCCCGCAAGCTGCTGGAGGCGTTTGAGCGGATCCGGGAAGCGCGCGGCCTAGGCCTAGCTGATTGGTGGCGGGGCGGTGATCGGACCGGCCATCGCCTCGCCGATGCCCTGCTCGACCTGTATGGCGGTGAGGCCGTGGAGCGGGCCCAGCTTTGCATCAGCTGGCTTGAGGCAGCGAGCGCCGTCATCGAAGCCGCGGAGGCAGCGGAATGAGCCGCAGTCGCGACTACAGCGCCGAGTATCAACGCCGCCAGCGGTTAGCTCGCGCGCGGGGCTTTTCCGGCTATGCCCAGCAGCGACGCTTCTCGCCCAGGCTACGGCGTGCGCGCGATCTCGGCCGGCTTCCTGAGGCCGCACGGGCCGCCCGATCAGACTCGCTCCACGTGATCGCGATCGCGCGCGACCGCGGCATCTCAATCGAAGAGGCCGCCCGCGCCGAACACGTGCCGGTGAGCGTCGTGCGGTGGTGGGGCGGCGATGCGCTGGCGCCAAAGCGCGGTGGGCGGACGCTGCCTCGAAGAGGCGATCGGCTGTTGCGGTTGTATCCGATCTTCCTCGATGGTGGCGATGACGTGGAGTTCGTGGAGATCCGCGGCTCTCATGCCGCCCGCCGCGCGCAGCGCATCTTTGACGTCCAATACCGTTTCATCGAGGGCAACGCCAGCGAGGATGAGCTGCGCGGGATCGCCGGGCAGCGGGTCGCCGGGCGCTTGGTGGAGTCAGATCCCGAGCGGTTGACGGCAATCGGCGAGGCCGACGGGATCGACATCGTCGAGGCCTACCGGGAGGTGCTCGGATGACCTCCGGCTGTTTGTGGTGCGGGGCCGGCGGCTGCCGCGGCCACCATCCGACAGGGCGTGGCCCGGACGGTCGGTACCTGGACCCGGACCTGAAATTCCCCGGCTGCCACGACCATCACGAACTCTCCCACGATGACTGGCGGACGCTCGAGATCGACGACAGCGAGCGGGCTCAGGAGCCTGAACAGAGGCTCTGCTTCATCGAGCGAGTGGCGCTGCGCCTGCGCCGGCTCGCAGTGACCGCGGGCCGCCTGGCCGAGACCTACCCGCAGGCTAAGTGGTTGGCCGCTGGCGCGAGGGCTCTGAAGCGCTGGGCCGACGAGCTGGCCTGCTTCATTGTCGCCCTCGACCGGCGTGATCCCGCCTGGCGCTCCGACCCGGCGTTTTACCCCGCCGAGGGGTGAGGCCGCGGGCTGGGCGCCGGTGGGCCAGACTTTCCGCCCATCAGCACCCAGCCCAACAGTCCTGGAGGTTCCCTCACGGTGGCTGTGCGTGTGTGGACGACGCGCGCCGCGACCGCCACCACGGAAAGCGACGAGAACCTAGAGCACGCCGAGGAGCTGGGCAGCTATCGTCCGCGGCGGCGGGTGAAGCGCCGCTATCCGACCGAGGCGCTGGCTTTCGACACCGAAACCGAGACCGACCCGGCGCAGCGAGTCCGGCTCTTGGTCTGGCGGCTATACAGCGACGCTCCCGGCCGACCACCAGGGCACTTCTGCGTTGAGGAGGGGATCGCCTACCCCGACGACCTACCCGATCGCGACCCCGACGGCTACCGCACGCTCGTGGAGGACGTCAAATCCCGCCAGGCTGACGTCGCGCCCGGATTCGGCGCTGGCGACACTCGAGGCGGGCTGATGATCCGGCCGCTGTCGTGGTGGCTGCAGGAGCGCCTACACCTCTATGGCTACTCGCATCGCGATCGCTGCGCCGTGGTCGGATTCAACCTGCCGTTCGACCTCGGTCGGCTGGCCTCCTACTGGACCGCCGCGCGCGGCTATTACCGCGGCGGCTGGTCGCTCGGCATCTGGGGCAGCGTCGACGACGCGGGCGAATGGCACGACATGCGCTACCGGCAACGGCTGCTGATCAAGGCGATCGACCCGCGCCGGACACTGTTCGGGTGGGGGAGCCGCAAGAAAGGCGACCAAGACGAGAAGGGCGCCGCCGCCCGCTTCATTGACCTGCGGACTCTCGCGTTCGCGCTCACCGACCGCCCCTACACCCTGGAGGGGGCGTGCGATGCCTTCGGCGACCCCTACAAGAAAGTCGAGGTCGAGTACGACCGGATCACCCCGGAGCTGATCGGCTATGCGCTCGAGGACGTCCGCCACACGTCACTGCTGTACCGCAACACACTGGCCGAGCTCGCCAACCACGACGGCATCGCGCTAGAGCCGCACCGACTCTACTCGCCTCCCACTGTCGGCGCGCGCTACCTCGAGGCCATGGGGGTCAGGCGCCCGCTGGAGAAGTTCACACGACTGACCGACGAGCAGCTCGGCTGGGACACCCGCGGTCGCAGCCAGCGAACGGCCGCAGGCGCGGGCGACGAGCGGCAAATCGGCGAGGATGTCCTGGGGTTTGCGATGAGCGCGTTCTACGGCGGGCGGGCCGAGGCGAGAATCGTCCGTACGCCGGTGCCCGTGGTCCACGTGGACTTCACCTCGATGTACCCGGCGATCAACGAGCTGCTCGGTACCTGGAAGCTTCTCCGCGCCGCGAGCGTGCGCATAATCGACACCACCGACCAGGTCCGCGAGCTGCTCGACGACGAGCGCCTGGCGGACCGGTGCCTCACGCCCGGGCTTTGGCGGGAGATTGGCGTGACGCTAGCCGAGATCGAGCCCGACGGCGACATCCTCCCCGTTCGCGCCACCTATCAGCCCGACAGCGATGATCTCGGCATCGGCCTAAACCCGCTCACCTATGACGGGACACTGTGGTACGCGCTCCCCGACGTACTCGCAGCCACCCTCCTCGGAAGACGCGCGCCGCGGGTCACCCGCGCGATCCGTCTCCAAGGTGATGGCATACAACACGGGTTAAGAGCGGTCAAGCTGCGCGGCGGAACGCTGATCGACCCGCTCGCTGACCGCGACCCGTTTCTCGTCATGATCGAGGAACGCGCCCGCGTCAAAGCGGACTGGAACCTCCCCCAAGTCGAGCGCGACCGCCTACAGCTCTTTCTCAAGATCACCGCCAACGCCACCGCCTACGGTTCACTAGCGCGCTTCGACCGGCGTGACCTGCCCGAGGAAGTTCCAGTTACCGTCCACGGACCCGACCCCGAGCCACGACATGAGCGGACCAATACCCCCGAGGATCCCGGGCCGTACTGCTTCCCGCCCGTGGCCTGCTCGATCACCGCCGGCGCCAGGCTCATGCTTGCCCTCCTGGAACGCCTCGTCACCGACCACGGCGGCAGCTACGCGTTCTGTGACACCGACAGCATGGCCATCGTCGCGACGCCCGAGGGTAGACCCGTACCGTGCCACGCTAGCGATGGCGAGACGATTGCGGCGCTCACGTGGACGACGGTCCGGGGCATCCTCGACCGCTTCCAATCGCTGAACCCCTACGACCCGTCGCTGCTCCAGCCGTGGAAGGTGGAGCACGAGTCACTCGAGCGGCAGCTCTACTGCTATGCCATCAGCGCCAAGCGGTACGGCCTCTACCGTCACAACAGCAACGGCGAGCCCGACCTGTTAGCGGTCAGCGATCACGAAGACACACCCGATGACGAACCGACGGCAGACGAGGACTCTCTGACCGACTGGTCAGAGCATGGCCTCGGGATGTATCTCGACCCCACCATCAAAGCCGCCGGAGAACCGCAGCGCGACCAGGAGGGTCGCCGCCGATGGATCCGCGAAACCTGGCACTGGATCCTCACCAACCGCAACGGTCAAGCCACCCCGATGCCCACGTGGGCACGGCACTATGCACTGTCGCGATTCACGGTCTCAAGCCCCGCCCTCGGCAACTGGTTCGAGGGCTACAACGCCCACCGGCCGCGCGAGAAGCACATCCGTCCCGGCAGTTTCGGGCTCATCGCCCACCCTGACCCAGCCTTCTACAACCCCGCCGAAGAGCCCGGACAACGACCTGCCTTGTCCGGGCTTCCCGCCGCACCGTATGAACGGAAACCCGAACGCTGGCCGGAACTCCAGTGGTATGACCGGGGAACCGGAAGGCCGTTGAAGGTCATCACCGCCCAAGCCCGAGACCAGCCAGAACGATTCGCCCACGCCCTCAACACCGGCGCCGTGGTGATCAACACCCTCGCCAACGTCCTCGGCCGCTACACCCGCCGACCCGAACACAAATCCCTCACCCCCGACGGCGGCGCCGCAGCCAGCACAACCGCTGGCCGGCTTCAACGCCGCCCGATTACCGCCAGCCCCGCCACCACGCTGCTCACCGGCAAGGAAGGCAACAAACTGATCGAACGCCTCACAGGCGAGGTCACCGACAAAGGCGAGTACCGAAACGACTACGGCACTCGCGGCGATCCTTGGGAGCAACTCGTCCTACCCATGCTCAACGACATGGGAGCCGCCATGCTCATCGCCGATGGGATCCCGAGTGCCACCGTCTACCGCCTCCTGAGCGAGCCACGACAACCACGAACCGCCACACGCGACCGACTACAAGCCGCCGCGGCCACGTTTGCCACGGAACAGCTCGGCAACTGGGGAGTCCGAGCACCATCAGGCGACTTCCAAGCTCTCGCGGCCTACCAGACTGAGCGGGAGCGACGCGGCGAGAGCGCGCGCCGCTGCCTATGGTGCGGCCAACCCATGCCCCCCGGCGCCCGCGCCGACGCCCGCTACCACAGCGATGCGTGCCGGCAAGCCGCACGACGAGCACGGCTCAACGAGTAGCGCGCAGGTCTCTCAGCTCGGGCCGTCGCACCCTGACTCATCGAATTGCCGTCGTGGCCCGAACGGAGCGTCCACGCGTCGTAGCGCTGCCGAATACACCGCTGGCAAAGCGTGTGCTTCGGCGGTCGACGGCGCGGCCACGGACTGGTCGTTCCATTCGAATTCGATCGTGCGCCGCGGCGCGGATCGCGCTGATGGGGCGACCCCTATGCCTAATCCGATCGCACGTCACGATCGCAGGGGACGATGAAAGCGATGCGCGCGCCCGCGACTGCTTCTCCGATCAGGAAAGCCGACCCGCCTATTTCCCCTGCAGTTTTCTCCTATTTCCGTAGCCCGATTCGAGCTATCCGTGCGCTACGGTGGGCATGGATGTGCCATCGCGCCGACAATTCTTTAGCTGACGACCCTGATGCAGGTGAGGCGTGGGGCCCGGTGGCCGCCGGCCCCGGACCGTCCACAAGGAGGCACGGCGCATGAGTACGCGTGGCCGAGGAGGAGGCGGTCACGCAACCGCTGCCGGCGTCGATTTTCAGGCACTGATCGCCGCCTCTCTGGCGGTCGGCATGCTCGCCGAGACCGAGTACGAGCCGCCGTGGGGATGGCCTCGAGAAGCGACAATCGAAGCAGTGCGCTGCGAGACCGGCGAAGCCGCGGACGACATCTGGGTGCACACCTCGGTGGACGGCCGGGCATACATCCAGGCGAAAAACTCGCTCAGTCTCGGCGTGGCGGCCGAGTCCGAGTTCGGCAAGACGATCCGCCAGTTCGCCGACCAGTACATCGACTGTCGTGATCGCATCGACGACCGGGCACCGCTCGACCGTCACGCCGATCGTCTCGTGCTGGCGGTGGGGACCGAGACGAGCGCTCCGGTCCGAGCCCACCTCCCCTCGCTGCTCGAGCGTCTCATCAGCTGGCCCGCAGATCGCCCTCTCACCGACGCCCCCTCCAACTACGACGAGTCCCGCGCCCTGACCGTCGTCGTCGATCACCTCAACGCCGCCTTCATGGAGCGCACAGACGCGCAGCTGAGCGGCGCTGAGCTCCGCGACCTTCTGGCGCTAATCACCGTGAGCACACACGACTTGGGTGACGGTGGGTACTCGGAGCGCGAGGCGCTCACCACCCTGCGCACGTCGGTCGTCGTCGACACGGGACGCGCGGGTGACGCGTGGAACGCGCTGTGCCGTGCCACCGTCCGCGCCGCGGCTTGGCCAGGCCGGTCTCGATCGCCGCTCCGCCCAGGAGATCCTGCGTCGCGAGTCGATCGCCATCCGTGCGCCCCGCAGCTACCGCGAGGACATCCAGGCGCTCGCCGCCCAGACCGCACGGACCCTGAGCGCGCTCGAGGACCTCTCCGACATCACCCTGCATAGCGGTCGGGTGAAGATCGCCCGCGATGTCCCCGCCGAGCTCGAGCGCCTCGTCCACCAAGCGTCCTGCGTCGTCGTCGGTGATCCCGGCGCGGGCAAGAGCGCCAGCCTCTACGAGGTCGGTCATAGCCTCCGCGACGGTGGCGCCGACGTCGTCGCTCTCTCGGCCGATCGCCTCCACGCTGGCTCGCTGGGGCTGCTCCGCGCCGAGCTCAACCTGCAGAGAGATCTAGTCGAGGTCCTGGGTGGCTGGCCCACCGACCACGGTGTCCTGATCGTCGACGCCCTCGATGCCGCGCGCGGCGACTCCAGCCAGGACGCGCTCCTGGACCTCATCGAGCAGACGATGCGCGAGGCTCCGGACTGGACGGTGGTCGCGTCGATCCGCCGTTTCGATCTGCGTTACAACCGCCGTCTCCAGAGCCTCTTCCCGGTGCAGGCCACCGCCGGGACCGGCAACGTCGACCCCGAGTTCGCCGGCATCACCCATCTCAACGTGGGCCTGCTCTCGGACTCAGAGCTTGCGCAGCTCGAGCACCTCGCCCCGGAAGTCCACGCTTTCCTGGGACAGGCGACTGAGGAGCTCCAAGACCTCGTCCGGGTGCCTTTCAACCTCCGCCTCCTGGCAGAGCTCGTCGATGCCCATGTCGACCCCACCCAGCTGCATCCCATCCGCACGCAGCTCGAGCTTCTCAACGTGTACTGGGAGCACCGCGTCCTGACGCCACCGGATCGGGGCGACCTTCGCGAGGCGCTCCTGCGGCGTGTCTGCGATCTCATCGTCGCCTCTCGCGCGATGCGGATCAACCGTGTCGACGTGCAGAGCGACGCGACACTTGCGGCGGTCTTGCCGGAGATGCTCTCGGCGCAGCTCCTCATCGAGGGCCGGACTGCCGCCGGGGACGTCGAGCGCAGCGTGCTGAGCTTCGCCCACCACGTCCTCTTCGACTACGCCGGCGCCCGGCTCCTCCTCCGCCGCAACGCCGCGGACGTCGTCGCGGAGCTCGTGGCCAACCCCGACCTGCCCATCCTCATCCGCCCGAGCCTCGACCTCCACCTCCGCTGGCTGTGGGAGAGGCATCCCGATCACCGTGAGTTCTGGGAGCTCACCCTCGCCATCGCGGCGAATCCGGACATCCCCGAGATCGCGACCCTGGCCGGGACGACCATCGCCGCCAGCATGACCAGCAGCCTCGACGATCTGGGCCCCCTCATCGACGCGGTCACGAGCGGGGCGCCGGAGACCCAGCGGCTCGGCGAGCGCGTCCTCGCCCACGTCCTCGCTGCCGTGCAGACCCTCGGCCTCCCCCTCGCAGGTGACACCGCGGGGCCATGGGCCGCCCTCGCCGCTCGCTTGAGTGGAGCATGAGGACCTCGCTGGCATACGTCCTAGGGCCCGCCATCCAGGAAGCCGTCGAGCGTCCCGCCGACCTCACCCCCAACCAGGCCGCCGACATCGGCCAGGCATCGCGGGCGCTGCTGCGCGCCGCCTGGGACGCCGAGGCTCGGGACAAGCGCCTCATCGCCGCGGGCATCGCGGCTGTGGTGCGCACGTTCACCTCCGACCCCGCTGGCTCCCACGAGCTCCTCGGTCGCGTGATCGATCACGATCAGCTGGCGGCGAATGGCCATGAGGAGCTGCCCATGCTCGCGCGCGAGATCCCCCGCCTGTTCGAGGAGGCGCCCGATCTATGCGCCGCGGTATACGCGGCCGCCTTCGCCTACGACGAGTCGTCGAACGAGGAGACGGTGATGATCAGCGGGGTGATGTCACTCACCTCGAACCGCCGCCAGGACTACGACATGGCCCGGTACGGGCTCGCCGAGGTCTACCCTCGCTTTCTCGAGCTTGGGCCGGAAGCGGCGGTTGAGGCAGTCGTCGCGGTCCTGCTCAGCTA
>Ga0335078_10014826_pt1 | contig 11561 bp, 11 predicted proteins | sample Lox_Sample_32_FD_206711 | JGI IMG/M metagenome (GOLD analysis project Ga0335078, IMG submission 206711) | Soil microbial communities from Loxahatchee National Wildlife Refuge, Florida, United States - Lox_Sample_3.2 | ecosystem: Environmental > Terrestrial > Soil > Wetlands | place: USA...
TACCGCGGTGCGGAGGTTTTCCCGGGCGAGGATGTCACGACTCAGGATGCGCTCGAGGCCGTGATCCGGCGCAAAGCGGAGACGATCTATCACCCCAGCGGTAGCTGTAGGATGGGCCTCGATGACCATGCCGTCCTGGATCCGAGCTTGCGGGTACGGGGGACCGAGGGCCTGCGGGTCGTCGATGCCTCGGCCATGCCGAAGCTCGTGGGGGGCAACACCAACGCGCCCACCATCATGATCGCGGAGAAGGCCGCGGAGACGATTCTCGACCGATGAGCCGGATTTTCATCACGGGCTCGACCGACGGCCTCGGCCTCGCCGCGGCGCGCACCCTCGTCGACGAGGGCCACGAGGTTGTGCTGCACGCCCGCTCGGCGCAGCGCGCCGCCACGCTGTCGGATCTCGCCGCCCGCGCCGCGGGGATGGTGGTGGGGGACCTGAGTCGCGCGAGCGAGACGCGGGCCGTGGCCGAGCAGGTGGGAAAGCTCGGCCGGATGAACGCCGTCATTCACAATGCCGGAATATTCCGGGAGCCGGCTCGCGGAACGACTCCCGAAGGCCATGCGAAGACGCTCGCCGTCAACACGCTCGCGCCCTATCTCCTGACCGCGCTGATCGAGCGTCCGGATCGCCTGGTGTATCTGAGCAGCGGCATGCATCGCGGCGCCGATGGGTCACTGCGCGACATCGACTGGAGCGAGCGCCGGTGGGAGCCGAGCCGGGCGTATTCCGAAAGCAAGCTGTACGTCACCGCTCTTGCGTTCGCAGTGGCTCGACACTGGCCGGCGGTGCTGAGCAATGCCGTCGACCCGGGTTGGGTCCCGACCAAGATGGGCGGACCCGGCGCTCCCGACGATCTTGCGATGGGACACCTCACTCAGACCTGGCTTGCGGTCAGTGAGGATTCCGCGGCGCAAGTGAGCGGCGGCTACTGGCACCACCGCCAGCAGCAAAAGCCCGCGGCCGATGCGCTCGACCCCGAGTTTCAGGATCGACTCATGGCGAGGCTCGCCGACCTCACGGGCGTGCGGCTATTTCAGACTGACACGAGCCCGGTCAGATCCGGACGGTGATCTCGTTCTTCACCTGCAGAACGCCCGGCGCGGCCCACGCGGTCTGCTGCGCCTGATCCCGCTCCGCCCACGAGCGCACCTCGCCACGCAAGGTGACCTCGCTCCCGCGCGCATCCACGCTGACCTTGCCGGCATCGATGACCGCGCTGCGCCGGAAGGCTTCCTCGATCCGGTGCTTGATCTCCGTGGGCGCGACCCGAGGCTTGAGACTGATGGAATTGCGCACGGAAATGACCCCGTGGAGCCGGCGCACCGCGGTTTCCGCCCGCTCACGCTGATCGTTCCACTCGACCGTGCCTTCGAGCCCGACGTGCCCCTGTTTGACGATGGGCTTGATGTTCTCCCAATCGAACGGCAGCTCGAGCTTCAGGGCCGCGACTGCATCGCGGGCGATCTCGGGGTCGGTCGGCATGCCGCCGAGCGGTGCGCGAACGGCGAGGTCATTCGCCACCGCGGTCACGCCGGCCACCCGCTTGGCGGCCGCCTCGGCTCGATATTTCTCGTGCGCATTGGCGGCATAACCCGTGAGGCTCACCACTCCGTCAGTCACCTTCACCGCGATGTCCATCTCCCAGACATCCGGTGCCCATTTGAGCTCCGCTTCCACGTCGCGCTTGATGTCGGTATCCGGTCTCATGTGAAGCGCCCTCTGCAATTTCGAACGCGTAGATCGTAAGCCGCGGGGCGGGGCGGGAAAATACGCGGAACTACATATCAGTCGAGAGACTTGCGGAACCGAAGCACCGCGAGGCTCATGAGTCCTCCCCCGATCGCGAGCAGCGCGAGCAGCTGCGGCCAGAGGATCTCGAGTCCCACGCCCTTGAGGAAGGTCGCGCGGATGATCACGAGGAAATAGCGCACCGGATCGAGGTACGTGAGCCACTGCATCACGGGCGGCATGCTGGCGATCGGGAAGCTGAATCCCGACAGAGTGAACATCGGATTGACGAAGAAGAAGTTCGTGGCAAAGGCCTGTTGCTGCGTCCTGCACAGGGTGGAGATGGCGAGGCCCACGGCGAGCGTGCTCAGGAGATATACGATGGTTCCGAGCAGCAGCACCAGCGGATTGCCGCGGAAAGGCACCTCGAACCAGAGCGTGCCGACGAGGGTGATGATGCTGACCAGAGCGAGCCCGACGAGGAAGAATGGAATGGTCTTACCGGCGACGAACTCGAAGGGCCGGATCGGGGTGACCATGATCTGCTCGAGCGTGCCGACCTCGCGCTCGCGCACGATCGCGAACGCGGTCAGGTTGACGACCATGACCAGGGTGAGGGTGGCGATGACGCCCGGGACGAAGAACCAGCGGCTGTTGAGGCTCGCGTTGTACCAGGGACGGTCATCGAGCGCGATCTCGACCCGGCCGGCGGCGGAAGCCGGCTGAGTGCGATAGAGAAAATCGCTCTGATAGGCCTGTGAGAAAGTCGAGACGATCGCATCGGCATAGCCGAGCGCTATGAGCGCGGAGTTGGAGTTCGTGCCGTCCACGAGGATCTGAAGCGGCGCGGACTGTCCCTTGCGCAGGAGCTGGGCGAACCCGGGATGGATCACGAGTGCGATCGCCGCCTGGCTACGGTCGATCGTGCCCTCCGCGTCCTGTTGGGTCGTGGCCACACGCACGACCTTGAAGCGGCTGCTGTCCTCGAAAGATGCGATCAGCGCGCGGCTCTCCTGCGAATGGTCGAGGTCGAGCACCGTGGTCGAGACGCCGAAAACCTCGAACGTGGCCGCATAGCCGAAGACGAGGACCTGAACGATCGGCGGCACGATCAGACGGAATCGTGCCCAACGATCGCGCCGGAGCTCGAGCAGCTCCTTCACCAGGATCTGAGCGATGCGATGCAGCAGCTCGCTCACGCCAGCTGCCTGCGAAACGCCCGCGCGGCGAGCAGGGCCACGACGGCCGCATACACCATGAGGGCGGCGATGGGGGCCCAGAGGGCGGCGACGCCGCTGCCCTTGAGGAAGATCGCCTTGAGGATCGTGACGTAATAGCGGGCATGCACGATGTACGTCAGCGCCTGGATCGCCGCGGGCATCTGATCAATCGGAAAGGCGTATCCCGAGAGGAGCGAGATCGGCATGATGGTCGCGAACATCGCCATCTGACTCGCGCCGATCTGGCTGGGAATGAGCACCGACAGCAGGTATCCGATGCCGAGCACCACGATGAGGAACAACGAGGTGGTGAACAGCAGCGTTGCGAAGGCGCCCCGGAACGGCACCGCGAAGAGAAAGAGCGCGAAGCCGAGACAGATGCCGGCATCCACGAGCCCGATCGCGAAATAGGGAAGAAGCTTGCCGATCATGAGCTCCATCGGCGTGACCGGCGTCGAGAGCAGGAGCTCCATCGTGCCGCGCTCCCATTCCCGCGAGATCGTGAGGGAGGTGAGCTGGGCGCCGACGAGCGCGAGAACGAGCGCCACCACACCCGGGATGATGAAGTTGCGGCTGTCGAGATCCTCGTTGAACCAGACGCGCGACTGCTCGGCGATCGCCGCCGGCGCGGGTGCTTGCGCGAGCCGCAGGGCGAGATCGGCCTGCACGTCGTTCGCGTAGCCCTGCACGACCGCGCGGGCATAGGCGGTGGCCAGGGTCGCGGTGTTGTCGTCGGTCGCATCCACGATCGCCTGCACCGATGCATGGCGCGTCATGGCGATTTCCCGCGAGAAATCCGCCGGAATCACGATGGCGAGCTTGCAGCGCCCCCGATCGATCGCGTCCGCAATCTGCCGCTCGCTGCCGAGGTTGGCGACCAGATGAAAGTATCGCGAGGCTTGAAAGTGCTTGAGCAGATCGATGCTGTCCGGGCTCGCTTCCTCGTCGTACGCGCAGGTCGGGATGTGCGCGATGTCCAGGTTCACGCCGTAGCCGAGCAGCAGCATCTGCATGACCGGTACGAGGAGAGCCATCATGAGGCTGCGCGGGTCTCGCCAGACCTGCAGCACCTCCTTGATGGCGATGGCGGAAATGCGCCGCGCTTTCACGCCCGCGCCCCTGCCGCTCGAGCAGCCACCGGTTGCCGCACCGGGTTCGGCGGCCGTTCACCGCGTCCCACGAGCTGAACGAATGCATCCTCCAGGGTGGGGTCGATGCGAGTCGCGCGCGCATTGCGGATACCGTGCTCGGCCAGGTAAGAGACGATCGCCTCGCGGCTTGCGCCGGCCTCCTCGACCAGGACGTGCAGGGTGCTGCCGAAGACGGCGACATCCCGCGCGAGCGCGCAGTCGTGCAAAGCGGTCAGGGCGTGGTCGAGGGGCGTGCACTCGATCCGCAGCAGCTCGCCGCCGAGCGATCGGCGCTTGAGCTCCGCGGGGCTGCCGAGTGCCACCAGCGTGCCGCGATCGATCAGCGCGATGCGGTTGCAGTACTCCGCTTCATCCATGTGGTGCGTGGAGACGACGCAGGTGACTTCGGCGCCCGACAGCTCGTGGATCAAGTCCCAGAAGCGGCGTCGCGAGAGAGGGTCGACACCGGATGTCGGCTCATCGAGGAAGAGGATTCGCGGCTCGTGCAGAATGGCGCATCCGAGAGCCAGGCGCTGCTTCCAGCCGCCGGCGAGCTCGCTCACCAACGAGCCGGCGTGGTCGGCCAGCTCGGCCATCTGCAGAGCGTAACGTATGCGCGCCGTGAGATGCGCCCCGGCCAGTCCGTAGATGCCGCCGAAGAAGCGCAGGTTCTCGGCCACCGTCAGATCCTGGTAGAGAGAGAATTTCTGCGACATGTAGCCGATGCGCTTGCGTACGGACTCCGGATCGCGCGCCACGTCGATTCCATCGACGAGCGCGCGCCCCGCGCTCGGACGCAGGAGTCCGCAGAGCATCCGGAGGGTGGTCGATTTTCCGGCGCCGTTCGGACCCAGGAAGCCGAGGATCTCGCCGCTCCGTGCCGTGAAGGAGACATCGTGGACGGCCACGAAGCGGCCGAACCGCTTCTCGAGTCGCTCGACCTGGATGGCGGTCGCTCGGGCGGGGATCGTGCTGCTCATGCGACCTTCGCCTGCGGCGCGAGCAGCGCGACGAACAGATCCTCGACGGTCGGGGTCACTTCGCGGATCCCGGCGAACGGCACACCGCCGGTACGCAGCGCCTCGCCCAACTCCGCGCCGCGCCGTGCGGCGTCGTCCACGTGCACATGGATGCCGTCCCCGACCGTCAGCACGCCGAGCACGCCGGGCCGTCCGGATGTCACATCGCGCGCCGTCCGGGCGGCTGTCGTCAGGATCTCCAATAGCGCCCCCGGCATCCGGGCTCTGAGCGCAACCGGGCTTTCGCAGTATCTGACCGTGCCGCCGTCGAGGAGCGCCAGGCGATCACATCGTTCGGCCTCATCGAAGTAGGCCGTCGAGATCACGATCGTGACCCCCTCCGCTCGCAGCGCGTACAGGATCTGCCAGAACTCGCGCCTGGAGACCGGATCGACGCCGGTCGTGGGCTCATCGAGAAGCACGATGCGGGGCGCATGCACCAGCGAGCAGGTGAGCCCGAGCTTCTGCTTCATGCCTCCGGAAAGCTCGCCTGCGAGCCGGCCGCGGAACTCCCCCATGCCCGAGGCATCGAGCAGTCGCGCGGCGCGTTCGAGGCGGACCGGTCGGGGGACCTCGAACACCTCGGCGTAGAACCGGATGTTCTCATCCACGGTGAGGTCCTCGTACAGTCCGAATCTCTGGGGCATGTAGCTGATGCGCGAGCGCACCTGCTCGGGATGCGATCTCACATCGACGCCATCGACGAGCACCGAGCCGCGATCCGCGGCCATGACACCTGAAAGCACGCGCAGGATAGTCGTCTTGCCGGCTCCGTCCGGTCCGATGAGGCCGAAGATCTCGCCGCGCTTCACCTCGAAGGTCGCCTCCTGAACGGCGATGACGGTTCGAAACCGCTTCTGCAATCCGAAAATGGCGACAGCGGCACCAGTGCCCACGCTCATCGCGAATCTCAGTGCAGGAGCCGCAGCTCGGCATCGGCCGGCATCCCGGGCACGAGCTCGTGGGTGGGGTTGTCGATGTCGATCCGTATGCGGTAGACGAGGGTCACGCGCTCGGCGTGCGTCTCCACGCTCTTGGGGGTGAATTCCGCCTGCTCGGCGATGAACGAGACGCGACCGCGGTAGTGCTTCCCGGGATAATTGTCCGTGGTGATGACGGCCGGCTCGCCCAGGCGAATGCGGCCGATGTCGGGCTCGTTGATATAGGCGCGCAGCCAGACATGATCGAGATCCGCCAGCGTGAAGATCGGGGTTCCCGGGCTCACCACTTCCCCGAGCTCCGCCTGTCGGACGAGAATCACACCGTCGATCGGCGCGGCGAGGCTGGTATGACTCTCGGTGATGCGGGCCAGCTTCAACCCTTCGAGCGCGCTGCTCACGTTGGCCTTCGCGAGCTCGACGTTGCGGGCGGCGGTCTGCTGGAGCGCGCGGTCGCGCTCGAGCGCCGCGCGGGATTCCTTGAGAGCGGCCGCGGCGAGATCGCGGGAATCGCTCGCTATGTAACCCTGGCGCGCGAGCTTGCTGATGCGGTCGAAATCGAGGGTCTTGTACTCGACATCGGCCCGATCACTGAGGACGACCTTGCCCGCGGCCACGAAATTGCGCTCGGCCGCCGCCAGCCCGCGCTGCTGGACGGTGACACCGGCCGCCGCGATGGCGACCTGTTGCCGGTAGTCCGCGTCATCGACGCGGGCGATGATGGCTCCTCTCCTGACGCTTGCTCCCTCATCGAACGGCAGCTCGAGGAGCCGAGACTGCACGCCCTGGAAGCTCAGCACGCTCTCATGGGCTTCGATATTTCCTGAGAGGTGTAAAGCAACAGGGGCAGGGCTTTGAAAGATGCCGCTTTCCCAGGCGATGACGGCGAGCACCACCATCCCGAGCCCGATGAGGGCTGCGATCCAGGGCGATCGGGATCGACCGGGCTTTTCCCCGACAGTGGCGGTGCCGGGCGCCGCATCGGCGGCTTCGGTCGAATCGCGAGCGGCGATCTCATCCATGCGGAAATGCTCGCATCACTCGCCGGAGGGCGAATCCGAACAAGTGCGTACCGCACGTCCGCGGCGCCTGCCGCTAGGAATCCGCAAGCGATGGGCGTCTCAGTTAGCAGAGTCGTAGCGGTGTGTTCAAACTGCCCGGCGGTCGAAGGGCTCGCCCGAGAGCACCGCATCGACCTGTTGTTCCGCGAGCAGCCAATCCTCCGTCTCGCGGCCGCCCTCGAAGCCCCGGTGCTCGGCGAGGTAGTAGGCGGCCTCGGCGATCATCACCCGACGCTTCTCCGCGCTCACTGACGCGGTGGTGCGGTGCAGCTCAGCAGGGGGCTTCGGTCCCGGATCCGGTTTGGGCTGGACTTTACCGCTCGATGAAGTCGACAGGATGGCGTTGGGCCGGCCTTTCGCAGGCTTGGAACCGATGGACGGTACGGTTTTGTTGGTCATGACGAGCATTCCCGCAGACTGCCCCGTGCAGTACCTGAGCGGAAATGCTCCGCCGCACGGTGCTCGCTCTCAATAGGTAGTTATCACCAGTGAGGTCGCCGAACGACGACAGCTTCAACTACCGTACGTGCCGCGGCAATATTGCAGCAGGGTCCCGACAGGTCTCGAGGTCATGCCGCGAGCAGCGCCCGCATGAGCGTCAGAAGCTCGTCGGCCTGCACGGGCTTGCTGGTGATCCGCATGAAGGGGTCGCGAGGCAGCTCCTGGACGGCCGCCGAGGTATCGCCAGTGATGAGCACGGCCTTCAGGTGGGTGCCGAGAGCCTCGCGCAGCGCGGAAACGACCGCCGTACCCGTCTCCCCGTTCGCCAGGTGATAATCGGTGACGAGCAGATCGATCGCATTCCGCGCCGTATGCTCGATCGCCTCACCGAGAGTGGCAACGTCCGTGACCTGATAGCCTTCCACCGAAAGAAGCAGGCGCGTCGCATCGCGAACGCTCTTGTCGTCCTCGACGAGCAGGACGCGAGCGGCGCCGATCGGCTGGCGGGCCGCGGACGGCTGCGCCAGGGTGGCTCGCGAATGGGACGCCCCGGTGCTGCTTGCCGGCACGGTGAGCGAAAACACCGATCCTTTGCCCACCTCGGAACGCACTTCGAGCTTCAGATTGAGGAGCTTGACGATTCGCTGCACGATGCTGAGGCCCAGCCCGTAGCCGTCGCGGGTACTGTTGGTGGGGACGCCGACCTGGTAGAACTCATCGTAAATGTACTCGATCTGCGCGGCCGGAATGCCGATCCCGGTATCGAGAACCTCGAGATTCAACGTCGAATCGGGAGACACGGCGCAGCGCAGCGCTACGAGGCCATGCTGCGTGTACTTGATGGCGTTCGAGACGAGGTTTCTCAGGACCTGCTCGACCAGGGAAGGGTCGCTATGGGCGTATTCCTCGCCGGCGGTGACCTGAAACTCCAGTCCCTTGGTCGCGGCGGGGGTCGCGAACTCGTGGCGGAGCTCCTCGAACAGGCTGAGCACGGCAAAGTCGGTCGGATCCGGCCGAATCGCTCCTGATTCGAGCTTGCTGATGTCGAGCAGCGCGTTGAGGAGACGCGACATGGAGCTGATCGCGACGCCCTGTTGGGCCACGGCGGCCGCCACCGCATCACTGACGGGCAGGCGGCGCAGAGAGCCGTTCAGGAGCTCGAGCGTCTGCAGCGGCTGGCGCAGATCATGGCTCGCCGTCGCCAGAAATCGGCTCTTGCCCTGATTGGCTCGATCAGCCGCCTCGCGCGCTTCGATCGCGAGCTCTCGTGCCCGATCCGCGAGCTCGCGCGCCCGGATGAGCTCGGCTTCCGCGCCCTTGCGCTCGGTGACGTCGCGGATCGCGGCCGCCACGAGCGTGCCCTGCTCGTGCTCGATCGGACTCAGGCTGATTTCAACCGGAAATTCCGTGCCGTCCTGGCGCCGGCCGAAGAGCTCGAGGCCCGCTCCCATCGGGCGCACGCGTACGCTGCTCGAGTAGCGCTCGCGATGGCCGACGTGCCGCGCATGGAAGCGCTCCGGGATGAGCACCTCGACGGGCCGTCCCACGATGTCATCGTGTGCGTAGCCGAAGAGCGACGACACCTGACGGTTGGCGAAACGAATGGCGCCCGAGCCGTCGATGATGATCATCGCATCGGGGGCCGCGTCCAAAGCACTCCGCGCGAGCTCTGGCGGTGCCGTTCTCATGAGGTGAGACGATCCATGGACGCGTTTGCCCCCGGCCGCACCTTGTGTCGGCAGTACCTCATGTGCCACCCCGTTCCGCTCCCTCGACGCCATCCGGACGGCAGCCAGTCCTTGGAGGGAGCGTGGAGTCATTCTAAGCCCGCCTGCCGGATCGAGTCATGAGAAATCGTAACAGCCGGTCGGGCCCCGGCGCGCCCGGGTCGCTCAGGCCGTAAAACAGCATTTCCGCAAGGTTATCAACGGCTTCCCCTCCTGCGAGCGGCGTGGGGGTGCCGGGCGCTTCAACCTCCGCACTACGGATTCCTACGGATAGGACCGGCATCGAGAGCGTGGCAAAAGACCCTCCGTTGATCCACTGGTGGGCCGGTCAATGCCGCATGTTGCAGGGACAAGGTCGACGTCTCGGCCCGATCCTCAGCGCGGCTCGACAGGGTCCGCATCCGCGCGAACCGTCCGTTCGCTCGCGGCACCGCTCGCCACCGCGCAGCGCATCCTGGAGAGCGGCGCCTGTCCGCTGTTCCTCATCGACATGAGCGCGGCCATCGGATATGTGAGCCCGGCGCTCGAGGCCCTGACCGGTTACGTGGCCGGCGAGCTTCTGGGGAGGTCCTGGACTCGGTTCTTCGCCGCGGAGTCGGATTGCGGCACGCTCGACGGCTGCCCGGGCGAGCCGAGCGACGCACCTCGGACCCGCCTCGCGATGATCACCCGACACAAAAACGGTGCCGTGCTGCACCTCGATGCGGCCGTGACCCCGCTGCGCAACGACGCCGGGCTCGTCGTTTACCGAGTCTTCCTGCTGCGCGATGTGACGGCCGAGCGCCGCGAGCGACTGAAACTCGAATTTCGCGCGCTGCACGACCCTCTTACGGGACTTGCCAATCGACATCTGCTGCGCGATCGCTTCGAGCTCGCCGTGGCGCGCGCTCGACGCCATGGCGAGCACTTTGCGATCGTGATGATCGACTTGAACGGTTTCAAGTTGGTCAATGACCGGTTCGGCCATCACGTGGGAGACGCTGTGCTGCGAGGCGTGAGCAAGCGGCTGCGGCTGCTCGTCCGCGCCGAAGACACCGTCGCGCGACTCGGCGGCGACGAGTTCGTGCTGCTCGTCGCCGGGATCGATTCGTCGCACTCACCCCCCGGAGTGGTGGATCGCCTGCGCGCTTCTCTGAGCCGCCCCATCGTCGTGGCCCCGGGCGCGTTAACGATCGGATGTTGCGCCGGATCCGCCCGATTCCCGGACGACGGTTGCGATCTGCCGTCGCTGCTCAAAGTGGCCGATGCCCGGCTCTATGCGGACAAAGCGCGTGCCGAACGCGCGCGCTTGCGCAGAGTCGGCGTGTTCAGACGCTGGGTCGCTCGCTGAGCGGCAGCGCACGGGACGGTTCGGCTCGGCGGCTGAGATCCAGCAGCCGGCAGACCTCCGCGTCCTCGACCTGCTGGAAGTTCCGGTACCACTGGCCCACTGCCCAGAGCGTCCGAGGAGTCTGCAGGATGACGGTGGCATCCGCTTCCCGCCGAACGAGGGTCGCGGCTTCGGGTGAGGCGACCGGCGCTGCGACGATGATGCTGGCCGCCCGAGCCTCGCGCGCCGCCCGAAGCGCGGCGAGCATGGTGGATCCGGTGGCGAGCCCGTCATCGACGAGAATCGCCGTCTTGCCCGTGAGCTCCAGGGGGGCGGCGCCCGCGCGGTAAATCCGCTCCCGGCGCTCGAGCTCCTGGCGCTGCTCTTCCACCAACCGGTCGAAACCCTCGGCAAGCTCGGGAAACTCGTGCTCCAGACCTGACTCGCGCACGATTACGCCACCCGAGGCGATGGCGCCGATCGCGAGCTCCGGCTGTCCAGGCATCCCGATCTTGCGCACCACGATGACATCGAGCGGGGCCTGCAGCATACGCGCAACCTCATAGGCCACCGCGACACCGCCGCGCGGCAGGCCGAGCACGATCAGCGGCGGGCGCAAAAGCCGCCGCTGCAGTTCCCGAGCGAGTGCAAGGCCGGCCGCCGCGCGATCTGCATAGATTTGAGAACCAAAACTCATCGCACCTAATGGGAAGTTCTCTGCGAGGTCAGCTGACCTGCGTCGGAGTGGGGTACGGAGGTGTTGCGATCCGACGGGGCTGTCGGCTTGCCCGGCCGCGGGAATGGCTGACAGCTTGCAATCACGAGCAGCGTGAGGCCGGCGATCAGGACCCGGGAGAGGGAGCGGTTGGCTTTCAATGAGGGCAGCATGACCCATCCGGTTGGCGACAAGGCAGGGCCCATAGGATCCGCGACACCGGGTTCCTCGGCATCGTGGGATGTACCGACCCGCGCGCGATCGAGG
>Ga0335078_10014829_pt1 | contig 11560 bp, 10 predicted proteins | sample Lox_Sample_32_FD_206711 | JGI IMG/M metagenome (GOLD analysis project Ga0335078, IMG submission 206711) | Soil microbial communities from Loxahatchee National Wildlife Refuge, Florida, United States - Lox_Sample_3.2 | ecosystem: Environmental > Terrestrial > Soil > Wetlands | place: USA...
GTCCCGGAACCTGGGCGTCGAGGCCACCCGGAACCGCGCCACCGGCTGCCCCGCCGGGGTGAAACGCAGTTCCGGGTCATCGACGAGGTTCCCCGCGATCGTGATCTGGGTATCGCCTGCTGCCATCTCTGATCTCCGTACCCTTGCTCTTTGCTGATTTCAGTCCTATCCTCCACCGGACCACTGACATTTCTGGCGGCCCGGCATCCGGTGAAGTAGCGTCGATCACGTGCTGCTCACCGCCGGCGATTCCGTCCTGCTCCTGATCGACCTGCAGCAGCGGCTCATGCCCGTCATCCATGACCACGAGGTGGTAGTGGCCCGGGCGGTGCGGCTCGCCGAGGCGGCGCGGCTGCTGGACGTGCCGGTGCGCGCGACCGAGCAGAACCCGCAGGGCCTCGGCCCGACGGTCCAGCCGCTGGCCGGCTACCCGCAGGCGGTCATGGCCAAGACGACGTTCTCGGCGGCGCGTGACCCTGGCCTGTCCGCGCTGCTGCCCGCCGGGCCGGGCGAGATCGTCGTCGCGGGGTGCGAGGCACACGTCTGCGTCCTGCAGACGGTGCTCGACCTGCTCGCGGCCGGACATCGGGTGGCCTGGGCGGCGGACGCGACCGGCTCGCGTGACCCGGCTGACCGGGCGGCGGCCATCGACCGGGCCCGGCAGCACGGCGCGGAGATCGTGACGTCGGAGATGGTGCTGTTCGAGTGGCTGCGCGACGCGCGGCACCCCCGGTTCCGCGAGGTGCACAAGCTGCTCAGATGAGGGAGCCGCGCTCAGGGTCGTCCCGGAGCAGCCGGAGCACCAGGGCGAGCGGCGGCCAGGCGGAGTGGCCGCGGCGTGTCACGGCATAGGCCCGCTCTATCACGTCTGGCTGGTGCAGCCGCCGGAGCGTCACCCCGCGTACGGCCGGCGGCGCGGCCGGGAGCAGCCCCACCCCGAGGCCCGCGAGGATCATGTCCTGCACCAGCTCGAGGCTGTCCGCGCGGTGCGCGATCCGGGGCTGGAAGCCGGCCAGCGAGGCCACGACGCGGATGACCTCCTCGTCGGCGGTGTTGCGCGAGTTGACGATCCAGTCGTGGTCCCGGTAGCGGCCGAAGACCTCGAGCGCCGTCCCGCGGTCACGGCCGGGGGCGGACGGCGTCCCCAGGCTCCACCGGGTGCCGCCCAGCGGCTGGACGGCCAGGCCGCGGTCGAACCGGGCCGGAGCGAGGTTGTAGTCATAGATCAGCGCGAGGTCGACCTCGTCGGCGGCCAGCAGGCCCAGCGCCTCGGCCGGCTCGTGCTCGTGCAGGTGCAGCCGCACCTCCGGCTGCCGCCCGGCCAGGATCCGCGCGACGGGCAGCAGGAGCTGCCGGACCGCCGTGGCGAACGCGGCCACGCGCACCGTGCCGGCCGGCGGCGCCGACGGGTCCAGATCGCGGCGGGCGGCCTCGAGCGCGGCGAGGATGGTGACCGCGTGGCCGGCCAGCCGCCGCCCGGCCGGGGTCAGCCGCACCCGCCGTCCGTCTGGCTCGATGAGCGGCGTGCCCGCCTCGCGGGTCAGGGCCGCGATCTGCTGCGAGACAGTGGAGGTGGTGACGTGCATCGCCTCGCCGACCTCCCGCATCGAGCCGAGGCGGGAGAGCTCGAGCAGCAGTTCCAGGCGACGCGGATCCACGCCAGAATCATTCATTATTCATGAACGATATGTCCACAAATCTCACGTGGACACGGACGATCTGCTCGTATGTACTGGTCATCATGATCGTCGCTGTGGCGCCGTCCAGATCCGCGGCCCGGGCCGGCACCTTGATGGCCGTGGGCTCGATGACCTGCGTCCAGATCGGCCTGACCCTGTCCGTCCCGCTGTTCGGCCTCCTCGGCCCGCTGGGCGCGGTCTGGCTGCGGCTGGCCTGGGCGGGCGTGATCCTGCTGGTCGCCGTCCGGCCCCGGCCCTGGCGGTTCCGCCGCCCGATCCTGCTCGCGACCGTCGCCCTCGGCGTCGTGACCGCCGGAGTGACCATGTTCTTCATGGCGGCCATCGCCCGGCTGCCGCTCGGCACCGCCAGCGCGCTGGAATTCCTGGGCCCGCTCGGCGTGGCCGTGGCCCGGGGCCGGGGCGGCCGGCGGCTGCTGTGGCCGGGGCTCGCCGCGGCCGGCGTGCTGCTCCTGACCCACCCGTGGCAGGGTGGCGCCAGCCCGGCGGGCGTCGCGTGCGCCCTCGGCGCGGCGGCCTGCTGGGCCGCCTATATCGTGCTCACCCAGACGGTCGGGGATGAGGTCGCGGGCCTGCAGGGACTCGCCGTGTCCATTCCCGTGGCCGCCCTGGTGGCCACCCTGGTCTCGGGACCGAGCGTGATCCCCGCGCTGACGCCGCATCTGGTGCTCGCGGGTCTCGGGCTGGCGCTGCTGCTGCCGGTGGTGCCGTTCAGCCTCGAGATGTACGCGCTGCGGCGGCTGACCACGGCGGCGTTCGGGACCCTGATGTGCCTGGAGCCCGCGCTTGCCCTGCTCGCCGGGCTCGCAATGCTCGGCCAGGTGCCCCAGGCCTGGTCACTGATCGGCGTCGCGTTCGTCGTGGCCGCGGGCGCCGGCGCGGAGCGGACCGGCGCCCGGCCCGCCCGCTGACACCGCCGGCACGAGCGGGAATCCCGGCCGCGCCGCGGACGCTGCGTGGACATGGAGCGGATTGGTTTCTTGCCGGGCCCCGGGCCGCTGGCGCTGGTGGGAAGCGGCGAATACCTCCCGGTCATGGCGGGCGTCGAGGGCGCGCTCATCCAGGGCCGCCCGCGCCGCTACGTCCAGATCCCGACCGCAGCGGCGCCGGAGGGACGGCAGCGCCTGCAGTACTGGCTCGACCTGGGCGCGGCGCAGGCCGAGCGCCTCGGGGTGGAGCAGGTGCCCGTGGTGGTCAGGGACCGCGAGGAAGCCGGATCCGAGGACCTGGCCGCCCTGGTCCACGGGGCCGGCCTGGTGTACCTGTCCGGCGGGGACCCGCTCTACCTCGCCCGGACCCTGCGCGGGACCCGGGTCTGGACGGCCATCGAAGCCGCCTGGCGATCAGGTGCGGCCCTGGCGGGATGCTCGGCGGGAGCGATCGCGCTTACTGGGTGGGTCCCGGCGATGCGGGCCCGCGCCCGCGAGCTCGAGCCCGGGCAGCACGATCCCGGGCTGGGCGTGCTGCCGCACCTGCGCGTGCTGCCGCACTTCGACCGGCTGGCGTCCTGGGCGCCCGAGCTGGTCACGCGGGCTACGGAGGGGCTGCCACCGGGCACGACCGCGATCGGGGTCGACGAGGACACCGCCATCGTCGACCTGGCCGGCCACGGCCGCAGCTGGCAGGTGCACGGCAGGCAGCAAGCCTGGGTGCTGGGCGGCGGAGCCCGCCGCGGCTTCCCGGCCGGCGCCATGCTGCCGTGCCAGTAGGGCGCCTCGCTCAGAGGCCAGTTTCATGACCGTGGCCAGTTCGGGCCTCTATGTGGCCATTTCTGGCCATGATCACGGTGCCGGCTTGCGACGGGACGCTCAGAGCAGGCGCAGCTGGCGGTCGGCGGGGCGGCGCGGCCGCCGCGGTGCGGCCAGGCCGGGCGGCTCCGGGCGGAGCGCGGCCAGGAACGCGGACCGGCCCGCCGCCTGCTCGGCGCCGTGCCTGGTCCGGCGGGCCGCGCAGCTGAGCAGCAGCCGCTCCCGGGCCCTGGTCATCCCGACGAACAGCAGCCGCCGCTCCTCCGCGGCCTCGTCCGGGGTCAGGGGCCCGGATCCCGGCAGCCGCAGCGGCAGCAGGCCACGCTCGCAGCCGGCCAGGAACACCACGTCGAACTCCAGGCCCTTGGCGCCGTGCAGGGTCAGCAGGGTGATCGCCTCGGCCCGCGGGTCCAGCGCGTCGGTCTCGGCGCCCAGGCCGATCTCGGCCCGGAAGCGCTCGAGGTCGGCGCCGCAGCGCCGGGCCAGCGGCGCGAGCAGCCCGGCCGCGGCGCGGATGTCGGTGACCGTCGCGTCCCGCTCGCCCCGGGCCGCGGCCAGGGCGCGCGCCGCCGTCGCCAGCTGCCCGGCGACATCACCGGCAGGCGCAGATCCGCCGCTGGCGAGGCCGCCGTCGCCGGGGGCAGGCCCGGGGTCCGCCAGGCGCATCTCGCGCATGATGTCGGCCACCCCGGGCCGGCGCGCGAGCAGGTCGTGCGAGCGCTTCTGGAACGGCAGCCCGGCCCGGGTCAGCGCCTGGGTGAGCGGGCCGGCCTGCGCGTCGGCGCGGTACAGGACGGCGATGTCGGAGAGGCCGAGCTTGCCGTGCTCGTGCCCGTCGGCCCGGCCGCTGTCGAGGCTGTGGAAGGACGCGCCGCCGAGCAGCCGGTCGATGGTGGCGGCGATCCAGGCGGCCTCGGCGTGCTCGTCGGCCGCCTCGTCGAAGGTGACGACGTCCGCGGGGCCGTCCCGCATCGCCACCGCGGTACGCCCGGGGACCAGCGTGGACGGCGAGATGGCCTGCGTCGCGGCGGCCACGATGGCGGGATTCGAGCGGTAGTTCCTGGTCAGCTCCACCGTGGTGGCCCCGGGGAAATCGGCCGCGAACCGGCCGAAGATGCCCACGTCGGCACCGCGGAACCGGTAGATGGCCTGGTCCGGGTCCCCGATCGCGGTCAGCCCGGCGCCGTCGCCGGCGATCAGCCGGAGCAGGTCGTACTGCGCCGGGTCGATGTCCTGGTACTCGTCCACGCTGATCCGGGGCCAGCGGGCGCGCAGCCCGGCCGCGATGGCCGGCTCGTCGCGGAGCAGGGCCGCGGACATCTCCACCAGGCCGTCGAAGTCCACCAGGTCACGGGCGGCCAGCGCGCGGCGCAGGGCCAGCCTGGCCTCCGGGTCCTGGTCGGCCACCAGCGTGCGGGCGTCCCGCTCGGAGCGGGTCAGTTCGGTCGCGACCTGGAGCCGGACGGCGTCGTCCGCGACTGCGAAGCGCGGGGGCAGCCCGGCCGCCTCGTGATGCTCGCGCAGGATCCGCAGGCCCAGGCCGTGGAACGTGGTCACGGCGGGCTGGCCGTCCTGGCGGGCGCACAGCGCGGCCAGCCGGTCCTGCATCTCCTGCGCCGCCCGCCGGGTGAAGGTGATGGCCAGGAAGCTCCCCGCGGGCAGGGCGCGGTCCGTGATCTGGTGCGCGATGCGGTAGGTCAGCGTGCGGGTCTTGCCGCTGCCCGGCCCCGCGATGATCAGCAGCGGTCCGGCGGCGCTGGCCGCGGCGTACTGATCCGCGTCAAGGCCGTCGAGCAGGGTTCCGGTGGCAGCAGGCGGTGAGGCTGGAGGCGGCCCGGCGTCACCCCGGTGACGCGGGGGCCGGTTCGCGGTGCGGGTCACGCCGCTCCGTTCGGCATCTTTCTTCTTTCCGGCGCCGGCCACTCCGGCGCCGGCCATCGTGAACAGGGCCGCACCGTCCAGCTCGTCCGGCCGGAACAGGCGGATCGTGCCGTACTCGCCGTCGTAACCCGCGTCCCTGATGACCTCGCTGCGGCGCAGCCGGGCGATGGCCTCGCCGAGCAGCGACCCGCCCGCGCGGCGCAGGTCGTCGAGCGGGACGTCCCGCAAGATGCTCAGCTCGGGTCCGAGCGCGGCGACCAGCCGCCCGACCTCGCCGGTCACCTTCTTGCTCTTCGGGCCGGTGGCCAGGATCTCGCCGACGATCTCGGGCAGCTGGACCAGGCTGGTGAATCCCGCGGCGCCGGCCGGCCGGAATCCCGGGGGGCGGTCGGCCAGCTCCGCTATCCGGTGCAGGACGCCGACGGTCAGCGGCTTGCCGCACTTCGGGCAGATGGTGTCCAGGGCGCGGGTCTGCTCGGGATCGACGCGGATACCGCACTTGCGGTGCCCGTCCAGGTGGTACTTCCCTTCCTCGGGAAAGAACTCGAGCGTGCCCGCCAGGCCGTTCCCGGTCCGCAGCGCCGCCGCCATCGAGAAATAGTCCAGGTCGGTATCGAATACGGTGGCCTCGCGGCCGAGCATGGGCGGTGAGTGCGCGTCGGAGTTGCTGACCAGGCGGTACCGGTCGAGCGACGAGCAGGCCCAGTTCATCGGCGGATCCGATGACAGGCCGGTCTCCACCGCGAAAATATGCCCGGCTAGGTCGGCGTAGCAGTCCTGCACCGCGTCGAAGCCGGATTTCGAGCCGAGGACGGCGAACCAGGGCGTCCAGACATGCGCGGGCACCAGGAAGCAGCCCGGATCGGCCGACAGCGTGATGTCGAGCAGGTCGCGGGAGTCCAGGCCGAGAATCGGCCGTCCGTCCGAGGCCAGATTGCCGATCTTGGCCAGCGCCGTGGTGATACGGTCCGCGGCGTCGAAACCCGGCGCGTAAATAAGGTGATGGACCTTCCTGGTCCGGTCGTCCCGACGATAGATGGTGGATATCTCGACCGAGAGCATGAACCGGACGGTGCCCGCGCAGGCGGGCGGGGAATCGCGCAGGATCTGCTTTTCCAGGTCCGGCCGGACCCGGAACAGGCCGGGCTCCGCCGGGACCAGGGTTTCCCTCAGTTCCGCCGCCCACGCGGGGTGGGTGAAGTCGCCGGTGCCGAGCACGGTCAGGCCCTTGCGCAGCGCCCCCGCCGAAAGGTGCTCGATGTCGCAGTCCTTGCTGCAGGCGCGCGAGAACCGCGAATGAATATGCAGGTCAGCATGGAACATGTCGGCGCGGCAACTCCCTGGCGCGATCCGGGCCTACCGCGGGCACATTACCGGAAGGCGGCGGGTGGGGGGTCCGATCCCGCCGCCTTCCGGGGTACTGCCGTCCCTCAGGTGATGCCGTCCACCCGGTGGACGGCTCCGCAGTCCACGCCGAGCGCGGCGTGATGCTTGCGGATCGCGTCTTCGTCGGGCCCGTCGAGCAGGCAGTACACCTGGCCCTCCGGGTTGTGGAACAGCTCAACCTGCCGCACGCCGAACTCATCCGCCCGCGCGTGACGCGTGTCGTCGGCGATCTGCGCGATGGCCTCGGCCGGCAGCATGAGGCTGTCGTGGTAATCCATGAAACGGGGCATGCCGTGTCCTTCCGGGATTGTCCTGACGGGTACGGGATCAGGCCGGCTTGCTGACCAGCCGCCGGCGCGCCGAGCGCGCCCGGTCGTACAGCACCGCCGCGACGGCAGCGACCAGCGCGGCGGCGACCGCGATCACGGCGATCTGCCAGCCGGGCATGCCGCCCACCACCACGGTGTGGATCACCGGAGGCGGGCTGACGGCCCCGCCCGCGTCGCCGGCCCCGCTGTCCGGCGGGCCGGGATGCGGGATCATGGCCGCCGACGCCGACGCGGCGCCCGCCAGGGCGGCCGTGATGGTGCCAAGGATGGCCAGCACGGCACCCAGCCGGCCCAGGCTCTTAATGATGCGCATGGAAAGTTCCCTCCTCGGGATGCGTTGCTTACAGTGCGACGGTATGGCGGCACTCCCGCATCGCGAATCGGGATCATTACCCAGATTTGCGCCCGGCGTTCCCTAGTTTTCCGGCCCCGCCCGCCCTGGTTGCGGGGTGAGCTTGCCTGGCCAGAGCCGCTGGTGGGCCTCGGTGACCGCGGCGCAGTCCGCGTCGTCGCCGGGCAGCAGCGTCACGATGCGGTCGGCTTCCTCGGCCAGCCGGCACCGGCCGTCGGCGACCAGGGGGCAGGCGCGTCCCGACCGCTGGTCGGGGCCGCCGCACTGCCGCACCTCGTACCCGGCGGCGCGGAGCGCGGCCACCCGCCGGTCGGCGAACCAGCCTCGCCGCTCGACCAGGACCCGCTGGCCCGCGGACGCCCGGGGCCAGCCCGGCATCCCGCCGGCCGTGGCGATCTCCAGGCAGACGGTCAGGCACTCGTCGGCGGGTTCGGTCAGCGCGGCGCCGCACCGCGTCAGCAGGCGCAGCATGGTGTCGTTGCTCAGGCTGACGATGGCGCTGAGCCGCTCCAGCCCCGACGCCCTGGCGTGCTCTGTCAGCGCGCTCAGCATGCGCCGCCCCAGCCCGAGGCCCTGAAAGTCATCCAGCACGGCGAGCGCGAGCTCGCCCGAGTCCGCGGCCTCGGGCACGTACCTGGCCTCCGCGACCAGCCGGTCCTGCGGGCCAGGCGCCACGGCGACCAGGGACACCGCGCCGGCCCCGACATCGATCCGGGCCAGCCGGGCGAGCACGGGCGGCTTCGGGCGGCCGGAGTGGAAGCGGCGGCGGAACGAATCCGCCGACAGCCCCGCGTACAGTTCCGCGATGCGCGGCACGTCCGCCGGAACCGCCGCGCGCAGCACGACCACCCGGCCGTCCCTGAGGCGGATCTCGCCGTTGTCTGGCACGGGGTCACAGTAGGTTCGGCCGGGTTCTCCGGGGCAGGGACCAAGGGCCCGAGTTAACCGCTCAGATGGCCCAGTCGACGGGATAGCTGACGATGGGGATGAAGGTGACGCCCGCCTTCTCCGCGTCGGCCCGGGCGTCTGCGATCATCTCCTTGAGCGAGTCCCGGTAATTCTTGCGAGCCGCCCGCGGCTGTCCGATCTCAGCGCGGCTGATGGTTCCCCGTCCGTGCAGTTCGCGCCGGGCGGGAAAGTCAATCGCCGCCGCCGGATACGCGCATTACTGTTGTCACGCAGGGCCACAGGGGATGACAGGCCAGCTGGAGGATGGCATGGACAAAGCATCGGCCGATCGCATCGAGCAGCAGGTCAGGCAGGCCTTCCCCGAAGGCGCGATCGCGCGGGTCCAGGTGCTGCAGTACGGCGACGACCCGGAGGTCGAACCCGGACAGGCCGCGATGCGGGTCTTCTTCGACTGGCCGGGCCGGGCCGAAGGCGGCCAGGCCGGCCCTAAGACCGTTCACCGGTTCGTGACTGCCAACGCCGCGGCGCTCGACGTGCTGCGCGACGGGCTGCCCGGCGTCATCGGCTGGGTCGAGTTCCGCCCGGAAGGCGAGGCCCGGCCGGCCAGCGCTGGTGGCCTGTCCTACAGGATCGCCGGCCGCGGACGGACGGCTGCCGCACGCGATGAAGCGCCGGAAGAGCGGACTCCTGTGATGGTCCGGCTCGGGGCCGTCGATCTGGCGACCGTGGACACCCTGATCACCGCAGGCGTCGTGAACAGCCGGGCCGAGGGCCTGCGCTGGGCCTTGAGCCGCCTCCGGGAACAGCCGGCCTACGCCCAGCTCCAGCAGCAGGCACGCGAGAACGATGAGCTCAAGACCTGATGACGACACCAGCGGGTTTCGTATCGCCGCGGTCACCGCGCATCTGAGGAGGAGGCTGATCCGTGCCACTCGCCTGGCTGCCTTATGCCGACCACGCCGAGGCGCAGCGGCGTCTGGGGCGCATTCCCGCGGGCGTGGACCTCGACTTCTACCGGGCGGACGGAGACGCGCTCCCCGGCACCCTGGACGAGGTCGCCTTCTACGTCCTTCCCTACATGAAGGGGACCGGCGTCCTGGACCGGGCCGGGGACATGGCCAAGCTCCAGGTCGTGCAGACCCTCACCGCCGGCTACGAGGAGTTCCTGCCGCTGGTGCCGCCGTCGGTGACGTTGTGCAACGCGGCCGGCCTGCACGACACCAGCACCGCCGAACTGGCGGTGGCCCTCATCCTGGCCAGCGGGCGGCACCTGGACAGCTTCGCCCGTAACCAGAGCGCGGGGGCCTGGAGTCCCGTCTTCGGCCGGGCCCTGGCCGACCAGCGGGTGCTGATCATCGGGTACGGGCATATCGGGCAGGCCATCGAACGGCGGCTGCAGGGCTTCGAGGTCGCCTCGATCGCGCGCGTGGCGCGCCGCCGCCGGCCCGGGCCGCCGGAGGTCCACCCGGTCGAGGACCTGCACCGGCTGCTTCCCCGGGCCGACGTGGCCATCCTGATCGCGCCGCACACCGCCGAGACCGACCGCATGATCGGCGCCCGGGAGCTCGCGCTGCTTCCGGACGGCGCCCTGCTGGTCAACGTGGCCCGCGGCAGGCTGGTCGACACCGGCGCCCTGGTCGCCGAGCTGTCGACCGGGCGGATCCGCGCGGCGCTCGACGTGACCGATCCCGAACCGCTGCCCGCCGGCCATCCGCTGTGGCGGCAGCCCGGGGTGCTGATCTCACCGCACGTCGGGGGCTTCAGCTCGGCCTTCGCCCCGCGCGCGGACCGGCTGATCGCCGCGCAGCTGACCCGCTTCGCCGCCGGGCAGCCGCTGGACAACGTCGTCCGGGCGCCCTGACGTCCGGGCCGCGACGGCCCGTGCCTAGGCGGCCAGCTCGGCGTAGCGGCCCTGGCCGGCCAGCAGGCTGGCGTGGTCGCCGGCCTCGACGATGCGGCCGTGATCCAGCACGACGATCTGGTCGGCGTTGCGCACGGTGGAGAGCCGGTGCGCGATGGTGATGGTGGTGCGGCCCCGGGCCAGGGCGTCGAAAGCCTGCTGCACGGCACGCTCGGTCTCGGTGTCCAGGGCGCTGGTGGCCTCGTCGAGCACGAGCACGCGCGGATCGCGCAGCAGGGTCCTGGCGATGGCGATGCGCTGCTTCTCCCCGCCGGAGAAGCGGTGCCCGCGCGATCCCACCATGGTGTCGTAGCCGTCGGGCAGGCTGGCGATCAGCTCGTGGATCTGAGCGGCGCGCGCCGCGTCCTCGATCTCGGCGTCCGTGGCGCCGGGCCTGGCGTAGCGCAGGTTCTCCCGCACGGTGGTGTGCAGCAGGTAGGTTTCCTGGCTGACCACGCCCACGATGGCGGCCAGGTCGGCCAGCCGCAGGTCCCGCAGGTCGGTGCCGTCGATGCGGACGGTGCCCTGGCTGGGGTCGTACAGCCGGGCGACCAGCGAGCCGAGGGTGGTCTTGCCCGAGCCGGTCTCGCCGACCAGGGCCAGCGTGCTCCCGGCCGGGACGTCCAGGTCGATGCCGGCCAGCGCGGGCCGGCCGGCGCCCGGGTAGGTGAAGCCGACGCCCTCGAAGCGGACGTGCCCGGTGACCTCGGCCGGGTCGATGCTGACCGGGCGGGCCGGGTCGTCCACCTCCACCGGCAGGTCGAGGTACTCGAAGATCCGCGCGAACAGCGCCAGCGAGCTGATCACCGAGACGCTGGTGCCGAGCAGCCCGGTGATCGGCCGGAACAGGCCGTTCTGCAGGGTGGTGAAGGCGATCAGGGTGCCGATGCTGACGGCGCCGGCCGTGACCGGCAGGCCGGCGGCGAGGTAGATGACCGCGGGGATCGCGGCGAAGATGATGCTCAGCGAGGCCATCCGCCAGCGCCCGGCCAGCTGGGAGCGCAGCTCCAGGTCGATCAGCCGGGCCGAGGAGGCGGTGAAGCGCCCGACCAGGGCCGGGCCGGTGCCCATCGTCTTGGCCAGCTGGATGCCGTTGATGGACAGGCCTTCCTCGATGGTGACGTTGAGGTCGGCGAGCTCGCGCTGCTGCTCGGTGGTGATGGCACGGCGCATCTTGGCCACCTTGCGGGTCAGGAAGATGGCCGGCGGCATGACGACCAGCGAGATCAGGGAGAGCCGCCAGGACAGGGCGACCATGGCGACGGCCGTGGCCACCGCGGTGGTGAGGTTCGAGGCGATGGAGGTCGCGGTCGAGGTCACCACAGACTCCATGCCGCCGATGTCGTTCTGGATGCGGG
>Ga0335078_10014830_pt1 | contig 11560 bp, 8 predicted proteins | sample Lox_Sample_32_FD_206711 | JGI IMG/M metagenome (GOLD analysis project Ga0335078, IMG submission 206711) | Soil microbial communities from Loxahatchee National Wildlife Refuge, Florida, United States - Lox_Sample_3.2 | ecosystem: Environmental > Terrestrial > Soil > Wetlands | place: USA: Florida...
CGCAAGCCATTGCCGCCGACCAATGAGCTTCGCGCCGCGTAGGTGCCGCGGCCGAACGCCACCTTCTCGGTATCGCCCTGGATATAATTGATCGCCGCGAACGACACGCCGAGCCACTCGGCGACCAGCTGAGCAAACGCCGTGGCATGTCCCTGCCCGTGGGAATGAGTACCGGCAATGATGGTGACCATGCCTCCCGGATCGAACCTGATTTCCATGCGGTCGTTCATCACTCCGCCGAGTTCGATGTAGGGCGTGACCGCGCGTCCGCGCAGCTTGCCACGATGCTTGCTTTCCTTGCGCCGGACGGGAAAGCCGTCCCAGTCAGCAAGCGCCAAACACTGGTCCATCAGCTTCTCGAATTCGCCGCTGTCGTAGGTGTGATGCGTGGGCGTGGTATAGGGCAACGCTGCCGGGGGGATGAGATTTCTGCGCCGCAGCTCGACGCGATCGATGCCCGTCACCTGCGCTGCGCGCTCTACCAGGCGTTCGATCAGATAGATAGCCTCCGGGCGTCCTGCGCCGCGATAAACCGAGGTCGGCGTCGTGTTGGTAAATACCGCACTGGTGCTGACGTGCATCGTCTGCACATCATAAAGACTTGGGACGAACATCAATGACCAGAACAACGGCGCGGTCGCGGCGCCCCACCAATAGGCGCCCAAAGCTTGATACGCCTTCGACCTAATGGCGAGAAACTTGCCGTTTTCGTCCAGCGCCAGCTCCGCGTAAACGAGCTGATCGCGGGCGTGATTATCGCAGAGCAGGCTTTCGCTGCGGGTCGCCGTCCATTTGACCGGCCGGCCGCAGCGCCGCGCCGCCCACAGCACGAGCGCATCGTCGGCGTAAAGATTAGCCTTCATGCCGAACCCGCCGCCGACGTCAGGTGAGATCACTCTGATTTTCGATTCCGGCACGCCGAAAACGTGCGCCGACAAGGCGGCACGGACGCTGTGTGGGTCCTGCGAGGTGGTATAGAGCGTGTATCTGCCGTCCGCCCCATCGCATATGCCGACCGCGCAGCGCGGCTCGATTGGATTGGCCGTCACGCGGTTATTGACGAGGCGGACCGAGGCCACGTGTTTGGCGCTCGCAAACGCGGCCTCGGTTGCCACGTTATCGCCGAAGGTGATGGTCACCCCGATATTGCCGTTCGGGCAGTCGTCCCAAATTTTCGGCGCCAGCGGCTTCGCTGCCTGCTCAAGCTCGACGACAGCGGGGAGCGGGTCGTAATCGACGCTGACCAGTTCGGCAGCGTCGCGTGCTTGCGCCTCGGTTTCGGCGACCACAAACGCTACATGATCGCCCATGCAGCGGACGCGGTCGGCGACCAGCAAGGGACGTGTGGTCGAAAACCCCTTCGGGCCGCCCCAGGATTCAGGCATGAAGAAAGGCGGGATGCCGCCGATTTTGTCAGCGGCCGCATCGGCGCCTGTGAGGACGCAAACCACCCCCGGGGCTGCCTTGGCCGCGCTCGCATCGACGCGCTTGATCTGCGCATGCGCGTGCGGCGAGAGCACGGAGACCGCGTAGCATTGCCGCGCCAGCTCAATATCGCCGACATACTGCCCCGACCCGGTAGTGAAACGCTGATCCTCGACCCGACGGACCGCCTGACCGATGCCGAATTTGCTCATCAACGTTCGTTCCGGCCAGCAATGAATGCACGCGCACCGGCAAGCCAGAGACGACCAGGGCTGCTGCCCACAATCCAGACTTTCCCTTGGGCCAAACCCAACAGTGCCTCCCTTCGCCAGCGCGCATGCGCCGTTTGCAGTGAGCATAGGCGAGGGCCGCGCGCCTCGGAAGCACCGCCGCGCTTACGCAGTATTCGCACCTGACGGTTGAGCCTATCGCGTAAAGTACCGTACGCTGTCAAAAAGCTAAGCGCGTGAACGCGGCAAGAGCGGGGAGGACCTTTCATGCGGATTGTCGACCTTTCGGTGGCGCTTAAGGCCGGAATTGCTTCCGATCCGCCGAGCATGCTGCCGAGCGTCACCTATACCGACCACAAAGAAGGAGCCGTCGAATTTGCGGTGATGTTTCCGGGGTTGAAGCCGGAACAGCTTCCAGCCGGCGAAGGCGCTGCCATGGAACGGGTGACCATCACGACGCACAACGGGACGCATCTTGACGCCCCGTGGCATTTCGCCAGCACCATGGACGGCGGCAAGCCATCGCTGAAAGTGGACGAGCTGCCGCTGGAGTGGTTCTTCTCCGATGGCGTGAAACTCGACTTTCGTTCCAAGCCCGACGGATATGTGTGCAAGGCCGACGACGTGAGCCGTGAACTCGATCGCATCGGTTATACGCTCAAACCGTTCGATATCGTTCTGGTGAACACCGCGGCGGGGACGGCTTATGGGCAGCCGAACTTCATTGACAAAGGCTGCGGCATGGGCCGCGAAGCGACGCTTTATCTGACCAAGCGCGGCGTGCGCGTCACCGGCATCGACGGCTGGAGCTGGGACGCTCCGTTCTCATTCACGCGCAAGCGTTTTGCCGAGACCGGCGATGCCGGCATCATTTGGGAAGGGCATAAGGCCGGGCGGGAGATCGGTTACTGCCATATGGAAAAGCTCGCGAACCTCGAGCAACTGCCGCCTTTCGGATTCAAGGTATGTTGTTTCCCGGTCAAGATTCACGCCGCCTCGGCGGGGTGGACCCGATGCGTAGCCTTTCTCGACAGCTAAAGTCCGTGCGGGCGTAAAGGATGCTCATTGCGTGAAGCCGTCGCTTACCGGAGACAGCCATGGACAATTTCAGTTTCGGCCCGCGCGACGGCAGCATCATCCAAATCGCATATTCGGTCGCCGATATCGAAGCGGAAATGCGCCGCTATAGCGAACTCTTGCGCGTTGGTCCGTGGTTTCTGATCGGCCCCTTCGTGCCGCCGAAAGGACGCTATCGCGGCACGCCGACGAAAGCGCATTTCAGCCTCGCGCTCGCTTACAGCGGCGAGCTCCAGGTCGAACTCATCCAACAACATGACGAGGAGCCGTCGGTCTTTCGCGAAACGCTGAAGGCGCGCGGAGCGCATGGCTTCCATCATTGGGGTATCGGCGCACGCGATTTCGAAAAGACCGCGGCGCATTACCGGTCACTCGGCTACGCGGAAGCGTTTACCGATACGGCACCCGACCCGTTGGGGTGCCGCGTGATTTATTTCGACACCGGACGTGAGCTTTCCGGCATGCTCGAAGTCATCGAGATCAATGCCGGGACGGAACAGGCGTTTCACGGTATGTACCAAGCGGCGCGGGAATGGAACGGAAAAGGTCACATTGTGCATCGGAGCTGACCGCACGGGTCCTCCTTAACGGCGGCTTCCGCATGCATGGCGAGCGGCCAATCCAATGAAGATGCACGTTCTCTCCGGCGGTCGCTTGCGCGTTCGCAAAGCCATGTACGATACCGACGCGCCGCGCGGCGAGACTCTCGATGTCCCGGTCTCCTGCATTCTTCTTCGCCACCGCCAGGGCAACGTGCTGTTCGATACCGGCTGCCACCCGGATGCGGCGAAAGACCCGCAGGCGCGTTGGGGAGGTCTCGCCAAGATCATGATGCCGATTGCGCCGCCGGAGGACAACGTCGTCACCGCGCTCGGCAAAGTTGGACTTGGCGGCGACGACATCGACGTCGTCGTTTGCTCGCATCTGCACGTCGATCATTGCGGCTGCAACACTTTCTTCAAGCACGCGACATTCATCATTCACGCCAAGGAAATCGAGGCGGCGCGCGCGCCCGACGCGCTTGCCTCTGGCTACATCGCCGCCGAGTGGGAACAGGCGACGGCGCCGGATGCAATCGACGGCGAGCGCGATTTGTTCGGCGACGGCCGGATCGTGGTGCTCCCCCTCCCCGGCCACACGCCGGGAACGATCGGCGCACTCGTGGTGCTGGAAAAATCCGGCACGTTTCTTCTAGCGTCCGATACGGTCAGCCTGCGCTCGACACTCGATACCGGCATTATTCCGCGCAACACCCGCGACCCGGACGCGCTGGTCAAATCGCTGGCCGAGGTCCGGCGCATTGAAGCGGCAGGGGCGATCGTGCTGTGCGGCCACGATCAAGCCCAATGGGAAAGCCTGCGCAAAGGCGCGGACGCCTATGAATGAAACGGCCGCGATCCACGCCCGGCCGAAGCTGATCGGTGCACGGATTAAACGCGCCGAAGATCCGCGGCTTCTGACCGGGCGAGGCGCCTATACCGATGATTGCCGGGTTGCCGGAGTTCTACACGTTGCCTTTCGCCGCAGCGAACACTCTCACGCGCGAATTCGCGCGATCGATTGTGCGGCGGCGCGCGCATCGCCGGGCGTGGTCGCGGTCTTCACCGCCGACGATTTAAGCGGCCTCGTCAAGCCGCTCCTCGCCACCTCGCGCATGGTGAATTATTACGCGACGCCGATCTTTCCGCTCGCGTGCGAAAAGGTGCGCTATGTGGGCGAACCGGTCGTCGGCATTGTCGCGTTGAGCCGATATCAGGCCGAAGATGCCGCCGATCGGGTAGCTATTGATTACCACCCTCTGCCCGTCGTCGGCGACCCTGAACAGGCCGCCAGCGCTGGCGCCCCGTTATTGCATGAAGAGGCGGGCACGAATGTGCTGGTGAGCCGCGAGTTCAAGCGCGGCGACGTCGATCAAGCTTTCGCATCGGCGGCGATATGCGTTGGCGGCCGCTTTCGCATGCACCGCAAGACCCCGGCCGCGATCGAACCGCGGGCGTGCCTCGCCCAGTACGACCCCGCGCGCGAAGCGGTGACGCTGCATTCGGCAACACAGGTACCGGGCATTGTTCGCGACGCGCTGGCGCTCGCGCTCGGCATCGGGGCCGAGCAGATCCGCGTGCTGGCGCGCGATGTGGGTGGCGGGTTTGGCGGCAAAGGCTCACTTTATCCGGAGGAAATCTTCGTCTGCGCTGCCGCGCGAGCGCTGGCGCGGGCGGTGAAATGGACCAGCGACCGGCTCGAAGACTTCACCGCCAGCAGCCAAGGGTTTGATGAGATCGCGGACGCGGAATTGGCGCTCGACAACGAGGGGCGCCTGCTGGCACTGCGAGCCGAAGTTATCGGCGATGTCGGCGCCTATTCGATCTATCCGTGGACCGCCGCGCTCGAGCCCGTGCAGGTCGTGAGCTTTTTGCCGGGGCCTTATCGGATTGAAAATTACCGCGGGCGCGTGCGCGCCGTCGCCACTTCCAAAGCTCCGACCGGTCCGTACCGCGGTGTCGGTCGCCCGATCTCCACTTTCGTCATGGAACGCTTGATGGACATGGCGGCGAAAAAGCTCGGCATCGACGCCAAGGACATTCGCCGTAAAAATCTGGTCTCGACCGCGGAATTTCCTTACAAAGCCGCCTCCGGCATCGTCTGGGACAAATCGGCCTTTCAGGAATGTCTGGAAGCGGCGTGTGCCGCGATCGGTTATGAGGCGTTGCGCGGAAGACAAGAACGAGCACGCGCCACCGGTCGCTGGTTCGGTATCGGCATTGGCTGTTACGCGGAACTGACCGGCATCGGCTCGCGCATTCCCGTCGCGCCGGGCATGCCGATCAACACCGGCACGGAAACCGCAATCGTCCGCGTCGACGAGGATGGAACCGTCTCCGCCGCGTTCGGCGTCGCCTCGCACGGACAGGGTTTGGAAACGACGCTGGCGCAAATCGTCGCCGAACATCTCGGCGTCCGCTTCGAGGATATCCGCATCGCGCAAGGTGACAGTGCAGCCGTGTCCGGCTCGACGGGCACCTATGCCAGCCGCAGTCTGGTGCTGGCCGGCGGTGCGGGCACTTTGGCCGCGCAGGCCGTGCGCGAGAAGATGCTCAACGCCGCCTCATATCTGCTTGAAGCCTCGCCGGCCGATCTCGTCGCAGAGAATGGCGCAATTACCGTCGCCGGCACCGACCGCGCGGTGGCGTTTCGGGATGTCGCGCGGGCGGTCTATTCCAAAATGGCTCCGCTGCCGCCTGAAGCGCACGAGGAGCTCACCGCCACTAAAACCTACGATCCGGTGTTCGGCACGACGTCGTCGGCGACCCACATCGCCGCGGTCGAGATCGACCCCGACACTTTCGAAGTGCGGATCGAGCACTTCGCCGTCGCCGAAGATTGCGGCAAGCTTGTCAATCCGATGATCGTGGACGGCCAAGTTCACGGCGGCGTGGCGCAGGGGATCGGCGCCGCGCTCTACGAAGAGCTCATTTACGACCAAGAGGGGCAGAGCAACACAGCAAGCTTCGTCGATTATCTCGTGCCTACGGCGCTTGAAATCCCGCGCGTGCGGGTCGTGCACATCGAAAGCGCCTCGCCGACCACACTCGGAGGCTTTCGTGGCATGGGCGAAGGCGGCACTATCGGCGCACCGGCCGCAGTGGCAAACGCGATCGCCGATGCGCTCGCGCCGCTCGGGATCGAAGTCAACGAGCTACCGCTGACGCCGGAGCGTCTATTCCGGCTCATCGCGGCGACCAAAGACAAGGCGACAACATGAAAGAACAAACATGGATTTGGGGCTGAACGGAAAGATCGCTTTGGTGACGGGCGCAACCAGTGGCGTCGGCCGCGAGATTGCGCTCGGTTTGGCGGCCGAGGGCGCGCGTGTTGCGGTCAACTACCGAACCTCCGCTGACGCGGCGCAGCGCATCGTGGAGGAGATTGCCGCCAAGGGCGGCGAGGCCAAAGCGTACTGCGCCGACGTCGCCGATTTCGCTGCCGTCAAAAGCATGATCGACGGGATCGCGGAAGATTTCGGTGGCCTCAATATCTTGATCAACAATGCCGGTACCGCCATTCGCCAACGCTTCGTCGAGAGCAAGCCGGAGGATTGGCGCCGCCAGATCAACGCCTGCCTGTACGGCGCGATCCATTGCTGCCATGCGGCGGCACCGCACCTCGAGACCGGCAGGAATGGCCGCATCATCGGGGTCGTCGGCGATTCTTCGCGCGTCGGCGAATCGGGACTCGCGATCGTCGCCGCCGCCCGCGCCGGCGTCATTGCGTTGATGAAATCGCTTGCGCGTGAATTCGGCCGTTCCGGCACGACGGCCAACACGGTGTCGCTTGGGCTCGTTGAGACACAGCATGACGCGGAATGGGTCGCGGCCAACCGGGAGAAGCTCATCAGGCTTTATCCGCTGCGCCGCCTCGGGCTGGCGGGCGACGTGACGCCGATGGTGACGTTACTTGCTTCGCCGCATGCCGGCTGGATCACCGGCCAAGTGATCAGCATCAGCGGCGGCTTCAGCATGGTTTGACAGGACGAGACGTGCTGCACACCGATCTGATCGCCCCCATTCCGGAATTGCTGCAGCGGCAGGCGGCCGCGCGCGGCGCCAAATGCGCCTACCGCGACGGAAAGACATCGGTCACTTACGCCGAACTCAACGCGCGAACGGCAAGGCTCGCTGGGCATTTGGCCGACAATGGCGTCGCGCCGAATGACACGGTCGCGATTTGCCTGCCCAATTCGGTGGAGTGGGTTGAAAGCTGTTTTGCCGTTGCGCGCGCTGGCGCGATAAGCGTTCCCATCAGCTACGATTCGACTGAAAACGAAATCGCCTACCGCCTGACCGACGCAAACTGCAAGGCGGTGTTCACGACCGCCGAGCGCGCCAATCGGTTCACGCGCCTGGGCCCCTCGGCGCCAAATCTCACGACGCTGATCGCGATAGGGCGCAGCACGAGCACCGCACCGGCTTTGCGTTATGGTGAGTTATTGAGGACGCGGCCGAAGGCCGAGGCGCGCGATCCGGCTTCGCTGCACGAGACGGCATTCATTCTTTACACTTCCGGGACGACCGGCCGCGCCAAAGGCGTTCGGCTCACGGTCCATGGAATGCTGTGGGTGACGGCGGCATGCTGGGCGCCGATCGCAGGGCTTTCCGCTTCCGACACGCTATTGTCGCCGCTGCCGCTCTTCCATTCCTACGCGCTGAATTTGTCGGCGCTCAGCGTTCTGGCGACCGGCGCCACCGCGCACATCATGGAGCGGTTTTCGACCGGAGAAACGGTGCGGCTCCTGAAAACCGGCGAATTCACTTTCTTTCCCGGCGTGCCGACGATGTTTCATTATCTGCTCCAAGCGACCCGCGGCGACGACCATCTGAAATTGCCTAATCTTCGCATCTGCGTCTCGGCGGGCGCGATCATGCCGGCGACGCTGAATCGCGAATTCGAGGACCAGTTCGGCGTTAGCCTCCTCGATGGCTACGGCATCACCGAAACCTCGACCATGGTGACCATGAACTGGCCTGCCGGCGGCCGTGTGTTCGGGTCGTGCGGAATACCATTGCCCGGCCTCGCCGTGCGCATCGTCGACTTGAACGGGAATGACGTCGACGCGAATGCCGAGGGCGAACTGATCGTTCGCGGGCCGAACGTCATGCCCGGCTATCACAACAAGCCCGACGAGACGCGCAGCGCCTTGCGCGCCGGCTGGTATCACACCGGCGATTTGGCCAAGAACGATGCCAATGGCTTTATCACCATCACCGGCCGTCTGAAGGAACTGATCATTCGCGGCGGCCAGAATATCGCGCCGGCTGAAATCGAGGAGGTGGCAAATACCTTCCCGGCGTTGCTCGATTGCGCCGTAGTCGGCATTGCGCACGAGCATCTCGGCGAGGTGCCCGCGCTCTTTGTGGTTTTGCGCGCGGGAGAGCGTTTGCGAATCGAAGAATTGCTGGCGCATTGCCGGACGCACCTGTCGGCTTACAAAATTCCTCATGTCGTGCAGACGATCGGCGAAATACCGCGCACCGGATCGGGCAAGATCATGCGTTACAAGCTGCGCGAACTCATAAACCTTTGAAGCCCGAGCCGGGCCGATCCGCCGCCGGCAAGCTTCGCGCCGCTATGCGCTCGCGGCCATCGGGTCTGCCGGCGGCACAACCTCAAGGCTCGGCAGTTCGAGCGGCTTTATCGCCTGAGCAACATTGTTCAGCCGCGGTTCGCGCTTACGTTCCGGCTTCGCAGCCGACTTGGCCGCATGATGATAGGTGGAGCAGATTCCGCCGTTGATGTGGGCGCCTTGTTCGATCTGCAACATACCGCTGGTGATGTTGCCGTCCGCGCGGCTCGTAGCGCGTAATATCAGAAGGCCCTTGACGTCGAGCCTGTCGTAGACGCGGCCGAAGACGTCGGCGTTTTGTGCGACGCTGACTTTGCCTCTGATCGTGCCAGTCTCGGTCACCAATAGATTACCGGCCGAAACATCGCCCTCAAGCAAACCATCGACGACAACGGCATTGGCGACGACCACCGCGCCGCGGACCGCAACCTGTTCGCCGACGTAAAGGGTGTTTGCCTCCGGCCGGCTGTCATGATCTGTCGACATTTGCTCGCCCTTCATCTTCGCGCTGGCTGGCAACGCTAGCCGTTAAACTTACGACTGTTGCGCCGGGGCGGACGGCTCGCCGGTAGTTTTCAACCGGTTATCCACAGAATACACTTCTTTTTTTCCAGCGCGATTGCACTTGGCTGTCGCTGTCGCCGGGACTGGGCGTTTACGCCAATCTGTCGATGAAGCGGGGGGTTAGTGGACCGGCTCGCTTTTGGCCGGTGCCGCTGCCGTGGATTTTCCCAAACGGCGCATTACCTAAGTGGCGAACGTGTCGTATGCGCGGCGGGATCCGTCGAAATACATGGCCGAGGAACGTATCAACCGTAAGCTCGCGGCAATCCTCGCTGCCGACGTGGTCGGCTATTCCCGCCTGATGGGGGCCGACGAGGCCGGCACGCTCGGCGCCTTAAAGCGTCACCGCGAGGTCGTCTTCGACCCGGCGGTTGCCGCCCACAACGGGCGGATCGTTAAATTGATCGGCGACGGCACCATTGTCGAGTTCGGCAGCGTGATTGATGCCGTGAACTGCGCGCTCGCCGTACAGCGATCGGCCGCTTTGCCGCCTGATCCAAACAGCGCGCCGTCGCCGATCGTGCTGCGCATCGGCATAAATCTTGGCGACGTGATCATCGAAGGGGAGGACATTTACGGCGACGGCGTCAACATCGCCGCACGGCTGGAGCCGCTCGCCGACCCCGGCGGCATTTGTATCTCCTCAATCGTCAATGAAAGCATCGGTAATCGCATCGATGTTCGCTTCCAGGATGGTGGCGAAATCGGCGTCAAGAACATCGACCGCCCGATACGCGTCTGGCGATGGCATCCGGCGACAGCCGCGGCGGCGCAAAAGACCAACGGCGGCGGCGCCGCCCAGGCCGTTACCGCTTCGATCGCTATTCTGCCATTCACCAATATGTCGGGCGATCCCGAGCAGGAGTATTTTTCCGACGGCATCAGCGAAGACATCATCACCGACCTGTCGAAAATCGGTGGCCTCACCGTGATCGCGCGCAACTCCAGCTTCATCTACAAAGGTCGCGCGGTCGATGTGCGCACCGTCGGCCGCGAGCTCGGCGTGCAATCCGTGCTTGAGGGCTCAATCCGCCGCGCCGGCAACCGCGTGCGTATCACCGCCCAGCTCATCGATGCCGCCAGCGGCGGGCACCTGTGGGCCGACCGCTACGACCGCGATCTGACCGACATTTTCGAAGTCCAGGACGACGTCACTCATCGTATTGTGGACGCGCTCAAGGTCACGCTCAGCCCGGCCGAAAAGGCGCAACGAGCCGACGGCGAAAACCTCCACGTCGAGGCTTACGAAGCCACGCTTCGGGGCCGCGAGATTTTGCTTGGGCCGAATAAGAGTCGCGATACGTTCGAACAGGCGAAGAAGCTCTTCTTGCGCGCCATCGAAGTCGATCCACAATTTGCCAAAGCCTATGCGGCTCTCGGCTTCGCCTACATGTTCGATTATCAGAATCGTTGGAGCGAAGATCCGGACAAGTCGTTGCAGCGGGCCAGAGAATACGCGGAACTGGCTGTCGAGAAGGATCCCAAAGAAGCGCTGGCCCACGCGGTTGCGGCCGTCGCCGCCACCTTCCAAAGGGATCTCGAGCGGGCACAGTCCGAGATTGATTTGGCGCTGTCGCTCAATCCGAATATGGCCATGGCCTACAATATTCAGGGCGGCATTCGCATTTACTTGGGGCGACCGGAAGAGGCGATTCCGCTGATCGAACGCGCCATGCGCCTCGATCCCGCTACCAATTCACAGTTCCTACATTTTCTCGGCATGGCGAATCTTCTCGCCGGAAAATATGAAACCGCCGCGGCTACGCTGCGGCAGCGCATTCTGCTCGTACCAAACACGGATTTTTCCCGATCTCTCCTGGCCTCCGCGCTCGGTCACCTTGGCGAGATCGACGAGGCTCGCCGCATTTGGCACGAACTGGAAGAAATTAACCCGAAATATTCGTTCACCGAGCATTTAGGCCGGCTGCCGTTCAAGAATGAAGGGGATGCCCAGCGGATTGCCGAGGGGTTGAAGAAGGCCGGATTACTGAGCTGAAAGATCGCGGGCACCCGCCCGGAAAGTTCAATGCGCCTTTCCTGGTCGGTCTGGGCGAGGAATTTCTCCTGGCGCTCCCTACGGGAATCGAACCCGTGTTTCAGCCTTGAGAGGGCCGCGTCCTAGACCGCTAGACGAAGGGAGCCTCGC
>Ga0335078_10014832_pt1 | contig 11559 bp, 15 predicted proteins | sample Lox_Sample_32_FD_206711 | JGI IMG/M metagenome (GOLD analysis project Ga0335078, IMG submission 206711) | Soil microbial communities from Loxahatchee National Wildlife Refuge, Florida, United States - Lox_Sample_3.2 | ecosystem: Environmental > Terrestrial > Soil > Wetlands | place: USA...
GCTTCGCGATCTGCGACGTGAGCTGGTTGATTTGTCCGACGGTCTGGGTAACGCTCGCATTCAGATTGCTGCGCTGATTGTTGAGGTTGTTGGCGGCAACGTTGAATGCGTTCGCCACGTTGCCTGCGGCGGTCAGCACGCCCTGGCGCAGGGAAAGATCGGCGGGGCTGGTCGAAAGCTGGTTCACGCTATCGAAGAAATTGGAGATTGCCGTCCCGATGTCCGAGGTGCTGCTGGTGAAATTGGTCTGGGTCTGCGAGAGCGCGGAGACCAGCGCATTCAGTTGGCCTTGCGCCTGGGTTTCCTGCTGAATCTGCGACTCGAGAATCGGATCGCGAATGCTCTCAAGGGATTGCAGCTTGACGCCGGTGCCGAAGGTCAAAGGGTCCTGGACGACTGGATCGCTGGTGACCAGTACGGGAACCTCACGCGAGTATCCCGGAGTGTTGACGTTGGCAACGTTGTTGGTGGTGGCTTCGAGCGCTCCCTGCTCAGCGATGAGTCCGCTCAGGGCCGCGGCCAAACTGGCATTCAGGCTTGACATGGAGCTACGCCTCCTCGGAGCGCAATCGATTCTCACGAGCCGGAATCGCTGAAGAGCCGGAAGGCCCGTAAGTGGCCTGTGGGCCGGCAGCGAGACGCGAAATCATCTGCAAGGACCTTTGGGCGCGGCGCAACAGAGCGAGCTGTACCCGTCCGAGGTGCAGCACGCGCGCGGCGCACGCCAGCAATTGAGAAGTTGCGGGCGAGTCGGAAACCGGCTCGCCCGATCCGCGGCAGTCAGACGAGTGGACTAGCGCGGCAAGGGCCTGCTGCAGAGATTCCTGCTGCTCGGTCAACCGCTCAAAGGGCAACCTGTCGCGCGCCAGCAAAGCACGTTGGCCGGCAGCCAGACTGGATTCGAGTTCAGAGAGCAGAGTGAGGCAGGACTGACCAAAGCGCGCGTGGCTTGAGGAGGATCGCATCATAGAATTTGCGCCAGCGAATTTACGCCAGCCGGTCGAGCTCATGCACGGGTGTGTCCTCGTCTTCAGACCCGACGGCGGTCTGGTCGTCGTCAGGATCTTTCCGTCGCCGTGTTCTTGGTTCGCCTTGCGAGCGGGGAGCCCGTCCTTGGGCCGCGCTCACCGAGGAGGCGGGCACGAGCCCTCCCAGCGCGAGATCTATCGAGAGATCGCCATTCGACATACGAGCGCCTCAGACCTCTGACGCAGCCTACGCCGCCGGCCCGCAGGCCATGTGCTCAATCAAAGCTCCCGCCAGTTTCTGCGGGTCGGTCTTGTACTGGCCGCTCTGAACAGCATCGCGCAAAGACTGCACACGGTCCTCGCGGATTTCCGGAAGCTGCGCAGCTTGCGCAGCCAGCGCCTCAACCTGAACGTGCGCGCCGGACAGCTGCGCCTGGTCTTCCCCCGACTGCACGCGGTTGGAGGAACTGGCGGCAGCAGAGCTGTTTTGCGCCCCGCGGCTTGATTCTGGCGCGGCTTGCGGTCCGTAATGGAGATCGATTCTCATGATGGCTTACCTCCGCTTGAATTCTCCCTTGCAATTCAAGTATCGGCCGCGCATTAAAATACTTTAATTCCGTCGGCGTCCGGTCTGCCGATCTTGGTCTCTGGTGCTTTCATCTTGTTCTATCGGCGGGAGTTGCAGAAACTTTAGTCCGCTCCGGGCACGGGCAGGGCACACTCGGATCACCTCTACCCCTTACCTTCGTGTTGAGGAAGGTGCTGGGCAATGATGGCTGCGATCCCGAAACCTCCGCGAACTGCGATCCCGGAGGCCAGTGCCTGGGTGCCGAGATAGTTGTAATCATCGGCGCCGGGCAGGGAGTCATCTCCGGGAATGGTGGCAAAAGTCTTCTCCAGGGATTCAAGGAGCGAAGCGATTAGATTCGCCTCAAATTCGCGGGCAGCCTTCATACCACCCGGAGAAGCCAGCGGTGTCGCGAGTTCGGGCGAAACCGATCCAGGAGAAGCGGGAATGGAATTCATCAGATGACCTCCAGTTCGGCTTCCAGCGCGCCCGCGGCTTTGATCGCCTGCAGGATGGAGACGACATCGCGTGCCGTGGCGCCGATGGCTTGGAGCCGCGTCACCAATTCTTCGACGCTGGCGCCTTCGTTCAGTTCCACGTTGCGGGCGGGCGCATCGTTAGCCTTCACTTTGGTTTCGGGCACGATCTCGGTTTGACCGCTCGCCAGCGGATTCGGTTGCGACACGGCCATCCTGGTTGTGACCTCGATCGAGAGGTTGCCGTGGAGAATCGAAACCGCACCGAGGCGCACGTCCTTGCCGAGGACGACTGTCCCGGTACGTTCGTTGACGACGACTTTGGCCCGGCGGCGGACTTCCACTTCCAGGTTCTCAAGGTGAGCAATGACGGACGGGATGGAGGCGTCGCGCGCCAGTTTGATCTCAATCCGGCGGCTGTCGACGACCGTAGCGATCGGAACCGACCATTGCTGGTTGATGACCGACGCAACTTCTTCCGCGGTGGAGAAGTTGGCGTCGTTCAGCAACAAAGAAAGGTGTTCGAGACCGGCGAGAGAAAGGGCACTGTCGCGTTCAACGAGAGCTCCGCCGGGCACGCGACCAACCGTGGGATGGTTCACCTGCTTGGCGTTGGTAGCGCTTCCCGCCATGTATCCCCCAACCACCAGCGGTCCCTGGGCGGCAGCATAGACTTGGCCGTCGGCCGCATAGAGCGGAGTCAGCAGGAGCGTTCCACCTTCGAGGCTGCGCGCATCGCCGATAGACGAAGCCATTACGTCGACGTGCATGCCGGGCCTGGAGAACGGGGGCAAACTGGCAGTCACAAACACGGCGGCGACGTTCTTTACCTGAACGGTCGACTGTAACACCGAAGACGGGATCTGCACGCCCATGCGGGCCAATACGCTGGCCAGCGTCTGCACGGTGAAATAAGTCTGCTGCTTGTCGCCCGTACCTTTCAAGCCGACCACCAGTCCGTATCCCACCAGCGAGTTTTCGCGCACGCCTTCAACCGTCGCCACATCACGGATCAACACCTTGTGAGTTTCATCCGCAGTCGCAAGCTGGGTCGCCAGAAGCGCGCTGAGTGCGATGTGGAACGCAAGACGGCAGGGTTGGCTCATGATGCCTCCTCAGAATCCGACCACCCGCAAGATCCACTTCACGATGGGATTGGGCGGCCGCGTACCTTCACTGATGACGCCCTTGCCCTTGACTTCAACTTCGAGATTGCCGACCTGGTTGGAGGTCACGGTGTTGGTGGCGTCAAGGTCGCCGGGGCGCACGAGCCCGCGCAGGATGACGGTTTCATGCTGATTGTTCATCGTAATCTGGCGCTCGGCTTCGACTACCAGAGTTCCTGTCGGGAGGACGGCAGCCACGCGCCCCGTCAGAGTGGTGCTTAACGAGGTTTGCGAGGAGGCCTGGGCTTTCCCGGCGAGCGTCTGGGTGGAGCTCGGCGAGAACAGGTTGGCGACACCAGCCGTCTTAAGCTGTCCGGGCAGAGCTGTGATCCCGGAACTGGCGGAGATGGCGCGATTGGTGGAGACATTGCCGGTACTGGAGGCCGCCAGGTTCTGAGCGACGCTGATGGTGACCAGATCTCCGACGCGCGAGGCTTTGTAGTCGGCAACCATGTTGGCCAGCCGCCCGGAATCCATCCACAGGCTGCCTGCGGTGGCGGGAGCGAGATCAGGTGCCTTCGCCGAAACACGCTTCACATATTCCGCAAGGCTATCTTGCTTGGCGGGGACCGGCTTGTCCTTGCCAGGCGCCGAAGGCATGAGGAGAAGAACTACGAAAACGGCAAGTGCTTTTCGTTGACTCGATATCGATCGCGATCTTTCCTTGATGCTTCTCATGACTGCACTCGCAGAACTTTCGAATTCACAACGACGGCACGCACGATCCGATGGCCTGGTTCCACGCGTGCCCGCACGGTGTCGCCCCTGCCGCCTTTATCCATGCAGATTGCGGAAGTGGTCAGGCGAACGCCGTCCTGGTCCCAGAGCAGAGACGCCTTATCGCCGGGACGGACCAGCAGATTGAGCGCGGATTCCCGCGCAGAGCGCAACGAAACGCGGACCGTTGGGGTTGCTGCTTCCGCCCCGCCAGCTGCAACAACGTGCCCACGTCCCCCAGGCACCCGGATCAGGAACGGCACGCAGTCTTTGGGGCGGGTACAATGCGCGGGGAACATCCAACTGCGCAGAGCAGGATCCCAATGTTCTTGGGATACCTCGAGGCCTGCATCTTCGGCGATCCGTCCCGCAGCACCGCAATCGGACTCGCTCGTCGCCGCAGGAGTATCGGCAAAGATTCTGGCTTCGATCTGCCGGCAGGAGGAGCGCGGGCGCGCGGCGTATACGCGGATTCGTGGTGGGACGACAAGCGCGTACCGGTATTCGGGTTCCAGTGAAAGAACAAGGGGCTCAAGGAGCGCACGGATCCGGTCAGCTTCGAACACTCGGATGCTGCCCTCGAGCGGAGCGGCGCCCAAGCGGATTGCAGCCGCGTATCTCCTCAGCGCCGCGCAGGAATCCGGGGACAGCAGGTCGGCTAGAGAAAGATCCGCGCGGCTGGCCTGGACCTCGGCAAGCGCGATCGCCCGGCAGGGGTTCTGGCACCTGCCGGTCGAGGCCACGAGACAGAGAGCGAAGCAAGCGGTGGTGAGGAAGCGTTTCATGGGATCACAGAAGTCAAACTAGCGTCCGAGCGTGTTGATATCCTGCAGCATCTGGTCGGCGGCGTTGACGACGCGGGAGTTGGCTTCGTAAGAGCGCTGTGCCACGATCATCTGCACGAATTCGTCGACTACACTCACGTTAGACTGCTCAAGCATGCCTTGCACAATCGAGCCCAGACCCTCGCTCCCGCCTGGCGTTCCGACAACCGGATCTCCCGAGGCAGTGGTAGCGAGAAACAAGTTGCTGCCGACGGAGTTGAGTCCACCGGGATTGTTGAACAGCGCCAGCTGCAGCGATCCGACTTGCTGCGCGGCAGTCTGTCCGGCCTGGGTTACGCTGATGGTTCCGTCCTGTGCCACGGTCACTGAGGTTGCGCCCGGAGGAATCGTGATCGACGGCTGCACCGGGTTGCCGTCTTGGGTGACGAGATTGCCCTGTGCATCCAGATGGAAGCTGCCGGCGCGCGTGTACGCGGTTTCGCCGTCCGGCAGCAGGACCTGAAAGAACCCCTGGCCCTGAATGGTGAGATCCAGGGGGTTGCCCGTCTGGCTGAAGTCGCCCTGAAGCTGAATCACTTCGGAAGCAGCGGTACGTGTACCCAAACCTACTTGCAGACCTGCAACCATGGTGGTCTGCTGCGAAGCGGCGGCTCCGGGCATGATGAGATTCTGGTACACCAGATCTTCGAATTGCACCCGGCGGCGGCGAAAGCCGGCAGTGCTCGAGTTCGAAAGATTGTTGGCTACGTTGTCGAGATTCGTTTCCTGCGCCATCATGCCGCTGGCTGCGGTGTACAGTGCGCGAATCATGGGTCTCCTTCAGCCGCTAGACGCGCGGCAAGTCCTGCACAGCCGTCTGATTGAACTGGCTGTCGAACACCGTGAGCGCCCGCTGCATCATTTCAGCGTTGCGCTGGATGCTGATGAGTTGCACGACACCCTCGACCGGGCTGACGTTGGAATCTTCGAGCATGCCTTGACGTATCGATGAAGTGGCAGCCGGCAGTTCCGAACCGGCGGGCGCGGCGTACAGAGCTTTACCGGCCGCCGTGAGGTTCATCTCGGGAGAGAATTCCGCGATCCGAAGCTTGGCCACGACTGCACCGTCGACCGAGACCGTGCCGTCTCGACTGACAGAAACGACTCCGTTCGGAAGGCTGATTGGGCCCTGCTCCCCCAGAACAGCATCTCCTTCCGCGTTGACCAGCAAGCCATCCGGCGTGCGGTGAAAGCCTCCGTTACGCGTATACAGCGTTCCCTGCGTGGACTGAACTGCGAAGAAGCCCTGCCCAGCGACGGCGAGATCCAGCGGGTTCCCTGTGGACGTCAGACTTCCAGACGCCAAGTCGATGCGGCTGCCATTGAGCACACCGAAGTCGTTCACGGCGGCGTTCAACGGATTCCATGCGACGACTCCGCTTCCGGCCAGCAGGGAGCGAAACGTTGCGTGCTGCCCGCGATATCCCGCCGTGCCAAGATTCGCCAGATTATTAGCGACTAACTCGAGGGCCTGGCTCTGTGCTGCGAACCCGGCGCATGCTGCGTAATATCCGCTATCCATATTCAAGAGTCCTGCGCCTGAAGAAAGCACGCCGTGTTCCAGAAAGGATGAGAGCGGTGAAATCCGCGAAGAGCGGCCTACCGACGCTGCGCAAGGAGTTAGCGCAGCGACGAGAAGTGAGAGAGTTCCAACGAGCAGTAGGTCGAGGAAGACCTTGCCGGGTTGTCTGCGCACGCCCGGCAAAATCTTCCGGCCCGCGTAGGGCTCGTACCGAACGCTAATTCACGAAAGTCAGTTATGAACCTCGAGGCAGACTACGACCGGGCCTCCCTCAAACAGAAAGCCGGCCTGGATCGAATCGTTCACCATGCTGTGAACGTTATAATCCCCGCCGGTGATGACTGTGGGCACTGACAACATGCAACCATCGCCGAGCCCACTGATCTTGTTCTTGAAGTTGCCGGCGATCATGTTGCAGATTTCCCCGACCGCGTCCCACATTTCCGGACCTGCTTTTTCCGGATCGATCCCAAGCATGCGCGAGGCCATATGCGAAGCCGCTTTGGCGCTACAATGAATGGAAAGGACACCGCACAACTGGCCAGCAAGCCCGACCATAGCAGTAATGTCGAGCCCTTCTTCCGAGGGCGGCTCCGGGGTACCTTCCAACGGGCAGGCCAGCATGAGATCAAACACTTCCTGGGTTGCCAGTTGCAGGGTGGGAAGCCAGCATTCCCGGGTCCGCGCTGAAGTCATCGATGGATTGTTCATGATCTGCTCTCCAGCACCGGGAGCACGTGCTCTTTGACTTGATCCGGCGTGAAGGGTTTTCGAATGTAGCCGCGCGCGCCGGCCGAGAGCGCCTGGACGACGTGCCCTTCACTGCCCTCGGTCGTAATCATCACAACCGGAACACCCTTGGCATTCTCCACGCCGGGCAGCTGCTTGACGAATTCCAATCCGTCCATCACCGGCATGTTGATGTCACACAAGATGAGATCAACCTTATTTGATTGCACCGTTGCGAGAGCTTCCGCTCCATTGCCAGCTTCGAGAACTTGGGCGATGCTAAGTCCCGCCTGGCGCAGGGAGCGTTCCACGATCTTCCTCATTACGGAAGAGTCATCGACGATAAGTGCCCGTATGTTGTCCATGTGACGCAGATCCTCTGGGCGGGCTCAATTCTGTAGTTTAGGAAGGGTTTTGTCCGCCACAGTTCCTATCGGCGGTCCAGAGGAGGACTTTAGATGGCAGCGGCGGCCGACTGCACCGGGAATGCGGAGAGTCGCGAATTCGACAGACGTAACAACAGGTCTTGTGGGGGGTGTGAGCGTCGCAAGATGCGAACCCAGATGTAGGAACCACAGCTGGCGATACGCACTTCAGGGGAGGAGAGGCGAACACAATAGCTGCAAACAATGCGAGAGAATTCGGCGTTATCGCTAAAGCATTCGAAGATGGCTTCACGCTCTCCACGACCCGAGAGCGCGCGAAGGTGGTTACGAATAAGAGTGGGAGGTGCCATGCAGGGCCTGGTATGGCATCCGGTCATCTGCTCGATCGCGTACAGAACGCTATGGTCGATGCCTTCGCAAAAGGCCATGTGCAAGGTTGCAGTTGCTTCCACGTAGTTCACCGGGAACATGGCAAAGCCTTCAAGCAGAGTAACGGGAATCTGAGGGATGAGCCGTGGTGGGGTTAAGGAATTGTTGGAACGCAGGACCGGACACGACCACTGCCGTGCCAGTGCCGCGGTGATCTGCTGTTCGCTGACGAATCCCAGAGACTGAAGCCACTCCCCGATTCGGCCGCGGCCGGCAGCCTGCTGCGCCTGGAGCGCGGTGCGCAACTGGTCGGCGGAGAGCTGCTGCCGCGAAAGCAAGAGCAACCCAAGAGGAATGCGGTGAGGAGTGGCGGCAGGCCGAGAAAAGGAACGGGCCCGCTCAATGGCGTGGTGGAGCGCGCGTTCCAGACATTCGTCGACGCAGTATCGCCAGCCTTCCAGGAGAACGGCCGGAGGCCGTGCTCCAAATCGTCGCCAGGCGCGGTGCACGTGGGCGCAATCGCGGCCGGTGCGGCGCGATGTGAGCTTGTGGCGAAGGGCCCGCCATGTGCGGCCCACCGCCTCGAGATGAAGGCTGGCAGTGCTCATAGGCTTTTAGATGGCTGGCGTCACTTCGGTGACGCGCAGACCATAATCTCCGTCGACAACGACGACTTCTCCTCGGGCCACCACGCGGCCGTTGAGCAGCATGTCGACCGGCTCCTGCACCCGGCGGTCAAGATCGACAACCGCTCCGGGAGCAAGGTCGAGAATGTCCCGCAGCGGCAAGCGGCGGCTGCCGAACCGCAGAGTCACGGCCAGTTCCACATCCAGCAGGAGGTCGAGATTCACCTTGTCGTCGTGGCTGGTGGATGGAGCAGACGGAGCGGCAGGAGCCGAGACGGCTGCACCACTCTCCGGCTGCTGCAGTTGCGGCTCGGGTTGGATCTCCGTGCGAAGGGCAGCGACCAGCGCGGCGCTGAGTTGCACCTCGATCAAGGTGGCTGGATCATCCCCGACGTGAATCCAAGCCTGTGTTGAGGCGGGCCACGAAGGGGCGCCGGGAGAAACGTCGAGGTGAAGCTGGACGTCACCCCAGGTAGATTTGACCGCCGTGGCGGCAAGCCCGCTGACCTGACGCAGAAGTTCGAGCACGGCCTCGCGGTGTTCTGCCGTGACCTCGACCGCAGAGGCAGGCTCGCCGATAAAGGTTTGAGCCAGGCGGACCGTTACGGTCGGCGGGAGGCGCAAGCTCATTTCACCTCTCACCGTGCCGGACGCAGTGGCCATAATCCAGAAGTCGGTGTCACCGGCGGGAGGAATCTCGGCGGGAGCGTCGAGAATCACCGTCGAGGAGACGGATGCTCCAGCGATTTCGCCCAGAACCTGCGCCAGGATCTCGGCCCACATCGGGATGTAACGTGCAGGATCGCGTGGATCGGCAGCGCTGGCGTCACTCATTGCAGTTTCTCCTTATGGTCCTGCGAGTCGAAAGTGGCGGCGGGCGCGAGAACTTTGGCAGCCCGGCTCGTGCCGCAGCGCGCCGGAAGCGCACGGAATTTCTCGACGCCTGCGATCAGAAGTGATGCTGGTTCGGTAGCAGGCCGGGCAAACGTCACTACGTTGCTGGGAGCAAGCTCAGCCAGCGTCCTTACCGGCACTGTCAGATCTTTCGCGCCCAGCTCGATTTCGAAAGGACAGTCGAGCAAAACGCGCATTAATCGCTGGCGGGAGTCGCTGACGCCGCGGGGCCGGCGATGGCTCCATTCCGCGGCGATTTTGCGCAGCAGAGCGTTCGAGACGGTCGCAGGCACAGCCAGATTCAGGCCTCCGCGCACGTCAGACATCGTGACTTCGAAACTGAGGGAAAGAGTCTTTTCGTCCGGGGGCATCAGACGCTGCGCTTCTCCGGGCTCCAGCCGTTCTTCGAACTTCGCTTCGAGAGACAAGGCCTGCCACGCGGCGCCCAATTCGCGGCAGATGATGCGGGTGACACTATCGAGAATCTGCTCCTCGATCTCGGTAATCTCTCGCGTCTCCCCCATGCTCTTGCCTTCTCCTCCGAGCAGCAGGTCGATGATCGGGAAGGCGACTTTCAGGTCGAGCTGCAGAGCCGCGTTCACGCCCATGGGATCTAGGTGGCAGGAGGCCACATACGTCGTCTCGGGAATGCGCTGCAGGAATTCACGGTAGGTCAGATGCTCGGCGGAGACAAGTGCTGTGGCAAAGACTACGCGCAGATAGGCGCCGAGGGAGTGCGTCAGATTGCGGGCAAAACCTTCATGCAGCTGGGTGATGGCCTGCAATTGCTCGCGGCCGATTTGGCCGGCGCGACGTATATCCCAGGGCTCAACGTGGGCGTGGCTCACCGGGTCCGAGTCGGCGCGGCTGCCGCCCCGGGCCGCACGTACCATGGCATCAATCTCTTCCTGGTTGAGGACTTTTTGCATAACTCTCCTCAGTCTCCAGCGCCGGCGGCGGCGCGTGCCTGACTGTTCTTGGATGCCATTATCTCTTCGAGACGCGACCGCAAGCGCACGACCGCCAGCGAATGAATCTGTGAGACCCGCGATTCGCCGATGCCGAGAACCGCTCCGACTTCCTTCATGGTGAGCTCCTCGAAATAGTAAAGAGCGAGCACCTGCTGTTCTTTTTCCGGCAGTTCGGCGATGACTTTGGCCAGCAGGTCTTTCATCTCCGATCGCAGACAGCGGAAAAACGGCGTGTCTTCAGGCGCGTTGGGCAGGTAATCACACAGATCTTCTTCCTTGCCGTCCCATGGAGACTCGACGCGCAGGCTGCCGACTTCAAGGGAGTCGATCTCGCCGAGCAGGTGCTGAAATTCGGGGAGTGTCATGCCCAGTTCTGTGGCGACTTCGTTCTCCGTGGGTGCGCGGCTGAGCTCGAGGCTCAGCTTTCGGTTGGCTTCTTCGACTTTGCGCGCCTTGCGCCGCAGCTCGCGCGGGCCCCAGTCCATTTCGCGCAGACTGTCGAGGATCGCGCCCCGGATGCGGAACTTGGCATAGGAACCGAACTGCACGTGCTTGGAGCTGTCGAACTTGTTGAGGGCATCAATCAGGCCGATCACGCCAGCATGGACAAGATCTTCCAGAGGAACGTGACGCGGCAGGCGTTCGTGAATGCGGCGCGCCAGGTAGCGGACCTGGGGCAATTGTTCCAGCAGGATGCGGTCGCGGTCTTCCTGGTCCTGCCAGCTGGTGTAGGCTTGCGCGGTATTTTTGCTCATGATGGTTTCACTTCCCGATGAATCAAACTCGTATGTCCCGGTTTACCGATGGCGACCCTCATCGCAGCACTCCCACGGACTGCACCTCGACGACCGGTGGAATCTCCAGCGGAGACAGCACCACCACTTTCGGCAGAAAGGGTTCCAGCAGCCGCTTCAGGTGATAGCGCGCCGGCGTCGAGCACATCAGGACGGGCGAGGCCACGGCGACCTGGTCGCCGGCGATCCGGCGAATTCCCTCGAGGATGCGGCGGGCGAACGGCGGCTGCAGACCGGTCGTTCCGGCGGTCGGCTGCTGCGGGCTGAAGGCGCGGCCCAGCTCTTCTTCGAGAGTGTGATCGAGCGTGACGACACGGAGTCCGCCGCTATCGGACAGCAGGGGGCGGACCAGGGCTCGGCCGAGGGACTGACGGACCGATTCGACCAAGGTCACCGGATTCTTGCTCGCAGGCGCCACGTCGAGGAGCGTTTCGAGAATCGAAGGCAAATCGCGAATCGAAACCTGCTCGCGCAGCAGCTGTTGCAGAACTTTTTGCACCTCGCCGAGGCTGAGAATCTTGGGAACCAGTTCCTCGACCAGTTTGGGAT
>Ga0335078_10014834_pt1 | contig 11558 bp, 12 predicted proteins | sample Lox_Sample_32_FD_206711 | JGI IMG/M metagenome (GOLD analysis project Ga0335078, IMG submission 206711) | Soil microbial communities from Loxahatchee National Wildlife Refuge, Florida, United States - Lox_Sample_3.2 | ecosystem: Environmental > Terrestrial > Soil > Wetlands | place: USA...
GGCGTGTGGAACATGGTCGGCAATCCCGACGCCCCGAATCCGCAGGCGACTCTGCTGCAAATTCTTTGCAGTCAGTTCAATCTCAGTGGCCCAAGCTGCAACGACGACGCAGTCCTGCCGCTGACAATCGCGTACTTCAAGACGCCGACGCTGCGCGATCTTGGCCAGTCGCCGCCGTTTCTACACAACGGCTCGATGAAGACGCTCGACGACGTGATCGACTTCTACGTCACCACCTCTGCGCTGGCCCGAGGCGGCGAGGTAAGAAACGCCTCGCCGGAATTCTCCAAGGTGAACATCGATCAGACCGATCAGCAACCGCTCAAAGCTTTCCTGCGAGCGTTGAACGAAGACTACGATTAGAGGGCACCGAGTCGGCCGACGACGCGGATCATAGCCGTGCGTTCTTCTCTTCGGACCGATATCATTTGCGCCTATGAAATACCGAAAGCTTGGCACTAGTGATTTGAACGTCTCAGAAATCTCGCTGGGATCGTGGCAGACATACGGCGTCGGCGTCGATCGCGACCGCGCCGCCGCCTGCGTCAATCGGGCCTTCGATCTCGGAATCAACTTCATCGATACGGCGAACGCGTACGGCCGCGGCGCAGCCGAGAGGTTTTGCGGAGGCCGAAACCTGCTTCCGCCAGGCACTAGCGATTTCACGCAAGAGCAGCGCCAGATCATATGAGCTGCGCGCGACCACGTCGCTCGCAAGGATGCTCGCCAAGCATGGCAAACGCGACGAAGCGCGCGCGATGCTTTCCGAGATTTACAATTGGTTCACTGAGGGCTTCGACACCGCCGACCTGAAGGCCGCCAAGGCGCTGCTAGACGAGCTGGGCAAGTAGGCAGCCCGCAACCCCTTTGAGCGCAATCGGATGTCTTTGGGACTTACACAGAAACTTTCACAGTTTCACATCTAGCAGAAAATACTTCTGAATTCATCAGGCCTTTTCGGCATCCGCAGAATACTTAAAATCCCCTATCCGAAAGGATGTGCGGGTTCGACTCCCGCCCCCGGCAGCCCAGAAAACGCTTATTTGATGGGCACTTATCCCGCGCCGCGCTGCGCGGCACGACCGACCGCCCGGTCTGAACTGTGTTTGCACTGATCTTTCGCGGGTCGGATGAGTGATCGAAACCCGTTGGGCCGCATAAGCAAGGCCGAACTTAAAACGACGCGCGCCCAAACATGGCGCGCAAGGCGCTTGGGGCATCTATGGACCTATCGGATGGGCCGGACGATATCGCGAAGGCCATCCCTGTCTTTCGATCCTTACCGCCTTTGTTGCAGCTCGCGGTCGTGCTCGTCCTCGTGACGGGTGCGGCTGTAGTGGTTTGGAAGACTCTCAATTATTTGCACAATGAACGCTTTAGCGACCTTGAGACTAAAATTGGGATGAAGGACGCGACCATTGAACAGCGGAACGCTCTAATCGAAGACCTTAAGATGCGGCAGGAAAATCAGAAAGTCGCAGTGCAGCGATCAATAGCTAGACTTGAGGGCGAGGACAGCAATGGGAGGCTCGTGGCAGAAATCGCCGCTTTGCGCGGGCAACTAAATGATGCGCAAAATCCCATTCTCGGAATAACCCCATTTATGTTCGTCGCAAACCCGAAGAATTCCGCTACGTCATTGGTTCAGGTCGGATTCGAGGTTCGGAATCTAGGTGGCGCCACAGCCCTCGGTGGATGGCAGGCGTCCGTAAGGATGCTCACTCGTTCAATAGGTATCACCGAGGGATTTTTTTACAGAGGACAACGCCCGAGCTCTAACAGCGCGTTACGAGGAAGGAACTTAGCGATAGACGAGGAAACAATCGACAAAGGTGGTAAGCGCACCGGATGGATTCAATTCGATGTTGCAGGAGACCCAAAGATTGATGGATCGCCCCTAGAAATTCGTCAGGTCTATGCTTCTTTTCGGGACTACACGGGTAAGCGCTATTCGCCTTCGATGCCGCCGGATGAGCCGCTACCTTCGCGAGCGGTTTTGCTGGATGCCCCAAAGCGAAGTTGAGCTGCCACTAAGGTTCGGGGGTCACGCCGCTTCGTTTGCCTTTGGTCGGGCCGGGGCTCGTCGCGCCCTCGTTGCCACACCTCGCCGCGTTCGCGTTCCTCTGGGCTCAGGTCCGCCTCGCGTCGGAAGCCGTGACCCATCCTAGCTATCCGGCGCGAAAGCTGGTGATCGCTCTCCCGTTATAAGATCGTGGAACCGCCATCCGATGCGCTAGTGGTTTGGGGTGACAGCAACTCCTTCGGTCAACTCGTTTCCCCCTTATCGTTGCCTGAGCGCCTCCAATTCCTCGAGCGTGCGCGGCCAGTCGTCGTGCAGCAAGCGCGAGAACGCGCGGTCGGCGAGCAGACGCCCGCCGGTCTGGCATCGCGCGCAATAGTTGGTCTCGTTGCTCGCATAACGTATCCGCTGGACCTTTGCGCCACATCGCGGACAGGGCTTGCCATAGCGCCCATGGACCGCCATCCCGGGCCGGAATGCGGTTACTTTCTCGGGAAATGCGTCATTGGCTTCGCTGCGCAGGCGCTCCGTCCATTCGACGAGTGTCGCACGGGTCGCTTCGTATAGCCGTTCAAACTCCTCCGGCGTGAGCTTCTGCGTCATCGCGATCGGCGAGAGCTCTGCGCGATGTAGTATCTCGTCGGAATACGAGTTGCCGATGCCGCTCAGGATGTGCGGGTCGGTGAGCGCGCGCTTGAGCGTATGATTGGCGCTTCGCAGCGCCGCCGCGAATGCGTCGCGGCTCGCCTCCAGCGGTTCGATTCCGCCGGCGTCAAGCGCCCTGAGCCCGGTCTCGCCGCTGACCACGTTGAGCGCAGCGCGGCGCTGCGTGCCCGCTTCGGTCAGCGAGAGCCATCCGTTGTCGAACTGGAACGCGGCGAGCACGTTCCTGCCGCCCATTTTCGGCGCGTCGGCGCTCCAATGGAACCGGCCCGCGATCTTGAGATGGATCGCGAGCCACAGGTCGCCCTCGACGCCGATCGCGATTTGCTTGCCGATCCGCCGCACGTCGATGACCGTTCGGCCGTGAGCCACGCCGAGCGGAGGATCCGCCGTGCGCAATAGAAACGGCGACTTTACGATCGCGCGAATCAGTTTGTGGCCGACGACGCGCGTCCGTATCGCTTCCACGTATACGGTTACGTCGGGCAGTTCCGGCATCGGGGTTCTCGCGGGGGCGCGCCTTCAGGATCACCGGCCGTTTGCCGCCGGAATCCGCGCGCTCCAATATAGTTCCACCGATAGCTCGCTGCGAACTACCTTTGAGAACGACGGAGCTGGCCTTAAGAGGACGCGCCCATGAAATACTTTCTCGCCAAAACCGAGCCGGGGACTTACTCGATCGACGACCTCGAGCGCGAGAAACGCACCGCGTGGGACGGCGTGACCAATCCGCAGGCGGTCCGCGCGATCCGCGAGATGCGGCCCGGCGACCGGGTGTTCATCTATCACAGCGGCGGCGTCTCGAGCGTGGTCGGATTCGCTACCGTGGCGTCGGAGCCGCGCGACGATCCGAAGAACCCGAAGTCGGCCGTCGTCGATCTGGAATTCGCCGGGCGTATCGACCCTCCGGCGACGCTCGCGGAGATCAAGCAATCGGGAAAATTCAACGACTGGGCCCTGGTGCGGCAGGGACGCCTCTCGACCATGGCGGCGCCGGAGAAGTTCGTGGCCTGGATGCGCGAGCGTTGTCCCGCGGCCAAAATCTGAAACAAGGCGGGCCTGCCAAGTCTCAATAGTCGGTTGTACCGAGAAGAGTCCGCCGCTGCGTGACGCTCAGCGCCGCGACACTTTGACCCGCGAGACGCGCCGGTTCAATCGAATCACGTTGCGCCCGTTCGCCCGTCTATAGTCGGCGCCGTCCGCAAGATCGCGCACGATGTGCAGGCCCAGGCCGCCCGCCAGTTCGTCGTCGCCGGATTCCTCGGGTTCGGGCGGCGGGCCGGCCAACGGATTGAACTCCTGACCGTCGTCGCGGAACTCGATCGTCAACCGATCTTCGTCGAGTTCGAGCACTACTTCTGCCTCGCCCACCGCTTCGGAGCGATCGCGATATCCGTATCGCGACAGATTGGTGAACAACTCTTCGACCAGGATAAGTACTCGCGCCTTGTCCTCCGAGGCGATACCCTGTTCGGCCGCGAAAGTGGCCACGAAGTCTTCGATTTCGCAAATCGCCTCGGTCCCGACGCGAACGCCGAGGAGTGCGCGCGCCGGTTCCTTTTGCTGTGACCCTCTGGTGTCCACGAATATCCCCGCGCTACCCCCTTTCGCCGCTGCGGCGGCGCCCCATGACCGGAGATTCTATCTTGTCCCGGAGGCCTTGTCGCGACGGGTTTCCGACCGCGCGTTCCGCGGGAACAGGATTGTTCTGCCAGGCCGGCGGGTTCGGCTCTGGTTTCCGCGTTTCTACCCTGATTCGCGTCTGCCCGACGAGTTATTGCAGGTAGTCTTTCGCCGTTTGCTCGAGCGTGCGCTCGGCGTTCTTGCGGTCGAGCACGGGCGCCAGGATCAGCCGATGGGCGCCCGCTTCCGCGTACTCGGCCAACGCGCGTTTGGGGTCCTGCGGCTGAAGCTCTGGCTGCTGGAGGAAGGTCATCGAAATCTCGAGCCGGCTGAAGTCCCGCCCTGCCTCGGCGCACAGGCGTTTCATCACGGCAAGGTCGCTCGCCAGATCCTTGGGCGGCAGCGCGACGGGCATCCATCCGTCGCCGAGCGCGACCGTGTCCTTGATCGCACGCTCGCGTTTCCAGTTGAGTCCGCCCGCGCCGATGAAGATCGGTGGATGGGGTTTGTGTGCCGGCTTCGGGTTGGATATCACGGCAGGAAATTTGAGGAAGCGGCCGTCGAAACTCGCTTCCGGCCTGGTCCATAGCTCTTTCATCGCGAGCAGGTACTCGCGCGTGATCGGCCAACGCCGGGGAAAGTCGACGCCCATAATCTGCGATTCCTCGGCCTGCCATCCGGCGCCGACACCGAACATGAAGCGGCCGCCCGAGAAGTAATCCAGAGTTGCCACTTCTTTCGCCAGCGCGAGCGGATGACGCTCCGGCACCAGGCATATCGCCGTGCCGAGCCTGAGCGCGCGGGTCACCGACGCGATCATGCCCAGCAGCACGAAGGGGTCGGGAAAGCGCGTATAGACGTCGGGAATTTTACCGTCGAGCGCCGGGTAGGGTACTTTCGTATGCACCGGGATGATCGCGTGTTCGGGCACCCAGATCGATTCGAAACCCAGTTCCTCGCATTTGCGGGCGACGGATACGGGGTCGAGCGTCTTCTCCGAGAACATCGCAAAAATTCCGATCTTCATCCGCCATCTCCGTCTTCACTCCCGCCGCAGGCGAGAGACCTTGCAGTTCATTACTCAGTAAGACCTCGGCAGACCGAGCAGATGCTCCGCCACGTAACTCAGGACCAGGTTGTTGGAGATCGGCGCGGTCCGATAAAGGCGCGCCTCACGCCACTTGCGCTCGACGTGGTATTCCTTGGTAAAGCCGTATCCGCCGAGCGTATTCAACGCCGCTTCGCCGGCCTCCCATGCGGCTTCCGTCGCCAGGTATTTCGCCATGTTGGCCTCGCCGCCGCACGGTTTGTTGGCGTCGAAGAGTGCCGCCGCCTTAAGCCGGATCAACGAGGCCGCTTCGACCGAGACGTGAGCCTTCGCGATCGGAAACTGCACGCCCTGGTTCATGCCGATCGCGCGATCGAAAACTTTGCGTTCGTTGGCGTAGTTGACCGCATGCTCGACGAACCAACGGCCGTCGCCGATCGATTCGCTTGCGACCAGGATACGCTCGGCGTTCAGCGAACTCAGAAGATAGCTGAAGCCTTTGCCTTCCTCGCCGATTAGCGCTTCGCGCGGTACTGTCAGATTGTCGATGAAAAGCTGGTTGGTGCCGTGGTTGATCATGGTGGGGATAGGCACGGCCTTGATCGCGCTGCCGTACTGATGCAGATCGACGAGAAACAGGCTCATACCGTCGGTCTTTTTCTTGACGTCTTCGAAAGCGGTCGTTCGCGTCAGCAGCAATAGCATGTCGGAATGCTGATAGCGCGAAGTGAATATCTTGCCGCCGTTGATTATATAGTTGTCGCCCGTGCGCCGGGCGAAGGTTTTGATCTTGGGCGTTTCGGAGCCGGCGTCGGGTTCGGTCACGCCGAACGCCTGCAGGCGCAGTTCGCCGGAAGCGATGCGCGGCAGGTAGCGGCGCTTCTGTTCCTCGCTGCCATGCTTGAGCACCGACGCCATCGTGTACATCTGGGCGTGGCAGGCGGCGGCGTTGCCGCCGGAATGGTTTATCTCCTCGAGAATGATCGAACCGTCGAGCATGGTGAGGCCGGCGCCGCCGTACTCTTGCGGGATCAACGCGGCGAGCCATCCGGCCTCGCTGAGCGTGCGTACGAACTCTTCCGGATACGCATTGCGCTCGTCGCACTGACGCCAGTACTCGTCACCGAATCGGGCGCACAGACTTGAAACCGCGTCGCGGATTTCGCGCTGAGCGCTCGAAAGTTCAAAATCCATGAATGCCTCGTTACGTATTCGCAATAAGTGCGGGCCGGTCGCGACCCGGACAAGCGCGGCTTGTACGGAAGAAGTCGCGTTTGCCCGGGTCTTTACACCAGCAAAGACTATCGAAAAGCCGGAATAACGTGCTTCGCCAGGTCGCGGAACGGCCCTTCGGCGAAATCAGGTCCGGGCACGATGTTAATCTCTTTGATTCCGATCTTTTCGAGATCGCGAATCTGCGCGATTATCTCTTCCGGCGTGCCGACCAGTCCGGTTGCCCTGATCGCGTCGGGCGTGACGTAGCGGCGCTCGTCTGGCTGCACGAAAGTCGCATGGCCGTCGTGGATCTGACGGAACCTTGCATTTTCCGGCAGACTGAAGCTTTCGACGCGCTTTACGTAGTCGCTCCAGACGCCGCGGAAGTAGGGTGGGATGAGAGCATCGTTTTTGTTCTCTTTTTTCCAGATCTCGTAAAAGAAGTGCAGTTCGCAGGTTACCCAGGGTCCGGTTTCATCGATGACCCGTTCGCTGGTCAGCCGTTCGCCGGGTTTCAATACCGAAGCCGAAGTGAAGAGCACGACGTGGAAGTCAGAGCCTACTTTGCGTCCGACCGCCTGCGCTCCGGCGCGAATGTGCGATAGGCGCGATTCAAGGTCCTCGGTGGTCCTGCCGATGGTGGTCCATCCGTCCCCGTAGGCGCCGGCCGCCTCGCACGCCTTTGGACCATTGGCCGCGATATACATCGGGATACGTTTGTCGAGATTGATGAAATAGCGGTCGCGATGTAGGAATTTTATCTCGCGCGTCTTGCCGCGATAGGTGTAGTCGACGGCCTTGCCGTCGAGCAGCTCGCGCGTGACGCGCAGGTATTCGCGAAAGTCCTTGACTCCGATCGGATCCTGGCCCATCACGCGCATCGCGGTATGGCCGGTGCCAATACCGAGGAACGTGCGACCCGGCGCGATCTGATTGATCGACGCGATTGAATGTGCGGTCACCGGCGCAATTCGCGTGCCGGCGATCGCCACGCCGGTCCCGATCTTGATCCGCTTCGTGCTCGCGGCCGCCAGCGCCATCGTCGCGTAGCAGTCGGACCAGATCATCTGCGAATCCGGCACCCACGCGCGATCATATCCGAGTTCCTCTGCGAGCCGGATTTGCTCAGGCGATTTGCTGATATGAGTTATTACCGTTACTCCGAATTCCACTACTCGTCCTCCATAGCTATACGCGTATCGACTCGTCCCGTTTGGGCGCCCGCTTGAGCGCGTCAAGATCGACCAGCGAATCCCGTTGGGTGCCTGTGATATGTGGACGCGACCCGGGCTGGCGCTCGAATGGATCCACGATACCCAGTTCCTTTGCGATCTCGCGCATCGCGGGGAGCACCTCCTGTCCCAATAGCCGCGTGCTGGTCATCCGCTGTTCGAGCGTGAGCGGCCCCTGTGCCTGAAACAGCCCGAAGATGCCCGGATGCAGGACTTCCATGATCAGCCGCAGCTTGGGCAACACGGACTTCGGAGTGCCAATGATGATCTGCAGGCCGTCCTGCGCTTTCTGGTACGTGCCGTAGATTTTGCGCTTCGCCTCTTCAAGACCGACCTCACCGCGGCGCAGTCTGCCGCGGGTATCCTTGCCATGGTGATCGCCGCCATGATGATCGTCGCGGCTTTCCTGGAGCTTCTCGCTGGTGAGGCCGAGAAAGCCGTAATCACTCGCCTGGCGCGCGAGGCGGCGGGTGGCTTCCTTCGAGTTGTAGCCAGGTGGCAAAGTCCACTCGGGCCGCGAGAAGTTCGCGGCGCCGCCGCCGAACAGCGCGGCGCGCCCCAGTTCCTGCGCTTTCTCCTCGGTCTCGGCCACGAAGATCTGCTGCAGATAGCCGAAATTCTCACTTCCAGCGGTATAACCTTCCCGCATCGCGGTGTCGCCATAGAGATTCCACAATTCGACAGTGGACTGCAGAGCGGTACCCAGTCCGATGTATGGATAGCGATGCTGCGCGCACCAGATGACAGTCTCCGGGCTGATCACGCCGGGAATCCATATCGGCGGATGCGGCTTTTGATACGGCAGCGCCCATGGATTGACGAAGCGGTACGTGAAATGCTTGCCCTCCCATCGAAACGGACCGGGACGCGTCCAGGCCGCGATCACGACGTCGTGCGCCTCGTTGAAAAGCTCGCGATTGTACGCCGGGTTGGCATTGTTGAAGATCTGCTCGCTACCGGCGCCGCGAACCCATCCGGGTACCAGGCGTCCGCTAGAAATCAAATCGATTTCAGCCAGCTCTTCCGCCATCCGCAGCGGATTTTTCAGCGTCGGCAGCGGATTACCCAGTAGCACGATACGTACTTTTTTGGTGATTCGTGCGAGGATCGCGGCCTCGACGTTCATCACCGCGCCCATGCAGAACGGAGTGCCGTGATGCTCGTTCAGCATGATGCCGTCGAAACCCATTTCTTCGGCATACACGGCTTCATCCAGATATTCGTTATACAGCCGCGCGCCGACCTCGCGATCGAAAAAGCGGTTGGGAACTCCGAAGAAGCTGCGGTTCTTTATTACTTCGTCCTCGGGAACTTCGCGGTAAGGACGTTCGGTGAAATACATTATATGCATGGCTCGTCTCCTTCAGCTCACGCTATAGCCCGTATCAGGCGAGGAAATCCTTGATCAGAGCGATGAACTCCGCCGACTTTTCGATTTCCGGACGATGGCCGCAATGATCGAAAATCTTGAGCCGGGTCTCGGTATTGCAAAGCGCCTCTTTGTAGGCTTGCGCGGCGCTCACCGGCACCAGCGCATCCTCGCGGCCCCAGACGATCTGCGTCGGCAGACCGCTTACGCCCTGCAAAAAGTGCGGCAGGCTCTGATTATGAAGAATCGGCTCCCAGGCGATGCGCGCGATTTCGGTGCGTGCATCCTCGAAAGCCTCGAACTGCTCCGGAGTCCGCTGACCCCCATACAGCCCGGCGAACTCAGGAGTGTTCTCCGGATCGTAAACGCTCAGGTTGAGCGGTGTGCGTTGGGTGACCACGAAGATGTCGAAAATTTCGCCCTCTGGAGGCTTTATCCCGAGCGGCGCTACCAGAACCATCTTGCGGAACTGCCGCGGGTTGGCCGCCGCCATCTCGGCTGCAACCCATCCGCCGAGCGAGAATCCGATCACGTCAACCTGCGCCAGATTCATGTCGCGCAGCATCCATGAGTAGAAGAGTCCCAGCTCGTGGACGTTGCGGATCGCCTCGACGCGACGCGACTTGCCGAAACCGGGCTGAATCGGAATCAGAACGGTGCGTTCCCGGGCCAGAGCCGCGTGCCAGTTCAGCCATCCCGGATGCCCCATCTCTTCGTGCAGGACGAGCAGGGGCTTTCCCTGGCCGCCCTTGATGATTGCGAGGTCAGTCCCCGCCAGGTGGGTGATTTCCTCGGAACAATCTCCTGCCATCTGTTCAAACCTCCATCGCTAGACGGTCGGCGCCCGACGGTCGCGCCCGTCCGCGTCACAATCTTTAACAATTCCCCGCTGTTTCGGCCAACGCGCGAGGCAGATAGCCGGGCGCGGCCGGTGAGAGCGCGTTGATGTGCCTCCGCGCCGGGGTCCGATTCGGCCTGCCGCGGCTCTATTTACGCCCTAGCTGCGGATGCTGGGATTTTTTATATATTCGCCGGAATTGGTATTCAATCGAACGCGCCCGGCTCGAACTCATGCCCGTACATGTCCTCAGCGTAGTATTCCGACTGATGCGTTGCTGGCCTGGCGCCCCATCCATATTCCCACATCCATCCAGAGGGATTGCCGACGTAAAACGAGAACATGTGGTCGTTCGAGTGTTTGCCGGGAGTGATCCTGATCGGCAGCTTTTGTTTGCGTACCAGATCGTAAGTGAGGCCCACGTCGTCGAGGTTGTCCACTTCTATCATCAGGTGGTTGATGCGCTTTTTGTCGCCGCCGATTCCAAACGCCACCGAATGATCGCGCTGGTTGCAGTGCATAAAGACCGGGGTGGCCACATGCTTGCCCATCTGGAACTTGTACTCGACACCGCCGCGCATTCCGAGCGCCTGGTAAAAGCGGATCGCGGCCGGGACGTCTCGCTCGCGGATGATGCAATGTCCTATCCCGCCGTCACCGGTTTTGAATTTCCCGTGCATCCCGCGCCCCGGACGAAACGGCTTGCTGAACTGAATGTGCGGGCCGTGAAAGATTTCGATCGGATTGCCGTCCGGGTCGCTTAGCTTCATCACTTCGAGGACATGGCGCTCGCCCGCTTCTTCCTCGGAGCCGACGCGGAATTTTATGCCGGCGGACGACAATTGCTGTTGCATTGCCCGGAATTCTTCGGGACCCGCGACGCGAAAGCCGAGGTACATCAGGTCGTCGCTGTCGTCGGCATGGAGCACGATGCGATGATGCCAGTAGTCCATCCGCAGATAGGAGCGGCCGCGCTCTTCGCCCTCGACAAACTCCATGCCGATCTGGCTGGCGGCGAAGGTCTTCCATTCTTCGGGATTTCTCACCCCGATTCCCATGTAGCTCAGCTCGGTTACCTGGATCATCGGTTCCCTCCCGTGAGCGACCACGATTCGAGCGCCGTCTCGCTCCACCGAGCCTAATCTATATGACAGCCGGCTACGCGGTGGCAACGGCAATTGCGGAGCGTTTGCAGCGTTTGCCAGCGGTCATCTAGACTCCGCGTTGAAACGCCGGCCGCAGCCGCCACAGCGGTCAAGATTTCGAGGAAAGACAGACGTGCAGGAGCCCAAGCATAGCCTGGTCATCGGCGATAGTCATTTCGACGAGCAATTTCCGCTCGCTCCGATCGATGACTACATGATCCATCAGACTCCCGACCCGATTCGCATAGTATGGTCAACCGACCCGCGCATTTACGAGCGCTTCTGGGTCATCTGCCACGATAACAAGGGCGAGCTGCTGCTCGTCACAGGCCTCAGCTTCTACCCTAATCTCGATACGGCCGAGGCTTACGCAATCGTGAACTTGAGAGGCCAGCATACTTCGGT
>Ga0335078_10014835_pt1 | contig 11557 bp, 11 predicted proteins | sample Lox_Sample_32_FD_206711 | JGI IMG/M metagenome (GOLD analysis project Ga0335078, IMG submission 206711) | Soil microbial communities from Loxahatchee National Wildlife Refuge, Florida, United States - Lox_Sample_3.2 | ecosystem: Environmental > Terrestrial > Soil > Wetlands | place: USA...
CGGCCGATCTGGACGCTTCCTATCGGGCCATGCTGGAGGCTGTCCACGACGGAGAAATCACCTCGGCACGGTTGGATACATCGGTGCTTAAGATACTGAAAGCAAAGGCATCATTGAACCTGGAGCATGCCCGGGTGGTAGACGTGACCGCGCTCTCTAAGCGGGTAGGTAAGCCGCAACATCTGGCTCTGGGGCAGCAAGTCTCCGACGACGCCGTGACCCTCGTTCGGGACAACCGCGGGTTGTTGCCGCTGAAAAAAATGGGAACCGCTGCTCCCGGCCTTCCGTATCAGAAGGCAGCGGCAGTGGGTAACAGCACAGTGGTAATCATCTTTTCGGACGACGTGCGCACGGAGGCTGGCCGGGTACTGGAGCGTCAGATTCGAGCCCGGGTTCCGACCGCCAATGTCATTTATGTCGACTCACGCAGCGCCGAGGCCATGAGCGACGACGTGCTCAAGGATGTAGATCAGGCACAAACTGTAATTGCCGCGGTGTACATGGTCCCAGTCGCAGGAAAAATCGCGGCGGATGGCAACGGGCTGACAAACTCAGTGGCGATGACCGACGCAAGCGCGATCCTCTTGCAGAAGATTCTCGATCGCGCGAGCGAAAAAACCGTGATGCTGGCAATGGGAAACCCATATTTGGCGGAGCAATTTCCGGCGGTACAGAATTATTTGTGCACGTTTTCGAATGCGTCGATCTCGGAGGTAAGCGCGGTAAAGGCGTTGTTCGGCGAGATTGCCATTCAGGGCCATCTTCCAGTCACAATTCCGAACATTGCCCAGCGGGGCGCTGGAATCGATCGGCCGCTGGCGGTTGCGGCAGGAGGTGCGGCACATGATGCCCAAAGTCCTCGACAATAAGGCGAAGTTCCTGATCGCGATTGGATTTACCTTATGGCTTTTGTTCCTCGCCTGCAAGGTCGATGTGAAGGACGGCAAAGGCGGCCCGGACAAGGTAGACATTGAAACTCCGATTGGCGGCATTCATGTAAACGAGGGAGCCGATGTGCGCGATACTGGCCTCGCGGTGTATCCCGGCGCGCGCCAGAAACAGAAGGGAAACGACGGCGACAGCAAGAGTGCTAACGTCAACATTTCCAGCAGCTTTTTTGGAGTCAAGGTGGTCGCGCTGGAGTATGAATCCGACGACCCACCGGACAAAGTGCTGGCCTTCTACCAGGACCAACTGAAGAGATTTGGACGGGTCCTTCAATGCCACACTAGCAAGCCAGGCGGAGATCTTACGGTTCAAACCGGCGGCAACAGCGACAGCTCGCGTGAGGTTCGTTGCGAGGGCAACAACACCGGGAATGTCACCGAGCTGAAAGTTGGCACGGAAGGCAACCAGCACCTGGTTTCCGTGGAGCCTGAAGGCAAAGGCTCCGATTTCGCCCTGGTGTACATCCTGACCAGAGGTAAGGAAGGAACGATTTGAGGAGGCCTCATGAAAATCTTCATCCCGGCGCGCGTTGGAGTTGTGTCTTCACTGGCGATGGCTTTGCTTCTTTGCGCAAGCGGCGCAAATGCGCAGGCAGCCGACGATCATCAGGACAAAGGGCTCGACGTGAAAAGCTCGGTCGGCGACATGCACCTGGGAAATGATGGCGACATTCGCGAAACCGGGCTGCCGGCCTATCCCGGTGCGCGTCTTCGAAAGCATGACCAGGACCGGAACAGCGCCAACCTGGCACTCTTCACTTCGGCGTTTGGCTTCAAGCTGGTTGTGGTGAATTACGATTCCGATGACGCTCCCGGCAAGGTCATTGCCTACTACCGCAGCAAGTTGAAGAAATTCGGCAAGGTTCTGGAGTGCCATACCGGCAAGCATGGGGGAGACATCGGGGCGCACGACGACGACGATAATTCGAGCAAATCCAAAGAGCTGACCTGTGACGGCGATAATTCAGGAGACGTGTTGGAGTTGAAAGCCGGAACGGAGGACAACCAGCACATCGTAGCCGTCGAACCTGCAGAGAGTGGCACCGGATCGAGCTTTGCCGTCGTCTACGTGTATACGCGAGGCAAGCAAGCTGATATCTAACCGGCGGTGCACGGCGGGCAGCCTTGTTCCGCCGTTTTTGTAAGAAGAGTAAAGCCAGGCGAACGCGGCCGACAGAAATGAGTGGCCCACACAGCCATAGCCGCGGCCAGGCCACCTTGCCCTCCCTACTGCCCTGCGGTACCTTGGAACTCCAGTGGAACATGCCTGTCACAAGTGTGGTGCGAGCGTCGAAGATGGAACCCCCTTCTGTCCACAATGCAACGCTCCTCAGATTCGAGTCGGGGTTATCGAGCCTTCCCCTCATGGCGGCGCCATGGCAGAGGGTGCCATCCTGTCGCCAGATTCGCCCGCTATTCGCTTGCAGGGCGTCATCGAGTGGGTTCCGGCGGTGTGGTCGGCCATGGTGGCAATGTCGACCGCGATTTTCATCACCGTGTTGCACACGCCTCCGGGACTGGCCATGCTGGGGGCAGGCTTTCTGTGTGTCTTGCTATACCGCCGGCGCAGCCGCGCGGGGCAAGTCTCACCCGGCCTGGGAGCTAAGCTCGGAGCGCTAACCGGAGCTTTTGGATTTGTCCTTCTGGCGAGCATTCTGGGATTGGCCGCAGCCTTTGGCAAGTCCCAAGAGATTCGGGATACCTTTCTCAAAACGCTGCAGGAATACGCCAACCACAGCTCGGATCCACACGTGGCGCAGCTGCTGGAGCTTTCCAAGACTCAGGACGGGTTCACCATTCTGATTGCAATGCTGCTGGTTATGACGCTGGTGGCATTCTTGATCTTTTCCGGCCTGGGAGGAGTCCTGGGAGCCCTGCTGCTTCGCAGGAAACAGCGGATGTAGGCCGGCACTGGCCCAGTTTGCCCTCCCGGTCTACGGGGAACACGCGCAGAAGAGCCTCAGACTAAAGCTGTGCGCTTTTCTGTCTCTGGCGGGTGGCGAATCTGAGAATCCCGCCCTTCTTGCCCAGCGATGCTTTTCCCGCGTATGATGCAGCGTTCATGACTCCGCACTCGACCGGTCGCTCTGCCCATCTGAAAGAGAAGGCGCAGTTGATGTCGGCGTCAGAAATTGAGCGTACCCTGGTACGCCTGGTTCACGAGATCATCGAAAAGAATAACGGTGCCGGCGAGCTGGGAATTGTGGGCATTCGCCGGCGTGGGGTTTTTCTGGCGCAGCGCCTGGGAGAGATGATTCAGCGCATCGAGAAGACACCGGTTCCGGTGGGGATTCTGGACATCAGCCTGTACCGGGACGATCTTTCCACCGTGGGAACGAAACCGGTTGTACAGGAGTCCGAAGTCGGATTCCCCATCACAGGTAAGAGGGTGGTACTGGTAGACGATGTGCTGTACACGGGACGTACGACCCGAGCCGCCCTGGACGCGCTGTTCGATCAGGGGCGCCCGAATCAAATTCAGCTGTGCGTACTCATCGACCGAGGCCATCGCGAGTTGCCCATTGAGGCGACCTTCGTGGGACGGAAAGTACAGACGACCGAGAATGAGATTATCGAAGTAAAGCTACGGGAGCTCGACGACGCCGAAAAGGTTCTGCTGGTGGAAAAGCAACCGTGAAGCAACAAGCAGAAGGCGCGCTGAAGCGCGCTGAATTAGGGCAAGTGATGCACAAGCCTGCACGCGGTTCCCTGCTGGGTATTGAGCATCTCGCTGCCGCTGAAATCACGGGCCTGCTACAGCTGGCCAAGCGCATGAATCCGCGCAAGCCGCGACCTCTCCTCCGCGGCAAGCGGGTACTGCTTCTTTTCTATGAACCTTCGACCAGGACCCGAAGCTCATTTGAAATCGCCGCCAAGTCTATGGGGGCGATGACCACGCTGGTGCTCTCCAGCGGTTCCAGCATTGAAAAAGGAGAGTCGCTGCTCGATACGGCGTACACGCTGCAAGCAGTCGGTGCGGATGTGATGGTCATCCGCAATCCGTATGCGGGTGCGCCCCTGCTGATGGCGCAGCACCTAGATGTTCCGGTAATCAACGCCGGGGATGGTATGCACGAGCACCCTTCGCAGGCGCTGCTGGACGCCTACACGATTCTGCGGCACAAGAAAACTCTTACGGGCCTGCGGGTAGTCATCGTTGGGGATATCTATCACAGCAGGGTGGCACGGTCGGCGATTCATCTGCTCTCGAAGTTCGGCGCTCACCTGACCCTGTGCGGACCGCCGGAGATGTTACCGGAAGTAGCCACGTGCCTCGCGCCGGACTTGCATATCGCGCGCAGTACCGAAGAAGCGGTTCGCGGAGCGGACGTAATCATGGTGCTGAGAGTGCAGAAAGAACGGCTGGCCGGAATGAAAATCCGCCTGCAGGATTACATCGCCCGTTACCAGATGACGATGGGTCGCTTGAAGCTGGCCAAACGCGATGCCATGGTGATGCATCCCGGTCCGATTATTCGTGGTCTGGAGATTACCTGGGAAGTGGCGGACTGCCCGCAATCGGCGATTGTCGAGGAAGTACGCAATGGAGTTCCGGTGCGAATGGCGATCTTGGCCAAGGCACTGGGAAAAGCGAAGTAACCAGTAACGTATGGCGCCAGATAAGTCCAAACCCGGCTCGCTCCTGATCAAAGGCGGCATTGTGATCGATCCGGCAGCACGGCTGAACGCGGCTATGGATGTGCTGTTGCGCGACGGCCGGGTTGCGGAAATCGCTCCCCCGAACAAGATTCACGGCAGCTCCGATGAGACTTTCGATGCCCGCGGCCTGATCGTAGCTCCTGGATTCATCGATCTGCATGTGCATCTGCGCGAGCCTGGACAGAGCTACAAGGAGACCATTGCCACCGGAACAGCCGCCGCCGCCGCTGGCGGATTCACCTCGGTCTGCTGCATGCCAAACACCTCTCCGGTGGTCGACTCACCGGAATGGATCGCATGGATTCAGCAGCCGCAACGGGGTGCCGTGGTCAACGTGTTTCCTATCGCCGCGGCGACCCAGGCCAGCAAGGGCGCAGTTCTGACCGACTTTCGCGGGCTGCAACGAGCCGGAGCCGTGGCTGTGAGCGACGACGGGCGTCCGATCCTCAACGAAAGCGTAATGCGCGAAACCCTGCGGCTGGCGGCGGAGATCAGCCTGCCTGTGGTGCAACATGCGGAAGATACGCGCCATACTGAGAATTGCGTTATGAACGAAAGTCCGACTTCGTTTCGACTGGGTTTGCGGGGGATGAAGGCGGAGGCCGAGGCGTCGATTGTCGACCGCGATGTGCAACTGGCGCAACAGTTTACCGGAACACGTTTGCATGTGGCTCACCTTTCGACGGCTGATGCACTGAAGGCCGTCCGCCGGGGCAAGCGCAGCAAGGCCCGCATTACTTGTGAAATCACGCCCCACCACTTCGCGCTGACGGATGCGGACGTGGGCAACTACAACACCAATTGCAAGATGAATCCGCCGCTGCGCTCGGCAGCAGATCGAGAGGCTCTTCTGGTCGCCCTGGCCGATGGCACGGTCGATGCTATCGCCACCGATCACGCCCCGCATGCTGCCCACGAGAAGATCATTGAGTTTGACAAAGCGGCCTTCGGGATCACAGGGCTTGAGACCGCTTTGGGCCTGGCCATCACCCGGCTGCATCGCGATCACAAGATTCCTCTGGCTCGCATCGTCGAACTATTCAGCGCCGGGCCGGCGCGAGTGTTTGATCTGCGCGGACGCGGTACGCTGGCCCGCGGCAGTCATGCCGATGTCAGTATCTTCGATCCCAAGAAACGCTGGACTTTCGAAGCGGCGAAATCGCGCTCCAAATCGCACAACACACCATTTGACGGCTGGCAGCTGACGGGAAAAGTCGTGGCAACGATCGTGGGCGGACGGATGGTGCACAGGGCGGATTGACGGTCGCGCGGTGGAGGCCATGGTTGGAGCCCTGACTAGGGGAGGATGGCCATCCTCTTCCCCACCCTCCCCAACACCTCCAGCGCTTGCTGCAATTCGTCCTTCGTATGCGTGGCCGTCATGATGCTGCGGATGCGGGCTTTGCCTTCGGGCACGGTGGGAAATGCGATACCCGTGCCCAGCACGCCTTCTTTGAATAGCTCGCGGGAGAAATCCATGGTGAGTTTGCCATCGCCGATGATGATGGGGGTGATCGGGGTCTCGCTGGCGGGCGTGTTGCGGCCTCCGATATCGAAGCCGAGCAGCCCAAGTTCTTTCTTCCAGAAGCGCGTGTTCTCCCAGAGTTTATCGATCCGCTCAGGCTCGTTTTCGAGAACGTCGAAGGCGGCGATGCACGTAGCTGCGACCGAGGGCGGATGCGAAGTCGAGAACAGGAAGGGCCGGGCGCGGTGATAGAGGAAATCGATCAAATCCCGCGTACCACAAACGTAGCCCCCGAGCGCGCCGATGGCCTTTGAGAGCGTTCCTACCTGGATGTCTACGCGGCCATAGACGTGAAAATGGTCGACCGTGCCCCGGCCGTTGCGGCCTAACACGCCAGAGGCGTGGGCGTCATCGACCATCATGATGGCGCCATACTTCTCCGCCAGGCCGCAGAGCGCCGGCAGCGGTCCGATGTCGCCATCCATGGAAAAAACGCCGTCGGTGATGAGCAGCTTTCTGCCCGGCTGATCCTTCACGCTGGCCAACTGCTCTTCCGCGTGAGCCATGTCTTTATGATTGAAAACGAGGATTTTTGCTCGGGAAAGGCGGGCGCCGTCGATGATGGAAGCGTGGTTTAGCTGGTCGGAGATAATGAAATCGTCCTTGCCCAGGACGGCGGAAACTGTGCCGGCGTTGGCGGCAAAGCCTGACTGAAACACCACACAGGCCTCGACGTTCTTGAAGTGCGCAATCTTTTCCTCGAGCTCCATGTGGATTCGCATGGTGCCGGCGATGGTGCGCACCGCGCCCGAGCCCACCCCGTACTTGCGCGTGGCTTCGAGCGCGGCCTCGCGCAGTTTGGGATGCGTGGTCAAGCCGAGGTAATTGTTCGACGCGAGATTGATAACCTTCTTGCCGTCGAAGGTGCAGACTGGGGCCTGCTCGTCCTCCAGCACACGCAGGCGAAAGTGTGTGCCCTTGGCTTTAAGCTCATTCAGTTGATCGCTGAGGTAGGAAAGAGGATTCGCGCGAGTCGTAGCGGTTGCCATGAGCTCTCCCGAGTGTGCCGCAAACCGTGACCGAGCGGCACAGTCGAACTTTCCAGTGTAATACCGCGCAAAGCCGCACGCCCAGTCTGGGGAGAGTGCCCAAGTCGGGAAGACATAAAATCTTCGACTCCGCTCAGGATGACAGGCATAAAGTTCGTGATGACAAGACAAACTGATTTGTCATTCCGAGCGCAGCGAAGAATCTATGTTTCTATGTACGGGCAATACCTGTTCGATACCTCAGCCCGCAAGAGCGGCCAGCGCGGCCAGACTGGCTACTTCTAGATCGGGCCGGCCGGTGGCCATTATGGTGGCGCCCGCTCCGGGGCGAGGAGAAGGGCGATTCACCCACACGGTTGCGATTCCCAGGGACTTCGCCGGAATCACGTCGTGGTAAATACTCTGGCCTATGTGCAGCCATTTCTCCGTCTTCGCACCAGTGCGCTCCTGCGCCATGCGAAAAATCTTGGCGCAAGGTTTGTAACAGCGGGCCTGCTGCGCGGTGATGACGTAGTCGAACGACACCTGGAGCTTGGGCGCGGTTAAAGTGAAAAGATCATCGTCGATGTTGGAGATCACCGCCAGTTTGTGGTGCGACTTCAGCTTTTGCAAGGCGGCAACGGTGTCGGGAAACGGCTGCCAGATTTTGACCGATTCCGGCAGCGAGCACACCTCCGCTTCGGTAGGCTCAAATCCCAGGCGATTGCCAAAACCCCGCACCACCGATTCAAGAATAGACCAATAGCCTTGATAGTCCTCCTGCTCGGCCGCAAGTTCCAGCGCGGAATACATCTCCAGCAGCGCCATGTCGCTGATCTTCTTTTGATGGGCGGTAAGGATGGGACGCAGAGCGGAAAAGATACCGCTTTCCCAATCGATCATGGTGCCGTAGCAATCGAAGCTGAGAAGAGAGAAATCCGACAGGTTCATGAGAGGGAAAAGGTGCCAGAAAAGGCCGGACCCTCACACCATGCCAGCTATTCCTTTTCCTTGACCTCGAGGGGCTGCGAGAGCGTGAAGCTCAGCGCCGACTCCGCCGGCAGGACGATCTCTTTATTGCCGGTAAAGGCTGCGCCGGCGCCGCCCGCGCCCCCGCCCGCAAGTGCACCAATAGCGGCGCCTTTGCCGCCGCCAGCGAGGCCGCCAATCAGCGCGCCCAGACCAGCCCCGCCGCCCGCTAACACCGCCGTGCGCTTGCCTTTGCCTTTCTCGGTCTGCGTGACTGCAGCAGTCTGGATGGGATGATCGGCGCCATTGATGCTGATCGAAGTCAGTTGCACCTGCAGACTGGCGCCGCCTTTAAAGCGCCCGAGCGGCTTTGCGTCTACCACGGTGCCGCTGGCGTTCGCTCCAGTGGGAATCACCGCCTTACCACCCACTTCTACCGGGTTAGCCAAGGTGGCGGTGAAGGTCTGCCCGGCCTGGCTGATTTTCGAGCCGAGAGCCTGACTCAGCCGCACGGTAAGCGTAGTGCCTGCAGGAATGGTGACAGTTTCGATCCGCGGCTTGCGCGGTTCTTCGGCCCTCGGCGCGGATGCGGGAGCGGCAGCCGGAGCTGCAGAGGTTGGGCTTGCAGCATTGTCGGCGGCGGTTTGATCTGCATTCTGATCGGTCTTCTTCGTGCATCCAAGTAGGCCGATAGATAAATAGATTGCCAGGGTGAGAACGGTTAGATGCGATCGCATGATTTCCTCCATCAAGCTTTACAGTTCAAGATGGCCAGAAGGTGAGTAAATCTTATCTTGGATGTTTCTATTTGCAAATAGTTGGAGAGGCTCTCCACCTGTTACGACTTGTCCGGCACTCGCGTTGCGGGCTCCGGCTGCGAAGCAGCTGGCTCCATTTGCAGGCCCGCCAAGGGCGCTGGTTCTTCCGAGGGGGAGTCCACAGACGCCGCCGGAACGACGGCCTTCCCCTCCAGAAATTTTGCGGTGTTGAGCAAAGGGCGGCCTAACGAGGCGTTATACCCGGTCCAGGCGTTCTCCGTACCGGCGTCACGTTCAAAGTGGGCCCGCATGCTTTCCATTTTGGAGTCGAGATCGTCGAGATAGTGCAGCATGAGCGCTTCCGGAAACATGGGAAGCTTGGGCGACCCGAATTCGTATTCTCCGTGATGACTGATGATGAGGTGTTCGACCAGGGTTTTGAGTGCTTCGGGAAAATCCGGGATATGGGCGAGCTTCGCCTGCAGCATTTCCAGTTCGATGATCATATGCCCGAGCAGCTGGCCGCGAGTGCTGTAGGAAAACGAGCGATTGTAGGTGAGTTCGTGAATTTTCCCGATATCGTGAAGAAATGCGCCGGTGAGCAACAGATCGCGGTTGATCTGAGGATAATTGCGGCAGACCAGGTCGCAGGACCGGCACAGCGAGACCACGTGCTCCAGTAAACCTCCGATGTAGGCGTGGTGCAGGGTCTTCGCGGCGGGAGCGTTGCGATAGGCTTCGGCAATCTCGTGATCGCTCATAAAAGACTCGACCAGCGCCTTGAGGTAGGGATCCTGGAAGGTGGCCACAAATCCGGCCAGCGCTTGCCACAACTCGCCGATATCCTTGGTGGTCTTGGGAAGGTAGTCGGAGAAATCAATTTCCGTTTCGCCCAGTTTGCGCAATTTGTGAATGGTGATCTGGAAACGGTTCTTGTACTTGTTGAGCAAACCTTTGACTTTCAGGAAGTCGTCCTGCTCGAAGGCGTCGATTGCATCCTCGACGTTGTCCCACATCTTGGCCTCGATCTGGCCGGTGCGGTCCCCAAGGGTTAGGGCCAGATAAGGCTCGCCGGTTTTTTTGGGTTTGACCTGTTTCGAAGTCACCACAAAGCTGGAAGTAATAACCTTGTTCTCGTGATGACGACAATCGGATAAGAAAAAATCTTTCATAGCCTGACCCGACGGTTGGTTGCCCGCGCCCGATGCGTCAGCTCAAGATTAAACTAAAACACCCCTAATTTTTTCTTCTTTTTCAGCGGCTTGGCCTTGTCGTCCTTCGCGGCGGTTTCGATGGGCCTGGTTTCATTGGGGCTGGCGCCGGTGTCCACGTAGCCTGGCTTGATATCAATGAACGCGTCTTCGCGCAGCTTGGTGAGATATTCGCGCAGAGCGGGTTGCAGCTTCTGCATGTAGAGCGCGTCCTGGATTCGCGGTTCAATCTGGCCAAGCGGCGGAACCCCCGCCTGGGTATGTTCCGTCACCTTCAGAATGATGAACCCCTGTTTGGTCTGAATAACCTCCGACACATCACCCGGCTTCATGGCGAAAGTCTTGTCCTCGAGCTCCTTGGCCAGCGTTCCCCGTTTGAAATAACCAAGATCGCCGCCCTGGGCAGCTGAAGGTCCCTCCGAATCCTTTTTGGCAATGTCTTCGAATTTGGCGCCTTTCTGGATTTCATCGAGCACGCTATTGGCCTTGGTCTGCGCCGCCTGGAGTAATTGGTTCTCGTCCTGGGTGCCGGTGGGTTTCTTCTCGGTCGAAATCAGAATCTCGCTCAAACGCACTTGCTCGGGCTGGTCCAGTTCGCTCTTGTGTTCATCGTAGAACTTCTGTTCTTCCTGCTTATCGATTACCAGGCGCGAACCCACCTCCTTGGAAATCACCTGTTGGGTGATGATCTGATTGCGCATGTTCTGTTTAAATTCTTCAAAGGAGACCCCTTGCGCTTGAGCGGCTTTTTCCAGATCTTCCATGCTGTCCAGGTTCATGTCTTTGCGCATCTGGTCCAGTTTTTTGATCAGTTCGGTGTCGGCTGTGATCCCCAGATCTTTACCTCTCTGCAGCAACAACTGCTGGTCGATGAGATCGCGCAGAACGTCCTTCTCTCTGCCGCTGACAATCTTATCGGCGTTCACCGGATCCTGTTGCTGGGCTTCTTTTTTCAGTTCCTCTTCACTGCGCTGGAATTCGCTGCTGGTAATAATCTGGTTGTTGACCCGGGCAACGATTTGTTCCACGATCGTGTCGGCACGGAGGGCGCCAGGCAAAATCACAAGGCAAAACAACACCAAGAAGTCCAGTTTTCGCATAGAATTTTGTTTTCGGTCCCGAGTTGGAATCTGCAGGACGAGCCTTCACGACCTGAGTAAGATTGTACTGCGGGATTGAGCCTTGCGGCCAGTCGCGGCTGCGGCTATCAGAGCGGGCGGGATGGGGAAGCGAAGAATCGGGGGAGACCATGGCACTGAGGTCCGTTATGCTGTTGTTATCGATATTTTGGGGAGGCCTGACCATTCCAGTCCAGGCTCAAGATGCTTCCATGCCAGACGCACAGCAATTGGAGAAAATGGCCGCCCGTTTTGCCCCGACCCCTCTGCGTGTGGATACCACGAAGCTGAGCTCCGGAGATCGGCAGGCCTTGGTGAAGTTGATAGTGGCCGCGCGCATCCTGAATTACGTTTTCTTGGAGCAACGCTGGGATGGCAACCCGACCCTCTACGATCGCCTG
>Ga0335078_10014836_pt1 | contig 11557 bp, 11 predicted proteins | sample Lox_Sample_32_FD_206711 | JGI IMG/M metagenome (GOLD analysis project Ga0335078, IMG submission 206711) | Soil microbial communities from Loxahatchee National Wildlife Refuge, Florida, United States - Lox_Sample_3.2 | ecosystem: Environmental > Terrestrial > Soil > Wetlands | place: USA...
CCCGCGATGGACTTCCCGCTAGCCAGCGTGCTCGACGCCATCACGCCGTCGACCCGGGCAGTGCTGGTCGCGAACCCCAACAACCCGACCGGCACCGGCCTGTCGCTGCTGGCCATCGAGCGCATTCTGAAGCGCGCGCGCCAGGCCGTGGTCTTCATCGATGAAGCCTACTTCGAATTCTCCGGCGTGACCGCCCTGGGCCAGATCGCGCGCTCGCCGAACCTGTTTGTGAGCCGCACGTTTTCCAAGGTGTACGGCATGGCGGCCATGCGGCTCGGCTGCCTGTTTTCGCATCCCGCCAACATCGCGTACCTGCACAAGGCGCAGTCGCCGTACAGCGTGAACACGCTGGCTGTGGTGGCGGCCCAAGCGGCCATCCGTGACACTGCCTATGTCGAGAATTACGTGGCCGAGGTGCTGGCCGCCCGTGAGCTGTTGTGCGTCGGCCTGGAGCGGCTGCAGATCGGCTACGTGCCCAGTTCCGCGAATTTCGTGTTGATTCGAGCCGGCCGGCGTGCGGTCGAGATCAGCGACCGCTTGCGCGATCAGGGTATCCTGGTGCGCGACCGCAGCTACGAAGCGCCTGGCTGCGTGCGCATTACGGTCGGAACCCGCGCACAGACGCGCCGCCTGCTTGGCGCGCTCGAGGAGATATGGCGGAAGCATTGATCGTCTTCGATATGGACGGCGTGCTGGTGGACGTGTCCGAGTCCTACCGCGAGACCATCGCGCGCACCGTCGAACATTTTGCCGGCGCCACGGTCACGCGCGCCCAAATCCAGGATTACAAGAACCAGGGCGGTTTCAACGACGATTGGAAGCTGTCGCATCACATCATCGCGCAGCATGGCGTGGCCGTCGAATTCCAGAGCGTGGTGGATTACTTCCAGAACCAGTTTCACGGCAACGGGACTGACGGCCTCATCTTGCGCGAACGGTGGATGGCGCGCGACGGTTTGTTCGATCGCCTGGCCGCGCGCTTCGATTTCGCCATCTTCACCGGGCGCATGCGCTGGGAAGCGGAGGTCACCCTGAAGCGCTTCGCGCCGTCGCTGCGCTTCGATCCCATCATCGGCGTGGAAGACGTGGCCGTGCCCAAGCCCGCGCCGGAAGGTCTGCTCAAGATCGCGGCCGGGGCGGGCGGGCGCAAGATCTGGTACATCGGCGACACGGTGGACGATGCGCGCTCGGCCAGAGCCGCGGCAGTGCCGTTCATCGGCATCGCTGCGCCTGACAACACCCGCCGGGCGGAGGTAGCTTCCCTGTTCCAAGCCGAGAACGCTGCCGCTGTCCTGGACGACATCAATCAACTGGAAAGCGTACTCGTCTGATGCGCACTGCTACCATCCAACGCGATACCAAGGAAACGCAGATCAGAGCCTCGCTCAAGATCGAAGGCCGCGGCCTCTACCAGATCTCCACCGGCATCCGCTTTTTCGATCACATGCTGGAGTTGTTCGCCAAACACGGCGGCTTCGACGTGAAACTCGAGGCGCGGGGCGACCTGGACGTGGACCAGCATCACACCGTGGAAGACGTGGGCATCGTGCTGGGTCAGTTGTTCGCCAAGGCGTTGGGCGACCGGCGCGGCATCAACCGCGCGGGCTATTTCGTGCTGCCCATGGACGAAACGCTGGCGCTCGTGGCGCTCGATCTGGGCGGGCGGCCCGTGCTGGTCTATCGCGACCTGGTGCGCGTGCGCCTGGTCGGCGATCTGCAAACCGAATTGGTGCAAGACTTCTTCGGCGGCTTCGTGAATCACGCGGGCGCCAACCTGCACGCGCGCGTGATGTACGGCCGCTCCAGCCACCACAAAATCGAAGCGATCTTCAAGTGCTTCGCGCGCGCCTTGAAATACGCCTGCTCAACAGACCGGCGGCTGCGCGGCCAGTTGCCGTCGACCAAGGGGCTGCTATGATCGCCATCCTGGATTACGGCGCGGGCAACTTGCGTTCAGTCGAAAATGCGCTGGCGGAGATTGGCGCAACCTACACGCTGGTACGCGACGCCGCCGGCTTGCGCGATGCGCGGAAGATCATCCTGCCCGGCGTGGGCCACTTCGGCCAGATGATGCGCGCACTCGACCAGATGCACGTGCGCGAGACATTGATCGATCGTATCCGCGCCGCTGTGCCGTTTTTGGGCATCTGCCTCGGCTTGCAGGCGCTGTTCGAGTGCAGCGAAGAAGCGCCCGAAGCGCGCGGCCTGGGATTGTATGCGGGCACCGTGCGACGTTTTCCCGCCGATGCGCGCGTGCCGCACATGGGATGGAACCAGCTTGATGCGCGCCGCGACTCGCGGCTGCTGGCCGGCCTCGACGCGCATGCCTTCGTCTATTTCGCACACAGCTTCTATGCGCCCGCGATCCCCCAGACCGCGGCGACTTGCACTTACTCACTGCCTTACACCGCCGTCCTCGAATCGGGCAATACGTTCGCGGTGCAGTTTCATCCGGAGAAGTCCGGCCCGGGCGGGCTGCGCGTGGTCCGGAATTTCGTGGAACTGTAAGATGCTCGCCAAGCGCATCATTCCTTGCCTCGACGTGACCGGCGGCCGCGTGGTCAAGGGCGTCAATTTCGTTCACCTCCGCGATGCCGGCGATCCGGTGGAGCTCGCGGACCGCTACAACCAGGAGGGCGCCGACGAGTTGGTTTTCCTGGACATCACCGCATCGAGCGACGCGCGCGAGATCATGGCCAACGTGGTCGCGCGCACCGCGCGCAAGGTGTTTATCCCGCTGGCGGTGGGCGGCGGGATACGGTCGGTGGCGGATGCGCGCGGCATCCTGCTGTCCGGCGCGGACAAGATCTCGGTCAACACCGCGGCCGTGCGGCGCCCCGAACTGATCACCGAGCTGAGCCGGGAATTCGGCGCGCAGGCCGTGGTGCTGGCCATCGATGCGCGCCGGCGCGCCCCCGCCGCATGGACCGTCTATACGCGTGGCGGGCGCGATCCGGAAGACCTCGACGCAGTCGCTTGGGCGGCCCGCGGCGAAGAACTGGGCGCGGGCGAAGTGTTGCTGACTTCCATGGATACCGACGGTGTGCAGCAGGGCTTCGATTGCGAGCTGACGCGCGCTATCTCGCGCGCCACGCACATCCCGGTTATTGCCTCGGGCGGCGCCGGCAAACCCGCGGACTTCCTGCGCGTGCTGACCGATGGCGAAGCCGACGCGGCGCTGGCGGCATCGGTCTTCCACTACGGAACCCTGCGCATCGCCGACTTGAAGGAATACCTGGACCGCAGCGGCATCCCGGTGCGGAGGGTTTGATGATTCTCCCTTGTATCGACTTGCTGGACGGCAAGGTGGTCCAGCTTGTGCAGGGCCGCGAAAAGGCGCTCGAAGGGGACTCGCCGCTGGAAATGCTGCGCCGGTTTGCGGCCTTTCCGGAAATCCAGGTGATCGACCTGAATGCCGCGATGGGCACCGGCGCGAACGACGACCTCGTGCGCCTGGTGGCCGCGCATGCCCGCACGCGCGTGGGCGGCGGCGTGCGTTCAGTCGATCGCGCGCGGGCGCTGGTCGGCGAAGGCGCGCACAAGGTGATCGTGGGCACGGCCGCTTTCGCTGCGGGCGGCATCGACGCGCCGTTCCTGGCGGAACTGGCAGCCGCCATTGGCAGAGAGCGGGTGATCGTCGCGCTCGATTCCAGGGAAGGTCGCATCGTGGTGAGGGGCTGGCGCGAAGCGACCCGCTTCCGTGCCGAGGAGGTGCTGGCGGCGTTGGAGCCTTACTGCGCGGGCTTCCTGTGCACTTACGTGGATAAGGAAGGCATGCTGCAGGGCACCGATCTCGACTGGTTCCGCAGCCTGCGCGCCGCCACGCCGCTCGAGATCACAGCCGCGGGGGGCATCACGACGCTCGAGGAAGTGCGCGCTTTGCTGGCGATGGACGTGCATGCCGCGCTGGGGATGGCGGTCTACACCGGGCGGCTCAGGCTGGAGGATCTGGCGGAACTGATACGCGATTCTCCCGCTCCAGGCGCGTAGTCTCCGCATGCGCCTGCCCTTCAGCGTGCCGCACCCTAACCTTCACCTCGACGCGGGAGCCGAGCCGGTTGATGATCGACATGAGACGATCAACCGTGAATCGCCCGAGATCCGCATTGCGGATGCGCGAGAAATCGGCCGCCGCGATGCCCGTGCGGCTGTGCGCGGCGCGCACAGTCAGGCGTTCCCGGTCGAGCGCCTTGATGATTTCAGCCGCGAGGATGGCCTTGAATTGCTCCGCATCGGCGCTCGCATGCCCCAGATCGCGGAATACGTTGCCGCTCCCCCGCACTACGTCCAGCTCCTCGCCCTTCATCGCTACATCTCCTTCAGTCCCGTCAGACGATCGGTTATCAGTTCGAGTTCTCGACCCAGATTGCCTCGGCGCACTGCACGGCGTACCACGCGGAAGGCATCGCCCCGGAACGGCAGCGCAATCTCGAACACACCCGATCCCAGGCCGTGCATAGGTTTTGCAACGTCGGCGTCGCAAGACGATAGACCTGGCCCCTTCCGGGAACGTCTCCGGCCGGGGGTAATGCCGGCGAAATCAACCGCCTACGCGACCGCGTTAGGCCGTTCCTGTTTGAGCTCTGAGACGTCCGGCCCGTCGTTCCAGGCCGTCTCCGCCGCCGGCGGAATGAAGGTCATGGCCCGTTCGGTCACGGCGCAGATGGTGAGGCTCGGATTCACGCCCAGGTTGGCAGCCAGTACGGAGCCGTCGCAGATGTACATATTCTTATAGCCAAAGACGCGGTTGCGGTAGTCCACCACCCCCTCGGCGGACGAGCCGGCCATCGGACAGCCGCCCAGAATGTGCGCGGTGCCGGGGACGTTGAACAGGATTTCGGTCACCATGCTCATGGGCGTGCCGCCGATCAATCCGGCGGCTTTGCGCGCAAACTCGTTGGCCTGCGGGATGAACGTCGGGATCTTCTGGCCCTGGCTCACCAAAATCTTCTTGAACGGATAGAACCAGCGGCGGCGCATTCGCATGTCGATATGGCGGTCGAGGGTCTGCATGCACAGGAAGATGACCGACTCGCGCGCCCAGCCGAAGGGGTGCAGCGCGCGCGCCGTGCGGATGGGATGCCGCAGCAGCGAACCGAATAGCGTGCCGAGCCATGCCAGAATGCGCGCGCCGCCGGGCCGGCCGCCGGTGAGCATGGTCGCCAGCGGACCCATGGCGTCGGAACCCGCGGGATAGCGCACCACCTCGATGTGCGTGTAATCGTCCAGGTAGATGCCCGACCCGATGGCGATGCCCTTGGAAAAATCCTCGCGGCTGCCCGGGACCCGCACGCCGATCAGCGATTCGGCATTGGTGCGCACGCGATTGCCGAGTTGATCGCTGAGAGCCGCCAGCGAGCCCTTCAGCTTCAGGCGGAAGAGCAGGTCCAGGCTGCCCAGCGCCGAAGCGGCAAAGACCACGCCGCGGCAGGTGAAGCGGCGGGCGTGCTTGCGCACGAACGAAATGGAATTCACCGTGTGCACTTCGTATCCCGCGCTGCCATCCGCGGCGCCGCCCAGCGGCTTCACATCCACCACCCTGGTTTCGTCGAAGACCCGCGCGCCGTGCTTTTCGGCGAGATAGAGATAGTTCTTATCCAGGCTGTTTTTGGCATGGTAGCGGCATCCCACCATGCAGCCGCCGCAGGCGATGCAGGTGCAGCGCTCCGGACCTTCGCCGCCGAAATACGGATCCGGGTAGGTCTGGCCGCCGGCCTCGCCTTCGGGCGGTTCGAAGACCGCTACGTTAGTGCGGTAGAAAGTGTGGCCCACGCCCGCGGCGTCGGCCGCCTGTTTGAGGAAGTGATCGGCCGGGCCCAGGATACGGTTTTCGACGACGCCGAGCATCCGCACGGCCGTTTCGTAGTGGCGCGGCATCTCGGCTTTCCAGTCGGCCAGTCCGGCCCAGGAGCCGCTGTCCCACACCGAGTTCTGCGGCACCAGCATGGTGTTCGCATAGGTGATGGATCCGCCGCCCACGGCACAGCCGTGGAGGATCACCACGTGCTTGAAGTACTCCATATTGAAGAAGCCGCGGAGACCCAGGCGCGGCCGCCAGAACCAACGCCAGATCAGCCAGTTGGTCGAGGGCAGGTTCTCGGGCGTCCAGCGGCGCCCCATTTCCATAACCGCCACGCGGTAACCTTTTTCGGTCAGGCGATGCGCCGTCACGCTGCCGCCGAAGCCGGAGCCGATCACGATGAAATCGAAGTCGGGGCTAGAATCGGACATAAAGATCCTTTATGGAGAGGCCACTCCTGATGTTACCTCCTGGCGGACGAGGTTTCAGCGGTCAGCTATCGGCTTTCTTCGCCGCCAGCCTCTTGTAGAATTCCGCGGTGAACTGGGCCATCGATCGCGCGGGTTTGGCGGTTTCGAGGCTTTTCAGAAGGGCTTGCTGATCGGCATCGCTGCGGTCCTGGCCCAGCTTGAACTTACCCTCCAGCAATTCGATTTGCATTTCGAAGCCGATGATGCCCGCCATGAGGCCGTTGGTGTAACTCGCGGGCAGCTTGGCGAACTCATAGCTGGAACCGGGGCCCTCGAACTTGGCGATGAGCTGCGCCAGCAATTCGTGCAACGCGGCCGGATCCGCGACGGGTTTTGGCCGGCCCGTGGCGTGCACCACGGCGAAGTTCCAGGTGGGCACGGATTCCGGCTTGTGGTACCAGGTGGGCGAGATGTAACTGTCCGGACCGTGGAACACAATCACCGCGGGCTGGCGGCCATCGAACAATTTGCTCTGCGGGTTCTGGCGGGAGATGTGTCCGCATATCGTGCCGTAGGGCGCTGCGGTTCGCTTGAGGAAAGTCGGAATGTGCGTGATGCGGATGCCGGGGCCGGCCGTCACCAGATCGGCGAAGGCGAATTCGTCCATGAAATCCTGCAGGAGTTTGCGGTCTCCGACGAGTTGGGGTTTGGGGATATAAAGCGAGCCAGGCGACGGCTCCTGCGCATTCAGATCCAGGCCGGCGGCGGCCATGGCCAGCAGCAAATGGCGGCGATTCATCGGTGCAACCTCCCTTACAATGGGCTTTTGCCATCATGCCACGGATTCCGGAGTCGCTGCAGGCGCTGCTGGCGCATCTGATCGATTATGCGGGCCTGTATCCACCAGCGAATCTGGCGTTGCCGGCCGTGTTGGAGAATTACGAGGCATATCTCGCGTCGCCGGATAGTTGGATGCTCAATCGCCTGGTACTGCCCGCAGCGAGGCTGCCGGAGGTCCGTTTGCGGGACAACTGGCGCGTGACATTGCTCGTGGAGAGCGAACCTGGCCCGCTGCCCGCGCAGGTAGAAACGCTGGAAACCAGGGCGCCGCACCGGCTGTCGCTCGCGACCTATTGTGAGGCGCCCATCGGAACGATTGAGGGGGCCTTCGCCAAACTACGCACCGGCGGCGTGACTCCGGAAGCGGTCCCTTCCTCCGAGGCGCTGGCTGGCTTCCTGCGCGAGGCGGCATCGCGGCGGATCGCCTTCAAAGCTACGGCGGGATTGCACCATCCGCTCCGGTCAGCCGCCATGCATGGGTTTGTGAATGTGTTTGTGGCGGCGGCCTTCGCGTGGCAAGGCGCGGAGCGCGATGTGATTCTCGATGTCCTGAACGACGAAGACCCCGGCGCTTTCCAGTTCCAGGACGACGACCTACACTGGCGCGGACGGAACCTCACGGCCGCCGCGGTCGCCCGCGTGCGACGCGATTTCGCGCACAGCTTTGGCTCGTGCTCGTTCGCGGAGCCCATCGCCGATTTGCGGTCGTTAGGGTGGCTGGATTAGCGAACAGATGTTGCCGTCACTGCTGCACGGTGATCAGCGCGCTTAACGGCGAAGAACCTCCGCCTACCGTGGCCACGATGGGCTGATCCCCGTTGGCGGCCGTTGGCGGTACCTGGATGGCAACCTGGTACAGGCCGGCAAATCCGGGCGACAGAGCCGTGCCATATACAGTGGCCGGGATCCCGCCAACGGTCACGGTCACGTTATCCACCAGGTAGGTCGTGGTTGAAGGGACCACTTCGCCGACCGGCGCAACAGGCGTGGTAGGCCCGAAGCCCGTACCCCACAGGATCAGGACGTCTCCAGGCTTGGCCGGCACCGTGGTAACTCCCGCGATAGCGCCATTCTTAACGGCATAGCTGTAGTCTTGGTAGGTAGCCACCGCGTATTGGTTTTGAGGCCCCCATAAGAAAAACGCCGGCCCGTACGTCGCGGCAGTGGCGGAAAATGCCGGACTCGGGCCCAGGGAGTTGGTGACTGTGACCCGGACCGGTCCCGCGCCGATATTGGGAGCCAGCACGTTGATCTGCCCCGAACTAACGTATTCAACGTAGGCCGGCTGGCCGCCCACTAATACGGTCACACCGTCCACCTGGGTAGGAAGCTGGCCGTCGACGACAGTCCAGAGATCGGCGGCGGTTGAGAGATTGGTTCCATATATCGAGATCCAGGAATTCGGCACGATGCCGGGCAGAAAGCTGGCGCCGTTGACCACAGCCGTAATGCCGGGCGCAAGCGCCGCTGCCACACCTGAAATCTCCCGCACCCGGTTGTCCGTCTCGTCGCCCGGATACACGCCGTCGCCGATATACAGGTTTCCAGCGTTGTCCAGCGTCATGGGAAACGGTGAATCCAACTCCGCCTGCCCGGGAGCGCCACCATCGCCGCCATACCCCGCCACTCCCGTTCCGGCCACCGCGGTAATCGTCCCTCCACTCACTTTGCGGATCCTGTTGTTCCCGCCATCCACGATAAACAGCGTGCCGGCAGGATCCACGGCGGTGCCGCCCGGATAGTACAGGCTGGCCGACGTCGCCGGTCCTCCATCGCCTGCAAACGCACCCGTTCCGTTCCCGGCCACGGTCGTGATGGTTCCGGTAGCGGCAGAAATCATGCGGATGCGATGGTTGAATTGGTCCGACACATAGAGGTTCCCCGAAGCGTCCACGGTCGCCCACGTCGGGTTGTTCATTGCCGCCTGCGTCGCCGGTCCGCCATCCCCGGAGAAACCCTGCGCGCCGGTGCCGGCATAGGTCGTGATGATGCCATTCGTATCCACTTTGCGGATTTTGAACGCGCCCTGGTCCACGATAAACAGATTGCCATTCGAATCCACGGCGCAGCGAATTGGGATCACGAATCCCGCTGCCGTGGCCGGGCCGCCATCCCCGCTGCTCACTGTCGATCCGTTCCCCGCCACTGTCGTAATGGTCCCCGAAGCCGAGACTTCGCGGACTCGCCCGTTGCCCTCGTCCATCACGTAGATGCCGCCCGAGGGCGCCACGCATAGTCCCAGCGGCCCGTTGAGCTGCGCCGCCGTGGCCGGCCCGCTATCCCCGGAGAATCCGGCGGCACCCGTACCGGCGAATGTCGTTATTACGCCGTGGGTGTCCACCTTGCGCACCGCGTTGTTATCTTGGTCGGCCAGGTAGATGTTCCCGGCAGCGTCCGTCGCCAGCCCCACTACACGATTGATCTCCGCCTGCGTGGCGGGTCCGTTATCTCCCGAATACCCGGCCGTTCCGTTTCCTGCAAAGGTGTTGATCGTCTGGCCGGATGCGACCACTACCGCCAATAACGGGAGCAGGATCTTACCGTACAACGCAGTCTTGCTCGGATGTCGGATCATCGAACCAGTATAGCGGCTTCCGTTTTGTCTAGCCGCCGATCGTCCCCCGGCACTCGCTTAAACCGATACGCCTGAATCCCACGCGCTCGCAGTAGCCGCGTAGAATCACCTCGTCGCCGTCTTCCAGAAACGTCCGCATTTCGCCGCTAGGCAGACCAATCGGTTCGGCGCCGCGCTGGGTCAACTCCAGCAGGCAGCCGCGCTCCTCGGGCGACGGCCCCGATACCGTGCCGCTGGCCAGCAAATCGCCCGGTTGCAGATTGCAGCCGTTGCTCGCGTGATGTGTGAGCAACTGGGCGAGCGTCCAATACAGGTTGCGCAGATTGCCCCGGCTCACGCGCATCGGCTGGATGCCCGACGCACGCATCTGGCGCGAGGCGATGTAGACTTCCAGCGTCAGGTCGATGCCGCCGCGTTCCTGGTCTTGCGCCCAGGTCAGGTACGGCAGCGGTTCGGGGTCGCCCTCCGGCCGCTGGAACGCGGGTGCGCGAAAAGGGGCCAGGGCTTCCATCGTCACGACCCAGGGAGAGATGCTGGTGGCAAAGCTCTTCGCCAGGAACGGTCCCAACGGCTGATATTCCCAGGACTGCACATCGCGCGCGGACCAGTCGTTGAGCAGGCACACCCCGAAGATGCGCTGCTCCGCATCGGCGATGGGAATGGGCATCCCCAGCGCATTGCCAGGGCCGGTGAAGAACCCCACTTCCAGTTCATAGTCGAGCGACCGCGTGGGACCGAAGACGGGCGTCTCCGCGGCCGGGTCCCTGGACTGACCGCTCGGCCGGCGCACCGGCGTGCCGCTGACCACGATCGACGACGCGCGGCCATGATAGCCGATCGGCACGTACTTGTAATTCGGCAGCAGTGGGCTGCCGGGGCGAAACAGGCGGCCAACATTGGTGGCGTGGTGGACGGATGCGTAGAAATCGGTGTAATCGCCGATGGCGGCGGGCGGCGCAATAACCACTTCATCCATCGGCACAAGGTATGGCTCGGCGGCCGCTTGATATCCGCCGCCGGCGCGCAGCAATTCGCTGAGCCGCTTCCGCAGCGGCAACCAAGCGGCGCGCCCGAGCGCCATCAGCGGATTGAGGACCGTGGCCGCGCAGGCCGCTATCGCCGCCGGCGCGAGGCCGTCCAGCAATCCCGCTCGCGCGGCGCGGGCCAGATCCAGGATGCGGTCTCCGATGGCCACGCCGATCGCGCACGATGGACCGCTGCAAAACACTCCGAACGGAAGGTTCTGAATGGGAAAATCGGTGTCATGCCGATTGGCGGATTCAACCCAGCTCGAAAGTGCCGGATCGTGCGTGCTGTCCAAAAAAGAAAATGGTTCCAAGTGACCCGATCTCGCAGCCAAACTCCCCGCCGGCATGCAACGGCACAGAGCTTTGCCCCCAGGATCGCCGGGTGCCGTCCCTTCCACTCCCCGCCGCGTTCTTTGGAACGCAACGGATCAAAGCTTCCAGGCTCACCTGCCAGCTTTCCTGGCTGGAACCGGCATCTCGAAGCGGCCTTTCGCTCTCCCGAAACGACTGCCCGTCTCCAGGCTACCATTTCGAGGTCAAAGCTCCCGACCTGCTCCTTCGACACCCTGCCGTCCGTCCGCCCTGCCCGTTCGGACTCCGGTTCCCCCACGCGCTCCGGTTCGCCCCATCGCGCGCAGGATCGTTACCGCAATCCCGTTGCCTGACTCCCGTCCGGCACTCCTGACCTTTCCTCGGATCTCCACTCCCCTTCGGGGCCTTTCGGACCCTTAAGGATCAAAGCGTTCAACCCGATTCCTGGCCGGGAAGTTCGCCTTCCAAGCGCTCCCGATTGCCCGTCACTCCCCGGCATCGATTCTGTTTTATTAGTTTCGATACCAGATCACCGCTTCAGGCTCGCTAAACGTTCAAAGGCTTGCTGTTCCTCAGACCTCTTGGAACCTCT
>Ga0335078_10014837_pt1 | contig 11556 bp, 8 predicted proteins | sample Lox_Sample_32_FD_206711 | JGI IMG/M metagenome (GOLD analysis project Ga0335078, IMG submission 206711) | Soil microbial communities from Loxahatchee National Wildlife Refuge, Florida, United States - Lox_Sample_3.2 | ecosystem: Environmental > Terrestrial > Soil > Wetlands | place: USA: Florida...
TCGCGTGCCGCTCAAACCGATCACGATCCAGCAACCGCAGGGCCCGAGCTACTCGGTCGATGGTTCCGTGGTCAGTTGGGATAAATGGAAATTTCGCGTGCGGATGGATCCGCGGCTTGGGATCGTGGTGTCCACGGTAACCTTCGACGACAACGGTCATCCGCGCTCGATCATGTACGAAGGCCATCTATCGGACATCTTCGTGCCTTACCAGGATCCGACGCCGGGATGGTATTTCCGCACCTATCTGGACGCCGGTGAGTACGGCGCGGGCAAGCTCGCCTCGAGCCTTGTAGTGGGGGGCGATTGCCCGTCGAACGCGTTTTACTTCGACGACTGGCTGGCGGACGAGCACGGCGTTGCCCAACCGCGTTCGCGAATCGCATGCCTGTTCGAGCGCGGCGACGGCGCGATCGCGTGGCGGCATTGGGATTTTATCACCAATCAGACCGAGAGCCGTCCGGCGCGGGAGCTGGTGTTGCGATGGATCGCGACTGTAGGCAATTACGACTATCTGTTCGACTGGGTATTTCTCCAGGACGGCACGATCAAGGTTGCCGTCGGCGCGACCGGGATCGACGAGATCAAAGGCGTCGCCAGCAAGAACCACTCGACCGTACAGAACGGCGACGATGATTACGGCCGCTTCATCGCGGAGAACCTGGTCGGTACAAACCACGATCATTTCTTCTGCTTCAAGCTCGATCTCGATGTCGATGGCACCGACAACAGTTTTGAGAAAGTGCGTCTGAAGACAATCCGCCCCGGCGCGGACAGCCTGCGAAAAAGCTTGTGGGTTACGCGGCCGCAGATTTTGAAGAATGAATCGGAGGCTAAGCTCAACGAGGATATGGACGAGCCGTCACTTTGGCGCGTGATCAATCCCAACGTGCTCGACCCGTTGGGCTACCCGGTCAGCTACGAATTGATCCCGGGTCACAATGCAGCCGATTTACTCGATACTGACGACTATCCGCGCCATCGCGGCGGATTTGCCGACTACCAGCTTTGGGTGACGCCGTATACCACGCAGCAAGCGGCTGCGGGGATGTATCCGAATCAAGGAAAAGGCGACGACGGCTTGCCGCAGTGGACGAAGGAGAATCAACCGATCGAGAATCGCGACCTGGTGCTGTGGTACACGATCGGGTTCCATCATACGCCGGTGTCGGAGGATTGGCCGGTGCTGCCGACGATGTGGCACGAGTTCTATCTGCGCCCGCGGGGATTCTTCGCGCACAGTCCTGTAATCGATCTTCCGCCGCCGCAGCAGGACGGCGCCGCGAAATAGCGCCGGCGTCGAGGCTCAGGACTGCGGCGCGACGCGATCGTCGTCAGCGACTGCGCTTGCCTGTTGGTGCGCGCGTGCAATCCGGCACGGCATCGCGCGCAGTGGCCACGCGCCCATAATCGGATCGCAATCCGCGGGATCGTTGTTGGTGCAGACGTTGATGTTGGTCTCCCAGAAGCGGTAAAAAACCGGAGCCGCGCCGGAAAGTTCCGGGTACCACCATCGATCGGCCTGGACCACATCGGGCCCCAGGATTTCGGTCAATCGGGCCCTTTGCGTCACCTCTCCGATCGGAGTTTCAATTCGCACCCAATCATTTTCAGCGATCCCGAGGCGTGCTGCGGTTTGCGGATTAATCTGCGCGATCGGATGCGGGTACTTCTTTCTGAAGGCAGGCATCTGCTGCGAGTGCTCATGGAAGCCCTCGATCATGCGTCCGCCGGTCGTCAGCACCATCGGATACTCGCGAGAAAAACGCCGGAACAACTCAGTCGGTTCGTGCTCAGGAAGCGGGTCGATTCCCGCGGCTTCCAGCACTCGCGACTTGAGCTCGATTTTTCCCGACGGGGTGCCGAAGATGCGCTCGGATTCGGCCCTCGCGGCCGGTGTGCCGAACCACGGACGATGCTGCTGCGCGAGGTCCTCGAAATTGAGGCCAGCCGGCGAAAGGAACCGATCCCAAAACTCCTCCGCGGTATTCGGCCAATGCTCCGCGCCGCCGAGCCGCCGGCTCAAATCGCGCCATAATTCGTAGTCGTTGCGATGCTCAAACTCGGCTGGAATCGCGGCGTGATTCGCAGCGGCATAATCGCCGGCGAAACCAAGGTATGCGTAAACCGTCGAAAAGAACGGCTTTTCGAGCCAGTGGCTTGCTGGCAGGATGTAATCTGCCATCTGCGCAGTCGGCGATTTGAAAAGATCGTGCACGACCAGCAATTCAAGATTCGAGCTGCGCAGCGCTTCGCCCACCGCCTTCGCATTTGCACTCGCGCCCAGCGGATTGTGTTGCTGCACGAACAGCGCGGTAACCGGATACGGCTTGCGTGTGATGATCGCGTCCCACAGCGACGCCTCGTGCGCGCTGACAGTCCAGCTCAACAGATTACGCTGGCCATACCACGCGCGTGCCATCGCTTCGTCGAGCATACCGTAAGCCTTGCCCAACACCGGAAAGCGCTCCGCTCCCAATCGTTTGTTGCGCTGCTCCGCGGAGAGCGCGCCTGCCGCGATGGCCTCGCCATTAGCGATAATTTTTGAGGGAGGCCCACCCATCCGATTCGCGCCCGGCCGATCGATATTGCCCGTGATCGCGACCACCGATGCCAAGGCGCGCGCGCCTTGTACCGATGACCGTCCGATCTGACACAGGCCGTTGCCGTCCGACATCAACGCCGGCGCTTCTCTCGCGAACATCCGAGCCGATTCGACGATCAGATGCTCGGGCACCCCGGTGATTTCGCTGACCCGCGACGGATTGTATTGCGCCGCGCGGGCGGCAAGGTCCTCGAACCCGATCGTGTTGCGCTTGACGAATTCACGATCGTAGAGCTCCTCGCCAATGATGACGTTGAGCCATCCGAGCGCCAGTGCGCAATCGCTTCCGGGCTTGAGCTGCAGCCACAGATCGGCCTGGCGCGCTTCGAGCGTGCGCAGCGGATCGATCACGATAAGCTTTGCGCCCGCGCGGCGCGCCGCGACCATCTGCGACCACAGCAGCGGTGCCGAAGCCGAAGGACGCATCCCCCAGATGGCGATACATTTCGTGGTGCCGGGAACCGGATACGAATAAGCCGTAGGGCCGAATCCGTAGGTCAGCGCCTCCGCGATGGTGATCGGACCGAGGCAAATTTTGTCCTGGCCAACGCTGTTCGGGCTGTCGAACAGGTTCAAAAATCGCTCGCCGAGTCCCCAGTCGGCGCCGTGGAACGTGCCGAAGGTCATCGCGACGGTCTCGGGACCGTATTGGCCGCTCAGCTCGCGAACTTTACCTGCGATTTCATCGAGCGCCTGATCCCATTCGATCCGCTGCCACCTGTCCTCGCCGCGCTGGCCCGCGCGCTTGAGCGGCCAGTGAACGCGCGCCGGAGAATAGTGCAGCTCGGCGGCTTCCGCGCCTTTGATGCAGATGAAGCCCTGGCTGGAGGGATGCTCCTTATCACCGCTGATGTTGGTGATACGACCGTCGTTTAGATGGACCACGATGCCGCACTGCTGCGAGCATCCACAACAAACAACCCGTTTTTCTTCTGTATGCATCTGGTACGCCTGTTTTTATTAATAGCCCGCCGCACCGCGGAAGCGAAGAGATGTCGCAAGGCCGTCTGATATGAGTACGGTGCTTTGGAACGGTCTGTCGGCGATGCTATACCGGAAAATGAGGCGGATTTCCGGCAAGCGTTTGCCCGATGGGAGCGACACATGGATTTGATCATTAGCAACGGAACGATCGTTACTGCCGACGCAGCTTACGTCGCTGACGTGGGGATCGAGGGCGGCAAGATTAAGCAGATTGGCCAAGGGCTCGGCGCCGCGGGCAAAGTCATCGATGCAACTGGCAAGCATCTTTTCCCCGGCGGCGTGGACGCGCACACGCATCTCGATTTCAGCTTAATCGGACGTCAGGGCGTCGAGGATTTTTACTCGGGTACGTCGGCGGCGGCGGCCGGTGGCGTGACCACCGTGCTCGATTATGCGTTGCCGGAACCGGGGCAGAATATCCAGGGATGCCTCGAAGCCTGGCATAAGAAGGCGAAGAGCAAAGCGGTAATCGACTACGCGTTTCATCCGGCGATTTTCGAACCCACCGACAAGCTGATCGACGAGATGGCCGACGCGGTTTCCGACGGCTATCCGAGTTTCAAGATGTTCATGTTCGGATTCGCGCGCTTCGACGAGCAGGCGAATCAATACTTGAAAGCCATTGCGCGCGCGGCCAAGCTCGGGGCGATTTGCAACATCCATTGCGAAGACAACTGCCTGCTCACCTTTGCCGCCTCGAAATTTACCGAAGAGGGCAAGTTCGGCGTACGCTACTTTGCCGATTCGCGCCCGCGCGCGGCGGAAGGTCTCGCGGTGCAGCGCGCGATCGCGATGGGCCGAATCGCTGATGCACCCATTTACCTGGTCCATCTCTCGTGCCAGGAAGCGCTCGAACCGATTCGCGAGGCACGGGCCAACGGACAAATCGTCTACGGCGAGACTCGCCCGATTTATCTGCACGCTTCGCGCGACCGGCTCGAAGAGCCTGGAGGCGAGCGTTTTATCAGTTGGCCGCCGCTTCGCGAAGCCAGCCAGCAGAAGGTCCTGTGGGACGGTCTCCGCGACGACAATCTGCAAACCGTCGCGACCGATCATTGCGGCTTCAATCTCGAACAGAAGAAAACCGGGAAGACCGTCGACGAGCTGTTGCCGGGATTTCCCAATCTCGAGACTGAACTATCGATGCTTTACTCCGAGGGCGTGAGGAAAGGACGGCTTTCACTGCAGCGCTTCGTCCAGGTAACGTCGACCAATCCCGCCAAGCTGTTCGGCATTTTTCCGCAGAAGGGAACGATCGCGGTGGGCTCCGACGCGGATATCGCGATCTTCGATACCAATAAGAACGTCACGATCGAGCACAAGAACATGCACTCGAACGCCGACTACGAGCCGCACGAAGGTTTCAAGGTCACGGGATGGCCGGTGCAGGTGCTATCGCGCGGCGAGGTCGTGGTCGAAAACGGAAAAGTGCTGGGGCAGGCGGGCCGCGGCAAGTTGCTCAAGCGCAGCCGCTTCACTCCACTTTGAGCGCCGGGGAATTCGATGGAATCGAGCTTGAGCGTCGATGTCGGGCACGCGGTCGCGAATCAGACGCCGCCGATGGTGGGGCATAACGCGTTCGCCGAAGATCCGGTTCTGATCGAAGCGCTTGAGCGCGAGGGCGCAGGATGGGCGCGCCAGCGATGCGCGGAGTTTGGCGCGATCGTGGCTAGCGAACGCGTCGCGGAACTGGTGCGGCTGGCCAACAAGCACACACCCGAGTTGCGCAGCTACGATCGTTTCGGCAATCGGATCGATTTCGTCGAGTTTCATCCCGCGTATCACGCACTAATGGCGATTGCGTTCGGTGCCGGCGTTCACAGCTTCGCTTACAACGCGAATCGTGCCGGCGGACACGTCGCGCGCGCAGCGCTGAGCTATCTGTGGAATCAGGCCGAGAACGGAACCGGATGCCCGACCTCGATGGCCTATGCGGCGATCGCCGGCTTCGAGCGCTCGCGATGGCTTTCGGGCGAGTGGCTGAAGAAGCTCGCGGCGCAGGATTACGATCCGGCATTCAAGCCGGTCTCCGACAAGCGCGCGGCGACGGTCGGATATGCGATGACGGAAAAGCAGGGCGGCTCCGACCTGCGCGCGAATATGACCGCCGGGCGGCGAATCGGGCGCGAAGGCGACGAAGACGTTTACGAGCTGACGGGGCACAAGTGGTTTTTCTCCGCACCGATGAGCGACGGATTCTTCACCACCGCGCAGACCGAGCATGGGATCTCGTGCTTTTTCGTTCCGCGATGGAAGCCGGACGGGACGCGGAATCGATTTTTTCTTCAGCGTCTGAAAGACAAGTGCGGCAATCGCTCCAACGCTTCGAGCGAGCTCGAACTGGCGGGCGCATGGGCGTTGCTGATCGGCGAGGAAGGCCACGGCGTCCGCACGATCCTGGAATCAGCCGATTACACGCGACTCGATTTCGCGGTCGGGTCGGCGGCGCTGCTGCGCCAGGCGTTGAACCTGGCGACGTTCCACGCGCATCATCGGGAGGCGTTCGGCAAACGCCTGATCGACCATCCGATGATGAAAAACACGCTCGCCGATCTTGCGCTGGAATCGGAGGCCGCGACCGCGCTGGCAATGCGCGTTGCGGGCGCGATGGATCGCTCCGAACAGGACGAGTCTGAGCGCCGCCTGGCGCGCATCCTGACGCCGGTTGCGAAGTATTGGAACTGCAAGCGCGCGCCGGTGGTGGTCGAAGAGGCGCTGGAGTGTATCGGAGGCAATGCGTTCATCGAAGAGCATCCGATGGCGCGGCTTTATCGCGAGGCTCCGATCAATACGATCTGGGAAGGTACCAGCAACATGATGTGCATGGACGTGGTCCGTGTCATCGGGCGCGAGCCGGGAGCGCTCGACGCCGCGCTCGACGAAATCCGTCTCGGTGCATCGGCCGACTCAAAGATCGGCGCGTGGGCGAACGAGATCGAGCGGCTCGCGCGCGATCGCGATCTTGCCGCGAATCAGGCGCGCCGGCTTACCGAGATGCTCGCGATTGGCGTACAGGCCAGCGTGCTCGCGCGTCATTCGTCGAATGCGGTTGCGTCGGCGTTCGTGGAATCGCGGCTCGACAAGCGATCGGGGCGAACCTTCGGCGCGCTCGAAAGCGCGCACAATCTCGACGCAATCGTCGCGCGCGCCTCGCTCAGCGACACTCCCGCGACCAGGCAGCTCGATCAGCGCGGCCAACTCGCGCGCTCGGTCGACGAGGTGAACCATCGCGCAGTCGAAGCCACGGGGCTGATCCAGCACAGCGGCGACGCTCCGCCGCTCAAGTAAATCCGCTCAGCTTAGCTGGTTGACGAAATTTTCGATCGCGTGCGCGAGCGCCTTGGGGCGATCGAGCAGAATATGATGATGCGCGCCGTGGATCGTCACCGTCTGCACCAGCCTGTTCGATTCCATCGCGCGCCCAATCGAGTCGACGGTCATCAACCGGCTATGCTCGCCGCGAACTAACAGCACCGGTGCGCGCAAAGTTTCGATCGTGCTGAGCGAATCGATTCCGTCTTCCCCGAAAAAGGTTTCGCGGTCGAACTTGAGCGTATAGCGGCCGTCCGGCGTGCGAGCGAGGCTGCGCTCGGCCACCTGGGCGAGTATATGTGGCGGGACGTCGCCTTCCCTCGGTATCAGGCGGAAGCGCGCCTTGGCGGTCTCCAAATCCGGATACATCACGATCGGCAATCCGGTCAGGCGGCGCAAAAATTGATCGCGCCGCGGATTCGAGGTGATTGGCGCGTCGACCACCACCAGCGCGCGCACCGCTTCGGGATGATGCAGCGCGAAGGCGAGCGCGACCAGTCCGCCCATGCTGTGACCGACGACGATCGAGGGACCAAGGTTCAGATGCTTGACGAAGCGCGCGAGATCGAGTGCGTAATCGGCGGGCCGATAGCGCGGCGGACTGACCGCCTCACTGTCGCCGTGACCGCGTTGATCCAGCGCGAACAATTTGAAGTGTGGCGTGATCGATTCCGCCATCGGCTGCCACCACCATGCGTTGGCGGAGTTTCCATGGAGCAGCACCAGCGTTCGGCCGCCGCGCGCATTCCATTCCAGGTAGTGGAGCCGCGGCGATCCGTCGAGAAAGTGACTGGAAGGAGAGGTCATTTTGACGATACCGCGGTTCTGTTGATGATATGACGGTCGCGGATCACGCCGCAGTAGCTTTGCAACGGGGCGCTTTCGTGCCACGATTTAGGAACGCTGACGCGTCCTGCTATGCCTCCGTCGAGCTCCTTAAAATCGATCGCCGGCGTTATTGCCGCGCTGACTATCCTAGCTGCTGGCGCTTGCTGGGGCCAAGAGAGTTCCAACCGCACCAAGGCGCATGCGCTGGTCGACGCGGCGATCCAGATGAGCGACAGCAATCAGGCGGTGAAGCTGCTGTGGCAGGCGACCGATATCGATCCGACTCTGAATGAGCCGTACATTTACCTGGGCCTGTACTACAATTCGCGCGAAGATTTCGGCAAGGTGGTCGAGGTTTATCAGAAGCTGATCAAGTACCAGCCCAAGGAAGTGAGCGCTTACCTCAACATCGGGGAGGCCTACATGTCGATGTCGCCGCCGAACTACGACGGCGCCCTCGGCGCCTACAAAAAGGCTTACCAGACCGATCCGCAATCGTCGTTTGCGGCGCTGCGAATCGGGCAGATTCTCGCGCATCAGGGGAACCGCGCTGAGGCCCAGCATTATTTGAAGCAGGCCAGCGCCGACACCGCGAAGAATGCTACCGTCGCGGCTGAAGCGCAAAAGGAATTGCGCCAGCTCGGGGTATTCTAGTTCAGGGAGTACCTTCATCGGCGCGGCGATGATCGTCTGGGGTGCCGAAGTTCCGATCAAAAGCGATCTGCTGCTCGGGCGTGAGCGAGGCGCGAATCTGCTCGCGCGCGTGTCTCAGTAATTGGCGCCGCTGACGCCGGAAATCGCTGCGTAACTGCTCGACCTTGTCCCTGGTTTCGAACAGGGTATCTTCGACCTGCTCGTGCTGAGCCGGGGTCAGCTTGAGAATCCGATCCATCCGCCGCACGATTCCTTCGCCCGGTATTCTGATCCATTGATAGCGAAACGCGATCGAGCTCGCCGTGAAGCCAATCAAAATGCCGGCGAGCACCAGCGCTCCCAGCAATGCAACATTTATCCTCTTAGGCTCCACGTTTAAGTTTCCAAGTCGCCCATCCGATTGTGTCGACCTCCGCTCGAACGGACCTGTCCGCGACGCGTCGAAGGGTACCATCGATAGCCGGATGATCGGCAGCGGTATTAACCCGCAAGTGACAGGTCGAACGCGCTCGACGGCGCGAGCTCACCAACCGAATCCTGCGGACTCATCGCTTCGTCCAGGGTTTCCGTCGGCGGCACAACCGTCAGGTAAATCGCGACAGTAGCCGCCATCGCCAGCGTCGCTACCGCCGTCGCCGCCATCCACAGGCGCGGCGAGGGCGCGGCTTTCGGCCGACGTCGGAGGATTTCGGGGGACACCACGTTGATCGGCCGCGAATTCGAGTGCAGCACAGGCGCGGTCAGGGCAAACGCGCGGAACGCGTGGTCACATCCGGCACAGCTTCTCAGGTGCTCAAGTAGTTCCCGGCGCCGCTCCTCCTCTATGGCACCTCGCCAGAAATCGGCGAATTCACGTCTTGATTCAAAGCAGTTCACTTCTCGACCTCGTACCACGGCCCGCCAGGATTCGATCAGCCTGCTTGCGCAGCAGGCGTCTGGCCCGGAAGGCTCGAATTTTTACTTTAGCTTCGCTCCATCCAAGATGCGCCGCGATCTCGGCTACGCTCAAATCCTCGCTGTCCTTCAGCGTCAGCACCATCCGGTCTTCAGGCCGAAGCATCGCCAACAGCCGATGCGCCAGGTTGTGGGCCTCGTTACGCTCCTCGGCAGCGGCAACTATCTGCTCCGGCGTCGCGTCGCTGACGAGGTCCAGCCAGTTACATTCGGACGAGGTAAAGCTGCCCACCAGCTCCTCGGGACGGCGCTGGCGCCGGCGCAGCTCGTCGTAGCAGACATTGATCACTATCGCTCGAAGCCATCCGATGAACGGCATCTCGGCGCGATAGCTCGCCAGTGCCCCAAACGCCTTGGTGAAGCTCTCCTGTGCCAGGTCGCGCACCATCTCGGCGTCGCGGAAAAAGCGATGGCAAAGATTGTTGACGTAACGGCGATGACGCGAGGCGAGCTCGGCAAAGGCGGAGCCGTGCCCGGTCAGGGCGTCGGCGATCAATTCGGAGTCCGTACGCGCCGCTTCGGGCGCTCGGTCCGGTTCGTAGCCTTCTAAAGCCGCAGTCATCACTAACTCAAGATACGCCCGGCAGGATGGTCGGTTACAGCACCCTTTTAGGCGGCAATGAACGCATTATGAACGAATCTTCGAGGCGACGCCTCGTTTGCGACGTCCAATGTATCTTTCGAAGATTAACGGAACGAAATGGGCGCTCCAAGTGGAGCGCCCATTCTTATCATCGCGCTAGACCCGCGCGACGCAATTCCAAGCGTTTTGTCTAGCGGTGGATTTCCTCCAGCTTGTTGATGTCGAACAAACCGGCAACCTGCTCGGCGGTCGGCGTGGGCATCCCCGTGCCATAGCCGATCGAGATGGTTCCACGCGTGTTCTGCACGTCCAACACCAGCACGGATTGAAATACCGTGCATTCCGCGCCGTGATTGATCTCAGACCAGTCTTTGTAGGTTTCGCTCCACTTCTTGGGATATTCCCAAATCTTCCAGAGCTTGCCCTTGCGATCGAAGGCGACCTCGAACCAGCTATCCCAGTTTTCGGCGTCCCAGAAATTCAGCACCGCGCTGTAAGGATGACGCGGTAGGGTCGGCGTGCGCTCGATTACCGCGAACTTGCGCAGCGACCAACCCGGATCGTTCACGATCAGGCCGTTGGGGCCATAAACGTGGGTATAGTCGTATTGCGAATCCATCATCGCGAGCACGTCTTTCCATCCGAGGAACTTCCACTTCCATTCCACCGGACGTCCGGCGAAGCTGTAGAAATCCTCGATCGTGTGATCGGTGCCCAATAGCGAGTCGGATTTGACCTCGGCTGAGATCCGGCGCACGCGGCGCAAATTCGGGATGTAGGCCCATCCGTCGTCGGCACGATAGGCGTCGTTGTAGCGATAGATGATGAAAGCAGTTCCGCGGATATCAAACGGCGATTGGAATCCGGTGAACTCCTTGTACTCGAAATCCGCCGCGCCGGGAATCGGCACGACGCCGCCGTGGTTCTGCTCCTGCGCCAGATGAGTGAAATAGACCCGGCGATAGACCGCTCCCAGGTTGCGCTGGAAGGTGCCGCCGCCGCCGTATTCGGCGCGCAGATCGGACGGGAACGCGGTGGTGAAATGAAGCCCGGCGATCCACTGTGGCGGAACGTCGGGAACGCCCGAGGGAATCGTATCGTGATGGTCACCGCCGAAGCGGACCCAGGTCACATTCCAGCTGATTCCCATGAATCCGTAATTTTGCCATCGATACTCGAAATTCCACGCCGCCTTGAGCCCTGACGCTGGATCGTTGACGTCAAGTGCCGCGTCGGCAAACGGCTGGCCGCACACGTAATTCTCGAGCGTGCCGTCAGCCTTGAGCTTAACCTGGTTCTGATACTTCTCGGTGCACTCCATGTAGTCGTGCCGCGGCGTATGCTTCTGGATCGGCTGCACCGCGAGCTTGAACTCCGGGAAATTCAGTTGCTCGAGAAAGCCCGGAACGATGAACGGGCGCATCTTTTCCATATCTTGGGCGGTCAGCACGTCCCCAGCCTTAAACTCCGGCTTTGCGTTCTGGTACTTGCTCACCCATTGATGGAACGTATCGATCGTGTAGGTTTTTACGTCCTGGGCGTTGGCGAGGCCCCTGGCCGACACGATCATCAAAACCGTCAATGCGGCCATAGCTCCGGCATTGCGCCAGAGGGACTTATAAGTATAACTCATATT
>Ga0335078_10014838_pt1 | contig 11555 bp, 12 predicted proteins | sample Lox_Sample_32_FD_206711 | JGI IMG/M metagenome (GOLD analysis project Ga0335078, IMG submission 206711) | Soil microbial communities from Loxahatchee National Wildlife Refuge, Florida, United States - Lox_Sample_3.2 | ecosystem: Environmental > Terrestrial > Soil > Wetlands | place: USA...
CAGCCATTGCGTGATCGCCCCGCTAGAGGCATCCAGCCGCACGCCCAGCCGCCGGAACGCCCAGCAGTCGTAGGCGACTGAGACGAAGAAGCTCGCGGGCAGGCGGTTCGCGGCGCAGATCTTGCAACCAATCAGGGACACCTTGCCGCCGAAGCCCATCGCGCCCACTCCAATACGATTCGCCTCGTCCATAATTTCAGCTTCCAGCTTCGCTAACTCAGGAACCGGATTTGTGTCGTCGAGCGTGCGGAAGAGTTGACCCTTGGCGAGATCGTAGCCGTGGGCGCGATCGCTACCGATGCAAACGCCCACCGCGCCCGGCGCGCAGCCTTGCCCTTGCGCTTGCCAGACGGCATGCAGGATGCACTTCCGCACGCCCTCCAGATTCCGGTCCGCGCGTCCTAAACGATCCAGCTCGCAGGGTAGGGAATACTGGATGTTCTTGTTCTCGCAGCCCCCGCCCTTCAGGATCAGCTTCACTTCGACCTCGTCGTTCTCCCATTGCTCGAAATGGATCACCGGCGTCTCTTCACCCAAATTGTCGCCGGTGTTTTTCCCCGTCAGCGAATCCACGGAATTCGGCCGGAGTTTGCCGCGGCGTGTCGCCTCAGCCACAGCCTCGCGAATCGCGCGTTTCACCTGGATCTGGTTGACGCCGACCGGCGTGTGCACTACGAACGTCGGCATGCCCGTGTCCTGGCAGATGGGACCTTCGTCCTGCTGTGCCATGTCGATGTTGCTGGCGATAATTCCTAACGCCTGCGCGGCCTGCGTCCCGGCAATTTCGTCTTCTAAAGCTGTGCCCATCGCCGCGCGTACGTCGGGCGGTAGATTCGTGGAGGTCTGCGTAATCAGCTCGATCAGACTGTCTTTGAGAAAGTGCATTCGTGTTTGGTCCTAAGCTCTAGGTTAACTGGAACGGGCCGCCAGCGCGACTCTCGTCGCTGTATACTCGATGCTGCATGCAATACCACAAGCTCGCCGGTGTCACCACCGTTCTGCTGGCGGCGCGGCTTCTTGCGCAGCCTCCCGGCGCGGGCCCCGCGCAGCCCGCATTCGCATCGCCCGAAGTCACGGCAGACCATCACATCACGTTCCGCGTTTTCGGGCCGAAAGCGCAGGCAGTCCGTCTGGCCAGCACGGACCTCTTCGGGCTCACTCCCGCGGGCGAGATGACGAAGGCCGAAAACGGCGTATGGGAACTTACCGTCGGGCCGATCGACTCGGGGGCTTACCGCTATAACTTCAACGTGGACGGCGTCTCGGTGATGGACCCACGCAGCGACTCCGTCAGCGAGTCCAACGGCAACGCCTGGAGTATGGTCTACGTGCCTGGCGCCGATTTCATGGACACCAAGGACGTGCCGCACGGAGCCGTCGCCAGCGTGACTTACTATTCGAAGTCGCTAGGCAAGTTCCGCCGCATGCACGTCTATACGCCGCCCGGTTATGAAACCAGTTCGCAGAAGTACCCGATCTTCTACCTTCTGCATGGCGCGGGCGATTGCGACGACTCCTGGACGTCGGTCGGCCGGGCTGGCTTCATCCTGGATAACTTGATCGCGGCCAAGAAAGCCAAACCTATGGTCGTCGTTATGCCGGCCGGGCACACCGCTCCGCCCGACCGCTCGCCGAGAGCCGCGGGGCGCGCCCCCGATTTTAATACCGATTTCGTGAAAGATTTCGACAACGACATCCTGCCGTACGCCGAGACTCACTATCGCGTGCTGCGTGACCGCCAACACCGTGCCATCGCGGGCCTTTCCATGGGCGGCGCGCAGACCATCGAGATCGCGGCTTCACACCCGGACGAATTTGACTACGTTGGCGTTTTCAGCTCCGGCGTGATTGGCATCGTACCGCTGCGCTTGGGCCCCGGTCCCTCTATCGATCCACCAGCCGGTCCCACCTGGGAGGAGCAGCATGCCGCCGATCTCGACAAAACCGCCGGGAAGAAGGATTGGAAGCTGTTCTGGTTCTCCACCGGCAAAGACGATTTCCTGCTGAGCACCACCAAGGCTACAGTGGATCTGTTTCAAAAGCACGGCTTTCATCCGGTGTTCCAGGAAAGCGCCGGCGCGCATACCTGGACCAACTGGCGCGATTATCTGAACGAGTTCGCGCCGCAGCTATTCCAATGATTACGGCGGGCCGCCTCGTGCGACTCTGATACAATCCAGGTTTATGTTCCAAGGACTCGAGCACACCGCCATCGCTACGCCTGACCCGAAGCGACTGGCCGAATGGTACGCCCAGCACCTCGACTTCCGCATCAACCACAACTATATGGGCAACTATTTCGTGCGGGCGGCCGATGGATCGATGCTGGAATTCATTCCGTCCGAAGGCGAACGCATCCCACAGAAGATGAGGGACCCCGGCATCCGCCACCTGGCAATCACCGTGGACAACTTCGAGGCAGCCTCGGCCGAACTGCGTAAGCGGGGAGTCGAGCTCGTCGACCAACCAGTGATTATGGGGGGCAACCGATTGCAGTTTTTTCGCGACGGTGACGGCAATCTGCTGCATTTGATCCAGCGAGAGCAACCTCTCCCGTAAGCGGATTTTCCGTTGCTCACCCGAGTTTTCAGGGGCTTTGCCTACCGCGACTTCCGCATCATGTGGTTTGGTGCGTGCACCTCCAGCATCGGAACCTTGATGCAGACGTTCGCGCAAGCCTGGCTGGTGCTGCAGCTTTCCGGCTCATCATTTCTATTGGGGTTGGACTCGTTTCTCGGGAGTATTCCGATCGTCTTATTTTCGCTCGTCGGCGGAGTCTTTGCGGACCGCACCGAACGCCAAAAGCTGCTGCTCGGCTCGCAGTTTGTCCAGATGGCCTGTGCCTTCTCGCTGGCGACGCTGTTCGCCACCGGCGTGGTGAAGATCTGGCACATCTTGGCGCTTTCGTTCATCGTGGGCACTGCGCAATCGTTCGGCGGACCGGCCTATTCGGCGCTAATCCCCACGCTCGTGAAGACCGAAGACCTGCCTAACGCCATCGCGCTGAACTCGATCCAGTTCAACGTCGCACGGGTGCTCGGGCCGACGCTGGGTGGAGTCGCCTTGGCGCTGGGCGCGTCGTGGTGCTTCTCGCTGAACGGCATCTCGTTTGTCGCCGTTATCATCTCCTTGCTGCTGATCAAGCCGCACTTCGTGCCCACGAAGACGGGCGAATCGGTGCTCGAGAGTATGCAGGGCGGGATCTCATTCATCCGCAAACAGGGCACCATGGAAGCGCTCATCGTTCTGGCGTTCTCCATGACCCTGCTGGCCTTCCCGTTGATCGTGTTCCTGCCGGTGTTCGCGAAAGACGTTTTTAAGGGCGGGCCCAGCCTGTATACGATTTTCTTAGTCTGCTCGGGCATCGGTTCCATCTGCGGCGCGCTGACCGTAGCGGGCCTGGGCAAGCACAAACACATGGGCCGCCTGGTATTGATCAATCTCGTGGCCTTAGGACTGTTAATCACCGGCTTTGCCCGTTCGCACTCGTTCGTCCTGAGCTGCATTCTGATTTTCTTCTCCGGGGCGATGTTACTGGCGGTTTTCACGAGCATCGGCTCCCTGGTCCAGTTGATTGCGCCGGACGACATGCGCGGGCGCGTGATGAGCGTTTATAACGTTGCCTTTCGTGGAGGCATGCCGTTCGGAAGTCTCGTCGTCGGTGCGTTAGTGCGCCAGTTTACGGCGCCCGTGGTGCTGAGCTGGAACGGGGTCCTGCTGGCGATCCTGGGCCTTTACTTCCTGGTGGTGCATCGAAAAGTTGCAACGCTCTAGCGGGGGACTGGCATCATACTAGCAATGACGCAGACGAAGCTCGTCATGTCAACTTTTGTAACGATGGCGCTGGCCGCGGCCGTGCCGTTCGATGATTCGAGTCTCGCCAAGGCGCGGGATCGTCAGGACCGCGCCACTCTGGAAAAGATAGCCGTCGATTTCCGTGCCGTTGCCGACAAACAGCCCGGCGATGCAGCCGCCCAGTACCGCGTCGCGCTGGCGGATTCGTACGCGGCCGAGGTTGCCATCGAACTGCACGATAAGGGCGCGGCCAAAAACGACGCCCAGGCCGGCTTCGACGCCGCCAACCGGGCCGTCAATTTGAAGCCGGATTCGGCCGAGTACCAGCGCATCCTGGGAACGCTCTGCGGCCAGATGATCTCCAGTAACTCACTGGCCGCTCTGAAATACGGCAAGTGCGCCTTGGACGCCGTCAACAAAGCCATCGAGCTGGATCCGAAATCGTCGATGGCTTACGTGAGCCGGGGCGTCGGCAACTACTACCTGCCCGCGGCCTTCGGCGGCGGCCCCGATCTGGCCATCAAGGATTTCCGCAAAGCCATCGACCTGAATCCCAGGAACGCCGATGCCTGGCTGTGGCTGGGTGTCGCGTTGCGCCGGACTAATCAAGACGAGGAAGCACGCAAAGCCATCGCCAAGTCGCTGGAGCTGAATCCAGACCGGATGTGGGCTAAACAACAGCTCGATAAGACTCCCGGCCCGTAGACAGGCCGGCTCAACGGCTCAGATCGATGCCCAGCTTCTTCAGCTCTTCGGCGTAGTACCGCCGGTGCAGCAAATCCCACTCCTCAGTTCCTTCGGGGATTTCCTTCTTTTGCGAGCGAATCTTGGTGCGGGCCGCACGGTCGACCTTCTCTTCAACGCTCAGCAGCTCGGTCATGGCCTTCACGATCTCCAGCCGCACATCGTTGGGATCTTTCTTCACGCGGAATTGGCGCGACTTGCGAAGCGCCGCCACCAGCTTGTGCGAGATATCGTTGACCTTGTCGCGCGAAAGTTTCATGTTGTCGCCGGTATCGCGCCCCGAGGCCCGGATCACCTTGCGCTGCGATATGAGCGTGTTCTTGATGCGGCGGAACATCTCCTGGTAGCTGACACCTTCGCGCCGCATGTATTCGCTGTACTGGCTGAGCAGATCGCGCACCTCGTCGTTCAGGCGGTCCTCCACCTGCAGCTCTTCCTCGATGAGACCGTCGATCATCTCCGCCGCCCCTTCCGGGCTGCTGGTTTCAATGATCTGCGGCGTCATCCGTTTAACGAGTTGCCGTGACAGGTATGCGACGAATTCTCTACTGAGAAGCATGCGTTTCTGTTGAGCTTATGGCCATTTCCATACTCAGTGACAATTCCTCAATTCTCGCACATTCAGTTCGCCGGCTCGCCGCGATGGTTGTCGAGGAACTCCGGATCGATGGGTTTGCGGCCTCGGAAGCCCTCTTGTACGCCATGCCAGAAGTGGATCCCAGACTCGCCGAGTCTCCAGCACAGGTAGACTTCTTCGCCCTTCCAAAGAGTGGGAAAGTCGACCAGTCCGATGTCCAGGTCTTTGACCAGACAGCCCATCTCGTGAATCTTCTCCAACGTCTCTTTCAGCCGCTGGGCTGAGGCCTCCCGGCGATTCTTTTTTCCGATCAGATCGGAACGGTCCGCCCGCATGCCGCCCATCAGCGTGACGCGTTGGGCAAAGTGCTGCCATTCGGCTTCTTCCTGTTGATATTCGGCTTTGAGAGTAATAGCGTCCCGGATCGCGGATTCGATCTGTGGAAGCAGCTGTTCGGCTTCCTGAAGACTGAAGAACCTTGGCATTCCGGACTACACGCCCAGGAACTCAACGGCCCGTGGAGTCCAGCCGATCCGCTGGCCACGCACGGAAGTCCAGCCAATGCAAGACATATTAACTTACTCGATTATAGCAACGTCTGAATAATACTGTGTGTGCAATAACTCGCGGTGATGACTGCATAATGGAATGGTGAAGACACTCGCAGCGGCACTGTGCCTGGCCGGGCTGATAGCCGCTGGCGTTCTCGTTCCACCCGGTTACGGCCAGTCCATTAACAGTGGCACGGTAATGGGTGAGGTTACGGATCCCACCGGCGCACTGATCGCCGGCGCTATGGTCCGCCTGACGAACGGCGTCACCGGCTATGACCAGTCTGTCACCACCGGCAACGATGGAACGTACCGCTTCAATAATGTTCCTGTGAACAATTATCACCTGGCCGTGACCACGCCGGGCTTCGCTCCCGCCGGCCAGGACGTGGAAGTTCGCAACGCGGTGCCGGTCGAGGCGAATGTTTCGATGAAAGTCGCCAGCGAAGCTACCAGTGTTACCGTGCAGGCTTCCGTGGCGTTGGTCGAGACGGACACTTCCGCCCACCAGGATGTCGACCGCAGCGCCTTCGAGAAACTGCCCACGCTCGATCCGGCCGCCGGTTTGAGCCAGGCCATCACGCTGAGCACCGGTGGTGTTGCCGCGGACGCCAACGGCTTCTTTCATCCTATCGGCGACCATGCCGAGACCAGTTTCGTGATCGATGGCCAGCCCATCAGCGACCAGCAAAGCAAGCTGTTTTCCACGCAGATTCCCTTGAATGCTCTGCAGAGCATGGAGTTGATTACCGGCACGCCCGACGCACAATATGGCGACAAGACCAGCCTGGTGGTCAACGCGACGACGCGCTCCGGGTTAGGCGCCACCAAGCCGTACGGCAGCCTGGAATCCACCTGGGGGTCATTCGGGACGTGGACCGGAACAGCGACTCTAGGATTTGGCGGGGCGCGCTACGGAAACTTCATAACGCTAAACGGCACCCGCTCCGGCCGCTTCCTCGATACGCCCGAGCTTTTTCCCCTCCACGATATCGGAACGAATGGAAGCATCTTCGACCGCGTGGACTGGCAACCAGGCCCCCAGGACATTTTCCACCTGGACCTGTTCGTGGCGCGAAACTGGTTCCAGGTTCCCAACAGCTTCGATCAGTTAGCGCAGGACCAGAGACAGCGCGTGATGAGCTGGAGCATCGCACCGGGATACCAGCACACCTTCAACGCGCACACATTGCTCACCGTGAATCCTTTCGCGCGCCGCGATCAGCTCAACTATTACCCCAGCCGCGATCCTTTCAACGACACCCCCGTCACCGCAGCTCAGAACCGTTTTCTCACCAACTACGGCATCAAAGCCGACCTGGCCTTTACGCACGGCAACCACGACATTAAGGTTGGCACGCAGATCCAGCAGACGCGGCTCGAGGAGAACTTCCAGTTCGGAATTACCGATCCGGCGTACAATCCGGTTTGCCTGGATGGGGAAGGGAACCCGCTACTGCTGCCCGATGTCACCGACCCAGCCGCCTGCGGCACCATCAATCCAAGCTACGTGGCGAACCCCAATCTGCTACCGGGCATCGTTCCCTACGACTTGACCCGCGGCGGTTCGCTGTTCAATTTTCACGGCACGCACAACATCAATCAATACGCGTTCTACATCCAGGATACGATCACCTTGGGGCGCCTCACCATCGACGCCGGGCTCCGCGACGACCAATACAACGGCCTCGTGTCGGCAAACGGCATTCAGCCGCGGCTGGGCTTGTCGTATCTCATCAAGCCCACCAACACGGTCCTGCGCGCATCCTACGCCCGTACATTCGAAACTCCATTCAATGAGAACCTGATCCTTTCGAGCGGCACGGGCGCCGGTGGCCTGGCCGAAAACGTGTTCGGTTCGGTGTCGACGCCCATCCAACCGGGCAGCCGCAACGTCTTTGACACTGGCTTCCAGCAGGGTGTGGGCCGGTGGCTCATCATCGACACCGACTACTTCTGGAAGTATACGCGCAATGCCTACGATTTCTCCGTGCTGTTCAACACACCCATCACGTTCCCGATCTCCTGGCACAATTCCAAGCTGGATGGCGTGACGGCGCGGGTCAGCACCATCAATTTGCGTGGATTTCAGGCCTACCTTACGCTGGGCCACACACGGGCGCGTTTCTATCCTCCCGAAGCCGGGGGGTTGATCCCTCTAGGCGGCTTTGCCGGCGGCGTGTTCCGCATCGATCACGATCAGGCCTACCAGCAAAACGCCGTATTCCGCTATCAGCGGCCCAAGAATGCCGAATGGATCGATTTCACCTGGCGCTTCGACAGTGGCATGGTGGTCAGCGGCGTTCCCGATGTCGCGGCCGCGCTGATGTTAACCGCGGCCCAGCAGGCCGACATCGGCTTCGCGTGCGGCGGTGTTTACGCCACCTATACAATGCCCATCCGCGCCTGCTCGGGCATTGGCACATCCAAGTTGTTAACTTTGCCGCAGACCGGGACCGAGAACGACGACCACAATCCCGATCGCGTGGACCCGCGCAACTTGCTGGACGTCGGCGTCGGGACCGACAATCTGTTACACAAGGAATCCGGCCCGCGCTGGACGGTGAAATTCACGGTGGAGAATCTCACCAACAAAGTGGCGCTCTACAACTTCCTCTCCACATTCAGCGGCACGCATTTCGTCGCGCCGCGGAACTACCAGGCGTCGGTCGGATATCTATTCTAGGTGACCGCGCTCTGCTTCCTTCCGGATTGCCGCCAGCGCCAGCCGCCGGATCAAGACAATTCCCAGCCGGAACTTCCGCCAGTAGGGCCTGAGCTTCGCGCGTGCACCCTCGTCGGTGGCTCGCACGCGCGTCTCGGTGGCAAGGCGCGTGAGCGCGGGACCCAGCGGCTCGGATTCAATCGTCCAGACAATCTTCACGAAACCCGGTTCGCTAAAGTTCGCGAACTCATCCGCTGGAATCGAGCGGAACTTCACATCGGCGATCCACGGCTGTGTGGCCGAGCCCATCACCAGCTCACGCCCCGGCGTGTAGGCAAGCTTCACCCATCCCAACGCCAGCATCTCCTCGACCAGGCCTCTGCGGAGCGGCTCGTACTGCGCTCCCATCAATTTTGATCGCAGCCAGAAAATCGTGCGAACCAACGCGATGGACTGCAGCTTGAAACCCTCGGCCGTTTCGAATGCCAGACTCGACGTCGCCCGCACCAGCGTTCCGTGCCGCTCGCGCACATCGAACGCAGGTAAGAAACGGTCCATGCTTTCACCCATCCAACTGTGCTCTCATGACTATTTATGCCCGAACCCAAAATTCTTGTCGACCCGGCCGCGACTGCTCCACAGAACAGCTACAAGCTGCTGATCGGTTCCATCGTGCCCCGTCCCATCGGCTTCATCTCCACCATCTCGCCCGCCGGCGTTCACAACCTGGCGCCATTCAGTTTCTTCAATGCGATTTGCGGCAACCCACCCGTGGTGTGCTTCGCCTGTGGCACGCGTTCGCCGGAGAAAGACACGCTAGCAAACGTCCGCGCCGGCGGCGAATTCGTCGTAAACATCGTCAGTGAAGAGTTCGCCGAGAAGATGAATCTCACCTCCGGCGAATATCCGGCCGAGGTCGACGAGTTCCAGCTTTCCGGCCTCACCCCCATGCCCAGCAGCATCGTGCGCCCGCCTTACGTGGCTGAATCCCACGTGAACATGGAGTGCAAACTGGTTCAAATTGTCGAAGTGAGCAAGCGCACGCCGCTGGGCGGCACACTGGTCATCGGCGAAGTGGTTCAATTTCACGTCGACCCGCAAGTCATGGACAACTTCCGCATCGACGCCGAAAAGCTGCACGCCATCGGACGCATGGGCGGCAACGATTACACTCGTACGCGGGACCGTTTCACCATGATTCGCCCTTAGGCTTCAGCCAACCAGATCCACCAGCTCGGTCATCAGACGCGACTCGCTGTGGCCCAGCATGCTTTCGCCCAAGTCGATCCATTCGTTGCGCACTGTGTTCTGCACGAACACCGCCTGCTCCACGCGAAAGCTCTTGGGCAGCTTGCACTCGGCCCAGCGCGCTCGCGCCACCCTCGCCAGTTCGTCCACTTCGTCGGACTTCAGTTCCTGCGCCAGCGTGACGTGCGGGTGGTATGGGAAAGGCTCCGAATAACCCAGGCAGGCGAAATTCATTCCGTCATGCAAATGCCCCAGCTCGTCCCGGCCCTGAGTGACTGCGACATAGATGACGTCGGTCACCGGAAAAACCTCCACTTCCGCAAGCTGGACTTCGAACGGCGCAAACTGCGGAATGAGCGTTTGGACCTGCTGCCAGGCCGCTTCCGGAGAACAACGAATGGGCCGCGGTGGAAGCAATGTTACATGCGCATGCAGGAAGCAATTCGGCACCAATTCCCGCCGCAAACCATCCAGAAAACCCGCCAAGGGGTCAGGAATGTAGCTAACCAAAGCGAAGGAATTGACCCGATCCCAGGCAGGGGGGTCTGTGTACATATTGTTTCCCTATGTTACCTCTAGCGCAGGCGAAATGGGAGGCGGGGCAGGCTCCGGTACGTACCAGCGCGCCTCCTCGAATCCTATGTATTTGTAAATACGCAAGTTGCCGTCTTCGGCCTCCACTAGGTCGCCCACTGCCAGCGGTTGCTCCTTCTCGCGTAGCGCCAGCCAAAGCGCATACGGGCTGGAAGCCTCCATGGTGTCTCCTGGTTCGTAATCCTTGGGCTTGGCGATGGTCAGGCCCGAGGTGTGGGGCGCCCAGCGGAACTGCTGGCGCTGCGCTTCCTTCAAACGATGGATCTGGTATGCCGGCATGTCGGTTCTATTGTCGCTCAAAACAATTCGCAAGGGAATGTTTGATTGCCGCCGCGTCTTCCTCGCCCGCCCGGATCCAGCGCTCGGCATTAGCACGGCTCCAACAAATGGCCTCCCGCGGCGAGCCAAGCAGTTTCGGGGGCGATAAGCGGATGACCTCCAGGTCCTCCGGGACCGAGGCGCGGAACCGCGAAATGCGGCGCATGGCGCTGACAAACGTTTTGGCGATCAGGCCGGGCGGTTCGGGCAGAACGTCGATCACCAGCGCCTTGGTGGCGCCGAGTTCCGCGGCGGCCCACAGCGGGACGGTTGCCAGCAGGCCGCCATCGGAGTAGAGCCGCCCGTCGATGCGCACCTGATCGAAAAGCCCGGCGACGGCCGTGCTGGCCGCCAGATGGCGCCAAGTCACCTCGCTGCCTCGAAAGATGCGCGGCTGCAGCCGGAACAGGTCCGTAAGCACCACGGCGAAACTGACGCGCGGCTTATAGGAGTTGTAAACATCCTGGATCACTTCCTGAAGCGGCGCGGTGTCGAGCAGGCCCTGCACCGGGCTCCGCGGAAACTTCCAGCGGTATCGCTCGGCGGCTTCCAGGTTCAGCCAGCGGTCCACCAGTTCGTCGGGGTCGCAGCCGCCTGCAATCGCCCAACCGGTCAGCGCCCCGATGGACGTGCCCACTACCAGATCCGGCCGGAAGACATCGGCCAGCGTCCTCCAGGCGCCCGCTTGATACGCGCCATACATGCCGCCGGCGGACAAGACCAATGCCGTCACTACCGCTCCCTCACCGTCGCGGCTCGTTTGGCGCCACGCGCGGGCCCGATTGCAGAATGTCCACCGGAATGAGACTCCAATGCTCCAGCTTCGGCCCGGCGAAGTAGACATCGGCCAGCAGCCCGTGCTGCGTTTCTCTGCGCTGGAACTGGTCGAAAACCAGGTTGCCCAGGGAGTAGAAGATCACGCCATCCTTATATGGTTCCACCGGCTGCGTGACGTGCGGATGCGCACCCACCACCACGCTCGCGCCCGCGTCGATGGCCGCGTGAGCGAAACTCCGCTGCTGGGCATTGGGCTTGGCTTGATATTCCACCCCGGCGTGCATGG